>Ga0081540_1000339_pt1 | contig 47999 bp, 40 predicted proteins | sample TabmetS2T1R1_FD_71024 | JGI IMG/M metagenome (GOLD analysis project Ga0081540, IMG submission 71024) | Tabebuia heterophylla rhizosphere microbial communities from the University of Puerto Rico - S2T1R1 | ecosystem: Host-associated > Plants > Roots > Rhizosphere ...
CGGAAGCGCCGTGCGCTGCTCGAGAAGCGGAGGGTGGCGGTCGGGCACAGGCGGCGGTTCCGGATCGGCGACAACTTCCTCAAGCTTCCGCGCGCCACACGTACAGCCTGCGCCCGTGCCTTCCGGCGCTTCGCCGAGAAGCAGCTGGCGCAGGCCGGGCATCCCCCCGAGCGGTTCGGCGTGCTCGACGTCGCCTTCCGCGTGGCGGGGCTCGGCAGCCTGGGCCGCTTCCGGGTGGCGGTCCTGGTGGAAGGTCACGGCACGGTCGACGGCGCGTGGATGTTCGACATGAAGGAGATGGCCGAGTCCGCCGGCGCGGCATTCGCGACGCAGCGGATGGACCCCGGCCCGGAGCGCGTGGCGAACGCGCTCCGGACCCTGCTCCGCTTCCCGCCGGTGATGCTCGGCACCGTCAAGGCGCTCGGGCGCGGGCTGCTGGTGCGGCGGCTGACGCCGCAGGAGGACCGGCTGGACTGGATGACCATCCCCGCATCGCAGCGGGAGCCGACCCTCGCCTTTCTGGGGGCGCTGACCGCCGCGGCGCACCGCCGATGCGCACGGAGGCCGCCGGGACCGCTCGACGCGACGGACGCACGGCGCATCCTGAGGAACGCAACGGAGCTGGCCGGCATCCACGAGGCCGTCGCGCTCGCCTACGCCGCGGAGCTACACCACGGCTGAGCAGCCGCTCGTGCTCCTCGCCTTCAGCGATGCGTCGCCACGCGGAGCATCACGACGGCGACGAAGGCCAGCGGAGCGAGGAGAAGCAGCGCAGTCACCACCCAGGCCGCGGGGCGGGCGTAGTTGAAGGTCCACCCGATGCCCCACCGCTTCGGGACCACCAGGCGCGGGTCCTCCGGGTTCACGTAGAACAAGCCTCCTCGCCAGCTCTGCGGAGCGCCCTGCACGAGCCGCGGCGACCGCGCGATCTGCACGCCCACGACCAGCACCATCACCACGGCCATGACCAGGACCGGCGTCGGCCCCCAGAGCGGCGCGAATGCGGCAGGGACCGCGGTCAGCGCGAGCACCCACCGGATGGGGGCAAGCAGCTTGCGGACACCCTCGGTGTTCTCCGGGGGGCCGGTCCGTGCCCCGCCGGCGACGATGCCGTCCAGCAGCAGCAAAATTCCTCCCAGCAGGAGCAACGGAAACGCCATCGCCACTGGCGTGCGAGGGAAGTAGCCGTTCGGACGGCCGTGGACGTCCCAGTGCACCGGCATGGGCGTGGGGAACCGGTCGGCGAAGAGGAAGAGCACCGCCGCGGTCAACAGGAGCAGAAGGTAAGGGCCGAAACGACGTAACTTCATCGGAGTCCTCCGCGTAGACATGGAGTCTGGCACGCCCTTTCGGCGCGCCTTACAACGTGAACGCAATGGGTTACTTCGAATCGCGAAACGCCAAGCTCAGCCTCCCCACCGCCGCCGACGCTCTCCCCGGCCGGAGCGCGCGGATGCCCATCCCCGAGAAGCACTTCGTCAACGGCCAGCCGCTGGTCGGGCCCTGGCCCGGCAAGGAGGTGGCGATCTTCGGCATGGGCTGCTTCTGGGGCGCCGAGCGTCTCTTCTGGCAGCTCCCCGGCGTCACCATGACCGCAGTGGGTTACGCCGGCGGCTTCACCCCGAACCCGACGTACCGCGAGGTCTGCTCGGGCCGGACCGGACACGCCGAGGTGGTGCTGGTGGTGTTCGACCCGAAGGTGATCAGCTACGAGACGCTGCTCCGCAAGTTCTGGGAGGAGCACGATCCCACCCAGGGGATGCGCCAGGGCAACGACGCCGGCACGCAGTACCGGAGCGCCATCTATACTTCCAACGACGAGCAGCGCCGCGCCGCCGAGGCCTCGCGCGAGGCGTACCAGAAGGTGCTCACTGCCTCGGGCCACGGACGCATCACCACCGAGATCCGCGAGGCGCCCGAGTTCTTCTACGCCGAGGACTACCATCAGCAGTACCTCGCCAAGAATCCCGGCGGGTACTGCGGCCTCGAGGGCACCGGCGTGAGCTGCCCGGTCGGCCTCGTGAAGTCTGCGTAGGGCTCCCATCGGAGAACCCCCCGGAGCCGGACCGGCGGAGCCACCCTGCTCCGCCGGCCCGGCGTCCGAGAGCGCCGTCACTTCCCGTTCTCCACGCGCGAGGTGCCGGCGAGGACGCGGCCGAGCATGGCCGTGGCCAGCCCACCCGAGGCACCGTCGCCGCTCACCGCGATGTCGGGGACCAGCCGCACCCCGTGCTCGGCGAGCACCCCGGCGATCTGGATGGCGGTGAAGCCCTCCGCACCGACGGCGGCGATTCCCAGGCGATAGGCCTCTGCCCGAGCCTCGCCGGTGGCTCGCGTCGCCGAAGCCTCGGCCTCGCCGCGGAGCTTCTGGGCGTCCGCCTCGGCCTGCGCGCGGAACCGCAGGGACGCCGCCTCGGCCTCGGCACGCGACTTCATCGCCGCAGCCTCGCCCTTGGCCTGCTCGGCCGTCGCCTGGGCCTGGCGCTCGGTGATGCGGACCATCTGCTCGCTCCGCACCACCTCGCCCTGCATGTTGGCCACCGCGGTCTCGCGCTCCAGCTCCTGGCGCTTCACCTGCGCCGCGCGCTGGATGTCGTAGGTGCGCTGGAGCTCGTCGGCGATCTTCCGGTCGGTCTGCGTCTTCATCAGCTCCGCCGGCGGAACGATGTCGCCGATGAGCGTGTCGATGCACTCCACGTCGTAGGCCTCGACCGCCGTCTTGATGTCCGCGTACGCCTCCTTCTGGCGCTGACTCCGCGCTGACAGGAACTCGAGCACCGTCACCTCCTGCGCCGAGTTCCGGAAGTAGTTGGCCACCGTGGGCTGGAGCACGTGGTCCACCAGGTTCTGCATCGAACCGACCCTGGAGATGACCCGCGGCGCAGCCTTCATCCCGATGTGGATGATCTGCGAGACGTCGAGGCTGAAGCTGAAGCCGTCCTTGCTCCGGACGGTGATCGGGCTCAGCCGCTCGTCGTAGTGGTGGGCCTCGGTGCGCTGCGCCCAGTTCAGGACGATGTTGGTCGTGGGGACCAGCTCGACCTTCATCACCCGGGTGTTGACCGGGTGCTTTCCGGGAAGCAGCGGCTCGTTCCACACTCCTTTCCGGCCGCGCTCCACCAGGTCGCCATGGGTGAAGTCGTCACCCGAGACGTCGAGGTGCTCGCGGCCCACGTAGCTGACCACCACGCCCACGTAGCCGATGGGGATCTCGGTCATGGGCACCAGCTCCACCTGAACCAGCCACGGGTTGAGGTTCCAGGAGCCCGAGAGGAGAGCTTCCTCCTGGAGCCCGCGGCAGCCGCCGGCGTCGACGAACGCCTGACCGCGCTGGAAGCTGTCGTGACCGGCCACGACCGGGCCGGCCAGATCGCCGGGCGGGATGGGACGGCCGTCGAGGACCGTCACGATGCCGATGCGATCGGACGGAACGTGGAAGACCCTGAGCTTCTCTGCGGCGAGCCCATGTTGCTGGGCATTGGCCGGAGCGATGACGGTGAAGAGCGCGGGGTTGATTCGATATGCCCCGGCCTTCAGCGTCGCCAGCTGCCGTCCCTTCTCGCCGCCGCCCTGGAGGAAGGCGCGTGCGTCCTGGAAGTCGGCACAGGCGACCTCCCGCCCGAGCATGCGCTCGGAGGGGATGGGCTTGCCGTCGGCCGCAACGACCAGGCCGATCTCCCCGGGCCTGACGAGCACCAGGGGAATCTTCTGGACGCGGTACGCCCACCGCCACAGGCCGAGGTACCAGCCTGGCGACAGCAGCCGGGCCTGGTAGCCCGCCTCTCCGTCGATGGCGACGAGGCGCCCGGCGGGCAGGGCCCGACCGTAGCGCTTCACCACCAGGCCGGAGGCGTTCTCCGGGATGACCCAGGTTCCAAGCAGCAGCACGAAGAAGCCCATGCCGATCAGCAGCCCGCTCGCGACCCAGAGCCGATGCAGGTCCAGCCAGGCGAAGAGTTCCATGACGTGTCTCCTTTCCCACTCGCGAACGAGTGCATCGCGTCTGCCACGGACCAACCGCGCGGAAGGAGGCAGGGGTCGGGAAGGACCTTGGAGAGGATGCGTGATTGCATTGCTGTCGTGACCGTGTTCGATTCACGTTGGTCATGACAGCCATCCGCTGGCTGGGCGCCGCGGCGCCCGGGGTCGCGCAGGCGCTCGCTGCGAGCGGCATCGTCCGCTCGGCCGACGCGCCGGTGACGGTCGTCCACGGCCGGGCGTGGTCCGGGGCACCTCGATCGTCCGGGCCCTGGGTCTGGCTCTGCCCCGGAGCGGCGAGCTCTGCGGACCGGCGCGCAGCCACGCTCGCGGGCTGCTACGCGGTCATCGACGCAGGCGCGCCGGGCGCCGAGGACTTGCTCGTCCGACGCATCACCGAGCTGTCCGAACCGGGCCCGGTCCCGCAGCAGGATCCGGACGTCGTTGCGGAGAGCACCACGACCCGCGCCGTGCTCAGGCAGGTGGCGCAGGCGGCGAGGACCTCGATGCCGGTCCTCCTCACCGGTGAGACCGGCACCGGCAAGGAGGTCGCGGCCCGGCTGCTGCACGCCTGGTCGCGCCGGCCGGGGCGCTTCGTGGCGATCAACTGCGGCGCCATCCCCAACGAGCTGATGGAGGGCGAGCTCTTCGGCTACGCCCGGGGCGCCTTCTCCGGCGCGGTGCACGGCCACGAGGGCCTGGTCTCTGCTGCGGCGGGGGGAACGGTCTTCCTCGACGAGATCGACGACACTCCCCACGCGCTTCAGGTGAAGCTACTGCGCGTCCTGGAGGACCGGGTGGTGACCCGGCTCGGAGACACCACGCCGCGCACGGTGGACTTCCGTCTGGTCGCGGCCACCAACCGCGACCTGCGGCCGCTGATCGAGGCCGGGAGCTTCGGCGCCGATCTCTACGAGCGGCTGGCCATCGTGAGCATCGAGCTGCCCCCGCTCCGCGAGCGGCGCGACGACATCCCGCGGCTCGTGGAGCACTTCATCGAGCGCTTCTACCGGGAGGAGCCAGCCGCGGCGGAGCGAGGCAAGGTGAGCACCGTCTCGCCGGAGGCCATCGAGGTGCTCCGCGCGTACCGCTGGCCGGGCAACGTCCGCGAGCTGCGGAACGTGGTCTTCGGCGCGCTGGTCGCCAAGCGCGCGGGGAGCGAGCTGCTCCTCTCGGACCTGCCTCGCCGGCTTCTGGGGGCACGGGAGGGCGATGGTCGAGGGGTCATCGACGTCGCCGCGCTCGAGCGCGCGGTCTCCGCAGGGCAGTTCGATCTCCGGCGGGAGAGAGAGCAGCTGGAGAGGCTCGCGCTGGGCCAGGCGCTGGCGCTCGCCCGGGGGAACGCCGCGCGGGCCGCGGAGCTGCTCGGAGCCGTCGGCCGCGGCGAGGCGGCCGATCCGGGCGGCACCGTGCGCGCGATGATGCGCCGGCTCGGCCTGCGCGGGCGATCGGGAAGACGCCGGCGGTAGCGCGCACGGCAAGATCGACCCGTGGGTCAGCCGGCGCGCGCTCCCCGGCGCCCGTCCGCGAGGCGCGCGGTGATCGCGGCGAGTGCGTACGCCGCTCCGGCGCCGAGGAACAGCACCCGCGAGCCCAGCTCGAGCGAGAGCAGCGCGGAGAGCGGCACGGCGACCACCGAGGCGAACCCGTTCGAGGCCCAGGCCCAGGCCAGGGGCCCACGGTCGCGAACGAGCTGGCGGAGGCCGAGGGGGAACGGCAATCCCATCAGGAACGCCAGTGGCGCGATGCAGCCGAGCACGGCCAGCATCCGGACCGGCGGCGCGGCTGGCGCCACGAGGCGCACCAGCGACAGCAGGCCGAGCGCCGCCAGCACCAGGAGGAGCGCCAGGACTCCGCACACTCGGACGGCTCGCCCGGGCGAGAGCCGATCCGACCAGAGGCTTCCCGCGCCGGAAGAGGCCAGGAAGGTCACCAGCACCGCGGCCACTGCGTACACCGGATGCCCGAGGAGCAGCCCCAGTTGCTGAATGGCGGCGACCTCGGCGGCCATGTACGCGGCGCCGAGGGCACCGAAGTAGCCGAGGACGACCCACCTCGGAGCGGTCCACTCGCCGCGCCGACCCCAGGCCAGGACCGGGACCAGGAGCAGGAGGGCCGCCACCGCCGCGGTCTGGACCAGCGTGGCGAGCAGCGCGATCGGCCCCCACTCGGCGAACGGAAGCCAGGAGCCCCCGGCGGCTCGCAACAGCGCCGGAAGGCTGGCCAGCCGCAGGAAGTGGTGCGGGAACGGTCTGCCATCGTCCACCGGTGCCACGTCGAACGGGTAGCCCGCGGCGAAGCGGGCCATGTCCTGCTCGGAACCGCTCGCCGCCGCGGCCGCGTCGCGGAGCGAGGTGTCGTCGAGCACGTTGAAGGGAGCGTCGGTGGAGCCCTCCTCCGGTGGCCAGTCGACGTCCACTCCGCTCTCCCGGGCCCAGGCCCGCACGCGCTGAAGCTCTCCGGCGGAGAACGCGACGGAGCGCGCGAGCACGGTCACCGTTCCCCAGTTGCGCACCACGATCAGCCTCAGCGCTGGGGGATGGCCGAGGCGCCGCAGCGCCGCGGCGACGGTGAGCACGGTCCGCACGCTCTCCCGGGGCGGGGTGGAGATCCAGGTGGTGACGGAGAGCACGCCCTCCGGCTCGAGGCGCCGGAGGAAGAGTTCGTAGCCGTCGATGGTGTGCAGGAAGTCTTCTTGAAGGGCCCGGACTCCGCCGACGGAAGCTCCGTGCCCGACACTGGGGCCGACCGCCACGAGGTCGAAGGCGGCTCGCTCCCGGGCCAGGACCGCACGCGCGTTGCCGGTCCGGTCCTCGATGCGACCGGTCTGCCAGAACCGCAGCGGACCGAGCTGCCGCGCGAGCCGCAGCAGATCCGGGTTGGGCTCGAGCGTCACGATCCACGGTGCGTCGGCCTCGAGCGCCGCCGCGAGCGCCAGCCCGTCGCCCACCCCAAGGAGGAGAACTCGCCCCCGGGGAGCGAGCGCGTGCCCGAGGGAGACAGGGAGCGCCTCGGCGACTCGCGCCGCGGCGGGGTCGGTCAGATCGGTCGCCGCGCCGGCGAGGTCCCCGTCGACGAGCAGCGCGGTCTGGGGCGGCAGGGCCCCGTGGAAGGACAGCGACAGGCCAGGCGCGAGGTGGAAGGACGGCGACTCGATGGCCAGCACCCAGCCGAGCGGTCCGAACCGCTCGGCGACCCGGTGGGCTCCGGGGAGCGCGGACAGCTGCGGCAGGCTCTTGTACGGGCTGAGGCGCGGCTCCCAGGAAGGTGCGAGGAAGAGGGCCGCCCCGGCGACGCCCGCCCCGACTGCCACCCACGACCATCCCAGGGCCAGCGCCCCGAGAGCGGCGAGGAGCGGCGGCAGCACCGGCGCCTGCCAGGGTGGCAGCGCGAACAGCGCTCCCAGGGCGAGGAGCACGCCCAGTCCCCCGCCCCCGAAGCTCGCCCCATACAGCATGCCGGTCCGCTCGGGTGCGAGCACGAACGCGGTCAGGGTCGCCAGCCCTCCGGCGAGGAACGGAACGGCGAGGACCGCCACCAGCGCCGCCAGCCGGAGCCACTGGACGCGATCGAAGGGAAGCTGGGTCGGGTCGAGGTTCAGCCGGTGCGCGAGCCAGGGGGAGGCCACCAGGGCGAGCGCCGTCACCGTCGCCGCGTCGCGAAGCCGGCGTTCCGCGGACTCGGCGTCGCGCACCGGAAACAGGGCACCGAACGTCCCGCTCGCTCCGATCCCGAGGAGCGCGACGCCGATGGCCATGGTGGCGAAGTGGTGGAACTGCTCCACGCCGAAGAGGCGGACGAGGAGGATCTCGTTGGCGGTGGTGGAAGCCGAGAGCAGCGCGACCGCGGTGGTGAGCGAACGCTGCCCCGTCCCGCTCACCGGAGACCGCTCAGCATCGGGACGAAGGCGACCGGGAGGAGGATGCGGGTCCGCACCACGCCGTCCGTTCCCTTGTCGACCTGCAGCAGATTCTGGGCCCCGTACATGCTTCCCACCGGGATGACCATCCGGCCTCCCGTCCGGAGCTGCTCCACGAGCGCGGGAGGGACGTGGGAAGAGGCGGCGGTCACCACGATGGCGTCGAACTGCGCCTCCTCGGGCCAGCCCAGGTTCCCGTCGCCGTGTCGGACGCTGGCGCGGTAGCCCAGTCGCTCGAGGCGGGCCCGGGCGCTGGTCGCCAGCTCGGCGAAGATCTCCATGGTGTAGACCCGTGCTCCCGCAGCGGCGAGCACCGCGGCCTGGTAGCCCGAACCGGTCCCCACCTCGAGCACCTTCATCCCGGGGCGAGGCCGGACCACCTCGGTCTGATAGGCCACGATGTAGGGCTGGGAGATGGTCTGGCCGAGCCCGATGGGGAGCGCGCGGTTCTCGTACGCGGCACCGGCGAGCGAGGGAGGCACGAACTCGTGGCGAGGAACGGACCGCATCGCCTCGAGCGTGGCCGGGTCCTTGATTCCTTCGGACACCAGGTGTCGCTGGACCATCTCCAGCCGCTCGCCGGCGCGCGGGTCGGCGGCCCGCCCACCGTCGGGAGCGTCGGCAAGGGCCAGGCTTCCAAGGACGAAGACCGCGATCAGAGAGCGCACGGTGCCCTCCTCGGCTCGTTCCACTCCGGAGTCTACGTCAACCAGAAGGCCACGCGGCACGGCGGCCCAGCGAATACTTGCCCGCCAGCGGGAGCGACCGTACGGGTGAATCCTTCCGCCGAACCGTACGTCGGGTGAGGATGCTCGCCTCCGGAGGGCTCATGCATCGTCGCACGCTCGGCTGGCTGTTGATCACCTCGGTATCGACCGCGTGTGCGGCACGCGAGCCGGCGTCCAGCGATCGCGACGCCGCATCGGTCTCGACGCCCGCGCCCGCGACCACCAGTGGGGAGCAGCCCGCGGCTCCGGCCGGCGAGATCGCCCGGCAGCCGCCAGCTCCGAGCGACGTGCCGGGCGGCACGTCGACCGGCGTCTCCGGCGGCGCTTCCGGCTTCCGCGCTCCACAGGAGAACGACGCGCCTCCGCGCCCGTTGGGGCCGGTTCGTCCAATGCAGCCGCCGACGCTCGACGGCAAGCGGACCGCCCCCGTTCCGCCGCTGGACAGAAGCCAGACGAAGACCCCGCCCGCCGAGCGCTGAGCTCTCACCCCGGCAGGCCCATGAGCTGGCCCGCCGGGGAGGGGCGTGTCCTCAGACCCGCCGGCGACGCATCGTCAGCAGGCCGGTCATCACCGCGAGCAGCCCGACGGCCGAAGTCGGCGAGCCGGTACTGCTGCATCCGCCGTCGTCGGTCTTCGGCGGCGGCGCGTTGACGACCAGCGACGTGGTCTTGGTCGCGAACAGCCCGGTGGAGTCGACCGCCTTGAGACTGATCGTCACCGGTCCCGCGCTGCTGGCCGCGGTGAAGGTCACCGACTCGCCCGTGCTCGCGCTGAAAGTGCCCGCCGGGCCCGAGGCCTGGCTCCAGGTGTAGGTCAGGCTCCCTCCATCGGGGTCGGTGGACTGGCTGGCGCTGAGGCCAACCGCCTGGCCCGTGGCGATGATGTTGCTCCCGTTGATCGTGATGACCGGGACCGGCGCATGGCCGATGTCCTTGACCGTCACGTGGGTGAGCGCGGTCCGCGTCCCGTTCTGGCCGGTGGCCGAGAGCTGGAAGGTCAGCGGCGTGTCGTGGTCGACCAGCGGAGCGGTGAACGTGGGCGTCAGGCTCGCCGGATCGCTCAGCGTCACCGCCGGACCAGCCACCTGCGTCCAGGTATGGGTGACCGCCCCTCCGGAGAGATCCGTCGTCGTTCCGTGCAGCGTGCCCGTGGTCTGCTCGTTCACCACCTGGTCCGCGCCCGCATCGGGGATGGGAACGCAGACGTGCCCGTCCGCCGCGTCCTTGAGGAACGGCGTGTTGGTGATGCCGCTGACCTGGAAGTCGTCCAGCTCGTAGACCCAGACCGTCTCGCCTTCGTCGAAGAGCGAGCCGTAGCGGAACCTCACCAGCACCGTCTGCCCGGCGAGCGCAGCATGGAAATTGACCGACACGGCGTCGAAGTCGCCGGTGCTCAACCCCTCGCTGACCCCAGTGAAAGCCGGTCGTCCGGTGAGCGGGTTGTGCTGATTCGGCGGACGGAGCGGGTCGGGGTCGGCGATGTTGCCCGGGTAGCCGTTGGTGATGGTGACCCCCGCGATGGTGGTCATGTCCACCCAGCTCTCGCCATCGTCGGTGGAGATCTCGACCACCACTCCGCTTCCGGTCTCCGTGCCGGCGAAGTTGGCGTACGCGTTCTTCCACGCCAGGGTGAAGTCACCAGTGGCGGCCACCTTTAGTGGCGGGCTGACGACGGACTCGTCGGACTGGACGTTGGTGAAGCCTTGCATGACGACGGTCGGATTCCCGAACGCCGAGCCGAAACGCCCCCAGACGATCCCCGGCGGAGCCGCCTGGGCGTGCGGAGCGACGAAGATCCTCCAGGCGGAGAAGATCTGTTCGAAGTCGTCCTGGGTCTCGGTGGCGGTCCCGTCGTAGTTGGCCAGCGCGCTGGTGTTGACGGTCCTGGTGGAGCTCACGCTCCCGTCCAGACCCGCTCCGGTGATGGTCACCTGGGCCGCCACGCTCGTCCCCGTGGTCGCGGTCGCGTCGAGCGCGATGGGGATCCGCACCGTGGCGAGGGCGCCCTGCGCGATGTCCGGGAAGGTCAGGCTCCCCCCGGCAGGGAAGGTCACCCCGGTGGTGCTGCTGGTGACCGCCGCGGTGGTCCCCGACAGGGTCGCCTTGCCGATGTTCCGGACGGTGACAGCGATCGCTCCCGTCTCGCCCGGGTCGAGCACCCCGTCACCATCGCAGTTGGTGGTCCCGTCGACGATGGCCACCGACTCGACGCGGAGGTTGTTCCCCCAGACGAAGCTTTCGGTGAGCCCGGACATCGTGGTGGAGCCCCGGGCCGGTGCGACCGCCCCGATGCCCAGACCACGGTCGGCGAACGCCTGACCGAACCGGTCGTAGTCCTCGAGGCTGTTCGCGGCGACCACCTGGAGCAGCGCATCCCTCGCCTCGACGAACGTCGGGCCGGGCGGCGTCACCTTGTACGAGGCGACGAGGTAATCCTTCATCAGGCTCTGCGCCTCGGCGAAGGGGTGGTTCCGGAGCAACGTGACGTAGCAGTCGAAGAGCATGCTCGCCCAGATCTCGCCGACGTTGTGCACCTCGGCCGGGTTCTCTCCGACGCCGCCCAGCCACGGGAAGCTGACCTGGGCCTGGGTCACCGAGTCGCGGATGAAGCGGAAGGTGACGTGATTGTTCGCCGGATCGGCCGAGTACGTGACCCGCCGGATCCCGAACCAGCGAGAGTCCGGGCTGAGGGCGTACGCGGCGTAACTACCGACCCCATACGCTCCCTGCCAGTTGTCGTTGCCAGGAGCGTTCTTGTCTTCCTCACGGACCATGAGGAGCAGGGCGTGGAGATCGGACCAGCCCTCGCCCATGCCCGCCCCCTGCGCGGAGGAGTTCTGACCGCCCTGGGCGATGAGCCGTTGCTGGATGTAGTGCCCCCACTCGTGGGCCACGACGCCCATGTCGAGCGAACCGTCCAGATCCTTGGCCGTGCGACTCATGTGCGCCGTCACCGTCCCCGCTCCGACCGCCGTGTCCAGCGCCTGGCCACGGGTGTTGTCGATGAAGAGGTTGCCGACACCGGCCGGGTCGTGTTCCGGGACTGCGACCGCGCCGGTGCCTAACCCGGGGCCGAAGCCGCCACTGGTCTTGTTCCAGATCAGGATGCCCTTCGCGCCTGCGGCAACCGCGTTGATCTGCTTCACATCGAAGCCGCAGGCTGGACCTCCATTGTCACCGCCTCGGGCAATGAGGACGATCTTTCCCTGCACCTGGGCCGCGTTGGTCAGCGGGCTGCACGCCGCCGCCGGGTCCGCCTTCACCACGTCGCCGGTGACGTCGAAGTTGCGGGCGCCCTGCGCCATCGAGACCACCGAGCCGGCCGGGAAGGTCTGCGCCGGAGTGGTGGACAGGGCAACGTCGTCGACCGGCCCATCGAACACGTACATCTGCATCCGCGGCGGCGAGCCGTCTGCGGGCGTGTACATGTTCGCGTTGTCCACGCCACTGAAGTCGTTGGTCTCGGCGTAGAGCGGATCGAGATCGCCGCCCTCCGGACCGCGACCGTAGTTGTCGTCCTGTGCGTTGCCCGCGGCCTCGTCGAAGCCGTGATCGTAGTACCAGTCGTGGAGCCAGTTCACCGCGTAGAACAGCTGGGTGATCGCGGCCTTGTTCTGGGGCTCCGAGGTGTTGGCCCCGTCGGCATCGGACCAGTCGTAGAGGAAGGCGCGGGTGCCGCCGGGGCTGGTTGCGGTGAAGTCGTTCCAGTCCGGGGCCGGGTTGTAGCCGTCGTTCCCGCTGATGTCGGCGTAGACGTGGGCATTGTTGCCGACGGTTTCGGTCGCGGTGTCCTTCAGCCACGGGTCACCGGTGCTGATCGGGCCGCTGACCAGCGAAACGTCGTTGCGCGAGACCGCAGACGGAAGGGTGTACGCGACCGGCCCCCCCGGGGGCGCCGGGGCCTCGCCGCTGCCCACCGGGGAGATGAAAGGCTGGTGGATCCCGTCGGGATCGGCCCACACGCGGTAGGTGAACGGCTGGGCACGGGCGACGAGGTTGGTCCGGACCAGCACCCTCCCGTCGACGCCGGAGATGACGTAGGCGTAGGCGTCGAGCGACTTCACCTCCGGATCGAGGGAGGCGACCTCCACGTAGAAGGCCGGCTCGAGCCGCCCCGGGCTGTGGAAGAGGACCTGACGAGCCCGTGCCGGGAAGCTCAGCTTCGAGGGAGTGGAGACGCCGAGGCGGATCTGCACGCCGTGGTACTCACCCCGGATGACGCCGTTTTCGACGAAGGCCGCGGGTCCCAGGGGGACGCCGGTCAGGTCGGCGTAAGCCGCGGCGACCGCCGCCGGGTGATCCATCCGGAAGGAAGGGACGACGGCGCGGGCGTTCGGCATGCCGCGGCTGGAGAAAAGCGCCTCGGCGGATCCCGGCGTGGAGACGTATCCGGTCATGCCCACCAGCCGCATGCGTCGGTCCATCACGACCGCCAGCTGCTCGCCCCACACCTCGAGACCGCCGGGGCGCGACGTGAACTGGACGACGATCGCCCCTCGGCCCGTGTCGTGAACGTGCCTGGCGACCAGCCCATCGAGATCCGACGCCCCGAGGAAGTAGGCCGCGGAATACGCCTGGAGATGCCGTCGCGCAGCTTCGACCGGCGTGCGCGCCGCCGGAGCTGGCCCGCCAGCGGTGTACGGGGCGCGGATCACGGTGGGGAGGGCGAACGCGGGCTCCGAAGCGATCGCGGAGCTGCTCCGCGGAATGCGCTGGTTGAGCTTGTCGAGGCCGACGCCCTGCCGAAGCGGTGTGGAGAAGACAGAGTGGTAATTGGGCAGATCGCGCGCGAGCGCGGGTAGAGACGTCAGGAGCAGAGCGACCGTCAGGCGGACGCCCGGAGAGCGACGACGCATGCGCACCTCGGTGAAAACGGGAGGGCGCAGACGGCAGGCGCGAAACACACGTGCACGGACACAGCCGTGTTGGCGAGCCATGGACCCCTCCCTCGAAAGGGACATGACGCTACAGGATTGTGAAGCACCTGGAACCCAGACTTTTCTGGGAATGGCAGAGTCCACTGGCGGGGGGCGTGTTGAACGCCCGACGGTCCAATCCGTCCTGGTGGCCTGCGACCCCGGCCTGACAGGCCTGGAGCGAGATCGCCGAGGCGGGCTCAGCGCCGCATGCACTCGCCGGGACATGGGCAGCGAATGCATTGCACCTGGACGCACGTCCACCCGCTCTCACAGTCGGCGGAGGTACTGCACCCGGCGACGCACTCGCCCGGCCCATCGCCACATCGGCCGCAGACCCGACCACGGCCGCACTCGGCGTTGGTCCGGCAGCCGCCGCTCTCGGCACGCGGGGCAGGCGGCATTGAACCCGCGTCGAGCGCTGGCGTGACGATCGGGGTCGCGGAGATCACGGAAGATGCCCCGGCGTCGAGCGCCAGAGCTATCCGGTCCGGGGTGCTGACCGGAGGTGGCTGGCCGCGGCAGGCGGCGAGCGTGGCCGCGGCGGCGATGGCGATCGCAAACCAGTGCGAAGTCCCAGCCAAGCCTCCTCGATCCACGCGCCCGTCCATGGCACTCAGACGCCCAGGGAGGCGTCCCAGATCTGTGGCCACTCAGAGTCCCAGATAAGCCTCTCGAATGCTCGGGTCGGAGATGAGCTGGGAGGCCGCACCCTCCTTCACCAGCTGCCCGTGCTCGATGACGTAGCCGCGGTCCGAGATCTCCAGCCCCTCCATCACCTTCTGCTCGACGATCATCACAGTCACGCTCTTCGCGATCTCCCGCACCGCGGCCAGCGTCTGCTCGGTCAGCTTCGGCGACAACCCCAGCGAGGGCTCGTCGAGCATCAACAGCTTCGGCTCGGACATCAGGGCCCGGCTGATGGCCACCATCTGCTGCTCGCCGCCGGAAAGCGTTCCCGCCAGCTGCCTCCTCCGCTCTCCGAGGCGAGGGAAGAGCGCGTACATCCGCTCGAGGTTCTGCGCTCGGTGCACCCGGGCCCGCGGCAGCTGCGAGCCGAGATAGAGGTTCTCCTCCACCGTCATCTCCGGGAACAGCTGCCGGGCCTCCGGCACGTGGGCGATGCCCAGGTCGACGATGGTGTCCGGAGCCGTGCGGGTGATGTCCTTCCCCTCGAAGTGAACGCTCCCCGAGCGGGGACGGAGCAGCCCGGAGATGACCCGGAGGCAAGTGGTCTTCCCTGCCCCGTTGCCGCCGAGCAGTGCGAGGACCTCGTTGGGCCGCACCTCGAAGCTCACGCCGAAGAGCGCCTGGAAGTCGCGGTAGAAGGCGACCACGTCCTTCAGCTGGAGCAGGGGCGTGCTCATTGCCGCACGCTCCCGGCCATGAACTTCGACCCCAGATACGCCTCGACCACCTTCGGGTCGTGCACCACCTCGCCGGGTGGCCCCTCGGCGATCTTCCGTCCCTGGTCGAGCACCACCACCCGGGAGGCGAGCGACATCACGATGCGCATGATGTGCTCGACCCCTCCCACGCTGGTGATGCCGAACTCCTGGAGCCGGCGAATGAGGCCCACCACCTCCTCGCCCTCGCGTGGATTCAACCCTGCCATCACCTCGTCGAGGAGCAGGAGCCGGGCCCCGGTTCCGATCGCCCGCGCCACCTCCAGCAGCTTGCGCTGGGCGAGGGGGAGCCCGCTGGCCAGCTGGTCCGCTCGCGAGCGCATTCCCATGAACTCGAGCACCTGGTCCGCCCGGGCCGCCGCGTCCGCTCGCTTCGGATGATGGAGAAACGTCCCCAGCATCACGTTCTCGCGCACGGTGAGCGCCGGCAGCGGCTGAACCACCTGGAACGTGCGCCCGATGCCGAGCCGGGTCGCGTGGTACGGCTCGCCCCCGGTGATGTCCTTCCCCGCGAAGCGGATGGTGCCGGCGTCCGGCTTCACGAAGCCGGTGATGAGGTTGAAGGCGGTGGTCTTCCCTGCCCCGTTCGGGCCGATGAGGAAGACGATCTCTCCCTCCTCGACGTGGAAGCTGACGTCGTTGGTCGCCAGCAGTCCGCCGAACCGCTTGCTCACCTTCTCGAACTCGAGGATGCGCCCCATCGCCGTCCTCGCCTCACTGCTGCGCGCCGATGGGCCCGACCTGCCGCCGGAAGCCCCACCGCCGCGTGAAGAGCGAGATCACCCCGCCGGGAAGGAAGATCACCACCACGATGAGGAGCAGTCCGTAGACCACCAGGTGGGTGTGCTCGAAGTACGTCTTGAAGATCTCCGAGGTGAGGGTGAGGACCACCGAGCCGAGGATCGGCCCCCAGACGGTCGCCGCGCCCCCGAGCATGGCGATCAGCGCCGCCTGCACCGAGATCTCGAGGGTGAGCACGGTGTCGGGACCGACGAAGCTGAAGTAGCTGGCGTACATGCTTCCGGCGAGCGAGGTGAACACCGCGCTGGGCAGGAGCGCGAGGAGCTTGTCCACCGCCGGATTCACGCCCACGGCCATCGCGGTGTTCTCGTTCTCCCGGATCGCCCGCAGGCGGTACCCGAACCGCGAGTTGTGAATCCAGGTGGAGAGGGCGAAGGCCCCGCCCAGCAGCGGGATCACGCCCCAGAAGAACTTGGCGTCGAGGTCCGGAGCCTTGAAGAGGAGCGGGGCGTTTGCTCCCACCGCCCCGTGGGTGAACTGGTCCTGGTTCTGGACCAGGACCCGGATGATCTCCGCGGCGGCGATGGTGGAGAGGGCGAAGTACGGTCCGCGGAGCCGGAAGGTGATGCTCCCGATGATCAGCGCCGCCAGCGTTGCCAGCACCGCTCCGAGCAGGACGCCGATCCAGGGATTCCACCCGATCTTCTCGACCGAGAGGGTCATCGCGTAGGCGCCGATCCCGAAGTACGCCACGTGGCCGAGGCTGAGCTGCCCGGCGTAGCCGCCGACGAAGTTCCAGGCCATGCCGAGCACCGCGAACACCAGCACCCGGAAGATCAGCTGGAGCACGTACCCGTCGTGGATCCACAGGGGCATGCTTGCGATGACGATGAAGAACAACGCGGTCGGCCACCACCGGCGGACGAGGGGGGTCATGCCTTCCCTCCAAAGAGACCCTGCGGGCGGAAGAGCAGCACCAGGAGGAAGATCACGAAGTTCACCACCTCGGCGTACCGATCTGCCCAGGCGTAGGCGGTGAATTGCTCGGCGACCCCCAGGAGCAGTCCGCCCACGGCCGCGCCCTGGACGCTCCCCATGCCCCCCAGCACCACGATGACGAAGGACTTCAGGGTGTAGGGGCCGCCCACGGTGGGGTTGGTCCAGAAGATGGGGAGGAGGAGCGCCCCGGCAACCCCGGCGCAGGCGATGCCCAATCCAAAGGTGATGGCCGACACCCGCTCCACCCGGATGCCCATCAGCGGGGCCACGGTGCGGTTCTGTGCCACCGCCCGGATGGCCCGTCCCATCTCGGTGTGGCCGAGGAACTGCCGCAGGGCGATGACCAGCGCCACCGAGACGGCGAAGGAGAGGATGTAGCCGACGCTGAAGTGAAGCGATCCGAAGCCGGTGATCCGGTTGGCGATGGGGAGGTTGATCTGCCGGTAGTCGGCGCCGAAGACCAGCTGGGCCAGGCCGATCAGCGCCAGGCTGATCCCCTCGGTGAGGAGGATCTGGAGGAAGTCGTTGGCCCCCATCACTCGCCGGACCAGGAGCCAGTAGATGCCCACCGCGGCCGCGAAGAGCACCGCGCCCCAGAGCGGGAAGGCCCAGTACGGGTTCAGCCCCAGCAGGACCCAGCCGTAGTAGCTGAGGTACGTCCCCACCATCAGGAACGCCCCGTGGGCGAAGTTGACCAGCCGCATGACGCCGAAGATCAACGCCATGCCGCTGGCGATCAGCGCGTAGACGCCTCCCACCAGCAGGCCGTTGAGGAAGGCCTGCACCCACGCCACGTCAGCGCTCGCTCCACTTCGGGGTGGGGACGAGGGGATCCGCGGTCGCCTCGGACTTCGGATGAACGATCTGGTAGTTCCCCTTCTGGATCTGCGTCACCAGCACCTGGTGGAGGTTCTGCCCGCGCTCGTCGAACTTCACCGGGCCGAAGATGGTCTCGGGAAGGTTGGTGGCCTTCAGCGCGTCGCGGATGGCCGTGGGGTCCCACTTCCCTGCCCGCTTCACCGCGTCCACCATCACCTTCAGCGCGGTGTAGGCCTGAACCGCGTGGTAGGCGGGCACCGAGCCGTAGCGGGCCTGGAACTTCTTGGCGAACTCGGCGCTGCCCGGCCACTTCGACTCCGGCATCCACTGGGTCACGCTGAATGTGTATTCGGCGTCCTTCCCCGCTCCCTTCTCCTGGGTGGGGAACTCCGGGGTGCTGAAGCCGGTGCCGGCGGCGGTGAAGTAGCGAGGGTTCAGATCCACCTGCCGCGACTGGTGCATCAGGCTGGTGGCGTCGAGCAGGTAGCTGGCGAAGTAGATCGCGTCCGGGTTCTTGTCCTTCACCTTCTGCAGCATCGCGGTGTAGCTCGGCGACTTGGCGGTGTACGACTCCTCGGTGGCGATGGGGATGTTTGCCGCGGTCGCCGCCTTGTGCATCGCCGCCCCGTTGGCCTGACCGAAGTTGGTGTTCTCGTAGACGATGGCGATGCTCTTCGGCAGCCCCACGTCCTTGAAGAAGGCCACCATGGCGTTCGCGTAATCGGTCGCGCCCGAGCAGAGGCGGAAGCTCCAGCCCTCGGTGTTGTCGAGCACGTTGTCCGCGGTCGCGGTGGGCATGAGCAGCGGCACTCCGCGCCGGGCGACGAGCGGGACGATGGCCTTCGTGCTCTCGGAGGAGTAGGAGCCGATGAGCGCGCTGACCTTGTCCTGGTCCACCAGCTTCGCCACACCCTGCGCGGCGATGTCCGCCTTGCTCTGGTCGTCGTACTTCACGATCTCCAGGGGCTTGCCCAGCACGCCGCCCGCGGCGTTGATCTCCTCGAGGGCGATGTCGAAGCCCCGGTCGTGGGCCTGACCAAAGGCCTGCTGCGTCCCGGTGAGCGCGGTGATGACTCCGATCCGGCCGGGCTTGTTCTGCTGGCAGGCCGTGAGGGCGAGGACGACGACGGCGAGGACGAGGCGACGCATCGGTTCATCTCCTCCGTGGGTCGCACTCGGAGTAGGTCAGCCCGCCGTCCCGTACCAGCGAAAAAGATGCGGGATATTCACCACGCACACGCAATGAGATTGCTCCTTGCCGGTTGCGTCAGCCGGCGCTCCTCGGGGGACTGACCCGCGGCACGGCCCCTGGCCCGTGGGCGCCGGCCCACGTCTTCTGTGCAACATCGCCCGGCTTTTCGCGGTTCGAGGAATGCCGCGGAACGGCGGGTGTCTGGACGGAACCCCGCGCAAAGGTGGAGAGAAGAGAACGAAAGGGGAAGCCACTGCCGATGCCGTCGAAGAGGAACTTCACCGACCCCGACCCTTCCCAGGCCGCCAGCACCCAGCGTCCGAGCGACCTGGCACCCGAGCCACGCCCACAGCAAGCGCGGCCCGGGCCAGCACCACGCCCCTCCCGGGGTGCCTCGGTCATCCCTGCGCCGCGCAAGGCGGAGCAGGGCCTTCACCGGGTGGCCTTCGCGACTCGGCCACTGCCCAGCCGCGATCAGATCGCCGCCCGCGCCTACGAGCTCTGGCAGCAGAGTGGCTGCACCCCCGGCCGCGACTCGGAGAACTGGGCACAGGCCGAGCGCGAGCTGTCCACCGGCTGCGGTGGGCAGGAGATCTCAGCGCAGCAGGGCTGAGCGCGCCACCCGGAGCTGATCGAAGATTCGCTCCGCCTCGAGGACGGAGCGCATCGCGAGGCCACACGCCGGCGTGGCCACGAACTGGCGCAGCGCCTCCGGACGGTCGGGGAGAGCCGCCGCGAAGGAGGTCTCCGCCGCCCGCGCCATTTCCTGGGGGTTCGCCTCCTGCCCGAGGTCGGTAGGAACGAGCCCGAGCGAGAAAGCTCCACCCTGGTCCAGGAACCGGCGGATCGCGGCCGGCTCGTCCAGCACCGCGTCCAGCGAGAGGCGGACGTCGAACGACAGCAGATCGACGCCGAGCTCGAGCAGCGCGCTCCACCGGGTATTACCGCAGCAGTGCACGCCCACCAGCGCCCCCTGCTGGCGGAGCGCGGACACCAGGAGCCGGAGCTCGGTGAGCACCGCGAGGTGCGCGGGGTCGGTGGTGTCGAGCGCGTACAGGCCCGGCTCGTCCAGATAGAAGATCGGCGTCGCCCCGGCGGCGCGCACCGCCTGGACCAGGGCCAGGGAGCGCACCAGGAGGAGCCGGAACACCTGCGCGTCGAGGCCCGGGTGGGCCGAGAGTGGCTCTCCGTTCGACAGCCGCGAGCTCCAGCGCACCGTGGCAGGTCCAGCGAGCTGCGCCTTGGCGAAGGCAAGCTTCCGTTCGCGGACCTCCCAGAGGAACGGTCGGAGCGCGCGCGCCGCAGACACCCCGGGAAGGAACGCCGAGGCGTCCCCGCTCCGCAGCGCTGCGTCGATGCGGGCCTCCAGGTCTGCGCGCCCGGCCTCCCAGTCGCCGAGGTCGACGATGCACGCACCGTCCTCGGAGGCGTCCAGACCGGGAAGCCCCTCCAGCGCCGCGGGCACCATCAGCTCGGCGGGGTTCTGCGCCGGAAGCTGCGGGAGGTACGGCACGTCCACCGCCAGCGCCATCTGCAGGGCCAGCTCCATCTGGGTGTGCGGCAAGCTCCCGATGCCGGTGATGGCGCCGCGGGGGAGCAAGGAGAGTGCAGCTCGGACGTCGGCCATTCAGGACACCCTGGTCGCAGCGCTACGTGACCGAGAAGTAGAACGCGTCGGGGTGGTGGAAGACCAGCGCCGAGACCGAGGCCTCGGGCTCCATCATGCAGCCCTCGGTGAGCGTCACCCCGATGTCTTCTGGCCGGAGCGCGGTGAAGAGCTGGTGCTGGTCCTCCAGCCGCGGGCAGGCCGGGTACCCGAAGGAGTAGCGCTTCCCGGGATACTCGGCCCGGAAGCGCTCGAGCATCGTCAGGTCCGGCCGATCCGGAGCGCCCCACATGCTCCGGATGCGGGCGTGGAGCAGCTCGGCGTACGCCTCGGCGGTCTCGAGAGCCAGCGCCTGCGCGCCGTGCATCTTCACGAAGTCGCCCGAGAGCTTGTACCGCTCGGCCAGCTCGCGGATGCCCTTCCCCGCGGTGACCACGAACAGGCAGAGGTTGTCGGTGGGCCTTCCACCTTCGAGCGGGCGGACGAAGTCCGAGAGGCAGATGCCACCCGTCCGGGCCTGGCGCTGGAGCTCGAAGGAGGTGACCTCGGCGCCGCTCTGGCCGTCGAAGAGCACCAGGCGGTTCCCGTCGGCGCCCGCGCGGTAGAAGCGGAAGACCGCCCGGGCCTCCATCCCCAGCTGGAGGAGCTCTCCCTTCAGCGCGTCCAGCGTCTCCTTCAGCGCCAGCGCCTTCCGGCCGTCCTCGGTCTCGGCCAGCTTCGCCTCCGCGGGAGTGTCCAGCGCGCGGGCCGCCGAGCCCTTCACCCCGAAGTGCCGGCCGTAGAGCATCACCGGGTTCACGAAGCGCCAGATCTGCTCGAGCGGCGTGTTGGCGAGGACGTGGCGGTCCCAGTCCGGGGGCACGGGCACGGTGTCGAGGATGCGCACCTCGCGCGAGCGGGCCGCGGGCGCCGCCGCGACTGGGGCCGGACGGTTCGCCGTCTCCGCTGCGAGCTTCTGCCGCCGGACGCGAAGCTCGTCGTCCAGCCGGCCGAGGCCGCCCGGCTCGACGATCTGCTTGGCAAGGTCGAGCCCGCTCATCGCGTCCTGCGCGTAGGCCACGGTCCCGGCGTAGGCCGGCGCGATGGAGCGATCGACGAAGTTCCGGGACAGCGCCGCGCCGCCCACCAGCACCGGGAGCTTCACCCCGGCCCGGGAGAGGTCCTCCGCGGTCGCCACCATCTGATGGGCGCTCTTCACCAGAAGGCCGGAGAGCCCCAGGATGTCCGGGTTGTGCTCGCGGACCGCCGCGACGAGCTGCTCGGGCGGAACCTTGATGCCCAGGTTCACCACCTGGAATCCGTTGTTGGCGAAGATGATCTCCACCAGGTTCTTGCCGATGTCGTGGACGTCGCCCTTCACCGTCGCCAGCACCACCTTGCCGCGGGTGGCGGTGGAGGCCTTGTCCATGTGCGGCTCGAGGTAGCTCACCGCGGCCTTCATCACCTCGGCGCTCTGGAGCACCTCGGCGACGATGAGCTCGTTCTTCCCGAAGAGGCGGCCCACCTCGTCCATCCCTGCCATCAGGGGGCCGTTGATGATCTCCAGCGGCCTGCTCGTCTTCAGCGCCTCGGCCAGGTCGGGGAGCAGCCCGTCGCGGCTGCCCTCGATGACGTAGCGCTGCAGACGCTGGTCCAGCGGGAGGCTCTCGGTGGCCCGTGCCGGCGCCGCCTTCCGCTCGCGGAAGTGCGCGGCGAAGGGGGTGATGGGGTCGGCGCCGCGGTTGAAGAGGAGATCTTCGGAGAGGCGGCGTTCCTCCTCGGGAAGCGAGGGGTAGCGCTCGAGCTTCTCCGAGTTGACCAGGGCCATGTCCAGCCCGGCCTGGGTGCAGTGGTAGAGGAAGACGGAGTTCAGCACCTCGCGCCCGGCGGTGGGCAGGCCGAACGAGACGTTGGAGATACCGAGGACGGTCTTGCTGCGGGGGAAGCGCTGCTTGATGGCCCGGACGCCCTCGATGGTCTCCACCGCGCTTCCGACGTACTGCCGGTCACCGGAGGCGCAGGGGAACACCAGCGGGTCGAAGTAGAGGTCTTCCTCCGGGACGCCGTACTTCTCGGTGAGGAGCGCGTGGCTGCGCTCGGCCACCTCGAGCTTGCGCCCGCGGCTGACCGCCATGCCGGTCTCGTCGATGCAACCGACGATGAGCGCCGCGCCGTAGCGGCGGGCGAGGGGCACCACCTTGTGAAAGCGCTCCTCGCCATCCTCGAGGTTGATGGAGTTGATGATCGCCTTGCCCTGGCAGTAGGTGAGCGCGCGCTCGACCACCTTCTCGTCGGTGGAGTCGATCATCAGGGGGACGCGGACCTTCCGGATCACCGCGGCCAGGAACCGCTCCATGTCCCGGAGCTCCTCGCGGTCGGGATTGGCGAGGCAGAGGTCGATGACCTGGGCCCCGCGCTTCACCTGGGCCCGGGCGATCTCCGAGGCGTCCTCCCACTGCTCGGCGACGATGAGGTCCTTGAACTTGCGGCTGCCGATGACGTTGGTCCGTTCACCCACGATGACCGGACGGACGTCGTCGCCCACCTCGAGGTAGTCCACCCCGGAGAGCCGCGAGGCGCGCCGCGGCTGGGCCTTCCGGGGAGGAAGCCCCCGCACCGCCTCGGCGATGGCCTGGACGTGTTCGGGCGTCGTGCCGCAGCAGCCGCCCACCACGTTGAGCCAGCCCTCGTCGGCGAAGCGGCGCAGGCTGCGGGAGAGCATCGCCGGCGTCTCGAGGTAGCGGCCGTTCTCGTCCGGCAGCCCCGCGTTCGGGACGCAGCCCACGGGGAAGGCGGTGAGCTGCGCGAGCGACCGGAGGTGGTCGGTCATGAACTCGGGACCCGTGGCGCAGTTGAGCCCGAGGTACAGGAGGTCCGCGTGCTCCACCGAGGTGGCCAGCGCCTCCACCGACTGACCGGCGAGCATCGTGCCCATCGGCTCGATGGTCCCGGAGATGGCGATGGGGATGCGCCGCCCGACCCGGGCAAACGCCCGCTCGCAGCCGAGCAGGGCTGCCTTGATGTTGCGAGTGTCCTGGGCGGTCTCGATGAGGAGGTAGTCAGCGCCTCCCACGACCAGGCCCTCCGCCTGCACCGCGAAGGTGTCTGTCAGGGAGTCGAAGTCGATGCCTCCGGTGACACTGATCGCCTTCGTCGTCGGGCCGATGGATCCGGCCACCCAGCGCATGCGCCCGTCCGCGGCCTCGGCGGCGTCCGCGGCCTCGCGCGCCAGCTCGGCGGCCCGGGCGTTGATCCGGAGCGCATGCTCTTGCAGCGCGTACTCGCCGAGCACCAGCGGCGTGCCTCCGAACGTGTCGGTCTCGGTGACGTCCGCTCCGGCCGCGAAGTAGATGCGGTGGATGTCCCGGATGATCTCCGGCCGGGTCAGGACCAGGTTCTCGTTGCAGCCCTCCAGCTCGGGGCCGCCGAAGTCGGCAGCCTTCAGCGCCTTCGACTGGATGAGCGTGCCCATCGCCCCGTCGAGCACGAGGATGCGTTCGGCCAGGGCCTCGCGCAGGCGCTGGATGCGCTGGTCGGAGGTGGCGCTCATCGCTTCTCTCCCGTCAGCAGGAAGACCCGGAAGGGAGAGCTCGCCTGTCGTGGGTGGACCTCGCGGGTGAGCGCCCCGAAGCCGGCGGCCCGCAGCGTGGATTCGAGCTCCTCCGGCTCGAAGCCCAGGTGCCGGTGGCCGAGGCGATCACGGACCCAGGTCTCCTCGTGGGTCATCAGCTCCAGCACCACGACCTTTCCGCCCGGAGCGAGGATCCGCGCCGCCTCGCCCAGGACCGCGGCGGGCTCCTCGACGTGGTGCAGGCTCTGGGAAATGACCACCAGGCCCGTCTTTCCAGAGAGGAGCGAGAGGTGGTGCAGGTCCTCTCGAAGGAAGGTCACGTTGTGCAGCCCTTCACGCCTCGCCCGTGCCCGGGCCTGGGCCAGGGCGGCGCGGTTCTGGTCGATGGCCACCACCGAGCGCGCCCAGCGAGCGATGGAGACGCTGAGCACCCCGGTGCCGCATCCGAAGTCGACCACGTCCAGCGGCGGCAGCAGCGAGGCGAGCGCGCCCGCCCAGAGGAACCAGGACTGGCCGGGCTCCAGGAGCCGCTCGTTCAGGAGCTGGCGGTCCTCGCGCTGCCGGAGCAGGTCCTTGAGGCGCGCCAGGTCTCCGGTGCGGTCCTCGGCCTCGCAGGCCATCTTGATCAGGGGCGCCTGCACGTCGCCGGCATCGACCGCCAGCGAGTAGTAGGTGAAGCCGGCCGCGCGCTCCTCGCGGACGAGGCCGAGCTGGCGGAGCTTTCCCAGGTGGTGGCTCACCGACGACTGGGCGACTCCGACCACCGAGACGAGCTCGGAGACGTTCAGGGGTGCCGCCGCCACCAGCCGGAGGATGCGCAGGCGGGTGGGGTCGCCCAGGGCACGGAAGGACTGGGAGAGGGCCTCCATATCAATGAGTGTTCATATGTCGATGGCTGCTCCGTAGCAAGGCGGAGCAGAGGCCGGGCCGCCGGGTCTGTCCGGTGAACGGCCACCTCGGGCTGCCCTAAAGGAACGTGGCGGACTGCGGGCGCGTGGGCCCGAGCGGTTCCGGTTCTTGCCTGACCGACCTCTCGAGGCCTCCCCCCTACACGAGTCTCAGAGGATGAGACTCGCGCGGGAGTGCCCCACCGCCCCCGCGCGATCGCCGACCCGCGGTCCGCTTCAGCTGAACAGGCTCCAGAACGAGCGTCGCGACGAGATGCGCTCGAACGCATCCTGCAGGTCTTCGTCGTAGTCGGCCCGGTTGGCGATGTCCGCCATGCTGATGATGCCCAGGAGGCGATCATTGCGGTCCACCACCGGAACGCGGCGGATCTGCTTGCGGCCCATCAGGTCGAGGACGGAGGTCAACGGCTCGTCCTCGGTCACCGCCGAGATGTCATCGGTCATCACGTCCTGCACCCGGCGCTGCGCGAAGGTCTCGCTCACCAGCTCGCGCACCACGATGTCTCGGTCGGTGAGCAGGCCTTCGAGACGCCCCGCCGCGTCGCTCACCGGGACCACCCCGCAGTTCTCGTCGCGCATGATGACCGCCGCCTCGCGGATCGCGGACTGACGGGTCACCGTCTTCGGGTTCCGGGTCATCACGTCGCGCGCCGCCAGCGGTTCGCGCTGCCAGAAGCGCCGGCCCTGGCCCCGGTCGCGGTCGCGATCCATCTCTCCCCACTCACCGGAGCGCTGCTCGTCACGACCCACTCCGAACGAGGGACGGACGCTCTCGTGGGTGCGCTCACCCCAGCGCTCCTGGCGCCTCCAGTCACCGCGGTCCCTGTCACGCCGGTTCCCGTCCTCGCGCTCCTGCTCACTCCGGAAGCCGCGCTCTTCACCCATGCCACCAGCCCCGAACCGGCCGCGCTCGTCGCCGCCCTGGCCGTACCTGCTCTGGGCGTAGACGCCCTGACCGCCGGAGCTGCCCTGTCCGTAGCGACCCTGGCCCTGCCCGTACGGCTGACCGGTGGTGCCCTGTCCGTAGCCGCCGCTCCCCGTACCGGACGGGAACCGTTCGTCGCTCCCACCCGAGGGAGCGGACCAGGAGCCCTGGGACCGGTCGTCGCGCGAGCGCCCGAGGTCGCTCAATTCGCTCTGGCTGCGGTCCGACTCGCCCAGCCGGCCGACCTGTGGGCTGCCGGTGCGATGGCCGAACTCATCGCGAGTGCGCTCGTCCCGAGCCTGGTCGCGCCGCTGGTCCCAGTCCTCGCGCCCCGACAGCCGCTCCATCGCCCGGCGGAAGAAGCGGCCGATCTTCTCCCCCGCCGTCTCGTCCTCGCGCCGGCCCACGTCGGACCCGGACACGCCTGGGGCCGTCCCGCCGGCGTTCCCCCGCGACTCCGTGATGCCGTTAGGCGAGTTGTACGACGGGTTGTTCAGGGAGGATTCGGTGAGCCGGCTCTTGGGATCGTTGGTCGCCATGTCGGTTGCTCTCGTGAAAAGGGTCGAGCAATGACGATCGGCATCGCCGGCGTCGCCGGCCATGCCCGGACGGCCAATGGCACTGCCTGGTCTTTCAGCGGACGGGCAGCCGCGCGACGCGTCAGGCGTAGCGGCGGTGGTCGACCATCAAGCAGCGGTCCTGAACCACGTCGATCCCGGCCTCCGCCAGCCGGTCGGCGATCGCGTCGTTTCGGATCCCAGCCTGGAACCAGACCGCCTTCGGCTTCTTGGCGAGGATGTCGTCGAGGTGCGATTCCAGGTCCTTCGGGCGCCGGAAGACGTCCACCAGGTCGAGCTCACCCGGCACGTCGACCAGCCTCCGGTACACCGGCCGCCCGAGGATCTCCTTCACCTCGGGGTAGTAGACCGGCACCGGAATGACCTCGATTCCGACCGAGTGCAGGTACTCCGGCACGTAGAACGCAGGTTGGTCCGACTGCGCTTCGGTCTTGATCCCCAGCACCGCGACCCGGCGAATGCGCTTGACCAGGTCGCGAACGGCCTCCTCGGTTTCCAGACGATGCGGCGATGCCATGTCAGGACACTACCTCGCTCGGGTCGCGGATGCCGCGTGTGGCCTGGAGGCGCACCCTCGACCTCGCGCCAAGGCCGCAAGTTGACCGCCGGGGTGGCGGGGGGGCATGACACCCCTCGTGGACGACTTCTTCCCCGCAGCCGAGGCCTTGCTGGAGCAGATGATCTCCCAGCAGCGGGCCAAGGTGCTCCGGCTCGCACGCGAGGCCGTTCCCCGCATCGGCCCGGAGGACGTGCTCAACCCGCACGATTTCCCGGAGCTCAAGGCTCACCCCACGTTCGAGTTCGAGGATGGCCTGCTGAGCGGCCTGGTTGCTGCTCAGGTGGCCCTTCGCGCCGAGCACCGGAGGCGGGGAGACACCTGATGCGTAGCCTCGCCCTTCACAGCAACCGGGCGCGCGCGCTCCTGGCCGAGGGCCTGGGCTCGGAGCCACCCCGGCTCGATCTCGCCGCCTGCGCCGTCGCCGCGCTGGAAGACGAGGCGCTCGACCTCGGCCGGGTGCTGCACACCCTCGACTCGCTCGCCGCTCGGGTGCGGGCGCTCGAGCCCGGACGGCTGGACGCGCTCGGCCGCGCGCAGGCGCTCCGGCGCGTGCTCGCCGACGAGGAAGGCTTCTGGGGAGACACCGACACCTACGACGCTCCGGAGAACAGCTTTCTCGACCGGGTGCTGCTCCGGAAGAAGGGACTCCCCATCACGCTCGCGGTCGTCTACCTCGAGGTCGCGCGCCGCGCCGGTATCCCGCTGTTCGGCGTCTCCTTCCCTGGCCACTTCCTCGTCGCCTGCCCGTCCGAGGAGGGCAAGCTGGTCGTGGACCCCTTCCAGGGCGGGAAGATCCTCACCGAGGCCGGCTGCCAGGACCTGCTGGCGAAGGTCGCGCCCCAGGTCAGGTTCCAGCCCCGCCTGCTCGCCCCGGCCCCGGCGAAGGTCATCGTCTGGCGCATGCTCAACAACGTGAAGCGCTCCTGGCTGGAGCGCACCCAGGGCGAACGCGCGGCGAGGGCGGTGGACCTCCTGCTCCAGCTCCATCCGGATCACCCGGGAGAGCTGCGTGCCCGGGCCACCATCCTCTCCGCGCTCGGCGCCTATCGGGCGGCGCTCGCCGACGTCGAGCGCTGCCTCGAGCTGTCGCCGGATGCCCCGGACCAGGCACAGCTCGAGATGACCGCGCAGGCGCTCCGCCACCGACTGGAGTACCTGAATTGAGCACCGGCTGGCGGACGCTTCGCCGCGGCACCGAGCGGGACTTCACCATCCTCCGGATCCGCGAGGACGTCGTGGCCGACCCGGGCGGCCGGGAGCATCCACGAGTCATCATCAGCGCGCCGGACTGGGTGCACGTGCTCGCGCTGACCGCCGAGGCTCAGGTGGTCATGGTCCGTCAGTTCCGTGCCGGAATTCACGACGACACGCTGGAGTTTCCGGGCGGCATGGTCGACGAGGGTGAAACGCCGGCCGAGGCCGCGGCACGCGAGCTCCAGGAGGAAACCGGCTACGTCGCCGGACGCTGGACGCCGCTCGGCGCCTCCTATCCCAATCCGGCGTTCCAGCAGAACCGGCTCCACACCTTCCTCGCCGAGGACTGCCGCAAGACCGCCGCGCCGCGCCTCGACGACGGCGAGGACGTCCGGGTGGAGCTGGTACTCGCCGCGTCTCTTCGCGCGCGGGTGGCCGCGGGGGAGATCGACCACGGCCTCGTGCTGGCCTCGCTGTTCCAGGCCGCGGTCCGGGGGGTGCTCCCCTGATGGCGGAAACCGAGTGGGTTGATCGGCCCTCGCTTGCCTTCGCGGCCGATCTCTGCGTCGCTCGTCGGTCACGGGACCCGAGCCCCGCTCCCTCCTCGCTCCTTGACCTCGTCCGCGAAATGACGGCGCGATCATCCGACCAACCCACGCGGTCTCCGCCATGAGCGCCGTGCTCGCCCTGGTGCTCTCGCTCGCCCTCTCCCCCGAGGCCGCTCGGGCGCGCCAGGGCCCGATGCTCTTTGGCAGCGGCCAGGCGAAGTTCCTCGTCCTCGGGCCCGCCGGGCCCGGTGAGACCCTCCGCCTGGGACGCGTGCGGGTGAAGCACCCCGACCTCTCCGAGACCCGCAGCTTCGACGATGCCGAATACCGGCTCGCGGTCGACGTTCCGCCGACCACCCGGCCAAACGAGGTGCTCACCGGGGCCCTGTGGCGTTTCGGTGCCGAGAGTCCGGACGGACGGAAGATGGAGGACGGCGTTCGCGTGGAGATCGAGCGTGAGGACCACGTCGCGCCCGGGCCCACCCGGGGGCTCGCCTACCGCGCCTTCGGGACCGCCGACCGCCTCTACTTCGTCCACGCCGGCACGGGCTTCGCGCAGATCCTCCGTGTCCAGCCGACGAGCGCGGTCGAGATTCCGCCGGGCGGCCTTCCGGTCCGGGTGGATCGCCCCTCTCAGGAGGCGGCCACCCGCATCCTTCCCGGGGAGTACGCCAAGGTCATCCTCGGGGAGGGCCGGACGACGCGGGTCACGGCCCAGACCGAGATCTGGTTCTCCGGCGCGCCACACTGAGCGGACGGGTTCGTCACACCCTGGTCCCGGAAGCGAGAACCGTCCGGGGTCGGCCCCTTCCGACATCAGGTGGCGTTATGGTCGCGAGCGTGGCGTCGGTCGAACCACCCTCGCGCGTCGCGGCGCTCGGGTTCTCGGTCCACACGGGATGGGCTGCGCTGGTCGCGGTGTCGCGATCGGGCGCGGGTCTGTCCGTGCTCGACCGGCGCCGGGTGGACATGCTCCCGGGGCCGCCCACGCCGCGGCAGGACACGTACCCCTACGTGTTCCACGCCGCGCGGGAGCTGCCGCTCGCGGAGGCCGAGCGCTTCGTCCGCAAGGCGGAGGACGAGGCGCGCGCGACCGCCCGCAAGGCGCTCGAAGCGACGGTGGAGCATCTCCGCATCGGGGGTCACCGCGTGGGAATGACCGCGATCATCACCGCCCGCGAGGGGCCGCGTCGCCCCCTCGAGGAGATCCTCCAGAGCCACACCCTGGTTCACGCCGCGGAGGGCGCGATGTTCCGGGCGACGATCCGCGGAGCGAGCGAGGACCTCGGCCTCGGCGTCTTCCAGGTTCCGGCGCCCGAGCTCGTCCAGCGCGCGGCCCGGGCGCTCGGCCTCAGGAAGGACGAGGTTCCCGAGTTCCTCACGAAGGTGGGCCGCCCGCTCGGGCCGCCGTGGACGGCGGATCACAAGGCAGCGACTCTCGCCGCGTTCCTCGCTCTCAGCTGAGGGTTTCGACCGGCGCCGCTACAGCGCGGCGAGGAAGGCCTCCAGGTCAGCCTTCTCGCCGTCGGTGAGCTTCAACCCGAAGCGCACGTCGTAGAAGCTCACCACGTCGGAGATCGCCCGCGCCGAGCCGTTGTGGAAGTACGGGGCCCTGCTCGCCAGGCCACGGAGAGTGGGGCCCTTGAACCGCGCAATGTCCTTCCACTTGCCGGTGATCAGCGCCCGGCCCGGGTCGGAGACCCGGACCGTCTCGCCGGTGCCGAGGTTGCGGAGCGTGTAGACCGGGAGTCCGCTGACATCGAGACCGCCCACCGGATCCTTCTCCGCGGTTCCGATCCGCAGCGGCGCCGGGACCGAGTGGTTCCCCGCGTTCGGCGTGTCGTGGCAGGTGGTGCAGGTTCCGGGGATGGTGGCGAGCTGTAAGTCGTCGTTCAGCCCACTGACCCCGGTGATGGAGATGGGGTGAGAGTTGAAGATCACCTCCCCGCGGGCGATCGCCTCGCGCCCCCCGGGCCGTCCCCGGGAACGCCCCACCGCGTCTTCCCACGCCTTGAAGACGGTCATCGCCACCGGGTTGAACCCTTCCGGGTCGGCGCCCAGCGGGTCGTTGATTCCGAAGTAGTACTCCTGGGTGATCAGCGGTGCGGGCCCGCCCCTGGCGCCAGCGGCGTCGAGCATTCCGGCCTGGAAGTCGAACCGCTGCGCGGTGAAGACCTGCATCTCGAAGGCGACGATCTCATCGCGCTGCTGCTGGCTGATCGGCTGTCCCTGAGCGTGCGTCGTCGTGGCGCTGTTCGCCTGATCCGCGAGATCGAAATGGATCGTGGCGAAGCCGGTGGACTGGGTCGGGTCCTTGAAGGTCTCGCGCCCGTCCCACATCACCGTGCTCAGGAACCTCAGGTTCGCGGAGGCGAGCGGGCGCCGGAAGAGTGAGAGCTCGTGCGCGCTCGCGAACCCGTAAGGATCGTTGACCTCGACCAGCTCGAACTCCGCCCCCTCCGGGATCGGCAGCCCCACGCGGATGAGGCCGCGGTCCAGCAGGAGACCGTATGCCTGGCGGCGGGCCGCCGGCGTGGAGACGTCCGCGAGCGGCGAGACCGATCCGTCGTTGGGCCGGAACAGCGGTTCGGTTCCCTGACTCTGATCGAAGCGGACGCGTACCCGCTCCGGCGTGAGGGACATCCCGGTCTCGGGCTCGTGGCAGGTGTGACAGGAGCGCCCGTTGGTCCCCAGTGACTGGAAGAAGGGGTTGTCGGGATCGGTGAGGGGGCCCCCGTTCGCGACCATGGTGACGGAGAACCCCGTCGCATTGAAGCTCGAGAGCGAGGACTGGACCCGCCCCCGGGCCTGGCCCGAGAGCTCTTGCGCTCCGGTTGTGGGAGCGCTGGGCGCATCCCCACAGGCGGAGAGCGCGAGGACGGCAGCGAGCAACGCAAGTCGGTGCAGCATGTGGAGAGCTCCCCTCGCGCGTGGCGCGCCCCGTTCGAGACCCGGGCGGCGGCGCGACGCGCACACACCCTCTCTCGTCGGGGCCGCCGGGAAAGAAGTGCAGGCAGCACGCGCGCTGTCGCATGCGATGAACGGCGCGCTGCCCGCACCCGGAAGGAGGAACCCTCGTTCGGAGGCCTCCATGATCAGGCTCACCCGCGACTTGCCTCTCTTCACCTTCGTGCTCGCCGCGCTGGTCGCGGTCCTCGCCTATGGCACCGTCCGTCGCCTCACCGCCCACACCGAACAGGCACCGAAGGCGACGATCGAGACGGCGCGTGCGCTCGCCGACGAGCAGGGGCAGATGCCAATCCACGAAGCCGACTGCGATACCGACGTCGGTCCCGGGCAAGCCGAGCCGATCCTCGCTCAGCACCCGGCCCGCTGACCGCCGACATCTCGTTGCACTCTGCGACCGCGGTTCAATCCCCGACCGCGGGCATCAACGCTTCCCCTCACGCCACCAGGTTCGAGCGGTGGGAAATGGGAGAATCGCGTCGCTCTGAACGATGTCTTGGACACACTGGTGCAGCGCATCCGCGCGGGTGAGACCGCGGCCGAACGCGATCTCATCGAGCGCTTCAGCCGCGGGATCCGGGCCATCCTCCAGACCGTCGCCCGCGAGCGCGCGGTCAGCGAGGACCTCCACCAGGAGGCGCTCCGCATCTTGCTGGAGCGCGTGCGCTCTGGGGGCGTCCGTGACCCGGCGCAGCTGCCCACGTTCGTCGCCTCGCTCGCGCGGAACCTCGCCACCCGGCACTACCAGCGCGCACGGCGGGTCGTGGGCGACAGCACCCTCCGTCTCGCCCAGCTCGAGGACGAGCGTCCGGATGCGGTGGAACAGCTCATGCGTGCGGAGCAGAGGGCACTCGTGCGCCGGATCCTCGAGGAGCTTCCGGTCGAGCGCGACCGTGACCTCCTCCGGCGGTACTACCTCGGCCAGGAGAGCAAGGAACGTCTCCAGGCTGACCACGGACTCACCAGCCTGCAGTTCAACCGGGTGCTCCATCGGGCGCGAAAGCGGTTCCAGGAGCTCTGGGAGGCGCGACAATCGAACGGCTCGAAGCACCTTTGACTTGGGGACATGAACCACCAGGGCATCGAGGAGACCGACCTGGTCGAGGCCTACGTGACCGATCGCCTCGGACCGGCCCAGCGCGCCGAGTTCGAGGCGCATCTCGTGGACTGCCCGGAGTGTCTCGGGCGGGTGGAGGCGGCGCACGGCCTCCTCGCCGGGCTTCATGGGCTCCGCGACGAGCTGCCGGCGCTGCCGGCGCCGCCGGCGACCGCCGCGCGGACGCGCTGGCTGCGACGCCTGGGAATCGGCCTGGCCTTCGCCGCCGCCTTGGGGGGGGCGCTCCTCTGGGGTGAAGGCCGTGCGCGCCGGGTCGAGCGCGCGCTCACCGACGAGCGCGAGGCGCGGGTCACCGACCAGCAGAAGCTCGAGGCGCTCTCCTCTCGCCTCGCGGAGATCGAGGCCGCTCGCGCGGCGGAACGAGCAGCGCCCGCCGTCGCTCCGGGCAGCGTGCCGGTCCTGAGCCTGATGGCCACTCGTGGCACGGACCTCCCCACGCTCGCCCTCCCCGCCTCGAGCGTCCCGGCGGTGCTCCTCGTCGAGCGGGAGAGCCCGCCGCGGTTCGGGCGGTACCGGGTCACCCTCCGGGGTCCCGACGGCGCCGAGGTGATGGAGCAAGAGCTCGCGCCCAGCTCGCGGGAGGTCGTGGCGGTGGGGCTGGCTCCGTCCGTGCTCCGGCCGGGCCTCCACGTGCTCACGATCGAGGGACTCTCAGCGGAGGGGGGCGCCGCCCCGGTGGGGCGGCATCGTTTTCAGGTGGTGCCTGCCCGGTAGCTCCCGGGCCGGAGGAGGTGGTGGCGGTGACCCGGCGAGGTCGGCAGCGCGGAGGGCGCAGGAGCCCGTCCGTCGTGGTGTGCGTCGCCCTCCTCGTCTCGACCACGGCATCCGCCCGTCCGGTGAGCTTCGGCGACATGGTGGAGGAGGAGATCCACCCGGGCGAGGTTCGCGCGCTGGAGGTCGACGCGCGCGCCGGCACCGCGCTCGACCTGCGCGTCGACCATCCGCATCTCGACCTCGGTCTCCGTGTCGTCGGGCCGCAGGGGAACCCGCTCGGCAGCGCGGAGAACGTCCTCCGGAGCTGGGATCCACTCACCTTGACGGTGGTCCTCGAGCGGGGCGGGACGCACCGCCTCGAGGTCTGGCTTCGCTCCCCCGGCGCTCGGGGCGGACCGTTCCGGCTCGCGGTCGGGCCGGAGAGACCGGCCACCGAGACTGATCGCCTCCGGACCCGTGCGCAGCAGTTCCGCGCCGACGCCAATGCCGTCGTGGCCGCGCAGGACGCCGCTCACCATCCCGAGGCGCTTGCTGGCTACGATCGCTCGCTCCAGCTCTGGACGGAGGCGGGGGACGAGACGCAGCGGGCCGAGACCCTCACCCGCAAGGGCGGGCTCCTCGAGCAGATGGGACGGCTTCCCGAGGCCCGGAGCACGCTGGAGGAAGCCCTTCGCTCCTGGCGAACGGTGGGGGACCGCGCGCGCGAGGCGGACTGCCAGGGAGCCCTGGGGCTGGTGACGACCGAGCTGGGCGCACCTCGCGACGCGGTCACCTTGCTCGAGGGGGCGCTCGCCCTACGCCGGCGCGTCGCACCGCTCCCGGCGGCGGAGGCGGAGCTCCTCAACGACCTCGCCATCGCGCTGGGGAACCTCGGAGATCTTTCCGCGGCGGTCGATCGCTACACCGAGGCGCTCGCCAGCGCCCGCGAGGACGGAGATCCGTATCTGGTGGCGCTGGTGCTGAAGAACCGGGCGATGGACCTGGATCAGCTCGGCGAGTCACGGCGCGCACTGGGCGATCTCGCCGAGGCACGGAACACCTTCCGCTCTCTGCAGAACACCGCCCAGGAGGGTCACTCGGAATACGCCCTGGGCATCGCGCTCCAGCAGCTGGGACAGCGGCGCGAGTCGTGGCGTGCCTTCCAGCGAGCGCTGCCGCTCTTCGAACGGGTCGGCGACGCACGATTCGTGGCCTTCACCCTGAACCACCTCGGGCTCCTCCGCCTCGACGAGGGGAAGCCCGAGCAGGCGCGCGAGCTCTTCCAGCAGGCGCTCGAGCGCCATGAGGCGGGAGGGGATCTCCGGTCCGCCACCCACGTCCGGGTCAACATCGCCCGGACGCTCATCGCGGGCGGGCGGGTCGCCGAGGCCGTCCAGCCGCTGGCCACGACCCGCGCCGAGCTGCACGCCATCGGCGATCGCAAATTCGAGGCGCTCTGCCTCACCGAGCTCGCCCGCGCGGAGCTGGCCACCGGGCACCCGAACGAGGCAAGGCGGCACATCATCGAGGCGCTCCAGCTCACCGAGGAGCTCCGGGGCTCCATCACCGGCCCGAGCGCAAGGGCTGCGTACGCTGCGGTGGTGCACGGCCGATACGAGCTCCTGGCCAGCGTGCTCATGGCCCTGCACGCTCGCGAGCCGCGGTCCGGCTGGGATGCTGCGGCGCTCGAGGCAAGCGAGAGCGCCCGGGCCCGCGCGCTGCTGGAGGTGCTCGCCGCGGCCCGGGTGGACATCGAGCGCGACGTGGACCCGAAGCTGCGTGCCGAGGAGCGCGCCCTCGACGACCGGACCGGGAGCGCCCGCAAGGACCTGGTCGCGGTGTTGAGCCGCCAGCACCGCCGGGAGGAGGCCGATGCCGTCGAGCGCGAGCTCGAGACGCTGCGGACCGAGCGCGAGGGGCTCCAGGAAAGGATGCGCGCCAGCAGCCCGCGGTACGCGGCGCTCGCTCCGGCCCGGCCCCTGTCGCTCGGGCAGATCCGGTCCGAGGTGCTCGACGACTCCACGGCCCTCGTCGAGTACTTCGTGGGGGAGGACCAGAGCTTCGTCTGGGTTGTCTCGCGGTCCGGCCTGCACTCGGCGGTGCTCCCCGGGCGGCGCCGCATCGAGCGGGCGGTCAGCGCACTGCACAGGCGGTGGAGCGACCCCGACTCGGTGGACGATGGCGGCGAACGGGCACGCGCGCTGTCCCGGATGGTGCTCGGCCCGATTGCCGCCGCGCTCGGGCCGACGCGAACGCTGGTGGTGGTGGCCGACGGGCCGCTCCAGCAGATTCCGTTCGCTGCCCTGCCAGTCCCCGGTCGCTCGCAGCCGTTGATCGAGCGGCACACGGTGGTGAGCTCACCCTCGGCGTCGGTGCTCGTTGCCCTCGGGAAAGCGCGCGTGGGCCCCAACGCCGGACCGGAGCTCGCCATCCTCGCCGACCCCTTGCTGGGGACCCATGCGCCCCGGACACCCGTCGGCTCGTCCGCCCTGCTCCGCTCGATGGAGGACACCGGGCTCCAGACACTCGAGCCGTTGCGGTGGACGCGGCGCGAGGCCGACGCCATCGCCGCGCGATTGCCCGTGGAGCAGGTCGTCCGCGCGCTCGGCCCCGACGCGAGCCGGAAGGTGGCGATGGGACCGGAGGTCGGCCGGGCCCGCATCGTCCACTTCGCCACCCACGCGCTCCTCGACGTGCGACGGCCAGAGCTGTCCGGCATCGTCCTCGCCGACCAGGACGCCGGCGGGCGGCCCCGCCCCGGATTCCTGTCGCTCGCCGACATCTCCAGCATGCGGCTCTCCGCCGAGCTGGTGGTGCTCTCCGCCTGCCGCACGGCGCTGGGCACCGAGGTTCGCGGCGAGGGGCTGGTGGGCCTCACCCGCGGCTTCATGGACGCGGGCGCGCGGCGAGTGGTGGCCAGCCTCTGGGCGGTGCCCGATGCGCCGACCGCGGCGCTGATGTCCCGCTTCTACGAGCTTCTCTTGAATCACGGGCTCTCGCCGGCGGAGGCGCTCCGGGGCGCACAGCTCGCGCTCCGGCGGGAGCGTCGGTTCTCCGCCCCGCAAGCCTGGGCGGGCTTCGTGCTCCAGGGCGACTGGCACCCTCTCAGCGGCGGAGGAACAGCGCAACTGCGCTGATCAGTGCGACCAGCGCGAAGATGACCCGCAGCGCGCGCTCGGGGAGCCGGTGCGCGATGACCACTCCCAGAGGCATCGTCGCCACGCCGCCCACGGCGAGCGCGATTCCGCGGACCCAGTCGACGTTCCCCGCCCGGCCATAGACGACGAGGTTCACCACCGTCCCCGGGGCGACGAGGGCGAGCCCCATCCCCTGCGCCGTGGCCTGTCCCATCGCGTGGAGCGTGGTCATCAGCGGAACGGTGAGGAGCGAGCCGCCGACGCCGAACACGCCGGAGACGAAGCCACCGATGAGCCCGAGGCCGACGGCGATCCGGGGCGGGATCCGGGCATCAGGGTCGATGCGGAGCTCGGTCGCACGGCTCCGCAGCCCGTAGAACAGCGCGAGCGCGAGCAGGAACCCGGCGAACCCCACGCGGAGAGCGCTCGACGGCGCAGCGGTCGCCAGCCGGGCTCCCACGTAGGTCGTGAATGGCGCGAGCAGCGCGAGGAGCAACGCCCCGCGTGGGTCGAACCCGCGGTGGCGCGCGTACCGCCACAGCCCCATGAGCACGTTGGGCACCACCATCACCAGGGCCGTGCCTTGCGCGCGTTGCTGGCTCAGACCGAAGAAGACGCCGAGCAGCGGGATGATGAACAGCCCGCCCCCGATGCCCACGATGCCGCTGAGGACGCCGATTCCGGCGCCCAGCAGGACGTCGAGCGCGATCTCCGCCGGGGAGATGGGCATCTAGGGCCTCGACCGGGGTGTGCTGACCGCTACGACGGCCGATCCTCTCGCTGCGACGCGCAGACTCGGCCCTGCGCTGCTCGACGTGCCCCGAGGCACGCCTCCGCTGCTCGTCCCTCGTGTGCGCCGTCTCGCTTCGGCCTCGGCCATCTCGCTGTGCTCACCACACCCCGGTCGAGGCCCTGCCCCGGGCCGGCCGCTCAGCCCGCCGTGCCTCGGTCCCAGGTGCCGGTCCGGCCCCCGGCCTTGTGCTCGAGCTGCAGCGACTCGATGACCATTCCCCGGTCCACGCTCTTCACCATGTCGTAGATGGTCAGCGCGGCGGTCGCGGCGGCGGTCAGCGCCTCCATCTCCACCCCGGTGCGGTCCAGGGTCTTCACCTCGGCGCGAACGCGTGCGCCACCCTCGTCGAGGGTGACCTCGACCGTCACCCCGGTGAGAGCAATGGGGTGGCAGAGGGGAATCAGGTCCGGGGTGCGCTTGGTGGCCATCACCCCGGCGAGCCGTGCCGCGGCGAGCACGTCGCCCTTCTCCACCTTGCCCTCGCGGATGCGGGCCACGGTTGCGGGCTGCATCCGCAGCCGCGCGGTGGCGACCGCCACGCGCTCGGTTCGCTCCTTGCTGCCGACGTCCACCATCTTCATGACCGAGCCACCGTCCCGAGCGCCTGGAGGAGGTCCTCGGCGATGTCTTCCGGATCCTCGAGCCCGACCGAAACCCGGATCAGGTTCTCGCCGATGCCGGCCGCCGCCCGCTCCTCGGGGCTGAGGCGCCGCGCGCTGGCGCTCGCGGCGTGCATGACCAGGGTGGTCACGTCGCCGAGCGAGGGCGCCGGGCGACACAGCCTCAGCGCCTCGAGGAAGCGGAAAGCCTCCGCCCGGCCGGCACCGGCGATCTCGAAGGCCACCATTCCACCAAAGCCGCCGTTGAGCAGCTTCCGGGCGATGGCGTGGTCCGGATGGTCCGGCAGCCCCGGGTAGAGCACCCGGGCGACGCGGATATCCTCGCGCAGCCTCCGGGCCACGTGGAGCGCATGCGTCGAATGCGCCGCCATGCGGACCGGCAGCGTGCGGAGTCCGCGAAGCGTGAGCCAGGCTTCGAAGGGTCCGAGCAGCGCGCCCTCGAGCACGCGCGCCCCGCGCAGCGGGTCGATGCGGGCGTGGGTTCCGGAGACCGCGCCACCGGTCGCATCCGAGTGGCCGTTGATCCACTTGGTGGTCGAGTGGAGGGCGTAGTCCGCGCCCTGGGCGATCGTCGGCTGCAGCGCCGGCGAGGTGAAGGTCCCGTCGACGACCAGCGCGGCGCCTGCCGCGTGGGCCGCCTCGGCGATCGCCGGGAGATCGGGCACCAGGAGCAGCGGGTTGGTCATGCTCTCCGCGAGCACGAGCCTGGGACGGATGGCCACGATGCGCTCGACGCTGTCCGGGTCACTGAGCTTCAGTGGATGCAGCTCGACCTTCTGCTGGTCCGCGAGGCGCTTGAAGAGGGCCCGGGTCGCGCCGTAGCCGTCCATCGGGAGCACCACCCGGTCGCCAGGCGCGAACCCCTGGGCGTCGAACACCGCCCGGAGCGCCGCCATGCCACTGCCGAACACTGCGGAGGCCTCGGCGCCCTCCAGGGCGGCCATCGCCTCCTCGAGGAGGACGGGGTTCTCGCCCCGGATGCGGGAGTAGACGAAGTCCTTGCCGTCGAGCGCGGCGTCGAGCTCGTCCGACGAGTCGAACCAGCTCACGGCGGCGGTGTGGATGGCCGGGGTGATGGGGACCGCGCTGCTCTCCGGAAGGCGGCTCCCGGCGTGGATGGCCCGGGTTCGAAGGTCCGCCGGCTTCCGGTGAGTGCTCACTCGCCGTGCTCCACGAGAAAGCGCTCGGCCTCGATGGCCGCCATGCAGCCGGTGCCCGCGGCGGTGACCGCCTGCCGGTACACCGAGTCCTGCACGTCGCCGCAGGCGAAGACGCCCTCCTCGTTGGTTCGGGTGCTGCCGGGCACGGTCTTGATGTAGCCGCTCTCTGTCGTCTCCAGATAGTCCTCGAACAGGTCCGAGTTCGGCTTGTGACCGATGGCGACGAAGAGCCCGCCCGCGGGGAGGGTCACCACCTCGCCGGTCTTCACGTTCTTCACCCGCGCACCGGTCATCCGCTTGCCGTTGCCGACGATCTCCTCCACCACCGTGTTCCACACCACGGAGATCTTCGGATTCTGCAGAACCCGGTGCTGCATGATCTTCGAGGCCCGGAACTGGTCCCGGCGGTGAAGCAGGGTCACCCGGTTGACGATCTTCGCGAGGTAGCTCGCCTCCTCCATCGCGGTGTCCCCACCGCCGACCACGAAGACGTCCTCACCCTTGAAGAACGCACCGTCGCAGGTGGCGCAGGCCGAGACGCCGCGGTTGGTGTAGTCGCCCTCGCCGGGAACGTTCAGCCACTTCGCCGCGGCGCCGGTGGCGATGATGATCGTCTCGGACTTGAGGGTACGTCCGCTCTCGTCCCAGAGGGTGAACGGGCGGACCGAGAGGTCCACCTTCATCACGTTCTCCATGTGGATGACGGTGCCGAACCGCTCGGCCTGGGCCTTGAAGCGCTCCATGAGCTCCGGGCCGGTGATGGCCTCGGGGAACCCCGGGTAGTTCTCGACATCGGTGGTGATCATCAGCTGCCCGCCTGGCACGCGGGCAGGCTCGTCCAGGTGCGGTCCGCCGGCGTAGAGGACGGGCTTGAGGTTCGCCCGAGCGGCGTAGATGGCGGCGGTGTACCCCGCCGGGCCCGAGCCGATGATGGTGACTGCGTGCACGGTGTCAGCCATGGCGGAAAGAGTGCTACGAGGGTGCCACGAATGCCATGAATCTCGACCTGCTCTCGCGGGTGGCTCTGTTCGAAGGCCTCTCCCAGGCCCAGCTGAAGACGCTCGCTGGCGTGTGCGAGACGGAGCGAGTGCCCCGCGGCAAGTACGTGTTCCGGGAGGGTGAGCCCGGCGCATCGATGTACGTCGTGGTCGAGGGAAGAGTGCGCATCAGCCGCCAGCTGCCTGGGATGGGCGAGGAGGCGCTGGCGATCCTCCAGCCCGGCGAGGCGTTCGGCGAGATGGCGGTGGTGGAGGAAGGGCTGCGGAGCGCCGATGCCCTCGCCCACGAAGGCGAGGCGGTGCTGCTGCGCATCGGGCGGGATCCGCTCGACCAGCTGCTCTTCACCGACAAGGAGCTGGCGTACTCGGTGCTCTGGGCGCTGGTGCGGACGCTCAGCGGCCGGCTGCGCGACACCAACGAGAAGATGAAGGCGCTGTTCGCGATGTCCAAGTTCTAGGACGCCCGCCGGCCGCGTCCGCGGACGGCGCGCTGAACCGGCGTTCAAGCGGGGCGGGCACGTGGCTTGCTCTTCTACGCTGGCGTGGAGCGGGGGCACCCCGAGACCGAGGAAGGACGACTTCAGCTGTCGCGGGAGCGGCTGCTCGAGGCGCCGCACACGCTGGACGATGCCGAGCTCCTCGGCGTGTTGTTCGGTGGGCGGAGCCGGACGGTGCGCGGGCTGGGCGAGTCCCTTCTCGCCGCGGCAGGCGGGCTCCGGGCGCTGGCGAGCATGGAACCCTCCGAGCTGTGCGGCGCGCCGGGCCTGGGCCGGGAGCGGGCGGCGCAGGTGCTGGCGGCGCTGGAGCTGGCCCGTCGCGCGCATCTCGCGCCCGACGGTCGGCCCCGGCTGCGCACGGCCGGGGAGGTGTACCGCTACCTCGCACCACGCCTCGCGCTGCTTCGCCACGAGGTGTTTCACGTCCTCTCCTTCAACACCCGCAACGTGCTGGTCGGGGACGCGCGAGTCGCGGAGGGGACGACCGACGCCTGTACCGTGGATCCGCGCGAGGTGTTCCGGGCGGCGCTCGCCTCCCGGGCCACCGCGGTCATCTTTGCCCACAACCACCCCTCGGGAGACCCGGAGCCGTCGGAGGCGGACCTCCAGCTCACCCGGGAGCTTCAGGCCGGGGCGAGAATTTTCCACCTCCGTGTCCTGGACCACGTCGTCGTCGGAGCCGGGCGGTACGTCTCGCTGGCGCGGTCAGGGCTGCTTCATGCCCTTCCGTCAAGCACCGGAGAGGCGTTGACGGCGGGAGGCAAACGGTGAAGATGCGGAGCATGACGGAGCCGCTCCGGTTCCACGACGACGCGCGCGCGGAGCTCGAGCAATCCTTCGGTCTCACTGCCTTCCGGCCGGGCCAGGCCGAGGTGGTGGACTCCGTCCTCGCCGGGCGCAACGTGGTGGTGGTGATGCCCACCGGCGCCGGGAAGAGCCTCTGCTACCAGCTGCCGGCGGTGATGCTGAAGGGGCTGACCCTGGTCATCTCGCCGCTCATCGCGCTCATGAAGGACCAGCTGGAGCAGCTCGAGGCCCGGGGCATCCCGGCGACGCTCATCAACTCCACCGTGCCCGAGCTGGAGAGGGCCGAGCGGATCCGGCGGATGAGGGCCGGGGCCTACCGGCTGGTCTACGTGGCGCCGGAGCGGTTCAAGAGCCCGAGCTTCCTGGACGCGCTGGGCGAGGTCGGGGTGGAGCTGATGGCGGTGGACGAGGCCCACTGCATCAGTCAGTGGGGGCACGACTTCCGGCCGGACTACGCGCTGCTCGGCCAGGTGCGGAAGCGGCTCCGGCCGCCGCGGACGGTGGCGCTGACGGCGACCGCGAGCCCCGAGGTCCGGGAGGACATCGTCCGCAGCCTCCTGATGAAGGACCCGCGGGTCTTCGTCGCCGGGTTCGACCGCCCCAACCTCTTCCTCGAGGTGCTGCGAGTCTCGGGCGACGAGGAACGGCGCGCGGCGACGACCCGGGTCATCGCCGAGGGAGGCAGTGGCATCGTCTATTGCGCCACCCGGAAGCAGGCGGACGCAATGCAGGGCGCGCTCCGGCTCCGCGGCCACGACCCGGTCGTTTACCACGCGGGCATGGACGAGGCGGAGCGGCACAAGGCGCAGGACCGCTTCATGTCCGACCCGTCGGCGGTGGTGGTGGCGACCAACGCCTTCGGCATGGGCATCGACAAGCCCGACATCCGCTTCGTGATCCACGCCAACATCCCGCGGGCGGTGGAGGCCTACTATCAGGAGGTCGGGCGCGCGGGACGGGACGGGAAGCCTGCGCACGCGCTGCTCCTCTTCAACCACGCCGACGTCTTCACCCAGGAGCGGCTCATCGAGAGCAACCACCCCTCGGAGGCGGTCATCGCCGACGTGTGGAACGCGCTCCAGACGGCGGAGGTCTTCGCCCGGGGGCAGGAGGCGCTGGCGGCGGCGGTGGGGGCGAGCGAGTTCGAGGTCTCGGCGGCGCTGCGCATCCTCGAGCGCGAGGGGCTCCTCGAGCTCCAGGCGCCCGGCGCGGGGAGCTACGCCATCAAGGTGCTGGAGGCGAAGGCGGAGGTGCACTCGCGGTCGGCACGGGCGCTGCTCGAGGTTCTCCGCGCGGAGGCCGGAGCGGGCGGGACGGTCTCGGCGTCGCTCCGCAGGCTCTCGGCACGAGCGGAGCTGCCGGAGAAGGACCTCCGGCGAGCGCTGTCGGCGCTGGAGCGGGCGAAGGCCGTCTCGGTGCGGAAGCCTTTCGCGGGCCGGGGCATCCGGGCGCTGCAGCGGGTGCCGTTCCACGCCCTCGACCTGTCGCTGGAGAAGGTGCGGCGGCAGGAGCGGCGGGCGCTGCTGCTGCTCCGGCGCATGACCGACTACGCGTACGCCAAGTCGTGCCGGCGGGCATTCGTGCTGGACTACTTCGGCGAGGACACACGGCACCTCGACTGCAACGGGTGCGACCCGTGCTCCGGGCAGCGGACGCGGGTCGAGCTGCCGCCGCCACGCGCGAGCGGGAAGGCCGGCGGGGTCTACAAGTCGAAGGAGCGCGTCGCCGACGGGCCGATGAACGACCAGGCCGCCGAGGCGCTGCGGCGGTTCCGGCGCGACCTGTCACGAGACCTGGATCTGCCGCCCTTCATCCTCTTCACCGACAAGACGCTGCAGGCGCTGGCCACGGCGCTTCCGCTGACGCGGGAGGACTTCCTGGCGGTGAAGGGCACGGGAGCGACGAGCTGGGAGCGCTTCGGGCCGAAGGTGGTGGAGATCTGCCGCGGCGCGCGGGAGACGGCTCAGAAGGCCGACCCCGGTTCTCAACCCGCATGACCCACGGCCATGACGATCACGGCAGCAACACGCAAGCCTATCGCCCAGCTTCGGCCGGCGGACTTCCAGCAGTTCCCCATCTGGACCTTCGAGGGGTCCGGAGACGAGGACCGCTTGCTCCGCCCCGTGACGAAGTGGCCGGTCGCCGACCTCGCTGGCTCCGTCGCCGGCAGTGAGGTGACTCTCGCCAACGGCGCGAAAGCCTTTGCGATGTTCGGGAACGTCTTTCCTGACGACCCGCGCTCGACGCGCCATCTGCTGACTCTGTCGGTGGCGATGCCGGACGGGACGTGGTTCAACCTCGCCCGCTACTTCGAGCCGACCGTCCGGATCTTCGGGCCCACCCATCTTGCTCGGGCGCTCGGGGGTTCCGTCGATGCGGTGTTTCCAATCTCCTATGACCTGCGGAAGCTGCTCGTCGGGGACGAGGCGGCTCTTCACGGTACGATCCTGGCCGAGCCTCAGGAGCGACTGACGCTCGACGAGATACGCAATCTCCGGCGCTGGCGCCGCTGATGGGCTCACCGCGGCCAGGAAGCCCCCTGCCGATCTCACCTCACGGCTCGACGGGCCGCCGCCGCCGGAGGACGATCTCCCGGACCAGCAGCGTCATCGCCGCGAGCCCGAGCGCAAGCACGAACACGAACCCCACCGCGGTGGCTCCGAACACCAGCCGCACCATCGACTCGCTGACCCGCCCGTCGGTGTAGGCCTCCTTCAGCGGCGCGAGCAGCCCGAGGCGCTCCAGCACCCGCGCCGGGAGCGCATCCAGTGCGTACGAGACGCGGAGCACCGCGCTCGACGGCCACTGCACGCGGAGCGCCTCCACGATCACGCCGACCGCCAGGTAGAGCGCGGCCAGCGCGAGCGCGTTGCCGGCGACGACCTGGAGGAAGCGCTTCGGATTCACGGGGCCCGGGCGGCCCGCTTCTTCAACGCGGGCAGCAGCTTCTTCACCCGCGTCATCTCAGGGGACTTCGGCGCGAGTCGGGTGAAGTTCACGTACTCCTCGTATGCCCGCTTGGCGTCCGTGTCACCCCCCGCCGCGTAGGCGTCGGCCAGGGCCAGACGGGACGGTCCGTCGGCGGGGTCGAGCTGCACGGCCTTGATCAGGAGCTCGCGCGCCTTCGTCTCGTCGCGGAGCTTCCGGAGAACCAACCCCTGGGCCATCGACGCATCCGAGAGCAGGGGCTGCAGCTCCACCGCCAGGTCGGCGAAGTGCTTGGCCTCCTGGAGGCGGCCCGCGGCGAGCGCGACTCGCGAGGCTGCCACCGCGGCCAGGGCCCGGTCGCTCGCCCGCGGCGCTCCGGACGAGAGCCCCTGCAGCTTCGAAAGCTGAGGCCTGGCCGCGGCGGGCTTGAGCATCACTTCGCCGGCGAGGCCGCAGACGCTGCTGGTGTCTTCGCGGCTCGCCGCCTCGTACGCCTTCTGCGCCTGCGGGACGTTGCCCTGTCGCACGAAGGCGCGACCGATGGCGCAGAACACCTCGCTGTCCTTGGGCGCCAGCGAGTTGGCCTTCTGGAGAGCGGCGAAGCCGGCGCGGCCGTCGCCCCGGGCGAACATCAGCGTCGCCTTGAGGCGATGGGACTCGGGATCCTGTGCGTCGAGCTTCAGCGCTCGCCCGAGCGCTGCCTCGGACAGGTTCCACTTGCCCTGCTGGGCCAGGGCGAGGGCGACGTCCTTGTTCGCGGTGGCGCTGGAGGGGTTCTCGGTGGCCCACGCCTCGGCCTGGGCCAGCGACTCGGCGGGCTTGGCGAGGGCGAGGTAGACGCGGGAGAGCGCGTGCCGGCTCTCCCCGTGGCTCCGGTTCCGCTGGATGGAGAGCTGCAGCGGCTCGATCGCGCGCTCGGGAGATCCGGAGGTCCAGAGCAGCCGCCCCAGCGCGCAGGCGCCCTCGTAGTCGCGCGGGTCCCGGATCGCGCCCTCGAACTGGGCCTTCGCCCGGTCGAGGATGCCGCGCTGCCAGTAGATCTTCCCCAGGGCGACCGCCACGTCGGCGCGCGGGCGCTTCGCGGCGCCCAGCGTCTTCTCCAGAACCGTCTGAGCCTTGTCCGGCTCACCCTCGGCAGCGTCGGCCAGGGCGAGCCAGGCCACCGCCTCGACCGGGTACTTCCCCGACACCGAGGTCTTCATCAGCTCGGCGCGCGCCTTCTTCCAGTCCTTCAACCGTCCATAGGCGATGCCACGCAGGAGGGCCATGCGCCGTCCGGAGTCGTCGGCGAACCGCTGCAGCACCTCTCGCTCGCGATCGCGGCCGAGCAGCACCCGTCCCAGGGCCTCCTTGGCTTCCTCGCTCTTCGGCTTCTCCTTCACCGCCGCCTCGAGCGACTTCTGCGCCGCGGTGAGATCTCCGCTCGCCCGCAGCGCGTCGCCGAGGGCTACCTGGAACTCGAAGGCGCGCTTGCCGGCGCTCGTCGAGCCCTCGGTGAGCACCTTCACCGCCTGCTCGTGGGCGCCGTTGGCGGAGAGGAGCCGGCCCCGAACCAGCGCGCGGCGCGCGGCCATCTCCGGTGTGAGCGACTCGGCGGAGAGCTTGTCCACCTCCGCCAGGGCGGGGGCGAGGTCCTGCTCCAGCGCGAGCCGGCTCTCGGCCTCGCCGAGCACGCGGCCCGGGTGATCCGCCGACACCTGCTCGGCGGTGCCGTAGACGGTGAGCGCGGCGGCGTCGTCGCCTGCCTCGCGGTAATAGTCGCCGAGCGCCACCAGGGCGCGCACGTTGCCGGCGTTCAGCTCCAGCGCGCGCTTGAAGTGGAGCACCGCGCCCTTGGCGTCCCCCTTTGCCAGGAGCAGCCGGCCCGCGGCGTCGTGCACCTCGGAGAGGTCCAGCTGTGAGGCGAGGATGGCCTTCCTGGCCGCATCCCGCTCGGCGCCCGCGGCGACCATCGCCTTCGCGACGAGCACGGCGCCGGGCTGGCTGGCGCCGGCCTTGGGACGGGCGAGCGCTGCCGCTGCCTGGCCGCGGTCCTGTGCGGTGCCGCCGTGCTCGTCGGCGAGCACCGCGCGGGCGTAGGCGGTGAGGTCCCAGGCCTCGGTGCTGTCCTCCTCCATCCGGATCGCCTGGGCGAGCGACTCGAGCGCGGCCCGGTCTCCGGCGGCGGTGTCGAGCGCGAGCGCCTTCCGCGCGCTGGAGAGCGCGTCGCTCAGGTTCCGTCCCTGGTTGACCTGACGGGTGTGGCGGTAGACGAGCGCGCCCGCCACCAGCGCGACGAGGGCGACCGTGCCGATGGCCAGCTTCAGCGCGTGGAGCTGGATCCAGCTCTTCCTCCCGGCCTTCTCGGCGACCTTCGCCCGGAGCGCCTTCTCGTATTCCTTGGCGATCGCCTGGGTGGTCCCGGTGCTGAACGCGCGCTTGACCGCGGGGACGGGTCCGGTGGGCACCGGAGCATCCGGGACGTCGGCGAGGAGGCTCGGCTCGGTGACGTCATCGGGCCCGGTCTCTCTGGTGGAGGGAGCCTCTCCGGCGGTGGCGCCGGCGTCGGCGCTGGCCGGGTAGTCGGGCCCGCCGGGCGCGGTGGGGCCATCGCCGACCAGGGGGAACGAGCCGGAGCCCTTCCGCTCCGGGAGCGGAGTGAAGCCGGCGGCCTCGGCGAGCGCCTCCGGGGGCGGCGGCGGGGGCGTGGAGCCGGTGCGGGTGGGACGCACGACGTTGTTGCTCCCGGTGCGGGTGCCGTTCGCGCGGGGACGGAGGGGTCGCTCGGGAGGATTGTCGAGGACGGCCGGACGGATCGTCGGCGCCGGACCTCCGGCGAGCGCGCCCTGCGTCTGCTCGAGCCAGATCCGCACCTGCTCGTCGGCGGGCGAGAGCGCCACCGCCTTGCGCAGGAGCGGGAGCGCCGAGCGGTAGAGGCCCTTGCTGACCAGGACCTCGGAGATGAGGTGGTAGGCCAGCGGGTCCTGCCGGTCGACGGCGACGGCCTTGTCGAACTGCTCCATCGCCTCGGCCGGGCGGCCGAGACCGATGAGCGCCTTTCCCCACAGGACATACCCGTGGATGCTGTCCGGATGGTGGACCAGCCCCTGCTGGCACACCTCGGCCGCACGGGCGTTCTCGCCCTGTTCGACGAGCACCCGAGCCAACTCTACGAAAAGGGTGGAGGTGGGATCGGTGGCGAGAAGCTGCTCGTACCGCTCCACCAGGGATTCGGGCATCGTTGTCAGCCAATGAAGGCTACCACGCGCCCCCTCCTCGCCTGGCTTCTCCTCGGTGTCGTCGGATGTCACGAAGGGGGCGCCACTCAGGCGAAGCTCAAGAGCACGTACGAGGATTTCGAGCAGAAGGCCCGCTGGGGGGAGTCGGCGGCGGTGGCTCAGCTGCTGGTCCCGGAGCGGCGGAACCAGTTCCTCGCCGCCCGCGCCCGGGACGGGAAGGACCTGAACATCGTCGACATCGAGCTGCTGAACGTCGTGACCAGCGCCGACGGAAACCAGGCGACGGCGACGTCGCGGTGGCGGTGGTTCAAGCTACCGTCGACCTCGGAGCAGGTCGCCGAGGCGAACTCGGTGTGGGTCGCGCGCGCCGGGGAGTGGCAGCTCGAGTCGATGCAGGGCGGGCCCTATCCGGACCTCGCACCCCGCTGAGGGCTTCGCCGCCCGCAAAAAAAAAAAACACCCACCCCCCCCCGGCCGGCCGGGGCGGGGGGCGGGGGG
>Ga0081540_1000340_pt1 | contig 47909 bp, 48 predicted proteins | sample TabmetS2T1R1_FD_71024 | JGI IMG/M metagenome (GOLD analysis project Ga0081540, IMG submission 71024) | Tabebuia heterophylla rhizosphere microbial communities from the University of Puerto Rico - S2T1R1 | ecosystem: Host-associated > Plants > Roots > Rhizosphere ...
GATGTGTGCTCTGCCGCGCATTGCGTCTCATAAACGATTTCGAATGCCGACATCAACACACGTGCGGCGATCTTGACGGCATGACTTGCGGTGTTTTCCTCGAATCGTTACTCTGGCTGCATGAGAGGAAGCCACGCTATATCTTTAGCGGTCGTCCTTGTGATCGCATCGAACGGATTCTGTGCGGGGCCAAGTTGGGTTGGTGAGTATGCGACCGAGAACTTTCTCAATGGCCAGGCAGGATTTCAATTGATGATCGAGCAATCAGGAGACGCAATTCAGGTTTCGTTCGATGCCGCCTTCAAAGACGGACATGGCGCAGCACCCGATGGTGGCGGCGAGGCAAAGGTCAGGAGCAACAACACGTTGGAGTTCGAATGGGAAGACAGTTTTAACAACGGCGGAACCGGCACCATCAAACGCGCGGGCGATGGGATTATTGTGTCGATGAAAACGACGCGAGTAGTGGATGAACGCTGCCTGGCGTTTTACGGCGATAGCATGCGGCTCGAGCGGGTGAAAAAGTAACACTGCCGTCCCGCCTACGGCGTGGACGATTCGGCGGGCAAGGCGCCCGCCGAGCTCATCGCCGGCACGGTGTGCTATAGCTGCATCACACCATCGGACGGAAACGCCCGACCACTTCCTGCAAGCGGCCAGTGATTTGACCTAGCGAACAGACTTCAACAGCATCGAGAAGCGCCGGGAAGCAGTTTTTTCCGCTTTCCACATTTGCCGCCAGTTTGTCGAGCGCGCGCTCCGATTTCCCGGCATTTTTCTTTTTGAACTTCGTGAGCCGGTCGACTTGCAACTGCTGTTTTTTACGGGGCGTGCGCACCAGTTTCACTTCCGGAATGTCGTCGCCGTCGTTGCGGTATTTGTTTAATGCGATAATCGTTCGCGTGCCGTCGTAGATTTGTTGCTCGTAACGATGCGCGGCATTTTGGATCTGGCTGCGCTGATAACGTTCTTCCACTGCCGCCAGTACCCCGCCGAGGCGTTCAATTTCGCGGAACTCATCGAGAATAGCTGCCTCGACCGCACGCTCGACCGCCTTCATGCCGGGCGAGCCACTCAACATGTTCATGGTGTGCTTAAACATCCCTGACTCTTCGAGCAGGATCGCCTGGCCGTGCGCGGCAAGCCGAATCCATTCTTCGCTGGGCGTGGTGAACGGCTCATCCGCGCTATTCGAGTGACACGAGTTAGTCGCATTCATGTAAGCGAGCACCAACTCCGCAGCGGTTCGCGTCAGATTATTTTTGAATTCGGCCGCAATCAGCGAGCGCCCGCTTGTTTGAATATGCAATTTGTAAAGCTGGGCTTTCGGCCCGGCTCCAAAGACATCGCGCATGCCGATTGCCCAAATCCGGCGCGACACGCGCGCGAGGGCGATGTATTCGGCATCGAGGCCACAATCGAGGAAAAACGACAATCTTGGGCCGAATTGATCGACTGGAATTCCGCGTGCGGCGAACATTTCAGCGTACGCGAAGCCATTCGACAGTGTGTAAGCAGCCTGCTGCACCGGCGTCGATCCAGCTTCGCCGATGTGATAACCGCTGATCGAGATCGGATACCAGCGCGGCATTTCCCTGGTGGTGAACTCCACCATGTCAGTCAAAAATCGCAGCGACGGCTCGATCGGGAAAATCGTTTCATTTTGCGCCTGAACTTCCTTGAAAATATCGGCTTGAATTGTCCCGCGAAGTTTCGGAAGAACACTTGGACCGAAGCGACGTTTCGCCGCAGCGATGTACATCGCCATGATGATCGGCGCCGGTCCGCTAATGGTCATCGATGCCGAAAAATTCGGCGACCCAAGATCAAATCCGTCGTAAAGCCGTATCATGTCCTCAACGGTGTCGATCGCGACGCCGCCTTCACCGATTTTTCCGAAGACGCCGTCCGCATCGCTATCGAGGCCGTAAAGTGTGACCCCGTCAAACGCAGTGCTCAGCCGGTGCGTGCGCTGATGCGCGGTCAGAAAGTGAAAGCGCTCGTTGGTATCTTCAGCGAGCATCAAACCGGAAAATAATCGCGTTGGCTCTTCCGCGGGCGCGATCTTTTTTGCCGACTTACCGTTTTGCGCGTGGCCATTTTTCTCGAGGCTTTCGATTTCGCGAATCGGTTCGAGATACATCTCGCGATAAACGCCGTTGAGATACGGAAATTCTCCGGGCAATCCTTCACCGAACAAATAGCGGGCAATCTCACCCGGCTCATCAATTTCGGGCAACGCCAGACGTGGCAATGGAATCCCAGTCGGCGTCCGCGTGATTGGAATTTTGGCTTTGATGTCGTTCCAGCGGCCGAGCAGATCGCGCCCGAACTCCCTGTCCGTTCGCGCGTGCTTCACCTGATCGAGAACGAACCGATTGTACTTGTCAACGGACTCAACAACTTGTCCAAGCTTGCTCATCTGTTCCTTTCTTCAGTTTTAGAAGTACCTGTGCCAACCGCCTATCTGGGTTCCGGGCGTTTGACACAAACGCCGCTACAACTCGCTTGGCGAGATTAACTCAAATAATTCGTCTACGCCAGGATCGCGATGCCGTTTTGCCACTGTGTCAATCAGCCGCTGATTACGACGGTTTTGCTCCAGGCGTTGTTCGATTTCCGTGTGCGCAGTTCGGGCACGCTGAAGATCGCTTTTGTTCACCACCACGACGTCAGCAAGATCGAGCATTGCGATTTTTTGCAACTGCAACCGGCTGCCGTAATCAGGGTTCATTACCAGCACGGTCTGACTGACGATACCATTCTTTTGAAACGGCATCGCCTCCTGGCCAGTGCCCACTGTTTCAATGACCACGTAATCGAACCCCGACCGGGCGAGTAACGCCAGACAATGGTGCGTGGCGGGCGAAAGACCGCCGGCCTGGCCGCGTGTCGCCATACTGCGCATGAACACACGATCATTTTGCGAGTTGATCATCGTGGCTCGATCGCCGAGTAATGCTCCTTCGCCAATTACGCTCGGATCGTGCGACAAAATCGCGATCCTTCCCTTCGAATTCTGATTCAGAAAACGCAGTACTAGCTCGTCAATGAGCGTGGTTTTGCCAGCGCCTCCGGGGCCGGTAAAGCCAATGACGCGCCTTTTGCTCGAATCTCGAACCTTCTTGCTGAGCGTAACGCGTTGGACGTTGGACGTTGGGCGTCTGCCTCTGGCGTAGGCGTCCTCGATTGCTGTTAGCTTATGTGCGAGCTCCTGGTCGGGCGATTTCGGCCGCGACCGTTTCGCGCGCGGCCTTCCGTAGTGTTTGCGGACATAATCGGTCATTTCTTCCAGTGATGTCCCGGCAAAGAAAATGTTGTCCACGCCTTTGCGCTTCATGGCCACAGCGTCTTCATGGGTGATGGTTCCGCCACCACCGCCAAAGACTTTGATGTCGTTCGCTCCGCGTTTTCGCAGATGGCCAACAACCTCGGCAAAGAACTCGATGTGGCCGCCGTTGTAACTCGAGATGCCGATAGCACGCACGTCTTCTTGGATTGCGGCCCGTACGATGTCGCCTACCGAGCGATGATAACCAAGGTAAATGACTTCAATACCGTGCCTGATGAATTCCAGATTGATCGTGTTGATCGCGCTGTCATGCCCGTCGCAAATTGGGACCGCGGTCAGAATTCGAATCGGTGAAGCCATCGGAAAAATCTAGCGTTGAACCGTTAAATCGTTAAATCGTTAAATCGTCAAATGCCTGATCCACTCGATTTCAGCGGCAAAGTCGTGCTCGTCACCGGTAGCTCGCGTGGGATTGGCGCGGAAATGATCAAGGCATTTGGCCAATGCGGTGCGCAGTGTGTGGTGAACTATGTGACCGACGCGCAGGGACAAAATAAGACCGATGCGACCAATGTGGCCAGTGAACTCGATGAGCCGCTGGTGATCGAATGTGATGTCACGCAACCGGCGCAGGTCGAGGCCATGATGAAGCAAATACAGGATCGGCATGGTGGGCTGGACATTCTCGTGAACAATTCAGGTATCATCAGCGATCGCACGATCAAGAAAATGTCGACGGAGACCTTTGAAAGCGTGGTGCGCGTAAATCTCACCGGCACATTCACCGTTACGCAAAAGGCTGGCGCGATTATGAGGAACGGCGGGCGGATCATTAACATGTCGTCCGTCAGCGGTCAGCTCGGGTTATTTGGGCAGGCAAATTATTCGTCGAGCAAAGCGGCGATTATTGCACTAACGAAAGTTTCGGCACGAGAGTTTGCACGTCAGAACATCACGGTGAACGCCGTTGCGCCTGGCTTCATCGACGTCGGCATGAGCAAAGGTATGCCCGACGAAGTAACTCAGAACTTCATCAAGCAGATTCCACTCGGGCGCCTTGGTACCGTAGATGAGATTGTGAACGCGGGCCTTTTCCTCGCGTCGCCGATGGCTTCGTACATCACCGGACACGTCTTAAACGTAAACGGCGGCCTCTACATGGGCTGATCCGCGCTCTGTTTTCTTACTCTGTTTCTTGCTCACGCCTTTCTTCAATGCCCGTTCTTAAGAGTAAGTGCATCGCGGGTATGTGCTTCACCGCGCAAGGTTTGGCGTGTTAACGTTTCGACGCTTGACCAATCGAAGGGCGAGCGTGAGTTCAGTCCAGCTTTTGCACGAGCAGCCAGACCAGGGCCGAAAGCATCGCCGCAAAAGTCGATAGCACGAAGGTCGCGCGCTTGGTCTGGCGCAGTTTGAAGGCTGGCTTGGGAATGTCGTCGTGAATATGGCTGGCCTCGAACAGCTTCATCAGCACAAATGCGACGATGAAACCGACTGCTGCCCATTTCAAGCATCCCAGAAACATGTCAAGCATCCGGCCCGATTGTAGCGCAGGCTCCCGCAGCGCTCAACTAACGAAAGGTTTCGGAGTCAAGCGTCCAAGCCTCGGCCCGATGCATCGCCATTCCCTGCGCTCTGGGACCGAAGGCGCGGCCGTTTTACTGTTTCCATGCCAAAATCCGGCTGGCTTTGGAAATGCGTTGACTGTAATCCCGCGGTTTGGTTACGCTCGGCTTTATGAAAAAAAGATTTCTTACTCTCTTTTTTGCAGTCGGTATTGCCAGCATTTGCGCTATCCAAGCTCAATCGCCCAGTCCGGGCGAGTCGCCGGCAAAACATCGTGGACGAAAGAAAGCTGAAACGACGGCATCAACCGCTGCGTCCCCTGCGCCTCAAGAGTCCCCTGCTGGAGCACCAAAAGCGAAGCGCGGTCGCAAAAAAGCGGAGCCTGGCACGGCAGCGAGTCCGGCTGCCGCGCCTGTTACCTCGCCTGCAGCCGCGCCTAAAGCAAAAGGGGGCCGCAAAAAGACGGAGACAACAGCGAATGCATCACCGTCGCCTGCGAAATTCTCCATTGGCGATTTGTTCAAGCCGAAAAGCTCTGCGGCAGCCAGTCCAGCTGCTGTGAGCAGCGCCCCTGCCAAGAAAGCGAGTGCCGCCGCAGCAGGTAATCCGCCCGCACCGGGCGGTGGCCACGGTCTGGTTTGGGTTAATACCGACTCGCATGTGTATCACAAGGAAGGCTCGCGTTTTTACGGCACGACCAAAAAAGGCAAATACATGACAGAGGCCGAGGCGGCCAAAGAAGGAAACAGGGCCGCAGGCAAGGGCGAATAAATAGAGAGAAGTCAGTCGAATCCGGCCCAACTCAGAGATGGACCGGACTGAGTGGCTGCGCGGGCTACTCTACTGCAGCTTTCGACTGTCATTGCTCGATCAGGCTTTGCAGCGCGTCAGCTAAGGTTTCGAACGCTGCGATTTGGATTTCGGGACCATAATGAAATTGTGACAGGATATTGAGACCAATATCTTTGTGTGGATCGGGCATCACTCGTGTAACGGAGGAGACCCCTTTTTCAGCAAGTGTGTCCATGATTGTGGCAACGTGAGGCGCGGCTGCCGAATCCATTGATTCCAACCACCGGAAATCAGCAAGGACGCGGAAGCCGGGTGCGACATCGCGGACAAGCTCGCGGACCTGCTTCACGGCCAGCTTTGCCTGTTCTGCCGTGACTTGTTGCAGAGCGCTGATCACCAGGAGACGTTTCGATCGATCGATCTCAACTGAATACATGCTTTTTGATCACGCGATGCGCTTCCCGCCGCAAGTCAATATTCGACTGTAGTCGCTCTACAACTGCAGACGTCAGGTTGTCCTTAACCCTTTTCGCTTCTTTATTTGTATTGTGAGCGGGACGGATATCACCGTTTGGATCATCTCTGCGCTTCTTGCGATCGGTATCGGCTGGACCAAGTATGCAAAATGGAGAACGCGCAACAAACTGGTGCGCGACCTGGCAGCCATGGATCCGGGACGCCGTGAAAAAGTCCTTAGCCGCATGAGTCCTGAACTTGCCATGGAAGCCCGGCAGGAATTAATGCGTCGATTTCACATAAGCTGAGTCGCCGTCCACTTTATTTTCGAAATTCGTAGTTTTAAGGTCTTACGAAAGCTCCGATGTCGTCCGCACGTTTTGAAATGATCCTTCCGGTGCTGCCCGGTGATATCGACGAGCAAAATCACGTAAACAACACGGTTTACTTGCGATGGGTCCAGGATGTTGCCACCGCGCATTGGCGGGCTGTTGCCACCCCGAAAGCACAGGAGACCATTGGTTGGGTGGTCTTGCGACACGAGATCGACTACAAAGGGCCCGCCACGCTGGGCGACGAAATGGCGTTGCGCACCTGGGTCGGTAAAGCCACTCGGCTAACGTTTGAGCGATTCACAGAGATCCGCCGCAATCGCGACGGCCGGCTCTTGTGCGAGGCTCGGACTCTCTGGTGCCCAATAGATGCGCAAAGCGGCCGGCCGGTCCGCGTATCGGAGGAAGTGCGCTCACAGTTCTCAATCTGAACCGATTGGAGGAGTTGATCATTGAGCGTTGAGCGTTGAGCGTTGGGCGTTGGAAGTTCCATCTCCTGATTCACGTCCGGTCATTGCCTGTTATTGCGCGACATTTCTGAAGCCAGAGATGTTGCATATTTATCGACAGATCACATCCCTGGAACGATGCAGACCCGTGGTGATTGCGCAGAAGCGCGAACAAGCCGGGCGCTATCCGTTTGAGCCAATTTACATGGCTCCAAAGCCGGCGACGCATTTCTTGCGACGCTTTTGGTTCAGGCAATTGCGTGACTCGCCATGGCAAATTTCGAACAGGGAGCTGCGCGTGTTACAGGACATTTTAAGCAAGACCGACGCTCGCTTGCTGCACATTTATTTTGGCCAGATCGCCGTTCATCTCCTGCCGTTGATTCGCTCGTGGAAGAAACCGTCGATTGTTTCGTTTCACGGCGCCGATGTGATCGTCGATATGAACAAGCCGGCTTATCGCGAAACCACGCGGCAAATGCTCGGAGCAGTCAGCGGCGTGCTTGTTCGTTCTGAATCGCTGCGGCGCGCAGTCATTCATCTGGGCTGTGACGAAAGAAAAATCGAGATCCAACGAACCGGGATCCCACTGGACGAATTTCCTTTTCGCGAACGAAACTTCGTCGCCGCGGCGAAGCAATGGCGGTTCGTGCAAGCTGGTCGCTTGATCGAAAAGAAAGGTCTTCCAGTGACGCTTCGCGCTTTTGCGCTTTTCCTGCGTCAACATCCAGATGCAAACCTAACGATTGCTGGAGAAGGACCATTGCTGGGCCAACTTCAGAGTTTGGCGCGTGAACTAAATATCGGCGGTCGCGTTTCATTCAAAGGTTTCGTTTCACAGGAGCAGCTCCGCGAAATCTATTACGCGTCGCATATTTTTTTACATCCAAGCCAGAGGGGCTCTGACGGAAATCAGGAAGGCATTCCAAATTCGATGTTGGAAGCAATGGCCAGCGGCCTGCCGGTGTTTGCCACCAATCATGGAGGCATTCCCGAAGTGATCCAGAACGGCGTTTCTGGTGTGCTCGTGCCTGAGCGTGATCACGAAAAATTAGCGGCTGCGCTTCTCGATGCTACGCATGATCCCGGGTTTCTTTCGCAGATGGCGGTCAATGGCGGCCAGAACATTCGAAAAAATTTTGATCTGCGCGCGCAGGCGCAGAGGCTGGAAGAGATTTATCTGCGGGCATTACGAGGTTAGCATATCAGTCATTCCGAGTGGAGCGGAGTCGAAGAATCCCCCGAAGCTATCTTAAAGGGCTGTGCTGCAGGCCCCCCCCGACTTCGCTCGGGATCACGCCTGTGAATCGAGGTTTTCGCGCGGTTAATGCGGCTGGACTTACCGGACATTGCGAAATAGAGATGGTATTATGAATTTTTTCAGAGGCTCAGTCATTGCGTTGATGTTTCTGTTAGGGTCCGGCTTCAGCGCGCAATCCCAAACACCGGCGGGACCCTTGAAAGCTGTGGCGGTGCTTCATCCTACTGCGGACAGTAAAGTCGGCGGTGCGGTTACCTTTACCGAAGAAGCCGATGGGGTGAAGGTCCGTGCGGAAATCACCGGACTGACTCCTGGCAATCATGGATTTCATGTCCATGAATTCGGTGATTGCAGCGCAGCCGATGCGAGTTCGGCTGGTGCTCATTTTAATCCAACCCACAAGCCGCATGCAGGACCCGACACACCCGATCGGCATGTAGGCGATATGGGAAATGTACAAGCCGACGCTTCTGGAAAGGCGACGCTGGAATACGTGGACCATCAAATCTCGCTTACGAACGACGAACGGTCGGTGATCGGGCGGTCGGTTGTAGTGCACACGAAGGCCGACGATCTGAAATCCCAGCCTTCTGGCGACTCCGGCGCGCGCGTTGCATGCGGCGTCATCGGCCGGGCAAAAAGCTAGTGACCCAATTGTGCGTGACGCCTGAGCGTTCCTGCACATGATCAATTATGATCCCCGAACTCTTCGTTAAATCTCTTTGCTCGACAGCGGACTTATCATTTGATCAAATTGGAAAAACCACTGCCGTCCACGCCTATGCCACGAATACCCAAAACTGAATTGTCGCCGGATAACGGCTGCGTCATCGACATGAAATGGCAACTTGGCTCGCTGAGTTATCACGCTTCTGCGGCCGGGAAAGAGCCGGTACCGCTGATGACACAGTCAACGCGTTTACCGGAAATCGTGCTTTACGATCACGTTGGATTCAAAGGCGCCTACGCCCGCACCAACTTGAGTTTCCATTACGTTGGAGATTTTTGGAACGACCGCATCAGCTGTCTGATTGTGGTAAACGGCGTGTGGCGTTTTTATCGCGACGACTATTACAAGGGACCTTATTGGGACCTGGGTCCAGGTTATTACGAAAGTTTCTTTGCCGAAAAAGGCCCAGACGACGTGGTCAGCTCCTTTCAGTGCATTGCGCTGACATAGAGCTACCTGGCACTTTCATTTGCAAGCTCGAAGACCTCCCCTGCGGAACCCCAGGAGAGCGTGAAGCCGGCTCCACCGTGGCCGTAATTGTGAACGACGGTGCGCCCGTCGCTCAGGTGAACGCGCTCGAGGCGAACGCCCGATTTGCGAAATGGACGCAGCCCGACGCGCTCGGCGAGAACGTTTGGCTTGTGGATCTGCAATTCGCGGCTGCACCCAGCGACGATTCGCGCAGTTGTTACGGAATCCACGATAAGATCGTCGCTGAGATCGTTTGTCCCTCCAAAAACACAATCGTTCCGGCGCGGGATTGCGTACATCAGCGGGGCATCATCACAAACGACGGCATATGAAAGATATTTAATCCTCGGTACAATCGCGACCTGGCCGCGGTGGGGCTCAAGATCGACATCGCAGACGAGTTCGCGGGCACCGATTCCTGCGCAGTTGATCACGAGACCAAATTGCTGATCTACTTCTTCCAGTTTCGCTAAATGGGTATTTGCCGCGATCGATCCGCCAGCGTCGACAAAACGTTTCGCGAGGTAATCCAGATAAATCGTTGTGTCCATCAGCGGAACGCGCAGCGAGAAGCCACTCTTGAATGTATCGAGAGAGGTGATTCGCTCGCTTCCATTCGCGCCACGCTCGACGGAGCTTTTTCTAAACGACGTCGAAGGGCTCGGGACGACGGTTCGCGCGCCGAGGGGAATCGCCCAATCTGGAATCTGAATTTCTTCAGTGCGTGAAAATTGGTAGAGCTCGATCGTCGAAACGCCGCTATCAGGGTTGCGAGCGAGATCGATAAGTGTTCGGTAGGTCTTGAGTGCCCAGGGAATAACTTTGTCCGCGGGCTCCACATCGTAAGGGAACCAGAGTGCAGCAGCGGCCCCAGAAGTGGTTTGCTGGCCAATTTCCTTGGCGAAGATCGCTGTTCGGTGTCCACCCTCGGCGAAAACGACACCGCAAGTGAGACCAGAGACGCCGGCACCGACGATTGCTACTCGATGCTTCATCGGAATCATCTACGTGCATTGGACCGCGGCGTCATATAAAATGGCGGGCGATGGTCTCTTTGAATCGAGATGGACTAGCCGGGAAGGTGCTGGCAGGTGAACGAATTTCTGTGCCCGAAGGGCTCGAATTGTATCGCTGGCCACTCGAGGAGGTGGGAGCGCTGGCCAATGCAAGGCGCGATTTGGCAAAGGCGAAAAGTTATGCCGGACGCGGACGTGAAATCGTCACTTACATTGTCGATCGCAACATCAACTACACAAACGTTTGCAACGTTTACTGCAAGTTCTGCGCGTTTTATCGAACGGAGAAGGATGAGGATCATTACGTACTTTCGTTTGAGCAAATCGATCGGAAGCTCGACGAACTTTCTTCCGCTGGCGGTGTTCAGATCCTGATGCAGGGGGGGCATCATCCGAAATTGCCCTTCGAATGGTATATCGATTTACTGCATCACATCCGGGAAAAATATCCCCACATCAATGTTCACGGATTCAGTCCGCCGGAGTTTCAGCATTTCGCGGAGACGTTCCGAATACCTTTGCGCGAAGTGATTTTGGAATTCAAGAAGGCTGGACTGGGATCAATTCCGGGCGGCGGCGGGGAAATTCTCGTTGATTCGGTGCGGAAGAAAATTTCGCCGTTGAAAATCAACAGCGATCAATGGTTGGAGGTGATGCAAGCAGCGCACGAGCTCGGATTGAAATCGAGCGCGACGATGATGTTTGGACACGTGGAAACGATCGAAGACCGGATCGAACATTTACGCCGCATTCGTGATCAGCAGGATCGCAGTGGTGGGTTTACTGCGTTCATATGCTGGACATTTCAGCCGCAGCATACCGTATTGAAGATCAAACACCCAACCGGAGTGGCCGAGTATTTGCGCACGCAGGCCCTGGCCCGCATTTTTTTGGACAACATCGATAACATACAAAGCTCGTGGGTAACGCAGGGCCCGGAGATCGGCCAGATCGCGCTCAGATATGGTGCAAACGATTTCGGATCGGTGATGATGGAGGAGAATGTTGTCAGCAGCGCTGGAACAACCTTTCGATTAGATGCCGGGCAAATTGAATCGCTTATTCGCGACGCCGGCTACGAACCCCGTCGCCGAAATAATTGGTATGAACTTTTGAATTGAAAGAGCCGATCCCCGGAAGTCAAACTGACCGACTCTGTGGAAAATCTCGCCTTGACGACTGATGCCTTCTTTCCGATATAGCGGCCTGTCCTGCGTGGGCTCGCTTACGCGGGGCCGCGCTTCTTAACCTATGAGACATTTTTCTGGATGGATGCGCCCCCCGCCGTTTGCAGTTTGGGCCGCTTCGATTTGCGCATTGCTTGGTGCCACAATCGGGCGTGCGCAGGCACCGCAGGCGGCTGCGCCGCAGGGGCCTCCCATCGTCCGCTCAATTGACGTGGAATACACGGGCCCCGGCACGGTCAGCAAGGAACGAATTCTCGCACAAATGCGGACCAGGGTGGGCCAGCCGTATTCCAACGAGGTGGTCGAGCAGGATATCGCGGCCCTCTACAAGACCGGCTCAATTCAAAACGTTCGCATTTTTGCGCAGCCGCAAGGCGATGGATTGAAGGTAATCGTTGCCGTGCAAACGCGTTCGGTCCTGCGCGAGATCGTTATCGACGGTGCCGAGCGCGTGAAAGCACAAAGACTGCGCAAAGAAATCAAATTGAAACTGAATCAACCGGTTAACGAACAGCAATTGGAAGAAGCCCGGCAGAAGATCATCGAAGTCTATCAGGGGCGAGGCTTCACGGACGTCAGCGTTCAATTTCGAATAGATCCGATTGACGAACAACGCGGGACAGCTCGTGTCGTTTACACTGTCACTGAGGGAGTCAAAGGCGCAGTGAGCCGAATTAATTTCGAAGGAAACACGCATTTTAGCGCAAAGGTGCTGCGCAAACAAATGAAGACGCGCGGTAAGACCCCCATTTCTTTCTTGGATAAATCTGGCCGCTTCGATGACGTGCAGTTGCAACAGGATCTCGACAAGATCCGCGAATTTTACCAAGACCACGGCTACATCGATGTCGAAATAAAAGACGTGCGCAGGGAGCGCATGGAGAAGGGTCCCATGGTTCTCACTATTGTGATCGTCGAAGGCCCGCAGTACCACGTGCGCAAGCTGGTCATTTCAGGTTATCAGAATACGACGGAGCAAAAGATCCGTGCGCTGCTAAAAATGAAGGAAGGCAGTGTCTATTCGCCCAAGCAGTTGCGCGATGATGCCAAGGCGGTGGCGGATGCTTACGGCAGTGGCGGCTATGTCGATCTCGTCGTTCAGCCCGAGGGCGCGCCGGCCGGGCCTGCTCTGATCGATGTACACTATAATATAGAGGAAGGCGTTCGCTCGTTCGTGAATCGGATCAACATTGAGGGGAACACGCGCACCAAGGACAAAGTCATCCGGCGCGAAGTACTCGTTGCACCCGGTGACGTCTTTAACACAGTACGCGTAGACGTCACCAAAAAACGTCTCGAGAACCTGGGGTATTTTGCAAAAGTAGAGACTTATCCAGAAGACACCGATATTCCCGGGCGCAAGGATCTTACCATCCTGGTGCAGGAAAAACGGACCGGTTCGCTGAGTTTCGGCGGTGGATACAGTACTATCGATCAGTTGGTTGGATTCGCGGAACTAACCCAGGGCAATTTCGATCTATTGAACTGGCCTTCATTTACCGGGGGAGGCCAAAAATTCAGGTTACGCATCCAGTACGGCACGCAGCGGAAGGATTTTATTCTCTCGCTGACCGAACCGTACTTCCTCGATCGGCGATTGTCCTTGAATGGCCAGGCCTTTTATACGGAGGCAAACTATTTGAGCTCCGAGTATGACCAGCGCAACTACGGGTTTGCCGTGGAACTGCGCAAGCCGCTCAATACATATACATACGCAACGTTGGGGTACCAACTGCAGGAGGTCGATATTTTTGATGTCGCCGTAAGCGCATCAGACTTCATCAAATCGCAGCAGGGTTCGACTAGCGAGAGCAAGATTTTCGGTGGTGTCGTGTACGACTCGCGCGATAACCCGCTACTCTCGCGCCGTGGACGACGGTTCACCTTTTCGCCTTATATTGCCGGCGGCTTTCTTGGAGGCAGCACTCAGATCTACGGATTGGACTTCGAAGGATCGCAATATTTCCACCTTCCATGGGACACCATTTTGCTGATTAACGGCGAAGTCGCCACCGTAAGCCAGTGGGGAAACGGGACTGATGTACCAATCTTTGAGCGGCTTTATCTCGGTGGCTCAAATAATCTGCGCGGCTTTCCGTTTCGCGAAGTTGGTCCGCAGGATGAGAATGGCGAACCAATAGGTGGAAAAACGATGTGGCGCACGACGATTGAATGGACTTTCCCGATTATTGAAAAAGCGCGCGGAGCGGTGTTTTACGATACCGGCTTTGTGAACAGCGACCAATGGTCTTTTGGCTTCAATCATATCGCATCGGATATTGGCGTAGGGCTTCGCCTTGATCTGCCCATCGGGCCGCTTCGCCTGGATTATGGATATCCGATACAGCGCGACGGATATAACGGTGGCGGCCGTTTCAACTTCAATGTGGGTTATCAATTTTGAACGAATATATGTGGTTGCAGTCTAACGCGATTCCTAGCACTGTATCCTCCATTTTATGAAAAAGTCTCTGTCTACAGTTCTTGCATTGACGCTGGCGTTTCCGATTGCGGCCTTTGCACAAGGCACAACGAAAATCGGAACGGTTGATATGCAGCGAGCATTTAAGGAATACAACAAGACCAAGGAAGCCGAAGCTAAAATCAATGACGCCAAAAACGCCGCCAAGAAAGAGTACGACGATCGAGCGGAGTCTTACAAAAAGGCGCTGGACGAGATCAATAATCTGAACAAGCAGCTGGAGTCGGCGGCCCTCAGCGCGGATAAGAAGAGCCAGACCGCGAAGGAACGGGACGACAAGATTGCCAACATTAAAAACATGGAACGCGAGATCAGCGATTTCCGTCAAACCCGCGAACGACAATTGCAGGAGCAGTTAATGCGTGTGCGAGAAGGCATCGTAAAGGAGATCACCGATGTCGTGATGGAGAAAGTCAAAGCGAATCGTTTCGACCTGGTGTTTGATAAATCGGGGATGAGCATCAATGGTGTCCCATTCCTGCTGTATGCGCCGGAGAATGTCGATTTTACGAATGACATCATCGCCGTGCTCAACAAACCAGGACGCCCTGCGAGCTCAACTGCAAAAGCGAACCCATCTGCTTCCCCGGCAAGAGCTGCGAAGCCTTAACATTTAAATTCGACAATTCGGAAATACACGCGAGCTAAACTCGCGTGTATTTTTTTCGTACGAATGAAAAGCAGCGGCCCATTTGAAAGGGAAACGATTGGGAAACGATTACGGCCTGCGAAAATATCGACTCTAATCCATCCGCGACTCCTACCGACGATCTTCGCCTTTCTTGTGTTCTGCTCCAGCTCGCTCGCGGAGAATTGGGAGGCGACACTCAGCAAGGACCCGATTGGAAATTTTCCGGAGCTGCGTCCGCTGCGTGCGTCCTATCGTTTCGGATGGTCCGGTCTGACGGCTGCTACCGGAGATGTTCACTTTACAAAGCTGGCTGAAAACAAATTTCAACTCGACGGAACGGGCCGAACTATCGGCTTTGTTCGGGCGTTGTATAAACTGGATGCGAGCTATCAGGCAATCGCCAGTGCTCAGACATTGCAGCCGATCGAAACCCAGCAAACCGAGAGTTATCGATCAAAGAAGATTGTCACGCATCTCACGTTCACCAATAACGGGGTGACTCGCGCGAGAACAGAGGGTAAAGGCACCGCAGAGACGAAGATTCGCCAGTATAATTTCCCCAACCTGTTCGACTTATTTTCAGCCATGCTTTATTTGCGCAGTCAGCCGCTTAAGGATCGCAGCGTTTACCGTGTCGTGGCTTATCCCGCGACCAACGCTTACCTTGCTACCGTCACAGTAATTGGCCGGGAAAAAATCTCGGTGCACGCTGGGAGTTACAGCACAATCAAACTCGATTTGCGGCTTAAACGAATTGGCAAGCATCGCCAATTGGAGCCGCACCGGAAATTTCGTCGCGCCACGATTTGGGTGTCGGATGATGCCGAACGACTGCTGCTTCGCATTGAAGCGCAGGTCTTCGTCGGCACAGTCTTTGCCGAACTGCAATCGGTCAGCTTCGACAATCCCAAATAGCGCGTGCGTCCCGGTTGCAGTTGCCAGCTAGAGGTTTAGGGATGTCACTCAGGAACCCATTCACCGCGTACCGGAGGGCCGAGCGGACGGCGCCAACGTCTGAGTGCGGGATCGTAAAATGGTTGGTGCGGCTGCGGTAACAAACGAAGGGCGGCGAGCGTTCGCAAGTCAAGCCGGCCTGTTACCGGAAGCTTGGTGTGTGACTGATATGCCCGCAGCGAAAACTCCATTCCCGACCCATAGATACCGTTAACCTCCTCGTGATAAAGGCCGCGTCGCGCTAGCTCGATTTGAGCGGAGACTATCACATTGCGTTGCACCTCGGGCGGCGCAGTTTCAAAAGGTGTCCTGGCAAGCGCACCTATAGCAGAAGTATCTGGGGCTATGGGGTTGGAGGGATATACCTGCTGATGTTGCGGGGCATTCGGGAAAGGCTGCATTGGTGCCGGTGTCATGTTCGTTCCCTGCATGGGAGATTGTTCCCCAAGCTTGGGTGCAGCAGGGTTACTCGCTGTGGGCTTCGCCGCGGGTTGCCTAGACGCAGAAGAGTTAATTCCGAGCGATTGAAGCGTCTCATTGTTGAGCTCACCGTTCACCTGAAGTCCGTTACGGATTTGATAGCGGCGAATGGCCGCAGTTAAACTCGCATTCGTCTGACCGGTGATCTCGCCGTAATAAAAGCCCTGGTCTTTCAAGGCTTGCTGCACGCCTTCAATCATCTGGTCCGCTCGTGCCAGCATAAACGATCCGATGAAGATCAGCGCAGCGATCTTGGCCTTCATCTTGATGTTATTTTGACGACCTCGCTCTTTGCCTATTCAAGGCTTTCCCGGTTCCGTGACCGCCAACGTCGGCTTACGCTGACTTGCCGCCTGGCGATAATGCAAAATGCCGTCAGCAACGGCGGCGGCGATCTGGTCGCGGTAATCTTCGCTGACGAGTTTGGAAATATCCTCTTTGTTGGTGAGAAATCCTCCTTCGATTAGAACGGCAGGAGAAGTCACGTTCGCGATCACAAAAAATTGTCCGGGTTGTGTGCCCCGATTGATGGCCCGTGTGCGGGCAACCAACGCTTCCTGAATAAATCCTGCAAGGCTTTGACTTTCAGGATTTGGCGACGCGGAAAGTGGTCGCCACAAGAAAGGCAGCCACGAAGCCAGAGAGGAACCCGAGGTGATTTGATGAGAGGCATAGTAAGTCTCCACCCCACTGGCGACCGGCTTGTTGTCCTCGTTAAAATGAATGCTGACGAAAATGCAATTTCGGATTCGATTGGCGAAGGTCGCGCGGTCTGCCAGCGAGACGTAAGTATCTCCCAGGCGAGTCATCAATGTCGTGATTCCTTCCGAGTCGAGCAAACGATCGATTCGTCGCGCCACATCCAGAGTTAGATCTTTTTCCAGTAACCCTCCGCACATTGCCCCGGAGTCCTGTCCCCCGTGCCCGGGATCAAGAATCGCTACTGCAAACGGACCGGGTGCAGCCGAAGGCTGCGCTGTTCTCGGCTCTGCGACGGACTTAACTCTTTCGGTCTGGCGGAACTGCATCCAGACGAAAGACGCCATCATTAGCAACAATCCCGAAAAAGCCAGGATATTCCGAATCGATTTCACGTGTGACTTCCGGACGAAGATTTTTGCCCATATGTCAACCGTTGATCAAAGGGCGTAATTCGTTATCTGACCACAAACGATAACGGATTGCCCTGCCGGCGTCACGCTCAAGCGCTGCCGCCTCAATTCCGGCATTTGCGAGTTGTTCCTGTCGATGTTTCCTGACATCAGAGCGCTCTGGTGGTTCCTTTGCATCGGGGGTTTGCAACGTCATATGACCAATGCTCCATGCATCGAGCGCGGAGTTAAAGGCCGACTCAAGGCTGGCATCGGGCGCATGCTGAGTTGCGAGAAATCCCTCCATCAGCTCTCTCGATTGCTGTGTCCCGCTGAGTGCGGCAAAGTCACGTCGTGCCTGCGCGTACGTTGCACCATTGGCTGCGATCTCGCCATCGTACTCCACTCGTAAAAATAAATCTTCCTCAGGTCGTTCTCCGACCTCGGCAAAGAGCATCCGCGCCAGATACGGTGGCCCATAGATCTGTTCGAATGCACTCTTCATTACCGGACTGAGCGAGTAATGTACGAGCCGTCGCAATGAAACATCGGTGGCGGACCGGGTGAAGCCTTCAGTACTAGCCAATTCGATCGCCGCCATACGCAATCGCTCGATATCTCCGGGATGACCAATCGCACCCATGGCAATCCGGTCGTAAACCTCAAAAATCTTCTGGCGCGTCTGACCGACGGTGAGAAACAAAATGCCGTCGCGATAACCGAGCGCGGCGATCGGACTGCCGGGCGCAAGCTGCGCTTCGATGTACTCGCGGCGATTAGCAATCGCTTCGACCCAACGATACGGTTCTTCAATCATGCGACGGTTTCCTTGAACACCGCAGCAATTTTGCTCTCGGGCAAAGTAGTGATGCCTTCGCGCGATACGATCTTGATCAACGGATAAATTTTTCCGCTGCGATCTACACCGCCGGTTGCTGTGTCCGATTCCGCGGCCGTATCCAATGCACGCAACGCGATCGACACCGCTTCGTCTTCGCCTAACTCCTGCAAGGGTTTCGCGCCCCAGTGATTTTCGTAATAAAGGATGCCGCGTACCGCCGGCGATCCGGATCCCGTTGCCGCGTAATCAGTCACTTCAAATTGCGCCCCCATGGCATCGTAAAAATAAAGGCGCGCCTCGGGTTTCGGATGAAAATCGTAGGTCGCGAAAATCGGCACCACGACTCCCACGCCCTGCATGACGAACCCGAAATTGTCGCGCAATAGCTTGGATAGAGCGCGTACTTTGCCGTCGACGCTCATTTCCTGCAGCTGCGTCCGTCGAAAGTATTGGAACGAGTGTTCGAGCACACGCGCCATTTCCCAAGCCGTCGCCGGCACGCCGGCAATGGCCATGATCGAGTGACGGTCGATTTCCAAAACCTTGTCCGCGCGGTCGTACACAACCGTGTTACCGGCAGTTGCGCGGCGATCGCCTGCCACGAGAACGCCGCCTGAAAATTTGAAAGCAAGAATTGTGGTTGCTTCTGTTGGTTGCCACGTTTTCTCAGGTGTACCCACTTGCGGCAGCGGGCTCGCAGCCGTCGCAGCGAGCAAGCCTTTGCGCCGCAGCAGCGCAGGGAAATCGCCCGCTGCCCCAGAGAAATTCTGGTCAAACGCCACCGGAGAGCGCTCCATTATTGGCCGGTGCGCTGGCGATAGCGCTTGGATTGATTGGGATCCACCTTGCGCATTTTTTTTAGAAGGTCCTTTGTGTCCGGCCTTGAGATGTCCGGTGAACGTGGACCTCCACCATCGCCTTGTTTGGGACCCCACGGAGCCGGTTCCACGGGCTTTTGAGTGCGCTCAGGCATAAAAAAATCTAAGAGCAAATATTGGAAAGGCAAGCTGGACGCTCCGCATTGTTAAAAAGTTAAACCGTTGAAACGTTAAAACGGTAGAGCCTGGCACCGTTGTAACGTTGTGACGAAGCGCGATTGATGAAGGACCAAGGAACGAGCACCAGCCGGCGTCATTTTTGAATCGCTACACGTCTGATGGGACTGGCGCTTCAATGTTTTTAAGCTTTTAACGATTCAACGTAACGAAGCGATGACGCTTGCCAGACAAATCTGCTGATGGCAAAGTTTTGCCCCGATGAAGCTCGCATTGATTCTCTGCGCGACATTCCTTTCCGGGTTGCTTTGCGTTGCTTCTGCTCAAACACCGACGTCGAAATCTCGCAAATCAGATGATAATGCTCAACTTGAAGCGCTGGCCAAAAAGATAGACGAACAGAACGCCAAGATTGACGCGCTTTCTCAGGAGATCCTCAAGCTGGAACAGCAAATCGCACACATGCGCCCGGGCGTAATGATCGGAGAAAGTACGCCTTCGACAACTACGGCTACCACCGAAGCTGGGTCCGCATCGCATTCGGTCAGCGGGAACACGCACATCGTCGCACGCGGCGAGACACTCACCTCGATCGCGAAAATGTACAAAGTGACTGTGGACGAACTGCAAAATGCCAATCATATCGAAGATGGCCGCAAACTGCAGGCGGGACAGACCATCATTGTCCCCGCTGCGTCGCCCGCCCCTTCCGGTTCGCCATCGCCAACACAGTGATACAAGGCTCGTGAATCAAAGTTGGTTTCTGCGTAAGCACGAAGATGGAAGCACCTTTGGTCCGGTGCGTTTTGACCAAATCACGCGCTGGGCAGCGGCGGCGCAGATCGCACCACACGATACGCTTTCTAACGACCGGCAGACCTGGGTAAAAGCGCCGATGCTGGCTCAGCTCGGTATGGACTGGTTGGTGGAGCTCACCAGCGACCATTATTACGGACCGACAACCCTGGGCGCCCTCCAGGAATTTATTCGTCTCGGCGAAATCGATGGCGAAACTCTCGTTATCAACACCCGCAACGGCGCGCATTGCAAGATTCAGGAAATGCCGCAGTTGTGGGAAACGGGACAAGCAAATGCCGGAGATGCCCAGACTGAAATTCAACTGGGCGATCCCGTCGGACCAGCAGTGGCGGGAATGTCCATTCCTCTCCAAGAGCAGATTCGTGATCTCGAACAAAACTTGGAAGAAGAGCGCCGCGCCCTGATGGAAGCCGAGCGCCGATACGCTGACCTAAAAGAAAAATATGAAGCGGTCATTCAGCGTGCCGGAACATAGATTTGTGATCTGCCGGTCCCTCTCGAAGCCCGGAACAGGCGAAACGTGCCCAATAGGGCTGCACTACGCTAAATAAACATCTGGCGGAAGAGTTTCGTGGTGGTCCCCACGGAAAGTTATCTTTCAGCAGACTGGCAGTTCTTCTTCGGTCTCGGCCGCGTGTGAAGCGACAATTTCTGCCGGGGGTTCTGTTTCCCGCACCGGGGAGGTTTCGAGCAAACTTTGCTGGCACAGCCGCGTGTATTTTCCACCGAGTGATAGCAACTTGTCGTGTGTGCCGCGCTCAATGATCCGGCCATGATCGAGTACCAGAATCTGGTCCGCATGCACAATCGTAGAAAGCCGATGCGCGATGACGATCGACGTGCGGTTCGCCATCAGGCGCTCGAGTGCTTCCTGGATCAGGCGCTCAGTCGCCGTGTCGACACTGGCAGTCGCTTCATCGAGAATCAAAATCGGCGGATCTTTCAACAGCGCGCGGGCAATGGAGAGTCGCTGTTTTTCGCCGACGCTTAACTTGACCCCACGCTCGCCCACCACGCTTTCCAAGCCGCCTGGTAAACGTTGAATGAATTGCTGCGCATTCGCCGCGATCACTGCGCGCCATAATTCCGCGTCAGTCGCTTGCGGCTTTCCCATGAGGAGGTTTTCGCGAATCGATCCGTTGAACAAAAAACTTTCCTGCGTCACCACACCGATCGCATCGCGCAACGCACGCAGATCATATTCACTAATCGGTTTCTGATCGACGTAGATTTGCCCACTGGTGAATTCATAGAAACGCACGAGCAGATTCACCACGGTTGACTTACCGGCGCCGGTTGCGCCCACCAGCGCGACGGTCGCACCTGGCGGCGCGTGAAAGGTAACATCCTTCAGCGCCGGCAATCCCTCCACATAGCTAAAGCTCACGTCCTGATAGCGAATATCTCCGAGGATTGGACTACGCTGAGGCTCAATACCCATCGACAGCCGGCCATGGTTAGCGGGGGTGGCTGCAGCACCCGGCTCCGCAGGTTCATCGAGGATTTCAAATACACGCTCGCCCGCCGCACGTCCGGCCTGGACAAGTTGATTGAGTTGATGCAATCGGCTCAAGGGATCGTAGAGAAACGCGATTAGAATTAGAAACGCAACCAGATCACCAATCTGCATTGAACCGGTAAGCACCGCGTGACTTCCAAACCCGAGTACCAGCAGCGCGCCAATCGATTCAAATAGCGACATCGACGGGCTGTAAATCGCCCAGACCCGCATCACTACGAGTGTGGCGCGTCGCAATTGGTCGCTTACCCGGTTAAACCGCGCGTGCTCCTCGTTCTCGCGTACGAAACTTTTGATCTGCCGGACGCCGGCCAGATTATCATGCAGTAGGGCGTTCATGTCCGACGAAGCCCGGCGCTGCAAACGATACCGCCGATGCGCAGTCAGCGTATATGTGAGCGTGCCGGCGATCAGCAGCGGGAATGGAACGAGCGCGAGCGATGCCAGCTTCGCATTCAGATAAAACATCATTCCCACAACGATGAACACCTGCAGAATGGCGACAACACCCTGCTCGATTCCGTCGATCAACACGCGCTCGACCGAGTTGACGTCCTCAATCACCCGCGTCATCAGATCGCCGGTGGCGCGATTGTCGAACCACCGGAGTGGCAGCAATTGGATGTGCGAATACAAATCGCTGCGCAAATCGAAGATCACTTTTTGTTCAAACGTGTTGTTTAGGATGATGCGCAGCGCATTGAACCCGTGCTGAAAGAGAAACGCGACCGCCGCAAGCGCGATTAGCGGCAGCAATTTGTCCGGCCGACCCGTGCGCACGACGTCGTTGATGATCCATTTTGTAGTCGCTGGGAAAACGATCACCATCAGCGTGCTCAGGATCGCGCAGGTTAAGGTCCCTGCAGCCATCCACGGATACCGCTTCAAATAAGCAAAAACGCGCCAGACAGTTTTCATTTACGCATTCAACCTCAACGCGTGCGTCTGCCCGTCAAGGTGAGGTCAATCGCTCCCCGACTCGTTAGGCTCGATTAGCGGCCGGATTACCCTTAACTTTGTGCTTGCCAATTGAGATGCCGGGAGTCAAACCACGGGGTGCTATGAAAACCCTGTCCAGAACAATCGCAGCTGTTGTATTAGCGGCAATCGCGACCCTTGCTCTCGCCAATTACTTCATTACTCATATCATCCCCAACCAACAATTCCTTCTGTACATTGGGACCAAGCCGATATTTGGTCCGGCGACATACGTTTACTGGACCACCGAAGAGGAGTTTGACGAAGCATTGAAGCAGGTTTGTCAGCATGGAGGTACCTACACGATTCGTAAACTTAAAGCAGAGGGTCAAAAACCGTACGATGCGAAATCTTGTCAGGAAATTCTTAAGACGGTTAAGGTCACAAAATCCAAAGTCACCGATGACGCAGCGGCTGCGGCGTCTGCCGGTAACGATCCTAACACAGTGTACAAGGTTGCCGCTGCTCGGGTAGAGGACATTAAGAAGGTTCTTAATGCTCTTGCAACGCCAACTCCTACTCCCTGATTACTGGACGGATCTTGCGGCAAAAATATGTTTATGCGGCGTGGTTCGCCCTGCAGTTTCTGCTGATCATTTCCTTTTCGTGTCGGGAAACGCTGCAGTTGGTGGCGCAGGGACCAACGATTTTTCCTCCTTACTTTGGGAATTTTTCGCAGAAAGCTGAGACGGCTGTTTCCGTTGCCCTGGGCCAACATTTGGCCGCGTCAAACCCGATCCGACAAACGCTCGTAACTTATCTGCATCTTGCCGGAATCGAAACCGGTTACGGCTATTTTGCGCCGAATGTGCCTGGCAGTTACAAGCTCGTTTTCGAATTGCACTATCCCGATGGCCGAGTGGAATACGAACTGCCATCGGTCGGTGGCGCTGCGGCTGGCTTGCGCCTAGCCAGTCTGCTGGACAAGATCGGGCGCACTCCCTACGACGTTCTTCGGGAGCATCTGGTGAAAATGCTGGCGGCATCCATTTGGCGCGAGCATCCCGAGGTGAAGACAATTCGCGCGATATTTGGATCGATCAGGTTACCAAGCGTGCACGAGTTCAAGGAAGGGAAGAGAGAATCGTACCAGTTCTTGTACACCTACGATTTCAGCCTTCAAAACGAGCCCGCTAAGCCGAAGGATCGCTAGGAAGATGCAAGCGTTTAAGGAGCGACTGTTCGGATTTCTGTTTCCTGCCGAAACCGATAATTGGCTGGTTATCCTACGGATCGGCCTCGGTCTTCAAATAACGCTTTATTCCCTAACGTTGCGAAGCGACTGGAATGATCTGCTTGGCGGAACGGGGGTAAGCAGCCGTAACGTGGCAGAAGCACTTCTTTCCGTGGAAAGTCATTTTGTCCCGAGATTGGCCTGGTTGGTTGCGCTAGGAGAGCAGCTTGGCTTGCGTGAAGAGACTGTCCTATCAATTGCGTGGATTTGTTTACTTGTTGCTGGTTGCGGCCTTCTCCTGGGAGTTGCCTGTCGCTTCTCGGCAATACTTGCCTGGTTTTTACATCTATGCGCGGCCGAGAGCGGAGGGTTCGTGTCATATGGCATGGATAACTTTATGACCATCGGTCTCTTTTATTTGATGTTATCGCCGCTGCCTGATCGTTATTCGCTCGATTGGCAATGGCGGAAATGGCGACCGAACTATCGACGGTTACTCGGTTTTTTCCGGCGCGTGTTACAGGTGCATCTGTGTGTCATCTATTTTTTCAGTGGCCTCACGAAATGTCTCGGCACGGGTTGGTGGGACGGTTCGAATATATGGCGCGCTCTTATCCGTCCGCCTTTCAACATCATCGATCCCGAGATACTTGTTCAGGGAAAACTTATTTTCCCGATCGTAGGAATTGTTATTTGTCTGCTCGAAACTGGATATCCATTCTTTATTTGGAACAACAAGACTCGCAGTATCTGGCTAATTGGTATCTGCGGGATGCACATCTTGATCGGACTAGCGATGGGAATGTGGCTTTTTTCCCTTGTTATGCTTGTCCTTAACGTGGCGGCATTCGGCCCTGGTTTGACCCGTCCTGAACACGCGAAAATAAGCATGCAGCCGCAAGGAGCCGTCTCATAATATTGACAGAGCGGCCTTTTAGCCGTGAGTTTCCCCTTAACTCGCCCCCTCGTTTGCTCTCGCTGGCGTGAAAGATATTGTGAGGCCTAAGAAACGGGTGAACGCCCAGGATACGCCTGCCGAAGCTAAGCCGGATTTGCCGCTGGAAATCGCGCACATCTTGTTAATCGATGTGGTCGGTTATTCAAAGCTGCTTGTGAACGAGCAGATCGAATTACTCCAGGAGTTGAAGCAAATCGTACGAGGTACGGAATGTTTTCGCGCTGCGGAAGCAAGCGGCAAACTTATTCGAGTGCCCACTGGCGATGGAATGGCACTTGTTTTTTTTCACAGCCCGGAAGAACCCGCCCGATGTGCGCTGGAGATTAGCATAGCTCTGCGGGATCATCCGCACATCCAGGTGAGAATGGGCGTTCATAGCGGGCCCGTCAGCCAAGTTACTGATGTCAACGACAGGACGAACATCGTCGGAGCGGGAATCAATATAGCGCAGCGAGTGATGGATTGCGGTGATGCAGGGCATATACTTCTATCTAAGCACGTCGCCGAAGATTTGACCGAGTATCGCCACTGGCAGGCGCACTTGCACGACTTGGGGGAGTGCGAGGTGAAGTACGGATTGCGCCTGCACTTGTTTAACCTTTATAAGGATGGCCTCGGTAACCCGAAAATTCCCGAGAAACTTCAGCGAGGACGAAGGGGGGCGACTTCAGCTGTTAGCGTCCGTCCGAGCAGGGTGCGCCGTTGGCCAAAACCTGTGCTGCCACTCGCAGCGTTGGTGTTCGCGGTCATGCTGACTGTCACTCTTTCGACCTTTTTCCTTCGAGCGTCGCCAGCGAAATCCATCGCGGTTCTGCCCTTCGACAACCTTAGCCGTGACCCGAATAACGCATACTTCGCGGATGGCGTACAAGACGAAGTCCTAACGAACCTAGCCAGAGTTGCCGATTTGAAGGTGATCAGCCGCACTTCTGTGATGCAATACAAGAGCGGGATGCCGCGCGATCTACGCAACATCGGTCACGAACTTGGCGTGGCGAATGTCTTGGAAGGAACTGTTCAGCGTTCCGGCAACCGCGTGCGTGTTAACGCGCAGTTGGTGGAGGCGCGCACGCACCGGCAGTTATGGGGGGAGACTTATGACGGCGATCTTGCAGATGTGTTCGCGATTCAAAGCGAGATCGCCCAACGTATCGTTGCTCAGCTCAAATCACAGCTCTCAGCTCAGGAAAAAGCGGCCATCGAGCAAATACCGACGGCTGATCTGGCTGCTCACGATCTTTATGTCCGGGCCAAGCTGCTCATCACGAGTGCTGTTTTCAGTACACCTCAAGCGGATAGCTTGTCCGAGGCCGTTCGCCTATTGGACGAGGCGGTGGAACGCGACCCCAGCTTCGCGCTTGCATATTACCAACTAGCCCACACTCACGATCTGCTTTACTTCACTGGTACGGATCACACTTCGGCGCGTTTAGCCCTGGCAGATGCGGCGATCCAATCGCTCAGCCGCCTACTTCCAAATTCAGGCGAAGCGCATCTTGCTCTCGCCAAGCATTTGTACTGGGGTTATCTCGATTACGACCGCGCTCGGAACGAACTTAGTCTGGCACAGAAGAGTTTGCCTAACGAGCCATGGGTGTTCGTGCTGACCGGCTATATCGATCGACGGCAAGGTCGCTGGAATAAATCGATCAAAAATCTTGAGCGCGCTGTCAAGCTCGACCCGCAAAACCCTGCCATCCTCCAACAACTCGCTCTTACATATGATTCCCTGCGCCGTTATGCCGATGAAGTGAGTGTATACGACCGCGCAATCGCTGTTGTTCCCAAGGATGCTGCGTTGCGAGCTTCACGCTCAGAGATTGAACTCAGCTGGCATGCCGATCCTGGCCCGTTGATTTCGACAGTTGAGGCTCTTGTTGCCGAAGATTCCAGCGAAGCCAAACACCTGGCGTTTATTTGGATTCGCGGAGCGCTGTGCAAGCGCGATTTTGATGACGCACGTCGCGCACTCGCCGCGCTGCCTATCGATGGGTGTTACGACGACACTATTCCAATTCCGCGATCTTGGTGTGAGGGGGTGGTGGCTCAGTTGGGCGGTGATAAAGCGACAGCGCGCGCTGCATTTAGTACCGCGCGAGCCGAAGGGGCCAAGTTGGTCGCAGAGCAACCTGAGTATGCTGAAGGATTTTGTGTTCTCGGGATTGCTGACGCTGCCCTCGGTCACAAGGATGACGCAATTCGAGAAGGCCGTCGCGCGGTCGAACTGATGCCAGTCAGCAAAGATGCTATAAGGGGCCCGTTGTTGATCCAATATCTGGCTGTTATTTATGCGTGGACCGGCGAGGTAGATCTTGCGTTGGAACAGTTAAGCGTTGCGGCAAGCATCCCAAGTCATTTGAGCTATGGTCAATTACGTCTGCACCCTTACTGGGACCCATTGCGCGGCGACCCGCGCTTTGAAAAGATTGTCGCCTCCCTCGCTCCAAGATAAGCGCAAGGTTTGCGGCGAAACTATTGTTGCTCAAAACAGCGGGAGGATAATCTTGCCAGATGCCCAACGAACCCAATCCTCTTTCCGATCAGATTCATATCGAGCAGCTTGAAATTTCCACGCGCATTGGAGTTCTTGAAAACGAGCGCGCTACCCCGCAGCGATTGACCGTCAGCATCTCTTTCTGGCCATATTACGATCAGCGCGACATGGGTGACAAGATCGACAACGCGATCAATTATTCGATTGTTGCCGAGGAAACGAAGAATTTTGTTCGCGATCAATCGACAAATCTGATCGAGACACTTGCCGACCGATTGGCGACGCATTTGGTGAAAACTTTCCGCATCCAAAGAGTCACAGTCGAGCTGCGAAAATTTCCTTTGGACGACGCCAAGCACGTATCGGTAACTGTAACGCGAACCGCGTCCGTCGCCTGAAACCTATCCACAATGCGAAGACGTAGCCGGGAGCAGTGATTCTGGCCTCGCAACAGAACCATGCGAAAAGGAAGACTGAACCAACCTGCTGCAAAACTCGCGCAGCGATACAGCGAATCTGTCTCCTTCGATTGGCGACTTTATCGGCACGATATTGCTGGCTCGGTCGCACATGCCGCCGCTCTCGCTCGGGCGGGAATCATAACTGCAAACGAGCGGCGGCAAATCGAAAGTAAATTGCAGGGGATCGAACAGGAGATCGAATTTGGCCGATTCAAATGGGACGCCTCACTCGAGGACGTGCACATGAACATCGAAGCGGCGCTGACGAAGCGAATCGGAGCTGCGGGCGCAAAGCTTCACACGGCACGCAGCCGAAACGACCAGATCGCACTTGATTTGCGGCTCTATGTAAAAGCAGAGATCGCGGAAGTGTCAGATCGCTTGCGAAGTTTGCAAACCGCCCTGCTCGACGTTGCGGAGCGACAAGTTGATGTCGTAATGCCCGGCTACACGCATTTGCAGCGCGCGCAACCGATCACTTTTTCGCATTATTTGCTTGGACAGGTGGAGGCTTTTGAGCGCGACGCGAATCGGCTTCGTGACTGCCTTGCGCGCACAGATGTTCTTCCACTTGGATCTGGAGCGCTCGCCGGATCGACCATCGTTCTCGATCGCGAGAGAATTGCACGCGACCTCGGTTTTTCGAGCGTGAGCCAAAATAGCGTCGATGCCGTCGGCGATCGAGATTTTGTCTGCGAATTTCTTTTTTGCCTCGCCCTGATCGGGCTGCACCTCTCTCGCTTGAGCGAAGATTTAATCATCTGGAACACGACCGAATTCGGTTTTCTGGAATTTAGCGATTCATTTTCAACGCACTCCAGCCTCATGCCGCAAAAAAAGAACCCGGACATGGCGGAGCTGACGCGCGGCAAGACGGGCCGCCTTTACGGAAATTTGATGTCGATCTTAACCACGATGAAAGCGCTTCCGTCTTCTTACAATCGGGACATCCAGGAAGACAAGAGAGCGCTGTTCGATTCCGTCGATACAATCAAAAGCGCGTTGGACGTTTCTGTTGCGATGTTGCCAGAATTGAAAATCAACCGTGAACGCATGGAGACTGCAGCGGGTGACCCAAATCTTCTCGCGACCGATTTGGCTGACTACCTGGTGAAAAAGGGAACGCCTTTTCGCGAGGCGCACCAGGTCGTGGGAGAGCTAGTTGTGCGCTCCTTTGCGAAAAGCATTCCGCTGGATCAAATCGGCATCGCCGAAATGAAAAAATTTTCGCCACACTTCGAAGATGACGTGGCGAAGATTTTCGATGTTCGGTATTCGCTTGCGCAGCGGCGCGCGATCGGTGCCCCGTCACCTGAGAACATCGCGGCCCGAATCAAGCGCTGGCGTAAGTTGCTGGCGTAATATGTAGTGGCAGGCGTGCCGCCTGCATCGCCAGAGGATCCGTAGCCGACACGGTTGCCCCCACAGTCTACCTGCACAATCCAGCAGTTTGCCGCTGAGGACAGCGGCCACTACACTTCACGCGTTATGCAAAACAGCTGGGAAACCGTTTCGAGTGAGCGGCAGTTCGCCAATGCGCATGTTGAAGTTGTGACCGATCACGTGCGAACACCCGCGCGCGCGCTCCCACGGGTTTGGACAATCGTACACCGGAAAGCAGCCGTGATCGTGGCGCCGATGACGCGGGACGGCAAAATCGTCCTCATTCGCCAGGAGCGTATTCCGATTCGCACAGCAATTTGGGAAATGCCGTCGGGTCAGATCGACGGGCCCGCCCAGGAAACTCCTGAGCAAGTTGCGCTGCGCGAACTTCGCGAGGAAGCGGGCTATGAGCTTGGCAAGAATGGTGAGCTCATCGCGCTGGGCCATTACTTTACCTCACCTGGCTTCACCGATGAACGCGGCCACTTCTTTTTGGCGCACCCCGTACAGAAGTGTAAAGAGACCGCGGCCGGAGACGAGGGAGAATCGATTCTCGATTGCTGCGAATTTAGCCTAGAGGAAATTCGGCGAATGATCGCCGAGAACGAGATTCGCGATGCCAACACACTAAGCATTTGGACGCGGCTCTGGGCCCGTGGTTTCCTTCCCGTTAAAGAGTGCTGACCGCCCTGGATTTGATTATTGGCGGTTGTTTCGGATTTCGATATTCGGATTTCGTATTTTGATCCAATGGCCTTGAGAGACATTTTCAAATTTCGCGAGCTACCGGAGAACGAAGCTTCCAAGCCGTTTCTGGAGCACTTGGAAGACTTGCGCTGGACGATCGTAAAGATGGCGATCACGCTGGTTGCAGCGATGATCGTTTGCTTTGCATTTCGCTCGACACTCGTGCGAATAATCCAGGCGCCATTGCGCGATGTAGGGTCGCAAGTCGGGACGCTCAAGGCGCTCGGCATCACCGATTCGATTGTGATCTCGTTTCACTTGGCGTTTTACGCCGGCATCGTTCTCTCCTTTCCGCTGCTGCTTTATTTCATTACGGAGTTTGTGTTGCCGGCACTCACCGCCGTTGAAAGGCGCTTTTTGCTTCCGGCTATTCTAGTCAGCTTCGCGCTTTTCCTTCTCGGCGTGTGTGTTTGTTATTTTTGGTTGCTACCGAAGACGATTCTTTTTTTCTTTCGCGACACTGAGTCGCTCGGCTGGGCACCCACCTGGACAGTGCAACAATATTATTCCTTCGTGACGCGATTTACCATCGGTTTCGGGTTGGCTTTCGAATTGCCAGTGGTAGTGCTGGCCCTGGTTCGATTTGGTTTGATCACTTACAGATTCATGGCGCGCACCCGGCCTTACGCTGTCGTGCTGATCTTTATTCTGGCGACGATCATTACGCCGACACCAGACATTCTGACCTTGGTTGCGATGGCACTCCCGATGTGCCTGCTTTATGAAAGCTGCATCTGGATTGCATGGCTAATGGAACGCCGCAGCGCCAAGTCGATCACCAATTAGTTGCGTGGAGCATTCTGTTTACGAGTTTCTGTTCCGTGCGTTTGCGTTTGTTCTCGGCGCGGCAGTCGGTTCGTTTTTGAACGTCTGCATCTATCGCTGGCCGGCCGATCTTTCGATCAACAAGCCGCGCCGTTCTTTTTGCCCGGCCTGCAGGCAGCCGATCCCCTGGCATCAGAATCTTCCGTTGGTCAGTTGGATTTTTCTCCGGGGTCGTTGTGCAAATTGCGGTGCAAAAATAGCGTTCCGCTATTTCGCGGTGGAGCTGATCACGGCGTTGTTGTTCCTCGCGATCTGGCAAAGCTTTCCGTGGCAGATGGCGATCGCATACTGGATTTTCGCTTCGCTTCTTCTCGTTGGGACATTTATCGATCTGGAACATTTCATTATTCCAGACCGCGTAACGATCGGCGGTATTGTTGCAGGCGTTGTTTGCAGTGCGGCAGTGCCAGCTTTGATGGGGACGGATTCGCGGCTTGCCGCATGCATTCGTTCTCTTCTGGCCGCTGCGTTGGGCTACGTTATTTTGTTAATTGTTCTCGAAGCGGGCAAAATCGCTTTTGGAAGAAAACGAATTCAATTCGACGCCCCGACACCATTCACTTGGACGAAACGCGGAGACGACGCCGATCTTGTCGTCGGCACCGAGGAAAGCCTGTGGAGTGACTATTTTGCCCGGGAAAAAGACCGCTTATTGCTTGAGTGCGAAGAGGCCAGGATCGATCACCACACATACGGAAATGTAACGCTGGACTTTCGCTACGATCGCGTCTCCCCTGAAGGCCAAATGTTCATGCTCGATGATGTGACGCAGATTTCGGGCGTAGCGCGCGAACTCGTGATTCCACGCGAGGCGATGGGCCGTGGCGACCTGAAATTTCTCGCTGCGATTGGCGCATTTCTGGGTTGGCGCGCGGTGTTGTTTAGTCTTTTCGCGGGATCGCTTCTCGGTTCGATTGTTGGCCTGATCACGCTGGTGGTCGGAAAACGGGTCTGGTCGGCAAAGCTGCCCTTTGGACCTTATCTGGCGTTCGGTGCGCTGAGCTGGATGTTCTTTGGCCAAGTCTTTCTAAATTGGTACGCACGATTGCTGAGCCCGTAGCAAGAAAAGCACCTTTTCCCAGCGAATGACGCGACTTAACGCGAATGATTGTCTCATTCTCAGGGATGTTTTCGGATGTATGCGTGATTCGCGGACCTTTTTTTCATCGTTTCTTCGTGAGGGTTGAACCTTGGCGACAGCCCAATTGAATATGATTTTCCAGAACGCGCGTTTGATTTTTCCCGACGGCATTCGCGATGGTCTTGAGGTCGTCGTTGAGAAAGGAAAGATCGCCGCAATCGTCGAGCCTAGCCATGTCCGCGCGAAAAAGGTTGATGGCTTTCCTCCCGGCTCCGTTTTTGATCTTCACGGAAATTATCTGGCGCCGGGCTTCATCGATCTTCACGTGCACGGCGCACTTGGCCGCGACGCCATGGAAGCCTCTGCGGAAGGGTTTCAAGTCGTCTGCGATTATCATGCCAGCGGCGGCACAACTTCGCTTTTGCTGGCAACGGCAACGGCGCCACTCGATAGCATTGCCGATGTTCTAAGTGCCATCCGTGAGTGTAGTTGTTCGACTAAACAAATCGCTGGCGTTCATGTAGAAGGCCCGTTCATTTCGAAAGCCAAATGCGGGGCACAGCGCGCCGAATTCATTGAAAATCCGTCGCGCGCATTAGTCCAGCAATTGTTCGACTACGCTGACGTGATCAAACGAATCACGATCGCGCCCGAGCTGCCGGACGCATTTGAGGCGATCGAGAATTTGCACAGGCACGGGATCAGTGTCAGCGGAGGCCATAGCGATGCGTGGGACGAGGAGGCGCGAGAAGGTTTTGCCCGCGGCATGCGCAGCGTGACACATACATTCAACTGCATGTCGAGCGCACGTCGCCGGGGCATTTATCGCGTGGGTGGTTTACTCGAGTTTGCATTGAGCGAACCACGAATCAGTTGCGAACTAATCGCCGACGGTCATCACGTTTCCGAAACGTTGATGAAAATGTTGTACCGGGCAAAAGGACCGCGTGGAATTTGTCTCGTAACCGATGCAACCGCGGGCGCTGGGTTGCCGGATAAATCGCAGTTCTCGCTTTTTGGAAGGGATTGCGTCGTAGAGAATGGCGTCTGTTTACTTGCTGACCACTCCGCACTCGCGGGCGGCGCCTCGCGTATGATCGATCTTGTGCGCACGATGGTGATGAAAGTAAACATTCCGCTGCACGAAGCCGTCATGATGGCCACGGAAAATCCTGCGCGTGCTGTTGGCTTTGAAGCCAAAGGCTGTCTGAAGGTGGATGCAGACGCGGATTTGGTTGTTCTCTCGCCAGAATTGGAAGTGCTGCGAACAATCAGTGGCGGTCAGGAAGTTTTCTCTCTCTAACTCGGGCGTTCAGCGCACTAAATATCGGCGTCGATTGGTGTTCATTCGTGAGGACTACAGCGACAGCAAAAACCCTGCGATATCGAGCGCCGCGCGCGGTCGGCTAAGCTTGCTGATATTTGCGGACCATTCGCGCCATTGTTTCGCGTCGTCAGTAAACGCGCGCTGTACCTGTGCGACGACGTCTCGCGGCGAATCCGCGATCACACCTGAATTCGTTTCGACGATTAGCCGGGCGTTGCCTTCCTCCTGCCCGGCGACGACGTAATTGATAATCATCGGACAGGCGGCGGCAATCGTTTCCTGCACCGTCGCGCCTCCGGCTTTTCCGATGAGCAAATGGCTCTCGTGAAGCATTCGCGGGAGTTCATCAGTCCAGCCAATGACCTTTGCCCTGTTTCCGGTCGCGGCTTCGATGTCGGGCATGAGTGTATCCGCACGGCCAATGGTCACGGTGAGATCGACACCCAGCTCGGCGAGGCGGTGCGCTAGTTCCGGTGCGCCGCGTGTGGCCGCGTGTATCATGTACAAAACACGGCGCTCGGAGTTGTGCTGAGGTAAAACGCGATTTGACGGTGCAGAATCGGCAAATTTTGGACTTACAGGAAAACCAAACACCTTGATTTTTTCCACGGCGACTCCGGCTGTTCGCAAGACCGAGGCACTTTGCTCGTTCGCAACGAGGAAATAATCGGCGGCACAGCGATACCAGACCGCGTTGATCGTAATTGAATCCGTGACTACAACGACAATTTTGCAAGCCAGTGAGCAATCGGAATTTCGTTCCTGAATTCGTCGCAGTACGTTGGGATAAGCCGGAAACGTGCAAATCATCACGTCTGGCTGAAGACGCTCGAGCAATGCGGCGAAGTGATCCTCGAACCGCGAAAAACGGGCGAATTGTACATCGAAATCCTTCTTGCCATCGAGCCAGCGATAAACCGCTCCCCATGCGCCAGGTGCGAAATTGACGACCGCCAAATAGCTTTTTCGGACGAGCTCGTTCACCGGCCCATAGGCTTCGGCAAACAAATCGTGCAATTCTACCTCTGTCCCTTCGGGGGCCACGCGGCCAAGAGCATCGCGAATTCCACGCGCAGCGCTGTTGTGACCTTCCCCGAAGCTCGCTGTGAGGATCAATATTCGTTTTTTCACAGTTTGTCAGGACATCGTAACGCCCGTTGGGAAAGTCGCCTCACGAGGTAAAGAGAGCGGAGGTTTACCGAAGCATTCGGAGTTTAATGGATATTTATATCCGGCAAAGTAAACTCTCCGGGAAGATGAAATATCTGGGCTTCGTCTGGCGGGTACTGCGCCGTCTGGTTTGGGAAACAGCGACCGATACAACAACCGGACTGGCCGCACAGATGGCGTATCTGCTTCTCTTTGCGCTGGCGCCCGGATCGCTGTTTCTCTGGCATCTGCTAGGTTTGTTCGGAACCGATCCGACCAAATTGCATCGGATGTTTCTTCTTTTGAAAAGCTTCATGCCGCCGGACCCGAAAGTGCAGGACATTCTCGATTCTACGATGGCGAATGTAGTGGTGACAGGCTCGAGCGGCCTGCTCGCGAACGCGGGCATCATTCTCGGAATTTATTTCGGGACTGTCTTCGTCGCGACGACCTCACGCGCTCTCAGCCATACGCACGGAATGCGGGAAGATCCGCATTGGTGGTCGAAGTATATCATCTCATTTTTCATGCTGTTTTGGTTTGGGATCATCATCGTGTTCTGCTTCAACGCAATCGTCTTCGGCGAACGGCTGGCAGGCCTTGCGGAAGTCAATTTTCAACTGGCCTTTCCGCTGCAAGCATGGATCACGACGCTCAATCTTCCCTTTACCTTTGTGGCGCTCGTCATTCTCGCGCTCGCGCTTTATCTCTTGACGCCTGAAAATTATTTGACCGTCCGTCAGGCTTTGCCCGGCGCGATTTTCTTTTCGGTCGGCTGGATCATCGCAACGAAACTTTTTCAGCTCTATGTGGTGCGGTATGATCGCTACAACCCGACGTATCTGGCTCTGGCGTCCATCATTGTATTGCTTACGTGGATGTATCTGACCTGTCTGTTGCTATTGCTGGGTGGTAAGTTAAACGCCATTCTTCGGCGTGAGGGCGAAAAAATGCGTACGGCTGCGCCTGTGACGCCAGAGCCTGCGGCGACGAGTTAATGAGTTAAAAAGTTACCAAGTTAAAAAGGAACGGCGCGTTGACCTTGTAACTTGTAACTTTTTTAACGATCTGGTTGATCGTCTCGCGCGCTCTGTTACGCTCCGTCGCAGTGGTGCCCTTTCGCCTTTGGCTCACAACTGCGTTCGTTTGCGGCGTAATCCTTGGGAGTCTCTTCTTTCCGCAAGTCGATGCTGAAGAAAAAGGCCGACACGAGGAGTCCGACCAGAGCGAGGCGCATTCTTCGCCATCTCCGAAACCAAAAAAATCTCCGAGCCCGGTCGCAAAAGCGTTTAGGGATAAATCGGGGAAAAAGCACCAAGCTTCCGCGACCCCGGAAAAAGCTCCAACCGCAATTCCTCACGCAAAATTAGCAAACGAGGAGTCGCAAGAGAAAACAGGCCCCTCAGAAAAAAAATCAGCAAAACAAGGGTCGACCAGCGACGATAGCGAACCCCGAGACGCACAGGAATCCTCGCGTGTTCGCAAAGCAAAGCCAAAATCTGACGACGAAGAAGAGGTGACACCAAGGCCGACGCCCCGCGAAACACCCGAGGCCGCCGTCTCCTCAAAATCAAAGCGGCGCCACACACCCACACCGAAACCGAAATCTACGAAGAAGAAATCCAAGGAGGTTTCACGCAAAACGAAGAAGGCGGGGAAATCCAAATCGGCGCGAAACGAGGAAACGCCAAGGCCGGAAAAAACGCCACCATCCCCTAAAGAAGAGCGTGCTACGGCGCCAGAGCAGCCAATCCCGGTACCGAAAGCTGTCGAGTCTGCTGCGCCGACACCAGCGTCCTCCTCTCAGTCAAAAGGTACGCGGGCCACAACTGGCGAGCGCGCTCAGGTTGTCATCGAAAAATCTGGCCTGGAAGAGGACCAGGGTCTCGAGCCTCCGCCATCGCCGCCGCCGAAAAGAGGCTTCTGGCCCTGGTCGCGCAGTTCGGGCAACTATCGTTATCTAACGCGATCCGTGATCGACGCGATCCGCCGCGCGCCGGTGAAACGGCGTCGCTGGCAATTCCTTGTAGTGCATAATAGCGGCACACGGCAGGGAAACGCACGTGTTTTCGATTATTATCACCGGCACGTGCGCCGAATGCAGAATGGTCTCGCCTATCATTTTGTGATTGGGAACGGCACGTCCACAGGAAACGGCCAGATTGAAGTGGGCGACCGCTGGCGCCGCCAGATCAACGGTGGTCATGTGCACAGCGATTATCTGAACAACATTTCGCTCGGCATTTGTCTGGTGGGCGATTTCAATCGTGGTCAGCCAACTCGCGCGCAGCTTGACGCATGCGAGGAACTCGTCCGCTATTTGCGAGATCGTTGCGGTAAGACCGATAGAGGCGCGATTCCTGTGCGCCCGCACCGTGAAATGAATCCACCGCGTTGGCCGACCGATTGCCCAGGTGACGATTTCCCCTATTCGTGGTTTCGCAGGTTTTAGCAATCAGGGTTCGCATTTCTGTCATGTCGAGCGCTTCCTCGACGTCGCAAGGAATGACAAATGCGTCATCACTTCCGGTCGGCCACGATCAAATTCGCTTCTTTGTAGTTCCAGCGATAGCCGAACCCGAAGTCGAGCGAAGGCGGATTGCTTTGCCGAAAAATTTCCTGAAGCCTGGGTTGGTAATGTTGTTTGAACAAATCGATCGGGCCGAGGTAAACGCCAAAAAGACGCAGGTTCCATTTGCTTGGATCGAAATAAGCCAGCGGAATTCCGGAGTCGTCCTGCACGATTCGATTACTATGACCAAGGATGAATTCGCGGATTGTCGCGAAGCCTTGCTCGAACATCAGATACGAAGAAGATTTCAGAAAACTCGAGCCGCTCCCAAGCCTTTGACAAAATTTCAAGAAGCCAGGCGCGGACTTGATGCCGCCATCGGAAATGTCGGTGGTGAAATAATACAGGATTTGTGAACTGCCAGATTGATTGTCCGTATAACGAATTCGCACTCCGGGAGTGCTGCCGTTTTTCTTGCCCGGCGCGAACTCTTCGAACGCGCCGTTGCTGTTGAGCGAACCAAACGCGACGTTGGTTATCGACTTATCGCCGCGTGCGATAAACACGTAGAGAATCGGCAACACACCGTTGAGGTTCTGCTGTTGCAAATCGACCTTCATGTTTTTGGTGATGAAGTAGGTCGTGTTCAGCGACGACCTCATTGCGTTTTCCAGATTCCCCAGCGCTCCGGAGAGATTCGGGATGCGCAACGGATCGGGCGGCGGCCCCATTGATTCCTTCCCGCAAAGCACGTACACCGAGGCGTTGGGAAAAAATTGATCGACGTACAAAAAATCCGGGCCGCTGAACATATAAAATGCGACCGGAGTCGGCTGCGTTACCTCAGGAAAATTAGTGGCCGTCCACGCGTGCAGTTTTTGGAGCTGACGCTGAAAGAGCTTGCTGAACTCGCCTTCAAAAAAAACCGAATGCGCTTGCCATGCCGGATCGCGCGTGAGTGGTGCAAGCGGAGAATTCTCCGGCACAGGCATTCCCGCAAGGAACCGCGCGATATCGTTGGGGCCAGCCGCTGCGGGCGCTCTTGGCGTCACTGGAATTGCGCGAGGCGCGATCTCATGATTTTGCTGCGCGGAAACGGGGAACGTGTTCACCCAGATCATGGCCAGGAAAAAAGCGACGGAGCACCGTCCCACTCCAAAACGTGTCCGCAATTTCCGCTCTCCGTTCGCGCCTGAGTTTGGGAGTGCGCGCGCCGCTGCGCCGCTTTCGATTCTCTCGGCAAACTGGAGATGCTCGTTCTTCTTCGCGGGTCGGTTTTTCATAAGGAGCGTCCCGGGCGCTTTCGGGCGCAGAAGTACAACAACACGCCGACTAGTGCAGTCGCGAGTCCCGCCAGCGATTCGATCGGCTTCGAGTGCAACAAATAAAACATCATCCAGATGGTGAGAACGCTGAAAATAATCGGGGGCACCGGATACGCCCAAACCCGGTAAGGCCGGGCGATTTCGGGACGCGTAACGCGCAAGACCATCACGCCGAACACAGCGAACAGCGAGCAGAGCAATAGGCTAAATTGAGCGTATTGCATGACGCTTTCAAAGCTGCGTGTAAGCAAAAGAACATTGACGATAAGCAACTGCAGCACAATGGCGTTCGTCGGAATGCCGTTAGGGTTTTTGCGGCTAACCGTGCGCAGCAACCAGTGATCTTCGCCCATCGACATTGTGACACGCGGCCCGACCCATGTCATTGAGCTGATTGCGGAAACTAGACCTAGACAAATGACCGCGCCCGCAACCCGGCCGCCGTTCGTCCCAAAAATGTGTTTTCCAGCGATCAACGCTACTTCGATCTGCCCTTTCAATTCCTGGATCGGGGTCGTGGTGAGGAAGACGGCATTGAGCAGCACATAGATCACGATTACAAGACCCGTTCCCGCCAACAACGAGCGTGGCACATTTTTTTCCGGTTTTCTAATTTCGCCTGTGATGTAGGCCGCTGCGTTCCAACCCGAGTAGGAGTACATCACAAAAACCAGCGCGACTGCAAACGGTTCACCGAAGATCGTCATCGCATCGCCGTGCGCAGGCAAAAAGCTGATGGGCTCCTTTGTCTGCACGAATAAACCGGCGATAATCAGCGTGCCAATCAGAAGCAGTTTTACAGTCGTCACGAGATTTTGAAATGCACTGCCAATCTGAAGGTTTCTAAGATGAAAAACCGTTACCACCCAAACAACGATGAATGATAGAAGCATCGGCGAGCCAACGCCGAACACTCCCACAAAATATGTCCCGAACGCCATGGCAGCCAGTGCGATTGGCGCAGCGAACCCAACTGTGACGGAAATAAAGCCTGCCATAAATCCGAGCGCGGGATGATAGATCTGCGATAGAAAATGGTATTCGCCGCCGGAACGAGGCAGCGCGGCACTTAGTTCGCCATAACAAAGCGCACCGCACAGCGCCACGATTCCGCCAATGATCCAAAGCATGAGCAGCGGGAATCCCGAATGAATGTCTGCCAGTTGAAAGCCGAGGGTGGTGAAGATGCCCGTGCCGATAATGTTGGCAATAACGATGCAAAATGCCGTAAGGAAGCCGATCGTCCGTCGCGGAGTTCGCGACTTCACCGAACGAGGCTCAGCAACCGTAACCATCTCTGGGTCGACAATCCCGAAATTCTCGGGGCTAGCGAATTTTTTTGAAGTAGTCTTCAAGTTCATGATTTGTCTCGCATCGGCGCAAAATGCCGCGACATGCCGGTCGCAATTGGAAATTCGTTGCTGGTTAGAGTGAAGGCGGAATCACAGCTTGGGATTTCCTAGGTTGTCAGAAGCCATTCCCGGCATCACGTTGAAAGCAGCATGAACCCATCGCTCTCCATCGAAACGGCCACCCAACTCGCAGTGTTTCTTGCAAATCGTCCCGGGGCGCTTGCGCGCGTGTGTGAAGCGATGGCCAAAGCGGAAATTAACATTCACGCGCTGGCTACATCCGACACCGTTGATCACACAGTGGTGCGCATGGTCGTAAGCGATCCAACCAAGGCACTCATGCTTCTCGGCGAGGCGGGAACGCTGGCGCTGGAGACCGAAGTGCTGATGATCGAAACGACGAGCCAACCAGGCGTCCTGGCGAAAATCGCCGAGCGTCTGGCAGAAGCCGAAGTCAATATTGAATATGCATATCTTGCCGGCGGCCGAGCAGTGGAAAAAGGTCTGATGGTTCTGCGGCCGTCGGATGTAGAAAAAGCGAAGCGTGCTCTGCAGGATTTGTAGGCCCACCGTTGCGGCCGGCATCGGTGATGCCAAGGCGAGACCCCGGCTACAAGGATACCGTCCCGTAGCTACGGGCGAATCTCGATCGTTGTACCGTCAGGCGTTACACGCCAGAGTTCCTCGATTTCTTCATCGGTGAGCGCGATACAACCGGCAGTCCAATTTTTCCAACGATGGAACGCACCAATCCAGCCGCGTCCGTTCTGAATTCCGTGGATCATAATATCAGAACCTGCTAAGACACCTCGCGCGGCTGCCCGCCCGTTGTCATCGTCTGATGGATAAGAAATATGTAGCGCCAGGTGAAAACTGCTTTGCGCGTTTCGGTTATCGATCTTGTAAATTCCTTCCGGCGTTTTCATGTCGCCTTCTTCCTGCTTTGCGCCGACAGGATTCCGGCCCAAGGCGATTCGATAACGCTTGACCCGGTTGCCGTCGCGAAAGATCGACAATCTTTTCGCTGATTTTTCCACCAGAATCCGATCGATGGTTGTTCCCGCGGGTAGCGGGTGCCGATTGTAATGTGCATAGAAGTAGAGCGCTAAAATGCAAATTACGAGGAACGCGGCGAGGATCACTTTGCTCACACCATCGGCATGATACGTGACGAGCAGACTGAAAGCGATGCGAAGACGGCTCGCCCCCCTAAGCACTTCGTGCAAAAATCAATGCGGACACTTCTAGTTTTTGCGCGAGCTCGCCGCGGGACGAGTCTGTCCGACCGCGGACTTTTGCAGTTCGACGCGACCTGGCGCCGTTTTCGGTACAGGGCAATCTCGTTTCCATGACCAGCGGGATCTTCATTGATTTTATCATTCGGATTGCCAACGGAGACTCGATGCCGGATAAATGCGCGGCGCGTTTATGACTTCGGTACGGACCTTCCTCGGCTATCCCTATCCTCTGGGCGCGACGTGGATGGGGAACGGTGTCAACTTTGCCATCTTTTCCGAGCATGCCACCGGGGTTGAACTTTGCTTGTTCGACAGCATCGAAGCCACTGAAGAAAACGTCCGCATTCCGGTTACCGAACGCACCGATCAGGTTTGGCATGTGTTCCTGCCTGATGTGCGTCCAGGACAGTTGTACGGTTTTCGGGTCTCCGGCCCATACGACCCGGAACACGGCTTGCGCTTTAATAGTTCAAAGCTCCTTCTCGACCCCTACGCGAAAGCCATCGCCGGAGAAGTGAGCTGGTCCGATGAAATGTTCGGTTACGTCGTCGGGGGCCAAAAGGAGGACCTGACTCAGGACTTTCGCGATGATGCGTGGGGAGTGCCCAAGTCGGTCGTCATCGATACCGGATTCGACTGGCAGGGCGACAAAAAGCCCCGCACGCCGCTGCACAGTTCGGTCATTTATGAGCTCCACGTGAAGGGCTTCAGCAAACTTTGGCCCGAGGTGCCAGAGAAATTGCGCGGTACCTACGCGGCGCTCGGTAGTAAGGCATCCATTGATTATTTCAAAAAGCTCGGCGTAACTGCGGTCGAGCTGCTGCCGGTACACGCGCATATCGATGATAAGGTCTTAATCGATCGCGGCCTGACGAATTACTGGGGTTACAATACGATCGGATTTTTTGCGCCGCATGCGCAGTACTCCAGCGGTGGGCAAATGGGTGAACAAGTCGTCGAGTTCAAATCAATGGTGCGCAGTCTTCACGCCGCGGGCATTGAAGTGATTTTGGACGTAGTTTATAATCATACGGCCGAAGGAAATCATCTCGGCCCGACGCTCTGTTTCCGCGGGATCGACAATCTCGCTTATTACCGCCTGCTTCCGGACAAACCACGTTTCTATTTGGATTTCACGGGCACAGGTAACACATTTAACCTGCTGCATTCCCGGACGCTCCAGCTGGTGATGGATAGCCTGCGTTATTGGGTCTTGGAAATGCACGTGGACGGATTTCGCTTTGATCTTGCTGTGAGTCTGGCCCGTGATCGGGATGGCGTTAACAAGCTGCACGCTTTCTTCGAAATCATTCACCAGGATCCGGTGCTCTCGCAGGTGAAATTAATCGCGGAACCTTGGGACGTCGGCGAGGGCGGCTATCAAGTCGGGAATTTTCCCGTGCTCTGGGCCGAATGGAACGGCAAATATCGAGATGCGATTCGCAGTTTTTGGAAAGGCGACGAGGGTCGGGTTGGCGAGATGGGTTACCGGCTCACCGGCAGTCCCGATCTATACCAGCACAATGGGCGACGACCGTACGCCAGTATCAATTTCGTCACGGCGCACGATGGTTTCACCCTGAACGACCTGGTCAGCTACAACGAAAAGCACAACGAGGCGAACGATGACGGCAACAAAGACGGCGACAATAACAATCTCTCGTGGAATTGCGGGGCGGAAGGTCCAACCGAAGATCCGCAGATCAACGCTTTGCGCGAGCGGCAGCGGCGGAATTTTTTGACCACACTTTTTCTTTCCCAGGGGGTTCCGATGCTGAGCGGCGGCGATGAGTGGGGACGATCGCAGAACGGCAACAACAATGCTTATTGCCAGGATAACGAAATCAGCTGGTTCAATTGGACGCGCGGCGAAAAGCAAAATCGTTTTCTGGAGTTTACCAGAAAGCTGCTTTCGTTTCGCAACGCGCATCCGGTCTTTCGCCGTCCGAAATTTTTTCAGGGCCGGCGGATACGCGGTTCCGAGATTCGCGATGTAATGTGGTTCAATCCTGGCGGCAGCGAGATGAGCGACGAAGAATGGGCTTCGCCATTCGTTCGCTGTATCGGCATGCTTCTCAGTGGCGACACGATCGATGTTCTCAGTTTTGAAGGCGAACCAATCCGCGACGACACGTTTCTACTGCTGATTAATGCCCATTACGAACCAATCCCGTTTGTGCTGCCCGGACAGGAGCATCTCGAGTGGCAATTGATCCTCGACACAATGGACCCCAACGGTTTCCTCGCTGCGCCAAAAAAATTTGCCTCCGGCGACGACGTCGATCTCGCTGGTCGCGCCTGCTGCTTGCTCCAACTCGTAAGCGGGGCGCAAGCCCAGGCACGTGAGGAATCCTGGAAGAAACGTCATGTGGAGTTTCCTCCTCTCAGTGCGGAGGAAGAGCGCGCTCGCCGCGAATAGCCGGTTGCGCGGCAGAGAAATTCAGCACGCAATCTTGTTGCCAGAATCGAATTAGTCTATAGAGATGTAGAGCGCATCGATTGATGCGCGGCCAAAATTTTTGGTCAGTGATTCGTCATGACACCGAGCTCGCTTATCATCGTCACTGATCGAGGCGGGTTAAAGGCATATCGGGTAAACGAGACGCCGACGAGGGGACCGAGCCTGCAATTGGTGCAGGCATTCAACATTACCGACGCGCACGGAAGATTGGTGGACAAAGTGAGCGATTTGGCTGGGCGGTTTCCTGTAGTCAACGGCGCGGGGGATCATCATGGGCCCGGATCTATTGCCGAACGAACACATTTGGCAACCGAAATAGACCGTCGCATTCACAAGGAGCTCGCCGATCAAATTACAAACATTGTTTCACTGGGTGGAAAGGAAGGTTGGGCGTTTGCTGCGCCAGCGGAAATTCACGGGGCGATTGTCGATCTTCTCCCTGCGCCAGTGCGCGACCGGATCGTCGAGCATGTGAAATCGGACTTGGTAAAAGTAGAACCGTCGAAACTCGTTTCGCGTTTTCGTTCGTTGCAGCAAATTTAATGATCTGATGCTGGATACTCGATACTGGATAGTGAACGAAAAGGCCGGGCGATTCCTCCATCTGTCAGGCATCGAGGATCCCGCATCCAGTCTCGGAATTTTTTATTCTCTCAACGCGAGGGAGCTCGCTAATATCTAATTAATCATGCAACTGCCTGTTAAGATCTCGTATCGGGGTCTGGAAAAATCTGACCAGATCGACAATCTCGTTTTGGACTATGCGGCGCGATTGGAAAAATTTTGCGATCATATCAACCGCTGCGACGTGGCCATCGAGCAAACCAATCACACACATCAAAAAGGGAATCCCTACCGATGCCGCATCGATGTGACTGTGGCACGGGGTCATGAGCTGGTTGCTGACGAAAGACGCATGGACAACGGCTCACACCAGCCGCTCAACAAGGTAATTCACGACGCGTTCAAAACGATGGAGCGCGAACTACGCCGCGTGGTGGACAAGCAACGACGCGACGTTAAAACGCACGCCGATTCGCGCTCGCCGAAATAGCGTCAGTGGCGCAGGCAACGCAACTGCGGAGGGACGTCAACGAGGGCAGACAAGATTGTCTACCTTATTTATTCCACGCCGCGTTCTGCAAGACTACTCGATAGCCATCAATATCTTCGAACGTCCTGCCGTGGAGGTCCCAATACGGGTTGTATGACGACACGTTGCGAAATCCGGCTGAGATCATTTGTGCACACCTTGCTTCCCATTCGTCCTTGCTGGGAACGTAGAAGATCAGCAAATGATCCTGGGTCGGGGCTTTGCCGGCTGGGTGTTCTCGTTGAGAGGTGAATTCGATATGGTAGCGCTGTCCGGGATGAGCGATGATAACACCGTCAAAACCACGATGATCTTTAAATTCGGCAAGCACCACGAACCCAAGGCCCTTCACATACATTTCGGCAAGCGTGGCCAGATTATCCGTCGGCCGAGCTACACGCATCGTCGAACCAGGCTTCATAATGGTGGGTCGCTAGGCGAAGCGCATCAATAATACCAGCGAGACCACGGCTAACACGATCCCGATTACCTCAAAGTAGTTCAATGACTCCCGGAACAGCAGAACGCCAATGGCCGTGAGAAGCAGCACCAGGGAGACAGAATAGAGGACACTGATGGTGGCCAGCTTCAGGTGCTTCATTACGAACACCCAGCCGAACGCGGTCGAGGCGTAGAGAGCGAAGCCAAGGCAAAACCAACCGGTCCGCAGCGGTTGCTCGCGCGCGCTGGCCAGTTTGAGGAAGTAGTCACCCAGCACGCCGATCACGCTGAAGGCAATGGTGACCAGCACCGCAATCGTTCTTGTTCCCATTGTCCCCTTTTAGCGGGAGTTCCGATGTGATACGAGCAACAATTTCAGACCCAGGCCTGCAGTTGATGCCAAGAGCGCTTTTCAGGACGAGCGTTTGAAATCACCTGGCAGCCCGCGCTGCAAGACAGCAGCGATTCCAGGGTCCAAAGGTAACCCTATTGTTAGAAAGTGCGTTCTTGAAATACTTGACAGAACGACAGAGCGCGGTGTTAAAAGGGAACGCGGCGTTAGAAGGGAAGCGCCGTATTTCGTCGATCTATGAAGGCTTCGCTTTGCTTCTTATCACTTATGGTTGCTCTTTTGTCGACTTCCGCACCTCCCGCAAATGCGCAGGTCAACGTTACACAGGAGCACAACCATCTTTCCCGTGATGGTCTCTATATTGACCCCGCATTTACGCCAGCCAACTCAGCCAATTTAACACGCGACCTGAACTTTAACGGAACAATTTCGGGCAACGTGTATGCACAGCCCCTCTACATTGAGGGCGGCCCCAACGGGCCAATGGTCGTGGCAGTGACCGAATCGAACAATGTCTATGCGCTCAATGCAACTACAGGTGCTGTCATCTGGCAACGGAGCCTCGGCCCGGCGGTCACTTCAGGATTGCCGTGTGGCAACATCAGTCCGCTCGGTATCACTGGCACTCCTGTTGTCGATCTTGCTTCCAGGTCGCTTTTTCTCGATGCGATGATTGATGGCAACCCGAAGAGGCATTTCGTTTATTCACTAAACGTGGATACTGGCGCAACTAATCCGGGTTGGCCGGTCAACCTGGATGCAACTGTCAGCTTTAACGGCACGAGCTTTACTTCGAACGTGCAAAATGAGAGGGGCGGGCTTGCCGTCGTGAATGGTGTCTTATATGTGCCATTTTCCGGGCTCGCTGGCGATTGCGGCACGTATCACGGATGGGTTGTTGGTATCGCAATCAACAATCCTTCCATTGTGAGAGCTTGGGCGACGGCTGCCGTCGGTGGCGGCATTTGGGGGCATTCGGGAGTTGCCAGCGATGGCACCAACATATTTGTAATTACCGGGAACACCTTTAACACTCAGGGCAATTGGATGGGTGGGGAAGCTGTTATTCGTTTGCAAGCGGGGCCTGTCTTCAGCAGTTTTTGGGCGCCTACTAATTGGTTAGCACTCGATCAAGGCGACGTCGATCTCGGTGGCGTCAGCGCTACACTTGTCGATGTGCCGGGGGCTACTCCTTCGCAGTTGGTGCTGGCGCTGGGCAAAGACGGGATGGCTTACTTGCTTGACCGCAATAATCTCGGCGGGGTCTCGCCGCCCGTAGCCTCGGCGCACCTTCCTAGTGCTGTCAGAGGTCAATCAGCTGCCACGTACCACACGAGCCAGGGAACATATTTTGTTTTTCATACCGAAAACAATTCCGTTGCAGCCTATAAAGTTACTCGCACAAATCCTCCCACCATAGTCCCTGCCTGGAGCATGAGTCAGACGGGGCTGGGTTCAGCTTGGGTAACTTCGACGGACGGCGCGAATAACGCAATCGTCTGGGTAGCTGGCGGGGGAGGCGACGGACGCTTGCACGCCTACGATGGCGACACCGGAAACGTGATTTATGCCGGCGGTGGGGCAAACGAGTTGATGACCGGCACGCGGAAATGGAATACCGGCATTGTCGCTCGCGGCCGCATTTACTACCCCGCCGACAACAAGATCTATGCCTTCAAAGTGCCGGCGACTCCCACTCCCAGCGCGGGTAGGGCTGCAATAGCCGACTTTAACAGCGACGGCCACCCGGATTATGTCCTTCGGAACGCCGGCACGCGTCAAACAGCGATCTGGTACCTGAACAACAATTTTTATATCGGAGGGGCCTATGGTCCCACTCTTGTGGCTGGTTGGGCACTAAGGGGACTCGCTGATTTCAATCGCGACAATCACTCAGATTATGCGCTGTTCGCTCCCAGCACCAATCAAACGGCACTTTGGTATTTGTCTGGGCCAACGTTCATCGGGAGCCTTTTTGGACCGACTCTTCCCAGTGGATGGCAATTAGTCGGCGCGGCCGATTTTAACGGCGATAACAAACCGGATTACGTGCTTTACAACGCAAACACACGCCAAACGGCGATCTGGTATATGAACAATAACGTTCACGTTGGAGGTGGCTACGGGCCAACGCTTCCACCTGGCTGGAACTTGATTGGTGTAGCGGATTTTAATGGCGATGGCCACCCGGATTACACCGTCGTCTACTCGATTACTGGCCAAACAGCGATCGGTTATTTATCAGGACTTACGCTTGTTGGTGCCGCGTCGGGACCGACTCTTCCCGGCGGCTGGGCATTGGTAGCCACAGCAGACTTTAACGGAGACGGCAGTCCAGACTATACACTTTATCAGCCCAGCACGCGTCAGACAGCGATCTGGTATCTAAACAACAATGTTTTTGTCGGATCGGCGTATGGCCCGGCTCTTCCGGCGGGCTGGAGCCTGACTGGGCCATAGTTACGGATCGCCCGACGGAACGATCGTGTGAAGACGAGTTAGACGAGTCACTTCTGCTTCTCTTTCGTTAGTTCGTTGGGCTACAGCGATTAGTTAGAAGCGACGCTTGTGAGAGATCCGGTTTCGTCAGACGATCTGCAGTTGTTTGTACATTATTTCACCTGGCCGCTCGTGCCAAACACACGGGCCAAGTACTGTCCAGCCTGAGCGTGAATACCATGCTTGCTTGTCGAGCGTGAACAAATATAGAGTGCTTATTTCTCGCGACCGAGCCTGGTCCTCGACGGAGGCACAGAGTGCGGCACCAATACCCTGGCGGCGAAAATCCGGACCGACAAATACTCCGCCGAGCCAGGGAGTCAGGTCTTCGCGCCCCTCAAGATCGTGGACACGAAGGGCGGCAGTTCCGAGAAGTTGTCCGTTCGCATGCGCAACCCAAGCTATAGGCAACTGATCTCGATTCATGTGCGCCTTTAGTTTTCTGATTCGAGCTTCAGGAGTTTTTTCGCCAAGAATAGAATCCCACTGCTCGAACAGCCACTGCGCCAACTGCGGGATGTACTCCGGATGCTCAATCAGGGGGCTGATCTGGACTCCACGCATATCGATTCAAATGTTCGGCCTAACGAGAACAAGAACGGCAATGGCTATCAGCACCTTAACCGAACTGAATGCTGATGATGCTTTACTCATCAAAAAACGTAACACGCGCGCGGTAGCCGTTAGCTGAATGA
>Ga0081540_1000341_pt1 | contig 47794 bp, 50 predicted proteins | sample TabmetS2T1R1_FD_71024 | JGI IMG/M metagenome (GOLD analysis project Ga0081540, IMG submission 71024) | Tabebuia heterophylla rhizosphere microbial communities from the University of Puerto Rico - S2T1R1 | ecosystem: Host-associated > Plants > Roots > Rhizosphere ...
ATGTCCCCGTCGGTGGCGATACGCAGTTCGGCGGGCGGGAAACCCGGCCCGTTCGGTCCAGTCAATGGTCACCACCCGGATGGGTACGCGGCACCCTGGCCCCGATGCCGGTCGCGATGTCATAGGAGATGGTGCCCAGCGCCTCGCCCCACTCCTGTGCCGTCGGCTCGCCGTCGTCGCCGGGGCCGAACAGCACCACCTCGTCCCCGACCGCGGCCGGCTCGTCGCCGAAGTCGACCACGAACTGGTCCATGCAGACCGTGCCCGCGATCGGCCAGCGGCGGCCGCGCGCGCTGACCAGCGGCAGGCCCGCCGCGCCGCGGGGCACCCCGTCGGCGTACCCGAGCGGCACCAGGCCGAGGGTGGTCTCGCGGGCGGTCACGTACCGGTGGCCATAGGAGACGCCGGTGCCCGCCGGCACCCGCTTGACCATGGCCAGCCGGGCGCGCAGCGTCATCACCGGGCGCAGCCACGATGGCGCGCCGCCGGGCAGGGTGGACAGGCCGTAGACGGCCCCGCCGAAGCGGACCAGGTCGTACCGGGACTCCGGCACGGTCAGCGCGGCCGCGGTGTTGGCGATGTGCCTGACCTCGGGGGTGACGCCGGCCTTCTCGGCCACCGCGACCGCGTCGGCGAAGCTGGCCAGCTGAGCGGTGATCGACGGGTGCCCCGGCATGTCGGCGCAGGCGAAGTGCGACCACAGGCCGGTCACCCGGACCGATCCCCGGGCCTGGGCCGCCAGCGCCGCCGCCACCACCCCGGGCCAGTCCGCCGGCGTGGCGCCGCCCCGGCTCAGCCCGGTATCGGCCTTGAGGTGCAGCCGGGCCTGGACGCCCGCCCGGACCGCCGCGGCCTCGACCGCCGCGACGTACCCGGCCGAGCCGGCCGCGAGGTCGATGTCGTGCCGCACCGCCTCGGCCGGGTCGCCGAACGTCATCATGCACAGCACCGGCGCGGTGATGCCCGCCCGGCGCAGCGCGACCGCCTCGTCCAGGTCGGCCACGCCCAGCCAGGCCGCCCCGCCGGCCAGCGCCGCCCGGGCGGCCGGGACCATGCCGTGGCCGTACCCGTCGGCCTTGACCGCGGCCAGCACCTGGCTGCCGCGGACGAGCTCGCACAGCGCGGCGACGTTGGCGGTGATCGCGCCGAGGTCGACGACGGCTTCCCTGTCCATGGCGGTCCTGTCCCTGTCCATCACAGGCTCCGGAATGCGTCCGGCAGCGCCCGGACCAGGTCGGAGGCGCCGATCGGGGCCTGCGCGGTCCCGTCACCCGGCCCTGCCGCCGCGAGCCTGCCCGCCAGGCCGTGCAGGTAGGCGCCTGCCAGGCCGGCCTGGGCGGGGGCCAGGCCCTGCGCGAGCAGCGCGCCGGCCAGCCCGGACAGCACGTCGCCGCTGCCCGCGGTGGCCAGCCAGGGGGTGCCGGTGGGGTTGACGAGCACGGGTCCGCCGTCGGGGGGCGCGATGACCGTGGTCGAGCCCTTCAGCAGCACGGTGACGCCCAGCTGGGCGGCCGCCCGGCGGGCGTGCTCGAGCCGCCGCGCCTCCACGCTGGCCGGGTCGGTGCCGAGCAGCCGGGCCAGCTCGCCGGCGTGCGGCGTGATCAGCGTCGGAGCCAGGCGTGGCAGCAGGTCCTGGTGCTCGCTCAGGATGGTCAGCCCGTCGGCGTCGACCAGGACCGGGAGGTCCGTGCGCAGGATCGCGGTCAGCCGGGCGACGGCGTCAGGATCGGTGCCCATGCCGGGGCCGGCCACCCACGCCTGGACCCGGCCGACCGAGTCGAGCAGGTCCCAGTCGCCTTCGTCCGGGTGCACGGTGACCACGGTCTCGGGCCACTTCTGCCGCACCAGGACGGCGGCTTCCGGCGTGGTCACCACCCGGACCATGCCCGCCCCGCCGTGCACCGCCCCGCCCGCGGACAGCAGCGCTGCCCCGGTGAAGCGGTGGCTGCCGGCCAGCAGGCCGAGCACGCCGCGGCGGTACTTGTCCGACTCGGCGCCCGGGCGGGGCAGCAGCTCGGCGATGTCGTCCCGTTGCGGGGCCGAGGCCGCGGGCTCGGTTTCGAGGTACGGGCCGAGGCCGATGTCGACGAGCTCGACGGCGCCCGCGTGCCCGGCGCCCGGGTCGATCAGCAGCCCGGACTTGATCGCGCCGAAGGTCACGGTGACGTCGGCCCGGACCGCCGGGCCCTCCACCGCCCCGGTATCGGCGTCGATGCCGCTGGGCAGGTCGACGGCCACCACCGTGGCGCCGGCCTGCCGGGCGCGTTCGGCCCCGGCCGCGAGCCCGGCGAACGGCTCGCGCAGGCCGCCGCGGCCGCCGATGCCGAGCAGGCCGTCGACGATCAGGTCGGCCGCATCGAGCAGGGTGGCGGCCGCGTCGCCGGTGTCATCGGACACCCGGCCGCCCGCCTGGCGCAGCGCGGCGGTACCGCCGGGGTGCACCGTGGATCCGGCCGCGATCGCGGTGACGGCGGCGCCGCGGCGGGCCAGCTGGGCGCCGGCGTACAGCGCGTCGCCGCCGTTGTCCCCGCGGCCGGCCAGCACCACCACCCGGGCGCCGTACACGTAGCCGGGCGCGGCACGGAGCAGGGCAGCGCAGATCGAGGCGAGCCCGGTCGCGGCCCGGCCCATCAGCGTCCCGTCCGGGACCAGGTCCATCAGCGCGTGCTCGGCGGCTCGCACGGCGGTGACCTGGTAGGCGTCTCGCATGGTTCTACCTACTCCCGGGCCTACTGCCCGGCCAGCGCCCGCCGGACATCCTCGGCGAGCTGCCCTACGACGCGTTCGGCCAGGGCCGGATCCCTGGCCTGGATCATCAGCCTGATCTTGGGCTCGGTGCCGCTCGGCCGGACCAGGACGCGCCCGTCGCCGCCGAGCTCGGCCTCGGCCCGGCGGACCGCCGCGTCGGTCCGCGGCCCGAGCCGTGACGCGTCACCCGGCACGTTGACGAGGACCTGCGGGTACTTCGGCATCATCTTGGCCGCCGCGGCCAGCGGCACGCCGTGCCGGTTCACTGCGGCCAGGAGCTGCAGGCTGGTCAGCACGCCGTCGCCGGTGGTGGCGTGCTCACCCATGATGATGTGCCCGGACTGCTCGCCGCCGAGCACGTAGCCGCCGTCCCGCATGGCCGCGGACACGTGCTTATCCCCCACCGGCGTCTCGATCACCGCGATGCCGGCGTCGCGCATCGCCACGTGGAAGCCCTGGTTCGACATCACCGTGACCACCACGGCGTCGCCGGCCAGCCGCCCCGCCTCCTTCAGCCCGGTGGCGAGCACGGTCATGATCTGGTCGCCGTCCAGCGGCTGACCCTCCGCGTCGACGGCGAGGCACCGGTCGGCGTCCCCGTCGAAGGCGATGCCGGCGTCCGCGCCGTGCTCCATCACCGCGGCGGACAGCGCGCCGAGCGCGGTAGAACCGCAGCCCTCGTTGATGTTCAGGCCGTCCGGCTCGTCCCCGATGGTGATGACCTCGGCGCCCGCCCGGCGCAGCGCCTGCGGTGCGATCAGGTACGCGGCGCCGTGCGCGCAGTCGGCCACTATCCGCAGCCCCGCCAGCGGCGGCTGCGGCTGCTCCGGTAGCGTGGCGAGCAGGTGATCCAGGTACAGCTCGTGCACGGCGCGGGCGTCGCTGACCCGGCCGAACTCGCGGGTCGTGGCCGCTTCGCTGAGCCGGGCCTCGATGGCGTCCTCGGTGGCGTCGGGCAGCTTGACCCCGCCCGGTCCGAAGAACTTGATCCCGTTGTCGGCGGCCGGGTTGTGGCTGGCCGAGATGACCACGCCGAAAGACGCGCTCAGCGCTCCGGTCAGGAAGGCCACGCCCGGCGTGGGGATCACCCCGAGCCTGAGCACGTCGACCCCGGCGCTGGCCAGCCCGGCCACCACCGCCGCCTCGAGGAACTCGCCCGAGGCGCGCGGGTCCCGGCCCACCACGGCCACCGGCCGCGCGCCGGGCCCGGCCGCGCCGAGGCCGGCCTCGCCGTGTCGTGCCTCAGCGCGGCCGAGCACGGCGGCCGCGGCCACGCTGAGGTTCAGGGCCAGGCTGGCGGTCAGCTCGTCACCGGCGACCCCCCGGACACCATCTGTACCGAACAAACGGCTACGCTGCCCCGCTTCAGCCATTTCGCTCCGCTCGCTGCTCTGCTTTGTAGGCCGGGCTCGTGCGCGTAGGCTCGACAGGCTCCGCGCGGGCGGTACCTACCGCTTGGAGTACTGCGGCGCCTTACGGGCCTTCTTCAGGCCGTACTTCTTGCGCTCCTTGACCCGGGCGTCCCGGGTCAGGAAGCCCGCCTTCTTCAGCGCCGGGCGGTTCTCCGGGTCTACCAGGGTGAGCGCCCTGGTCACGCCGAGGCGCAGCGCGCCCGCCTGCCCGGTGACGCCGCCGCCGGTGATCCTGGCCACCACGTCGAACTGGTTCTCCGCGCCCAGGGTCACGAACGGCTCGTTGACGAGCTGCTGGTGCACCTTGTTCGGGAAGTACACGTCGAGCGTGCGGCCGTTGATCGTCCACTGGCCCGAGCCGGGCATGATGCGGATCCTGGCGATGGCCTCCTTGCGGCGGCCGGTGCCGGCCGCGTGACCGGTGACCACCGGGCGCCGCGCGACAGCCCGCGCCGGGGCGTCCTGGGAACTCTCGGTGGTGTACTCCGATGGGGTTTCCGCGCCGAACTCGCCGTCGGCGGTGTACTCGCCGGTCTCGGCGTCGTCCTCGACGACGGGGGTGCTGCCAGTGGGCTCGGCCACGGTCTAGACCTCGTGCTTCCTCTGCTCTGTCCTACTGCTCTACTGCGTCACTGCTCGATCTGGGTGATCTCGTACGGCTTCGGCTGCTGCGCCTCGTGCGGGTGGTCGGGGCCCGCGTATACCTTGAGCTTGCGCAGCGTCTTGCGGCCGAGGGCGTTCTTCGGCAGCATCCCGCGCACCGCCTTCTCCACCGCGCGCTCGGGGTGGCTTTCCATCAGGCTGGCGTAGGAGACCGCCCGGAGACCGCCCGGATAGCCGGAGTGCCGGTAGGCGTGCTTCTGCTCGAGCTTGCTGCCGGACAGCGCGACCTTCGCCGCGTTGACCACGATCACGAAGTCACCGGTGTCCACGTGCGGCGCGAAGATCGGCTTGTGCTTGCCCCGGAGCAGCACGGCCACGTGGCTGGCCAGGCGGCCGAGCACCACGTCAGAAGCATCGATGACATGCCAGTGCCGGGTTATGTCACTGTCCTTCGGGCTGAATGTGCGCACAGTCCTAAGCCTTCGCGTATGTATCGTGATCTTCAACCGGCCTGCACCTGCTGGTGAGGACCGCCCTGGGCGCCCTGCTGGCTGACCGTACTGGTAAACCGCTGCCGGCACACCACGCGGGCGAATCGAACCGCGCGAACTGCGCGAACGAAGGCACACCGCGTGCATGCCCGTCGCGCATGACGCCAATGCAGCATACTCCGTCTCACACAGCGATGCCAAAGTGAAGCCGCCAGCAACCCCCGTCCGAGCGCGGACCTCACGGTTCGTCGCCGGACAGCTACACCAGATAGCGCGAGACGGGAAAGTTCCTCGTCCACCCTACCGGAACTGAGCAGGGCGCTACGCTCGACGTTATGGACCATCAGGGCGCGGGACGCACCCGTCGGGCCGCGGACACGCGCCGCCAGCCGCCCTGGCCGTCGCCGGACGGCTCCGGGTATCCGGAGGGTTCGGCGTTCCCAGGGGCCCCGCAGCGCATGACTGGTCCGCAGAGGCTAACCGGCCCGCAGCGCGTAACCGGCCCGCAGCACGTGACCGGCGCTGGCGGCGGCGCCTGGCCGGGCCTGGCGGCCGGCACCGGCGCCCAGCCGACCCGCGGATTCCCGTCGGCCCGTGAGCCCGCCGAATCGCCCACGGGCTCGTTCGGTCCCTGGCATACCCCGACCGGCCCGCTCCCCGTCCAGGACGGTACGGAGGACGTCTACCCGCCGGACGACCCGGGCTTCCCCGATCAGCTGCCGGCTGACGGCCAGGCCCCCTCGGGTGGGCGGCGACGGGGCAGCGGCGGCCGGCCCAGGCGCCGCATCCGAGTCTGGATCGCCGTGGCCGCGGTGGTGGCGGCCGGGGCCGGGTTCGCCGGGTTCAAGTACCTGTACGAGGCGCGGGCGAACGCGCCGGTGCCGCCGACGCTCCGGCTCCCCACGAACGCGCCCGGCTCGCCCGGCTTCGACAAGGATCTGGGCAAGTGGCAGCACATCGGGACCCGGGCCAGGGATCCCCAGGCGCTGACCATCGCCGGGCTCTACCCGCCGCAGTTCTCGCTCAACGGCAAGGGGTACACCAGGACCGCGGCCAGCGCCACCAAGACGTGCTCAGGGGCGGTGTACGGCACGGACCTGCAGGCCGCGCTGCAGTCGGGTAAATGCACCCAGGTGGTGCGGGCGAGCTACATCTCGGGTGACGGCACCATGATGGGCACCGTCGGCGTGGTCAACCTGATCAGCTCGAACGCCGCCCAGAAGGCCGGCCAGGTCACCGGGCCGGAGCAGATCATCGCGCCGCTGACCGGCAAGAAGGGCCCGACGAAGAAGCTGGGCACCGGGACCGGCGTCGTCCAGGCCGAGATCAAGGGCCACTACCTGATCCTGATGTGGGCCGAGTACGCGAACCTGAAGTCGCCGTCGGGTCAGGCGCAGCGGCAGGCCCTGGAGCAGTTCGCCGCGAACCTCGTCACCGGCAGCGCCAACATCAACCTCAGCACCCGGATGCTGTCCGGCAAGCAGTAAGCGGACCGCGCCGCTCGCTTCAGGCGGCGCGTTCCTGCTGTAGGCCGCGGACTTGCGTCATACCGGAGCCACCCATACCAGGCTAAAGGCGTGGATGCCGCGTTTATGCAGCTCCACCACCTTGCCGATAATGAAAGTTAACGGGTTCGCTGCGGCAGACTCGTTGACTGGCGGCCGTCGGCGGGTGAGCACTTACCGTAAGCAGGTGGCCTCGATCTGGCTGTGGCCCATGGTGCTCGTGCGCTCCCGGCGTCCTCCCGTGACCAGGCGGCGCCCGACCGCCGCCCGATTCATACTGCATGGTTGCCGCTACCATGCACCTTGAACAGCATGAACGGGGCATTCATGTCGTATGACTTGGTACCAGTGGTGCCGCAGTGACGGGAGTCAGCTCCGATGTCTGCGCTGCGGCCCACGCGACCAGCCAACTCAGCGGCTTGGACGGCAGAAACGCGGCCTCCTGAGCTACGGTCCGGTGCAGGCGGTGCCAAAGTGACTGAGACGGTTTCTGTGCCCTATCTGGCCGCAGTCCTCAGCGGGGAGCGGTGCTCAGCGGGGAGCGGTGCGGACGGTGCGGGTGGCGGCGGCGCGAGCGGCCAGCTGGTCCGGCGGCGGGTAGCCGACCTCTTCCAGGCACAGGCCGTGCGGCGGGACCACCCGGACGGCCGGATCGCGGACCGCGGCCGCGAGCATCGCGGCCGGCCAGCCGGGCGGCCGGCGTCCCTCGCCGACGGCGAGCAGCGCGCCGACCAGCGCGCGGACCATGTTGTGGCAGAACGCGTCGGCCACCACGGTGGCGACCGCGATGCCGTGATCGTCCCGGTGCCAGGACAGGATGCGCAGCGTCCGGATGGTGGTCGCGCCCTCGCGCCGGCGGCAGAAGGCGGCGAAATCGTGCTCGCCCAGGCACGGCCGCCCGGCCTCGTTCATGGCGGCCAGGTCGAGCCGCCGGAAGTACCACAGCGTCTCGTGCCTGCGCAGCGGGTCGGCGGCGGCCTCGTCGTCACAGACGCGGTAGGCGTAGCGGCGCCACAGCGCGGAGAACCGCGCGTCGAATCCGCCGGGCGCGAGGCCCGCGGCCCGCACCCGGACATCGGCGGGCAGCAGGCTGGCCAGGCGGGCGAGTACCCGGCCCGTTCGGTCATCATGGCCGGGCCAGGCCGCGGCGGGGACGTCGAGATGGACGACCTGGCCGCGGGCGTGCACCCCGGCATCGGTGCGGCCGGCCACCGTCAGTTTCGGGGCAGACGGCAGCCGCAGCACTCGTCCGAGCGCTGCGGCCAGCACGTCCTCTACGGTCCGCCTGCCGGGCTGGGCGGCCCACCCGGAAAAAGCTGACCCGTCGTAGGACAGATCAATCCGGAGCCTAACGGTCCGGGGTTCTCCTTCCGAGTCCACCTCGGGGCGGTCCCCGGTCAGCCGTTTCCGGCGGGCCTGCCGTCCTCGTTCCCGGCTTCGGCGTCGTCCTCGTCGGCCTCGGCGATGTCCTCGGCCGCGAGGTCGTCGACGTCCTCGGCCTCGCCCTCTTCCGGCACCACCGGGGCCTGGCGGGCCTCGGGCGCCTCCTCGGCTTCGGCCGCCGTCTCAGTCGCCTCGACCTCGGCTTCCGCGGCCGCGGCGGTGCCCCTGGCCGGGGCCGCCGTCGTGGCGTCGGCCTGGGCCCCCTGGGCCCCCTGGGCCCGGCGGGCCCGGCGGCGCGGCCTGGCCGCGACCGGCTCGCCGCGGACCAGCTCGATGACGGCCATCGCCGCGTTGTCGCCCTTGCGCGGCCCGATCTTGGTGATCCGGGTGTAACCGCCGGCCCGCTCGGAGAACTCCGGCGCGATCTCGGTGAACAGCTGGTGCACCACGCCCTTGTCGGTGACCACGGTCAGCACGTGGCGCCGGGCGTGCAGGTCGCCGCGCTTGGCGAAGGTGATCAGCCGCTCGGCCACCGGGCGCAGCCGCTTGGCCTTGGCCTCGGTGGTGGTGATCCGGCCATGCTGGAACAGCGCGGTGGCCAGGTTCGCCAGGATGTGCCGTTCGTGAGCCGGGCTGCCGCCCAGGCGGTGGCCCTTGGTGGGCGTGGGCATACTGATCTCTCCTCGTTATCCGTGGCGGGGTGCCACGTCAGTACTGCTCGGTCTCCACGTAGCTCTCGTCGTCGTCGCTGTAGGCACCGACCGCGCTGCTCGGGTCGAACCCGGGCGGCGAGTCCTTGAGCGAGAGACCCATGTCAACGAGCTTCTGCTTGACTTCCTCGATCGACTTGGCGCCGAAGTTCCTGATGTCGAGCAGGTCCTGCTCGCTGCGGCCGACGAGCTCGCCCACCGTGTGGATGCCCTCGCGCTTGAGGCAGTTGTAGGAGCGGACGGTGAGGTTGAGGTCCTCGATCGGCAGCGCCAGGTCGGCCGCTAGCGCGGCGTCGGTCGGCGACGGGCCGATGTCGATGCCCTCGGCGTCGACGTTGAGCTCGCGGGCCAGCCCGAACAGCTCGACCAGCGTCTTGCCCGCGCTGGCCACCGCGTCCCGCGGGCGCATGCACGGCTTGGTCTCGACGTCGAGGATGAGCCGGTCGAAGTCGGTGCGCTGCTCGACCCGGGTGGCCTCGACCTTGTAGGTGACCCGGAGCACGGGCGAGTAGATGGAGTCGATCGGCACCCGGCCGATCTCCTGGCCCGGCTGCTTGTTCTGGGTGGCCGAGACGTAGCCGCGGCCGCGCTCGACGGTGAGCTCCATCTCGAGCTTGCCCTTGGCGTTCAGGGTGGCGATGTGCAGCTCGGGGTTGTGCACCTCGACGCCGGCCGGCGGCGCGATGTCGGCCGCGGTCACCTCGCCGGGACCCTGCTTGCGCAGGTACATGACGACTGGCTCGTCGTGCTCGGAGGACACCACCAGTTCCTTCAGGTTCAGGATGATGTCGGTGACATCTTCCTTCACGCCGGGAACCGTGGAGAACTCGTGCAGGACGCCCTCGATCCTGATGCTGGTGACGGCCGCGCCCGGGATGGAGGACAGCAGCGTGCGCCGCAGCGAGTTGCCGATCGTGTAACCGAAACCCGGCTCGAGCGGCTCGATCACGAACCTGGACCGGTATTCGTCTACCTGCTCCTCGGCGAGCGAGGGGCGCTGAGCGATGAGCATTGTTCTTCCCTTCCGCGATGCCCGCTATATGACTATCGCAGTGTTGCCCCCGGGGGGCGAACCCCCCGGTGACCCCCCGGTTTAGGGGGGCCGGCCCCCCTAAGACCCCCCGGGGGTCCCTGCGGGACCCCGGAGGAGGGGGCATTCCAGACGGGCCATCGAGGCCCGTCTGGAATTACTTCGAGTAGTACTCGACGATGAGCTGTTCCTGGACCTGGGTGTCGATCTGCGCCCGGACGGGCAGCGAGTGCACCAGGATCCGCATCCGGTCCGACACCACCTCGAGCCAGGCCGGCACGGTGCGCTCGCCGGCCTCGGCCCGCGCGATGACGAACGGCGTCATCTCGAGCGACTTGGCGACCACCTCGACGATGTCGTTCTCGCTGACCCGGTAGGACGGGATGTCGACCTTCTTGCCGTTCACCGTGAAGTGGCCGTGCCGCACCAGCTGGCGGGCCATGTCGCGGCTCTTGGCGAAGCCGGCCCGGAACACGACGTTATCCAGGCGCCGCTCGAGCAGCTGGAGCATGGTCTCGCCGGTACGGCCGTGCTTGCGGGCCGCCTCTTCGTAGTAGCCGTGGAACTGACGCTCCAGGATGCCGTAGATCCGGCGGGCCTTCTGCTTCTCCCGGATCTGCTGCAGGTAGTCGCCTTCCTTGGGCCGGTTCCGTCCGTGCTCACCCGGCGGGTAGGGCCGGATCTCGATCGGGCACTTCGGCGAGTCGCACTTAGCGCCCTTGAGGAAGAGCTTGGTCTTCTCCCGGCGGCACAACTTGCAGTCCGGGCCGGTGTATCGAGCCATAGTGTCGGTATCTCCTCAGACCCGGCGCCGCTTGGGCGGCCGGCAGCCATTGTGCGGAACGGGGGTCATGTCCTGGATCGAACCGACCTCTAGCCCGGTCGCCTGCAGCGACCTGATGGCGGTTTCCCGGCCCGAGCCCGGACCCTTGACGAAGACGTCGACCTTGCGCATGCCGTGCTCCATCGCGCGCCGCGCCGCAGCTTCCGCGGCCATCTGGGCGGCGTACGGCGTCGACTTGCGCGATCCCTTGAAGCCGACCTGACCCGCGGACGCCCACGAGATGACGTTTCCGGTCGGGTCGGTAATCGAGATGATCGTGTTGTTGAACGTGCTCCTGATGTGGGCGTGCCCGTGAGCGACGTTCTTCCGCTCCTTGCGGCGCACCTTCTTGGCGGCCTGCTGACGGCTCCTTGGCGGCATATCTTTCTGTGGCTTCCTTGTGAGGTGATCGATCCGCGGAACGGACTACTTCTTCCCGGCCTTCTTCTTGCCGGCCACCGTCTTCTTCTTGCCCTTGCGGGTGCGCGCGTTGGTCTGCGTCCGCTGCCCGTGCACCGGGAGCCCGCGACGGTGGCGGATGCCCTGGTAGCTGCCGATCTCGACCTTGCGCCTGATGTCGGCCTGAACCTCGCGGCGCAGGTCACCTTCGACCTGGTAGGTCGCGTCGATCCAGTCGCGGAGCTTCATCAGCTCCTCGTCGCTGAGGTTGCTGACCCGGGTGTCCCCGTTGACACCGGTCGCCGCCAGCGTCTGCAGCGCCCTCGTGCGGCCGATGCCGAAGATATAGGTGAGCGCGACCTCGACCCGCTTGTCGCGGGGCAGGTCCACTCCAGAAAGCCTGGCCATGTGCGGGCAGTTCTCCTTCGTCTCGCGGAGGTCCTTCGCGCCGCCCCCGCGCCCTGCCCGGACACGGCCCCGGCCTCCGACCGGGGGTCGCAGCCACGGATGGCTGCCTGCGGTACGCGTCTATCTATCTGGTCAGCCCTGGCGCTGCTTGTGCCTGGGGTCGGTGCAGATGACCATGACGCGGCCGTGCCGACGGATGATCCGGCACTTACTGCAGATCTTCTTGACGCTCGGCTTGACCTTCACGGTGCTTTCTCCACTAAATCTGATTCTATTATTACTTGCTATTACTTGTACCGGTACACGATCCGCCCGCGACTGAGGTCGTAGGGGCTGAGCTCCACGACCACGCGGTCGTCAGGCAGGATGCGGATGTAGTGCATCCGCATTTTCCCGCTGATATGAGCGAGAACCTTGTGCCCGTTGTCCAGCTCCACCCGGAAGAAGGCATTCGGGAGCGACTCGACAACCGTGCCTTCAATCTCAATGGCGCCGTCTTTTTTGGGCATGTCCTCCGCGCTTCGCTGTGGTGATGGCCCGCGCCTGAGCGCGGTCTGGTCTGGCCGTACTGTGTTCTGGCCGTGCTGTGTTCTGCTCGCCCGTCCGGCCCGGCTCACGCCGCGCTGGCTTACGACAGCGGACGAGAAGACCGGAAGGGCGTTCTTAGGCCGGTATCGTGGTCGCGTACGCGAACCCCCGAGCGCCGGCCAGGCAGGACCCAGCAGATGGGCCGGAGACGAGTGTACTCGACCCCGCGCCCCGGCGCGAACCGCCCAGGTTATAAGACACCGCGGGGCGCTTCGCTATTCCCCGTGGCGCTGCGAACGGCGGACTATCGCCCAGATCCACGGGAGCGCGATCAGCGCCCACCAGGGGAACCAGGTGCCGCCGCCGACGACGGCGGCGACCGCCCAGACGGCGACCAGCGCGGACGTTACCGCTGCCCACACGCCCATGGCCACCGTCCCCGGCGCGAACCTGGCCGGGCCGTGGCCGCCCAGGTCGGCCGGCAGCAGCGACTGCCCGAGGTGCGGCGGAGCGCGCCGCAGCGAGGCGTCGGGCAGCTGGTACAGGTCGATGGCGGGCAGGTCCGCCAGCAGTTCGTCGAGCTCGCCCAGCGTCCTGGCCTCCAGGGCGCGGTCCATGCGCTCGTGGAACTCCTCCGCGGTCAGCCGGCCGGCGGCATGGTGCTCGCGCAGCAGCGCTGCCACGCGGTCGCGATCCGCGTCCGAGGCGCGGATTCGCGGATCACCAGGCACCGGACACCCTCCTAGGTCGGCGGAACGCTTTCCGGGTCCTTCTCCTTGTTTCTAGTATCGCCGAGGCTTGTTTCCGTTATGCCCGGGTGCCCGGCGAATCCGGACTCACCGCCGTCTTCGGCCGTCAGCACCCAGGGTCCGTCGGGGGTGATCGCGACCGTGTGCTCGAAGTGCGCGGCCCGGCTCCCGTCGGCGGTGACCACCGTCCAGTCGTCGTCGAGCAGGACGGTCTCCGCGCCGCCGAGCATCACCATCGGCTCGACGGCCAGCGCCATGCCCGGCCGCAGCCGCGGTCCGCGGCCCGCTCGCCCGTAGTTGGGCACCGGCGGGTCCATGTGCATCGCGCTGCCGATGCCGTGGCCGGTGTACTCCTCGACCAGGCCGTACCGGCCGGACCGGCGGACGCTGGTCTCCACCGCGTGGGAGATGTCGCCGAGGCGGCGCCCGGCCCGGGCCTCGGCCAGCCCGCGCCACAGCGCGGTCTCGCACGCCTCGAGCAAGGCGGCGTCCGCGGCGGATATGGTGCCGACCCCGACGGTGAGGGCCGCGTCGCCGTGCCACCCGCCGACGATGGCGCCGCAGTCGATGGAGATGATGTCGCCGTCGGCTAGGCTCCGCCGCGGGCTCGGGATGCCGTGCACGATCTCCTCGTTCACCGACGTGCAGATCGTCGCCGGGTAGCCGTGATAACCCTTGAACGACGGGGTCGCGCCCGCGCCGCGGATCTCGGCCTCGGCGATCGCGTCAAGCTCCGCGGTGGTGACGCCGGGCCGGGCCGCGGCGGCCAGGACCCGCAGGGTGCGCGCGACCACCAGCCCGGCCTCGCGCATCACCGCGATCTGCTCCGGGGTCTTGATCTCGATACTCATCCCACCCGCCTCCCCTCCCCCTTCCTTGCCAGGCCACATATACCGGGCCACGCTCAGCGGACGAACGGACGGAGCGCGGCCATGGCCCGGCTGGTGACCTCTTCCACCGGGCCGGTCGCGTCGATGCCGATCAGGATGTTCTCGTCGGCGTAGAAGGCGATGAGCGGGGAGGTCTGCTCGGCGTAGACCTCGAGCCTATGCCGGATCGTCTCCTCGGAGTCGTCGTCCCGCTGGAAGAGCTCGCCGCCGCAGTCGTCGCAGATGCCGGTGCGGGCGGGCGGGTCGTACAGGACGTGCCAGACCCGCTCACAGCGACGGCAGGTCCGGCGGCCCGACAGCCGCCGCACCACTTCGTCCTCGTCCACGACCAGCTCGAGCACCACGCTGAGCCGGGCGTCCCACTCCTGCAGCAGCAGCTTCTTCAGCGTCTCGGCCTGCGGTACGTTCCGCGGGAAGCCGTCCAGGAGGAAACCCTCCTGTGCGTCGTCCTCGGCCAGCCGGTCCCGGACCATCGCCACCGTTACCTCATCCGGTACCAGGTCACCCCGTTCCATGAACTCCCTGGCCTTACGGCCGAGCTCGGTGTTACTGGTGACGTTGTACCGGAAAATATCACCTGTCGAGATCCTCGGGATCGCCAGGTGCGAAGCGATGAACTGGGCCTGTGTCCCCTTGCCCGCACCGGGGGGCCCGACGAGGACGATGCGCACTATCGCAAGAAACCCTCATAGTTGCGCTGCTGCAACTGGCTCTCGATCTGCTTCACCGTATCCAGCCCGACGCCGACCATGATCAGCAGGCTGATTCCGCTGAACGGGAACTGGTTGGCGACGCCCGCGGCGCCGAGCGCCACCAGCGGGAACAGCGCGATTACCCCGAGGTAAACCGAGCCCGGCGCGGTGAGCCTGCTCAGCACGTACTGGAGATACTCGGCGGTCGGCCGGCCGGGTCTGATGCCGGGGATGAACCCGCCGTACTTCTTCATGTTGTCGGCTACTTCGGTCGGGTTGAAGGTGATCGACACGTAGAAGTAGGTGAACCCGACGATCAGCAGGAAGAAGGCGAGCATGTAGAACACCGAGTTGCTCTGCTCGACGTAGCGGGCGACCCAGGCCACCCAGCCCTGCGGGTGGTTCTGGTTGCCGAACAGCTGGGCCGCCAGCGTCGGGATGTAGAGCAGTGACGAGGCGAAGATGACCGGGATGACGCCGGCCTGGTTGACCTTCATCGGGATGTAGGTCGAGGTGCCGCCGTACATCCGGCGGCCCACCATCCGCTTGGCGTACTGCACCGGGATGCGGCGCTGCGCCTGCTCCATGAACACGATGAACGCGACGATGGCGACGACCACGACGATGGCGATGGCGGCGTAGAAGGCCCCCTTGACCCGGTAGATGGCCAGGACCTCACCCGGGATGACCGAGATGACGGTGGTGAAGATCAGCACCGACATGCCGTTGCCGACACCCCGGTCGGTGATCAGCTCGCCCATCCACATGATGACCGTGGTGCCGGCCACCATGGTGATCACCATCGTGGCGATGGTGAAGGTCGAGGCGTCCGGGATCAGCGGGTTGGCGCCGCCGGACGCCCCGCACCCGTTGAACAGGGTGCCCGACTTCGCCAGCTCCACGTAGCCGGTGGACTGGAGCACGGCCAGGCCCACGGTGAGGTACCTGGTGTACTGGGTGATCTTGGCCTGTCCGGACTGACCCTCCTGCTTCAGCGTCTCCAGCCGCGGGATGACGACCGTGAGCAGCTGCAGGATGATGCTGGCGGTGATGTACGGCATGATGCCGAGCGCGAACACCGACAGCCGCAGCAGCGCCTGGCCGCTGAGCAGGTTGACGATGGCGAGCACGCCCGCCGTCGAACCCTGGGCGGCCGCGTTCGAGCAGAACGCCACGTTCTTCTCGCTGATGCCCGGTGTGGGCAGCGAGGCGCCGAAACGGAACAACGCGATGAGGCCGAGGGTGATCAGCAGCTTCTTGCGAAGGTCCGGAGTCTGGAACGCCCGCACGAAGGCCGTCAGCATGCGCAGTCCTCGGTTCGGTTGATCGGGCAGTCCACGTATCTTACCCGGCACGTCATGGGTTGTCTCCCTTGGTTAGGAGAGCTCGCTCGGTGTCAGGAGAGCTCGGTGACGGTACCGCCGGCCCGCTCGATCTTCGCCGCGGCCGTGGCCGAGAACGCGTGCGCGGTCACCCGCACGGCCACGTCGATCTCGCCGCTGCCGAGCACCTTGATCAGCTCACCCTTGCGGGCCGCACCCTTGGCGACCAGGTTCTCCGGGGTCACGTCGCCGCCCTCGGGAAACAGCTCGGCCAGCCGGCCGGTGTTCACCACCTGGTAGCTGGTGCCGAAACCCGCGTTAGAGAAGCCCTTCAGCTTCGGCACCCGCCGGTTCAGCGGCATCTGGCCGCCCTCGAAGCCGAGACGCATCGTGGTGCGGGCCTTGGTGCCCTTGGTGCCGCGCCCGGCCGTCTTGCCCTTGGACGCCTCACCGCGGCCGACCCGCGTCTTGGCCTTGTGCGCTCCCGGGGCCGGCCGCAGATGGTGCAGCTTCAGCCCGCGCCCGGAGGCATTCTGTTCGTCCGGCATTTAGTCCACTTCCTCCACCGTCACCAGGTGGCGCACGGTCTTGATCATGCCGCGGAACTCAGGCCGGTCCGGCTTGACCACGACCTGGCCGATCCGGCGCAGCCCGAGCGAGCGCAGCGAGTTCCGCTGCGCGCTGTTCCCGCCGATCTTCGACTTGATCTGTGTCACCTTCAGCTGTGCCATCTGTCCGTTCCCCTCAGGTCCCGGCCGCGGCCGCACGCGCCCGCAGCATGGCGGCGGGGGCCACGTCCTCGATCGGCAGGCCGCGCTTGGCCGCGATCTCCTCGGGCCGGTTCAGGCTCTTCAGCGCGGCCACCGTCGCGTGCACGACGTTGATCGGGTTGGACGAGCCGAGCGAGCGGGACAGCACGTCGTGGATGCCCGCGCACTCCAGCACGGCCCGCACCGGGCCGCCGGCGATGACGCCGGTTCCCGGGCTGGCCGGCTTGAGCAGCACGACACCCGCCGCGTCCTCGCCCTGCACGGTGTGCGGGATGGTGCTGGCGATCATCGGCACCCGGAAGAAGTGCTTCTTGGCCTCCTCCACGCCCTTGGCGATGGCGGCCGGCACCTCCTTGGCCTTGCCGTACCCGACGCCGACCATTCCCTTGCCGTCGCCCACCACGACCAGCGCGGTGAAGCTGAAGCGCCGGCCGCCCTTGACGACCTTGGCCACCCGGTTGATGGTGACCACATGCTCGAGATAGGCGGCCTGCTTCTCGGCCGCGCTGCCGCGCCGGTCCTCACGGCGATCGCGCCGTTCGCCGCCGCCGCCGCCTCGCCGCGGTCCTCCTGGCATTAGCCCTTCCTCATCTCTGTATTGCCGTTCACAGCTTCGGTGCTCACAGTTTCAGGCCGCCTTCACGGGCGCCGTCCGCGAGCGCCGCGATGCGGCCGTGGTAGCGGTAGCCGCCACGGTCGAACACGACGGCCGCGATGCCCGCATCCTTAGCGCGCCGCGCGAGCAGCTCGCCGACCTGACGCGCCTTGGCTGTCTTGTCGCCCTCGGCGGTCCGGATCGGCGCGTCCAGGGTGGACGCGGCGGCCAGCGTGCGGCCCGCGCTGTCGTCGACGATCTGCGCGAACATGTGCCGCGCCGACCGGTTGACGACGAGCCGGGGACGGCTCGCGCTGCCGGTGACCTTCTTGCGGACCCGCAGATGCCGGCGGACGCGCCCGGCCGCGGTGGCGTGCGTGTGCGGACGCACCCGTCCGGTGGCCCGTGCGTGCGACCTGGTCTTGGTGCCAGCCATGACTTACTTCCCAGCCTTCCCGACCTTGCGGCGGATCTGCTCGCCCTGGTACCGCACGCCCTTGCCCTTGTACGGGTCGGGCTTGCGGAGCTTGCGGATTTGCGCGGCGATCTCGCCCACCTGCTGCTTGTCGATGCCCTCGACCACGAACCTGGTCGGGGCCTCGACCCGGAAGGTGATGCCCTCGGGCGGGGTGATGACCACGGGGTGGCTGAACCCGAGCGAGAACTCCAGGTTGCTGCCCCTGGCCTGCACCCGGTACCCGACGCCGACGATCTCCAGGGTCTTGCGGTAGCCGTCGGTGACGCCGGTGACCATGTTGGCGATCAGCGTGCGCGACAGTCCGTGCAGCGCGCGCACCGGGCCCTCGTCGTTCGGCCTGGTGACCTTGATGACCCCGTCCTCGCGCATGACGTCGATGGGGTCGGCCACGGTGTGCTGCAGGGTGCCCTTCGGGCCCTGCACGGTGACCTGGCGCCCGTCGATCTCGACCTGTACCCCGCTGGGGATGGTCACGGGGAGCCGCCCGATCCTTGACATTGCAGCTCTCCTTACCAGACGTAGGCGAGGACTTCCCCGCCCACGCCACGCTTCTTGGCCTGCTTGTCGGTCAGCAGCCCGCCCGACGTGGAGATGATCGCCACGCCGAGGCCGCCCAGGACCTTGGGCAGGTTGTCCTTCTTCGCGTACACCCGCAGGCCGGGCTTTGACACCCGCTTGATGCCGGCGATGGAGCGCTCGCGCTGGTTCCCGAACTTGAGGGTGACCACGAGGTTCTTGCCAACTTCGGCGTCTTCCACCCGCCAGCCCGCGATGTAGCCCTCCTGCTGGAGGATCTCCGCGATGTGGGACTTGATCTTGGAGTACGGCATGCCCACGGTGTCGTGGTACGCCGAATTCGCGTTCCGCAGTCGCGTCAGCATGTCCGCGATGGGATCGGTCATCGTCATGGCCTGGAGGCCTTCCTCACCGCGGTTTCCCTGGTTTCCAGGGACCTGCGGTGTGCTCGTTCTCGGTTGTTACCAGCTGGACTTGGTGATGCCGGGCAGTTCGCCGCGGTGCGCCATCGTGCGGAAGCAGATCCGGCACAGGCTGAACCTGCGGTAGACGGCCCGCGGCCGCCCGCAGCGGGTACACCGCGTGTAGGCCCGGACCTGGAACTTCGGAGTCCGCTTCTGCTTGGCGATCAACGCCTTCTTTGCCACTTGTCACCCCTCCCTGAAGGGGAAGCCGAGCCGTCGCAGCAGCGAACGGCCTTCGGCGTCGTTTTTTGCCGTGGTCACCACGGTGATGTCCATGCCGCGCTGCCTGTCCACCTTGTCCGGGTCGATCTCGTGGAACATGACCTGCTCGACGAGGCCGAACGTGTAGTTGCCGTGACCGTCGAACTGCCGGTCGGACAGGCCGCGGAAGTCGCGGATCCGGGGCAGCGCGATCGTCAGCAGCCGGTCGAGGAACTCCCACATCCGGTCGCCGCGCAGCGTGCTGTGCGCGCCGATGGGCATGCCCTCGCGCAGCTTGAACTGGGCCACGGACTTCTTCGCCCGGGCCACGGCCGGCCGCTGCCCGGTGATGGTGGACAGGTCGCGGACCGCGCCCTCGATCAGCTTCGCGTCCCTGGCCGCCTCGCCGACGCCCATGTTCACGACGATCTTGGTCAGGCCGGGGACCTGCATTACGTTGGCGAAACCGAACTCGTCCCTGAGCGCGGGCGCTATCTCGGTGCGGTAGCGCTCCTTGAGCCGCGGTACCGGCGGCGCTTCGGTAGCCATCAGATGTCCTTCCCGCTCGGCCTGGCGACGCGGACCTTGCTGCCGTCCTCGTCGAACCGGTAGCCGACCCTCGCGGGCTTCTTGCTGTCGTCCGGATCGACCAGCTGCACGTTGCTCACGTCGATCGGGGCCTCCTCGTGCGTGATGCCGCCTTCCTTGGCGCCCCGCTGCCCCTGGTAGCTGACCTTCTTGTTCTTCGTGACCACGTTGACCCCCTGGACCAGGACCTTGCCCCGGTCCGGGTAGGCCGCGACGACCAGACCGGTGCGCCCCCGGTCCCGGCCCGCGACCACGATCACGTTGTCACCCTTCTTGATCTTCATCTAGAGCACCTCCGGCGCCAGCGAGATGATCCGCATGAAGCGCTTCTCGCGCAGCTCGCGACCGACCGGGCCGAAGATGCGCGTGCCCCGCGGGTCACCGCCGTCCCTGATCAGCACCGCCGCGTTCTCGTCGAAGCGGATATAGGAGCCATCGCCGCGGCGGCGCTCCTTGCGGGTACGCACCACGACCGCCTTGACGACATCGCCCTTCTTCACGCCGGCGCCGGGAAGGGCATCCTTCACGGTCGCCACGATGACGTCACCGATGCCCGCGTATCGCCGGCCGCTGCCGCCGAGCACACGGATGCAGAGGATCTCCTTGGCACCCGTGTTGTCGGCGACCTTAAGCCGCGACTCCTGCTGGATCACGTCAACTCCTGAAGTTCTCGCCGGGCACCGGAGCCAGGCGGATCTGTCCTGCTACTTAGCCTTCTCGAGGATCTCGGCCACCCGCCAGCGCTTGGTCGCGGACAGCGGCCGGGTCTCCATCAGCAGCACTCGGTCACCCACGCCGCAGGCGTTGGTGGCGTCGTGCGCCTTGTACTTCTTGGTACGCCGCAGCACCTTGCCGTACTTAGGGTGCTTGACGTGGTCCTCGACCTGGACGACAACGGTCTTGTCCATCTTGTCGCTGACCACCAGCCCTTCACGGCCCTTGCGGTTACCCCTGGTCTCTGGGGTACCGCCGGTGGCGTTCTCGCTCATTTGCCGGCCTCCTCGTCATCCTCGGCGGAGCCGCTCGCGGCGACAGCCACCGGTGCCTCGTCCTCCGGCTCGCCGGAATCCTCGACCAAGGTGATGATCCCGAGCTCGCGCTCCCGCATCACCGTGTAGATCCGGGCGATTTCCTTGCGCACCGCACGGAGCCTGCCGTGGCTCTCCAGCTGACCGGTGGCACCCTGGAAGCGCAGGTTGAACAGCTCTTCCTTGGCCTCGGCCAGCTTGGCGTGCAGTTCCTCCTCGGTGGAGACGCGCAGCTGCGCGGTCAGGCTGCTAGCCATCAGCCCTCACCCACTTCACGCTTGATTACCCTGCACTTCATCGGCAGCTTGTGGATGGCGCGGCGAAGCGCCTCCCTGGCCACCGGCTCGGCCACCCCGGAGAGCTCGAACATGACCCGTCCGGGCTTCACGTTCGCGATCCACCACTCCGGCGAGCCCTTGCCCGAGCCCATCCGGGTCTCGGCCGGCTTCTTGGTCAGCGGCCGGTCGGGGTAGATGTTGATCCACACCTTCCCGCCCCGGCGGATGTGCCGCGTCATGGCGATACGGGCGGCCTCGATCTGCCGGTTGGTCACGTACGCGTGCTCGAGTGCCTGGATCCCGTACTCGCCGAAGTTCACGTGGGTTCCGCCGGTCGCGTTGCCGGTCCGGTGCGGACGGTGCTGCTTCCTGTGCTTGACCCTACGCGGAATGAGCATGTCCTCAGCCCTCCTCGCCCGCGCCGGCGCCAGCGGCCTCAGGGGCCCGGCGCCGCCGCTGCGGCTCACGCGAAGGACGCTGCGGCCGCTGCTGGGCCGCGGCCCGCAGCGCGGCCGCCTGTGCCTCACGCCCGGCCCGGCTGGTCGGCGCCTCGCCCTTATAGATCCAGACCTTCACGCCGATCCGGCCGAAGGTGGTGCGGGCCTCGTAGAAGCCGTAGTCGATGTCCGCGCGCAGCGTGTGCAGCGGCACCCGGCCCTCGCGGTAGAACTCGGACCGCGACATCTCCGCGCCGCCGAGACGACCCGAGCACTGGACCCGGATCCCCTTGGCGCCGCCCTTCATCGCGCTCTGGATCGCCTTGCGCATGGCCCGCCGGAACGAAACCCGGCTGGACAGCTGCTCGGCCACCCCCTGCGCGACCAGCTGGGCGTCGGTCTCGGGGTTCTTCACCTCGAGGATGTTCAGCTGGATCTGCTTGGCGGTCAGCTTCTCCAGGTCACCGCGGATGCGGTCGGCCTCGGCCCCGCGCCGCCCGATCACGATGCCGGGCCGGGCGGTGTGGATGTCCACCCGCACCCGGTCCCTGGTCCGCTCGATCTCGACCTTGGAGATGCCGGCCCGCTCCATGCCGCGCTGCAGCATGCGGCGGATGGCCACGTCCTCGGCCACGTACTCCTTGTACAGCTTGTCGGCGTACCAGCGGCTCTTGAAGTCGGTGGTGATGCCCAGCCGGAACCCGTGCGGGTTCACTTTCTGCCCCACTAGCGGGTCCCTCCTTCGGAATCGTCGGAGACGATAACCGTGATGTGGCTGGTGCGCTTGAGCACGCGGTAGCCGCGGCCCTGGGCGCGCGGCCTGAATCGCTTGAGCGTCGGTCCCTCGTCGACCCAGGCGCGGCGTACCCACAGCATGCCCCGGTCCCCGCGCCCGCCGCGGGCGTCGGCGTTGGCGACCGCGCTGGCGAGCACCTTGCCGACCGGGTCACTGGCCGACTGCGGCGCGAACGCGAGCACGGCCTTCGCCTCGTCGGCGGGCAGCCCGCGAATCAGGTCCACCACCCGGCGGGCCTTCCGCGGCGTGACGCGGACGTGCCGCGCCATTGCCCTGGCTTCCATCATTCCTCCTGGGTCCGGCTAGCGACGGCTGCGCCGGTCGTCCTTGACGTGAGATCGGAAAGTCCGCGTAGGCGCGAACTCGCCGAGCTTGTGGCCCACCATCGACTCGGTGATGAAGACCGGGATGTGCTTCCTGCCGTCATGCACGGCGATCGTGTGCCCCAGCATCGCCGGGACGACCATGGAACGCCGGGACCAGGTCCTGATGACGGTCTTGGAGCCCCTCTCGTTCTGCACGTCCACCTTCTTCATCAGGTGGTCGTCCACGAAGGGGCCCTTCTTAAGGCTACGAGGCATCGCGTGCTGCTCCTACCGCTTGTTCCTGCCGCGGCGACGGCTGATCAGCCGGTCACTCGGCTTGTGCGCCGGCCGGGTCCGGCCCTCCGGCTGGCCCCACGGGCTGACCGGGTGGCGTCCGCCCGAGCTCTTGCCCTCACCGCCGCCAAGCGGGTGGTCAACGGGGTTCATCGCCACGCCGCGGACGGTCGGGCGCTTGCCCTTCCACCGGCTGCGGCCGGCCTTGCCCAGCTTGATGTTGCCCTGCTCGGCGTTGCCGACCTCACCTACCGTGGCGCGGCAGGTCGCGTCGACCCGCCGGATCTCGCCGGACGGCATCCTCAGCTGGGCGTAGCCGCCCTCCTTGGCGAGCAGCTGGACCCCGGCGCCGGCCGACCGCGCGATCTTCGCGCCGCCGCCCGGGCGCAGCTCGATGGCGTGCACCACCGTGCCGGTCGGGATGAAGCGCAGCGGCAGCGCGTTGCCCGGCTTGATGTCCGCGCCGGGCCCGCTCTCCACCCGGTCGCCCTGCGACAGGCCGGTCGGGCAGATGATGTAGCGCTTCTCGCCGTCCGCGTAGTGCAGCAGCGCGATCCGCGCGGTGCGGTTCGGGTCGTACTCGATGTGCGCGACCTTGGCCGGCACGCCGTCCTTGTCCGCCCGCCGGAAATCGATCAGCCGGTAGGACCGCTTGTGGCCGCCGCCCTGATGCCGGACGGTGATGCGGCCGTGCACGTTCCTGCCGCCCTGCGAGTGCAGCGGGCGCACCAGCGACTTCTCCGGGTCACTCCTGGTGACCTCGGAGAAGTCCGAGCCGCTCGCGCCGCGCCTACCCGGCGTGGTCGGCTTGTACTTACGGATAGCCATGTCTGGTCGCGTCTCCTCAGGCGCCGAAAATGTCGATCCTGTCGCCCTCGGCGAGGGTCACGATCGCCCGCTTGGTGTCCGGCCGCTGCCCCCAGCCGTACCGGGTGCGACGGCGCTTACCCGGGCGGTTCAGGGTGTTCACCCCGGTCACCTTGACCCCGAACACGGCCTCGACCGCGAGCCTGATCTGGGTCTTGTTGGCGCCGGGGGCGACGACGAAGGTGTACTTGCCCTCGTCGAGCAGCCCGTAGCTCTTCTCCGAGACCACCGGCCGCAGCAGGACGTCCCTCGGGTTGCTGATCCTGCTCACTTGCTGGCCTCCTTAGCCGACCTCGACACGAACGCCGTCAGGGCCTGCTCGGTGAAGACCACGTGATCGCTGGCCAGCACGTCGTAGGTGTTGAGCTGGTCCTCGGTCAGCACGTGCACGCGAGGTACGTTCCGCAGGGACTTCCAGGTGATCTCGTCGTCGCGATGCGCGACCACGAGAACCGGGCGTCCCAGGTCACCGATTGCTGTGGCCAGCACGGCTACCGCGTCCTTGGTCCGCGGCACGTCGCCGTCGACGAAGCCGCTGACCACCTGGACCCGGCCGTGGCTGAGCCGGTCGGACAGCGCGCCGCGCAGCGCGGCGGCCTTCATCTTCTTCGGCGTCCGCTGCACGTAGGAACGTGGCTGCGGGCCGTGCACGATGCCGCCGCCCGCGTACTGGGGCGCGCGCAGCGAGCCCTGGCGGGCCCGGCCGGTGCCCTTCTGGCGGTACGGCTTCCTGCCGCCGCCGCGCACCTCGCCGCGGGTCTTGGTGGCGTGGGTACCCTGGCGGGCCGCCGCCTGCTGCGCCACCACGACCTGGTGGATCAGCGGCACGTTCACCTTGGCGGCGAAGATCTCGTCGGGGAGTTCCACCGTCTTTTTCTCAGCGCCTATCACGCTGACCGCGGTCATCAGGCAACCTCCCCTTCAGTTCCTAGCGTCCTGGCCGCGCTGCGGACGAGCACGACACGGCCGCTCGGACCGGGAACCGCGCCCTTGATCAGGAGCAGCCCGCGCTCGGCGTCGACGGCGTGCACGGTGAGCGACTGCACCGTGGTGCGCACGCCGCCCATCCGGCCCGCCATCCGCACGCCCTTGAACACCCGGCCCGGGGTGGCGCACGCGCCGATGGAACCGGGCGAGCGATGCTTGCGCTGGGTGCCGTGCGCGGCGCCGAGGCCCTTGAAGCCGTGCCGCTTCATGACGCCCGCGTTGCCCTTGCCCTTGCTCCGGCCGGTCACGTCGACGTGCTGCCCGCTGGCGAACACCTCGGCGGTGACCTCCTGCCCGAGGGTGTACTCGGACGCGTCATCGGTCCGCAGCTCAGCCACGTACCGGCGCGGAGTCAGGCCGGCCTTGGAGAACATCCCGCTGACCGGCTTGGTCACCTTGCGCGGATCGATCTCGCCGAAGCCGAGTTGCACGGCCGAGTAGCCGTCGTTGTCGGGGGTCCGCACGCCGGTCACCACGCACGGTCCGGCCTGGACCACCGTGACCGGCACGATCTGCCCGGCGTCGTTGAAGACCTGGGTCATGCCAAGCTTGGTGCCCAGGATCCCTTTGATCTGCTTGCCCATGGTCGGTGCGTTCCTCAGAGCTTGATCTCGATGTCGACGCCGGCCGGCAGGTCGAGGCGCATCAGCGAGTCCACCGTCTTGGGCGTCGGGTCGATGATGTCGATCAGCCGCTTGTGCGTGCGCATCTCGAAGTGCTCGCGCGAGTCCTTGTACTTGTGCGGAGAGCGGATGACGCAGTACACGTTCTTCTCGGTTGGCAACGGCACCGGGCCGGCCACCCGTGCGCCGGTACGCGTCACGGTGTCGACGATCTTCCGCGCCGAGCTGTCGATGACCTCATGGTCATATGCCTTGAGCCGGATGCGGATCTTCTGTCCCGCCATTTGTGGCCTCGGTGTTCCTTCGCTTAGTCAGTCCGCTGTACGTACGGGGTAGAGACGTGATCCGGCGGCCGGGCCAGATGCGGCCCGGCCGCCGGATACGGCCACTACTTAATGATCTTCGTGACCCGGCCGGCGCCGACAGTGCGGCCACCTTCGCGGATCGCGAACCGCAGGCCCTCCTCCATGGCGATCGGCTGGATCAGCTCGACGCGCATGTCGGTCCGGTCGCCCGGCATGACCATCTCGGTGTTCTCGGGGAGATACACCACGCCGGTCACGTCGGTGGTCCGGAAGTAGAACTGCGGACGGTAGTTGTTGAAGAACGGCGTGTGCCGGCCGCCCTCGTCCTTGGACAGGATGTAGACCTGGCCCTCGAACTCGGTGTGCGGGGTGTTGGTGCCCGGCTTGATCACGACCTGGCCGCGCTCCACCTCCTCGCGCTTGATGCCGCGCAGCAGCAGGCCCACGTTGTCGCCGGCCTGGCCGTCGTCAAGGATCTTGCGGAACATCTCCACACCGGTGACGGTGGTGGACTGCGCCTTCTCCTTGATGCCGATGATGTCGACGGTCTCGCCGGTGTGGATGGTGCCGCGCTCGATCCGCCCGGTCACCACGGTGCCGCGGCCGGTGATCGAGAACACGTCCTCGACCGGCATCAGGAACGGCTTGTCGACCTCGCGGACCGGCTCGGGGATGGCGTCGTCGCAGGCGGTCAGGAGCTCCATGACCTTCTCGCCCCACTCCTCGTCGCCCTCGAGCGCCTTCAGCGCGGACACCCGGATCACCGGCACGTCGTCGCCCGGGAACTCGTACTCGGTGAGCAGCTCGCGGACCTCGAGCTCGACCAGCTCGAGGATCTCCTCGTCGTCCACCATGTCCGCCTTGTTCAGCGCGACCACGATGTAGGGCACGCCGACCTGGCGGGCGAGCAGCACGTGCTCGCGGGTCTGCGGCATGGGACCGTCGGTCGCGGCGACCACCAGGATCGCGCCGTCCATCTGGGCGGCACCGGTGATCATGTTCTTGATGTAGTCCGCGTGACCGGGGCAGTCCACGTGCGCGTAGTGCCGCTTGTCGGTCTGGTACTCGACGTGCGAGATCGAGATGGTGATCCCGCGCTCCTTCTCCTCCTTCGCGTTGTCGATCGCGTCGAAGGGAGTGAAGGGGTTGACCTCGGGCATTCTGTCGTGCAGCACCTTGGTGATCGCCGCGGTCAGCGTGGTCTTGCCGTGGTCGATGTGCCCGATGGTGCCGATGTTGACGTGCGGCTTAGTCCGCTGGAACTTGGCCTTCGCCACTGGATTCTCCTCGTTGGTTTTGCGACCCGCCCACCCGGGTGGGCGGGTCCGTACTGACTGCTGGCTACTCGCCTCGCGCCTTGGCGATGATCTCCTTGGCAATGCTGGGCGGGACCTCGGCATACGAATCGAACTGCATGCTGTAGTCCGCCCGGCCCTGAGTCCGGCTGCGCAGATCCCCCACGTAGCCGAACATCTCCGACAGCGGGACAAGCGCCTTGACCACCCGGGCCCCGGAGCGCTCCTCCATGGCCTGAATATGGCCGCGGCGGCTGTTCAGGTCGCCGATGACTTCGCCCATGTACTCGTCGGGCGTCCTGACCTCGACGGCCATGACCGGCTCGAGCAGCGCGGGGTCCGCCTGGGCGGCCGCCTTCTTGAACGCCATCGAACCGGCGATCTTGAAGGCGAGCTCGGACGAGTCGACCTCGTGGTAGGCGCCGTCGGTCAGCGTCACCTTGACGTCGACCATCGGGTAGCCGGCCAGCACGCCGAACTCGGCGGCCTCCTGGCAGCCGGCGTCCACCGAGGGGATGTACTCCCTGGGGATCCGGCCTCCGGTTACCTTGTTCTCGAACTCGTACCCGCCGCCGTCGCCGCCGGTGGGCTCGAGGTTGATGAGCACGCGAGCGTACTGGCCGGAGCCGCCGGTCTGCTTCTTGTGCGTGTACTCGACCTTCTCCACCTTGCGGCGGACCGTCTCGCGGTAGGCGACCTGCGGGCGGCCGATGTTCGCCTCGACCTTGAACTCGCGGCGCATCCGGTCGACCAGCACCTCCAGGTGCAGCTCGCCCATGCCGGAGATGATCGTCTGGCCGGTCTCCTCGTCGGTCCTGACCTGGAAGGTCGGGTCCTCCTCGGCGAGCCGCTGGATCGCGGTGCCCAGCTTCTCCTGGTCACTCTTGGTCCTCGGCTCGATGGCCACGTTGATCACCGGCGCCGGGAAGGTCATCGACTCCAGGATCACCGGCTGGTTCTGCGCGGACAGCGTGTCGCCCGTGGTGGTGTCCTTCAGGCCCATCACCGCGACGATCTGCCCGGCCACCGCGAACGGGCGCTCCTCGCGCTTGTTCGCGTGCATCTGGTAGATCTTGCCGATCCGCTCCCGGCGGCCCTTGATCGAGTTCAGCACGGTGCTGCCGGACTCCACGGTGCCCGAGTAGACCCGGATGTAGGTGAGCTTGCCCAGGTGCTGGTCCGACATGATCTTGAAGGCCAGCGCGGAGAACGGCTCCTCGGGGTTGGGGTGCCGCTCCACGACCGTGCTCTCGTCGCCCACCGCATGCCCTTCGACCGCCGGGATGTCGAGCGGGCTGGGCAGGTAGTCCACGATCGCGTCGAGCATGGGCTGGACGCCCTTGTTCTTGAACGCGGTCCCGCACAGCACCGGGGTCAGCGCCCCGGCGATGGTCGCGCGCCTGATGGCCGCGATGAGCTGGTCCTCGGACGGCTCGGTGCCCTCCAGGTACAGCTCCATCATCTCGTCGTCGTTCTCGGCGATGGTCTCGAGCAGCCGGTCGCGGTACTCGCGCGCCGCCTCGACGTGGTCATCCGGGATCCCGACGACGTCGTACTTGTCGCCCTTGCCCTCGGTCTGCCACAGCAGCGCGCGCATGCGCACCAGGTCGATGACGCCGCGGAAGTCGGACTCGACGCCCCACGGCAGCTGGACGACCAGCGGGGTCGCGCCCAGCCGGTCAACGATCATGTCCACGCAGCGGTGGAATTCGGCGCCCACCCGGTCCATCTTGTTGACGAAGCAGATCCGCGGTACGCCGTACCGGTCGGCCTGCCGCCAGACGGTTTCCGACTGCGGCTCGACGCCGGCCACGGCGTCGAAGACCGCGACCGCGCCGTCGAGGACCCGCAGCGAGCGCTCCACCTCGACGGTGAAGTCCACGTGCCCCGGGGTATCGATGATGTTGATGGTGTGGCCGAGCCAGCTCGTCGTGGTAGCGGCAGACGTGATGGTGATGCCGCGTTCCTGCTCCTGCTCCATCCAGTCCATGGTGGCCGCGCCCTCATGGACCTCACCGATCTTGTAGTTGATGCCGGTGTAGAACAGGATGCGCTCGGTGGTCGTCGTTTTGCCCGCGTCGATATGCGCCATGATCCCGATGTTGCGGACCTTGGCGAGGTCTACGGCGGTCGTGCTGGCCACTTTGGTTTCCTCGTTCTCGTAAGTCTGTGGTTCTGGTCAGCCTTGCGGTTTACCAGCGGTAGTGGGCGAAGGCCTTGTTGGACTCCGCCATCTTGTGGGTGTCCTCACGCCGCTTGACGCTGGCACCCAGGCCGTTGCTCGCGTCCAGCAGCTCGTTCATGAGCCGCTCGGTCATCGTCTTCTCCCGCCGGTTCCTGGCGTAGGAGACGATCCAGCGCAGCGCGAGCGTGGTGCTGCGCGAGGCGCGGACCTCCACCGGCACCTGGTAGGTCGCGCCGCCGACCCGGCGGCTGCGGACCTCGAGCGTCGGCTTGACGTTGTCCAGCGCGCGCTTCAGGGTGATCACCGGGTCGTTGCCGGTCTTGTCCCGGCACCCCTCGAGCGCCCCGTAGACGATGTGCTCGGCGACGGACCGCTTGCCGTCCTTGAGCACCTTGTTAGCCAGTGCGGTGACAAGCGGCGAGCCGTAAACCGGATCGGTGACAAGCTGCCGCTTAGCCGCGGGACCCTTGCGAGGCATCTCAGCTCTTCTCCTTCTTCGCTCCGTAACGGCTGCGAGCCTGCTTGCGGTTGCGGACGCCCTGGGTGTCCAGGGAGCCGCGGATGATCTTGTAACGGACACCGGGCAGGTCGCGCACCCGGCCGCCCCGCACCAGCACGATCGAGTGCTCCTGCAGGTTGTGCCCGACACCCGGGATGTACGCGGTGACCTCGATCTGGCTGGTCAGCCGGACCCGGGCCACCTTGCGGAGGGCCGAGTTCGGCTTCTTGGGCGTGGTCGTGTAGACACGCGTGCACACGCCGCGGCGCTGCGGGCTCTCCTTGAGGGCCGGCGTCTTGTTCTTCGCTACCTTGTCCTGGCGGCCCTTGCGGACCAGCTGCTGGATCGTGGGCAACCGCGTCTCCGTCTTTCCAGTCGTTCCGGCCCGCGCTCACGCGCGAGCCCTGTCACGTTCATTGCTGGCGAGCCTTCGAGGTATCTAGCCGGTCTTTGGACCCCAAATTGGGATCCGGCAACCGTCTAGCCTGGGGATTTCTACCCTCCGCCGACCCCCGAGGTCGGGCGTGTCGTCCTGACCGGGCGTCAGCGGCTCGCTAAGAGCCGACTACTGGGAGAGAGGAAACCCAAGCTACCAGCCGGCCAGCCACCCGTAACCGACCCGCGGACCTTCGGTCCCCGGTCCAGTTCGACTGGCACGGCCGTCAGCTGGCATGCCTATGCGCCCATGCGGACACGGACACGATTGAAGAACTTACCATGCCACTACTCTCAAGCAAAATCGAGCCTCCACCGCCCCGGTCCCTCGGGGAGAGCGTGGATGCCCGCATTACTCGCACCTATTGGAACACCCCGTCCCCGCCGTTTAATCCCGCCGCGACGGTCACCGAAGCTACCCCGGACCAGGTGCCCCCGGGTCGCGAGGGCCCGGTGGGCGCGGAGACGATCCGCCGCTTGGGGTGAAGGGGCCCGTGCCCCTAGCTATCGGGGGCAGGGGCCCCTTCACCCCGATTGGTTACGGGGGCGGAGAGGGTGCGGGGAGGCGAGCGGCCGGGTCGTTCGGTATATATGCCGAACGGGCTGGCGGTCAGCTTTCGCCGACGCCAGCCCGTTACGGCGGTGGGTGTCGTTACCGGTTGTAGGAGCCGAAGTCGTACTCCTCCAGCGGCACGGCCTCGCCGGAACCCTGGCCGAAGGCGTAGTTCTCCGATTCGGCGTAGCTGCCGGGCGGGAAGGCCGACGAGCGCGCGTCGTCGGTCGGCTCGACCCGGATGTTCCGGTACACCTGCATGCCGGTACCGGCCGGGATGAGCTTGCCGATGATGACGTTCTCCTTCAGGCCCAGGAGCGAGTCCGACTTGGCGTGGATGGCCGCGTCGGTCAGCACCCGGGTGGTCTCCTGGAAAGAGGCCGCCGACAGCCACGACTCGGTGGCCAGCGACGCCTTGGTGATGCCCATCAGGACGGCGCGGCCGGAGGCCGAGGTGCCGCCTTCGTTCACCACCGCGCGGTTGACCTCCTCGAACCGGGGCCGCTCGACCAGCTCACCGGGCAGCAGCTCGGTGTCGCCGGATTCGAGCACGTTCACCCGCTTCAGCATCTGCCGGATGATGATCTCGATGTGCTTGTCGTGGATCGAGACACCCTGCGACCGGTACACCTCCTGCACCTCGTGCACGAGGTGCAGCTGGACCGCCCGGCCGCCGAGGATGCGCAGCACCTCGTGCGGGTTGACCGCGCCCGCGATGAGCTGCTGGCCGACGGCCACGTGGCCGCCGTCGCTGACCAGAAGCCTGGAGCGCATCGGGACCTGGTACGCCGCCTCTTCCGAGCCGTCGTCGGGCACCACGATGATCTTCCTGGTCTTCTCGGTCTCCTCGATCTTGACCCGGCCCTCGTACTCGCTGATGGGCGCCATGCCCTTCGGGATGCGAGCCTCGAAGAGCTCCTGGATACGCGGCAGGCCGTGGGTGATGTCCTGGCCCGCCACGCCACCGGTGTGGAAGGTCCGCATGGTGAGCTGGGTGCCGGGCTCGCCGATCGACTGGGCCGCGACGATGCCGACGGCCTCGCCGACGTCCACCCGCTTGCCGGAGGCGAGCGAGCGGCCGTAGCACTTGCCGCAGACGCCGATCTTGGCCTCGCAGACCAGCACGCTGTACGTGCGGATGGCCTCCACCCCGGCCTCGGTCAGCCGGTCGATCATCGTCTCGGTCGTATCCTCGCCGACCTTGGCCAGGATCACGCCGTCGGCCTCGATGTCCTCCGCCACGGTACGGCCCGTGCCGGTGTTCTCGATGTTCGGCAGCTTGCGCAGGCGGCCCTCGGCGTCCTTCTCCGCGATCCGCATGCTGATCGACCGGTCGGTGCCGCAGTCCTCCTCGCGCACGATCACGTCCTGCGCCACGTCCACCAGGCGGCGGGTGAGGTACCCGGAGTCCGCCGTGCGGAGCGCGGTGTCGGCCAGCCCCTTGCGGGCGCCGTGGGTCGAGATGAAGTACTCGACCACGGTCAGCCCCTCGCGGAAGCTGGACCTGATCGGCCGCGGGATGGTCTCGCCCTTCGGGTTGGAGACCAGGCCGCGCATGCCGGCGATCTGCCGGACCTGCATCGGGTTACCGCGGGCGCCGGAGTTGACCATCATCCAGACCGAGTTGGTCGACGGGAAGGCCGCCTCCATGTCCTGCGCCACCTCGGCGGTCGCGTGCGTCCAGATCTCGATGAGCTCCTGACGACGCTCCTCGTCGGTGATCAGGCCCCGGTCGTACTCGCGCTGCACCTTGTCGGCGCGGCGCTCGTAGCTCTCCAGGATCGCCGCCTTGTTCGGCGGCGCGACCACGTCCTCGATGCCGATCGTGACACCCGCCCGGGTGGCCCAGTGGAAGCCGGCGTCCTTGAGCGCGTCAAGGGCCGCCGCCACCTCGACCTTCGGGTAGGTCTCGGCGAGCGAGTTGACGATGACCGTCAGCTGCTTCCTGTCCACCAGGTAGTTGACGAACGGGAAGTCGGCCGGCAGCGTCTCGTTGAAGATGCACCGGCCCAGCGTGGTGGACAGCCGGATCGGAAACCCTGATTCGCCGTCCTCGGCTCCCTCGGGCCGCACGTAGTCGCGCGGCGGGACGATGCCGGACAGCCGGATCTCGATCCTGGCGTCCAGGGCCAGCTCGCCCGTGTCGTAGGCCATCAGGGCCTCGGACAGCGAGGCGAACGCCCGGCCCTGACCCGGAGCGTCCTCGGTCTCCCTGGTCAGGCAGTACAGCCCGATGATCATGTCCTGGGTGGGCATGGTGACCGGCTTGCCGTCGGCGGGCTTGAGGATGTTGTTGGTGGACAGCATCAAGATCCGCGCCTCGGCCTGCGCCTCGGCGGACAGCGGCAGGTGCACCGCCATCTGGTCGCCGTCGAAGTCCGCGTTGAACGCGGTGCAGACCAGCGGGTGGATCTGGATCGCCTTGCCCTCGACCAGCTGCGGCTCGAAGGCCTGGATGCCGAGGCGGTGCAGCGTCGGCGCCCGGTTCAGCAGCACCGGGTGCTCGGTGATGACCTCCTCGAGCACGTCCCACACCACCGGGCGGGCCCGCTCCACCATCCGCTTGGCCGACTTGATGTTCTGCGCGTGGTTGAGGTCAACCAGGCGCTTCATCACGAACGGCTTGAACAGCTCCAGGGCCATCTGCTTGGGCAGACCGCACTGGTGCAGCTTGAGCTGCGGGCCGACCACGATGACCGAACGGCCGGAGTAGTCGACGCGCTTGCCGAGCAGGTTCTGGCGGAACCGGCCCTGCTTGCCCTTCAGCATGTCGGACAGGGACTTCAGCGGGCGGTTGCCCGGCCCGGTGACCGGACGGCCGCGGCGGCCGTTGTCGAACAGGCTGTCCACTGCCTCCTGGAGCATCCGCTTCTCGTTGTTCACGATGATCTCGGGCGCGCCCAGGTCGAGCAGCCTCTTCAGCCGGTTGTTCCGGTTGATGACCCTTCGGTACAGGTCGTTGAGGTCACTCGTGGCGAACCGGCCACCGTCGAGCTGGACCATCGGCCGCAGGTCCGGCGGGATCACCGGGATGCAGTCGAGCACCATGCCCATGGGCGAGTTGCGGGTGTTCAGGAACGCGGACACGACCTTGAGCCGCTTCAGCGCGCGGGCCTTCTTCTGGCCCTTGCCCGTGCGGATCGTGTCGCGCAGGTTCTGCGCTTCAGCGTCGAGGTCGAAGCTGGCCAGCCGGTCCTGGATGGCCTGCGCGCCCATGCCGCCGCGGAAGTACCGGCCGAACCGGTCCCGCATCTCGCGGTACAGCAGCTCGTCGCCCTCGAGGTCCTGGACCTTCAGGTTCTTGAACCTGCTCCAGACCTCGTCCAGGCGGTCGATCTCCTTGCCCGCGCGGTCCCTGATCTGCTTGCACTCCCGGTCGGAGGACTCGCGCAGCTTCCGCTTGGCGTCGCTCTTGGCGCCCTGCGCCTCGAGCTCGGCCAGGTCGGCCTCGAGCTTGGCCTGCCGGGCCTCGACGTCGGCGTCGCGGCGCTGCTCGAGCTGGCCGCGCTCGACGCTGATCTTCGCCTCGAGGGACGGCAGGTCGCGCGCCCGCGCGTCGTCGTCCACGTAGGTGATCATGTAGGCGGCGAAGTAGATGACCTTCTCCAGGTCCTTCGGCGCCAGGTCGAGCAGGTAGCCGAGCCGGCTGGGCACGCCCTTGAAGTACCAGATGTGCGTGACCGGCGCGGCCAGCTCGATGTGACCCATCCGCTCGCGCCGCACCTTGGCGCGGGTGACTTCCACGCCGCAGCGCTCACAGATGATGCCCTTGAACCTGACCCGCTTGTACTTGCCGCAGTAGCACTCCCAGTCCCGGGTCGGGCCGAAGATCTTCTCGCAGAAGAGCCCGTCCTTTTCCGGCTTGAGGGTGCGGTAGTTAATGGTCTCCGGCTTCTTCACTTCGCCGTGTGACCACTGCCTGATGTCCTCGGCGGTGGCGAGGCCGATGCGGAGGTCGTCGAAGAAGTTGACATCTAGCATGTGCGGTATTCCCCCTTCTTGGTCAGACCTCTTCGACACTGCTCGGCTCGCGCCGGGACAGGTCGATGCCGAGTTCCTCGGCGGCGCGGAAGACATCCTCGTCGGTATCGCGCATCTCGATCGCGGCGCCGTCGCTCGACAGCACCTCGACGTTGAGACACAAAGACTGCATTTCCTTGATCAGCACCTTGAATGATTCCGGGATCCCCGGTTCTGGGACGTTCTCGCCCTTGACGATGGCCTCGTAGACCTTCACGCGACCGAGAACGTCGTCGGACTTGATGGTGAGCAGTTCCTGGAGGGCGTAAGCGGCGCCGTAGGCCTCGAGCGCCCAGACCTCCATCTCACCGAAGCGCTGGCCGCCGAACTGCGCCTTGCCGCCCAGCGGCTGCTGGGTGATCATCGAGTACGGGCCGGTGCTGCGCGCGTGGATCTTGTCGTCCACCAGGTGCAGCAGCTTCAGGATGTAGATGTAGCCGACCGCGATCGGGTCCTTGAACGGCTCACCGGTCCGGCCGTCGAACAGCCTGGCCTTCCCGCTGGATCCGACCATCCGCTGGCCGTCCCGGTTCGGCAGCGTGCTGCCGAGCAGGCCGGTGATCTCCTCTTCCCTGGCCCCGTCGAACACCGGGGTGGCCACGTGGGTGCCGGCCGGGGCGCCGTCAGCGCTGACGCTCCGCAGCCTGCCCTTCCACTCGGCGTCGTCGCCCTCGACCTGCCAGCCGGTCTTGGCCACCCACCCGAGGTGGGTCTCCAGGACCTGGCCGACGTTCATCCGGCCGGGCACGCCGAGCGGGTTGAGCACGATGTCCACCGGGGTGCCGTCCTCGAGGAACGGCATGTCCTCCACCGGCAGGATCTTCGCGATCACGCCCTTGTTGCCGTGCCGTCCGGCCAGCTTGTCGCCGTCGGTGATCTTGCGCTTCTGGGCCACGTACACCCGGACCAGCTCGTTCACGCCGGGCGGCAGCTCGTCGCCGTCCTCGCGGGTGAACACGCGGACGCCGATGACCTTGCCCTCTTCGCCGTGCGGGACCTTGAGGCTGGTGTCCCTGACCTCGCGGGCCTTCTCGCCGAAGATCGCGCGCAGCAGCCGCTCCTCCGGGGTCAGCTCGGTCTCGCCCTTCGGGGTGACCTTGCCGACCAGGATGTCGCCGTTGACGACCTCGGCGCCGATCCTGATGATGCCGCGCTCGTCCAGGTCGGCCAGGACCTCGTCGGAGACGTTCGGGATGTCCCTGGTGATCTCCTCCGGGCCCAGCTTGGTGTCACGCGCGTCGACCTCGTGCTCCTCGATGTGGATCGAGCTGAGCACGTCGTCCTGCACCAGGCGCTGGGACAGGATGATGGCGTCCTCGTAGTTGTGACCCTCCCACGGCATGAACGCCGCGAGCAGGTTCTTGCCGAGGGCCATCTCGCCCAGGTCGGTGCACGGCCCGTCGGCCAGCACCTGGCCCTGCTCGACCCGGTCGCCCTCTTCGACGATGGGCTTCTGGTTGAAGGAGGTGCCCTGGTTGGAGCGCTTGAACTTGGACACCAGGTAGGTGGTCCTGGTGCCGTCGTCGTTCATCACGGTCACGTAGTCCGCGCAGGACTCCTCGACCACGCCGGCCTTCTCGGCCAGGATCACGTCGCCCGCGTCGGTCGCGGCACGGTACTCCATGCCGGTGCCGACCAGCGGCGCCTCGCTGCGCAGCAGCGGCACCGACTGGCGCTGCATGTTCGAGCCCATCAGGGCGCGGTTGGCGTCGTCGTGCTCGAGGAACGGGATCATGGCGGTGGCCACGGACACCATCTGCCGCGCGGACACGTCCATGTAGTCGACCTCGTCCGGCGGGATGTAGTCGACCTCGCCGCCCTTGCGGCGGACCAGCACGCGGCTCTCGGCGATGGTGCCGTCCTCACCGAGCAGGGTGTTGGCCTGGGCGATGACGTGCCTGTCCTCCTCGTCGGCGGTCAGGTAGTCGATCTGGTCGATCACCACGCCGTCGACGACCTTGCGGTACGGCGTCTCGACGAAGCCGAACGCGTTCACCCGCGCGTAGCTGGACAGGCTCCCGATCAGGCCGATGTTCGGCCCTTCAGGGGTCTCGATCGGGCACATCCGGCCGTAGTGGCTGGGGTGCACGTCGCGGACCTCGAAGCCCGCCCGCTCCCGGCTCAGGCCGCCGGGGCCCAGGGCGCTCAGGCGCCGCTTGTGGGTCAGCCCGGCCAGCGGGTTGGTCTGGTCCATGAACTGGGAGAGCTGGCTGGTGCCGAAGAACTCCTTGATGGACGCGACCACGGGCCGGATGTTGATCAGGGTCTGCGGCGTGATCGCCTCGACGTCCTGGGTCGTCATCCGCTCCCTGACGACGCGCTCCATCCGGGCCAGGCCGAGCCTGACCTGGTTCTGGATCAGCTCGCCCACGGTGCGCAGCCGGCGGTTGCCGAAGTGGTCGATGTCGTCGGTCTCCAGCGGGAGGACCGCCTCGCCGGAGATCATCTCCTCCTCGCCCGCGTGCAGCCGGACCAGGTACTCGATGGTGGCGACGATGTCGTTCTCGCTCAGCGTGCCCTGCCGGATCGGCAGGTCGAGGCCGAGCTTCCTGTTGACCTTGTAGCGGCCCACCTTGGCCAGGTCGTACCGCTTCGGGTTGAAGTACAGGTTCTCCAGCAGCGCCTGGGCCGACTCGCGCGTCGGCGGCTCACCGGGCCGCAGCTTGCGGTAGATGTCGAGCAGCGCCTCGTCCTGGCCGGCCGTATGGTCCTTCTCCAGGGTGGCGCGCATCGACTCGTACCCGCCGAACCGGTCCAGGATCTTCGCGTCGTCCCAGCCCAGTGCCTTCAGCAGCACGGTCACGCTCTGCTTGCGCTTGCGGTCGATACGGACGCCGACGCTGTCCCGCTTGTCGATTTCGAACTCGAGCCAGGCCCCGCGGCTGGGGATCACCTTGCAGGAGTAGATGTCCTTGTCGCTGGTCTTGTCGACCTGCTGGTCGAAGTAGACGCCCGGCGAGCGGACGAGCTGGCTGACTACGACGCGCTCGGTGCCGTTGATGATGAAGGTGCCCTTGGCCGACATCAGCGGGAAGTCGCCCATGAACACCGTCTGGCTCTTGATCTCGCCCGTGGTGTTGTTGATGAACTCCGCCGTCACGAACATCGGGGCGGAGTACGTCATGTCCTTGTCCTTGCACTCCTCGGCGGAGTACTTGGGCGGCTCGAACCGATGATCGCGGAACGAGAGTGACATGGTGCCGGAGAAGTCTTCGATCGGGCTGATCTCCTCGAAGATCTCCTCGAGGCCGGACTGCTCGGCCACGTCCTTGCGGCCGGCGTCCAGGGCTTCACTGATCCGGTTCTGCCACCTCTCGTTGCCGAGCAGCCAGTCGAAGGACTCGGTCTGCAGGGCGAGGAGGTCGGGTACCTTGAGCGGCTCCTGGATACGCGCGAAGGAAACGCGGCGTGAACCAGTCTTCGTGGCGGAGGTAGTCGTTGCGGAGGCGCTGCGCGATGCTGCCAACAGGGGTCCTTCCGAACTTTGTCGCGGAAATATCACCGCACGCACGCCAAACGCCCCGCGGCAAAACCCCGTAGACGCGAGGGAGAGACCGAGGACGTCAGAGTGCAGCGCAAACTAGCAGTGTAGCCAAAGGTTACACTGCTCGTCAAGTGTACGCCACTATGAGATTCACGGTTGCTCCGCAGCATCGCTCTTTGGCGGCCAAGAGTCAAGTCTAAACCGGACACTTGGTGCACATTGCCTAGGTGACGGATGCCACATGCGGTGTTATGTGTAGGGGACAACACGGTGGGGTAGAACAATATTCCTGCCCGGAGGCGGCTCCCGCCCGGGCGTGCCGCGGGCGTAACCGGGCAGCGTGCCGCAGACGTCATGAGACCCGGGCCCGCGGTGATGCGGGCCCGGGTCTCGCAGCGCTTCTGCCGCCTAGCGCAGCCTTCCGGCTACTTGACGGTGACGGTGGCGCCGGCGCCCTCCAGGGCCGCCCTCGCCTTGTCCGCGCTCTCCTTGTTGACCTTCTCCAGGACCGTCTTGGGCGCGCCGTCGACCAGGTCCTTGGCCTCCTTCAGGCCCAGGCTGGTCAGGCTGCGCACCTCCTTGATGACCTGAATCTTCTTGTCGCCCGCGGCCTCGAGGATGACGTCGAACTCGTCCTGCTCCTCGGCCTGCTCGGCCTCGCCGCCGGCGGTCCCGCCCGCGGACGGGGCGGCCACCGCCACGGGGGCGGCCGCCTTCACGTCGAACGTCTCCTCGAACTGCTTCACGAAATCGGAGAGCTCGAGCAGAGTCATCTCCTTGAACGCCTCGAGGAGGTCGTCAGTGCTCATCTTCGCCATGGTGGTGTCTTCCTCGTTCCTTCAAATTCCTAGCGTGTGATCCACGCGTCGTCCGTGTGGTCCGTGTGGTCCGGTCAGCCTTCGTCGCCGTCGCCCGGCGCGGCCTGCGCGTCGGGGGTGCCCGCCTCGGCCGCGCTGGCCTCGGCCGCTCCCGCTTCGGCCGCGCTGGCCTCGGCCGCTCCCGCTTCGGCAGCGCTGGCCTCAGCCGCGGGGGCCTCGGGAGCGCCGCCTTCGGCTTCGGCGCGCTTGGCGCGCAGCGCCTCGGCGAGCTGGGCCATCTGCACCGGCAGCGCGTTGAACGTCGCGGCCGCGCCGGCCAGCGACGCCTTCATGGCGCCGGCCAGCTTGGCCAGCAGCACCTCGCGCGGCTCCAGGTCGGCCAGCTTGGTGATCTCCGACGGGCTCATCGCCTTGCCGTCGAGCACCCCGCCCTTGATCACCAGCAGCGGGTTCGCCCTGGCGAAGTCGCGCAGGCCCTTGGCCGCCTCGACCACGTCGCCGTCGACGAACGCGATCGCCGACGGGCCGGCCAGCATCGAGGACAGCTGCTCGTCGAGCCCCGCCTCGTTGACCGCGATCTTGGTCAGGGTGTTCTTCACCACGGTGAACGTGGCATTGCCGCCTAGCGACCGGCGCAGCTCAGCGAGCTGGGCCACGGTAAGCCCGCGGTACTCGGTCAGCACGGCGCCGGACGAGCCCCTGAACCGCTCGGTGAGCTCGGCCACCGCGGCGACCTTCTCTGCGTTAGCCATGTGCCTCCTCTCCGTCATCTAGAAGCACTGTTATCGAGAAGCACTTCGTGCGTTACGTAACCGCCGGAAACAGCAAAAACGCCCCGGCGCGAGGCGCACGGGGCGGCAACGCCAGCCCTAGTAGGGGCCGGGCGGTACAGCTCAGTATCACCTGCGCGGGATGTCCGGCGCCGGGATCTCGCGATCCCGCCGGAGCCTTCGGCCGTCACGGGTGACGGCATCCAGCGGTCTTCGGCGTCTACAGGGTACGTGCCGTGGGTCGTTGGTTCAAATCAAAGCTACCGAGCCAGGTCATCACCTCAGCAGCCACGCCAGCCCCACGGGGACGGGCGCCGGGCTGGCGAGGCAACGTCGGGACCTCATCTGGGGCTATGCCGCTGAGCCTGCCGACGCCGCGAGCCCCGCGCACCTTACCTCAGGAGTCCCATCCGCCTCCGCGCCACCACCCGGGCCGGAGCCATACGACATGAATGTCCCAGCCATGTCGCTGGAACTGCATGAACGAGGCATTCATGTCGTATGAACGCGCGGGCCGCGCGAACTCGCGTCCAGAAGGGTGGAGCCCGAGGTGGAGGTGTGTTCGGAGAGGTTGCTGGTGCTCGACCGCGGGAAGGCGCGGGTATACGCGCAGCGGCCGGTCCCGGGTGGGACCGGCCGCGGTGCGCTCGGGGCCGCGGTGCGCTTGGGTCAGGCGGTGGCTTCGGCTAGGTCGTCGGCCAGGTTACGGGTCTTGTTGGGGTCGACCGGGATGCCGGGGCCCATCGTGGTGGTGAAGGTGACCTTCTTCAGGTACCGGCCCTTAGCCGCGGCGGGCTTGAGCCTGATCACCTCGTCGAGGGCGGCGGCGTAGTTCTCTAGCAGCGCGTTCGACGGGAAGGACGCCTTGCCGATGATGAAGTGCAGGTTGCCATGCCGGTCGGTCCTGAACTCGATCTTGCCGCCTTTGATCTCGGTCACGGCCTTGGCGACGTCCGGCGTCACGGTCCCGGTCTTCGGGTTCGGCATCAGGCCGCGCGGGCCGAGCACACGGCCGAGACGGCCGACCTTGCCCATCATGTCGGGGGTGGCGACGACCGCGTCGAAGTCGAGGAAGCCGCCCTGGATCCGCTCGATCATGTCGTCGGAGCCGACGAAGTCCGCGCCCGCCGCGCGGGCCTCCTCGGCCCGGTCGCCGGTGGCGAAGACGAGCACCCGGGCGGTCTTGCCGGTGCCGTTGGGCAGGTTGACCGTGCCACGGACCATCTGGTCCTGCTTGCGCGGGTCGACGCCGAGCCGCAGGGCCACCTCGACGGTCGGGTCGAACTTCGTCACCTGGCCCGCCTTGGCGATCGTGACCGCCTCGGCGGGGCTGTAGAGCCGCTCGCGGTCGATCTGCTCGGCCGCCTGGCGGTAAGACTTGCTGCGCTTCATGTCTGGGTCTCCTCATGTCCGGAGGTCGTGGTCAGCGGGCCGCGCAAGGCCCTGCCACTACGTTCTGGATAGTTATAACGCTTACTTATCGACCTTGATGCCCATCGAGCGGGCGGTGCCGGCGATGATCTTCTCGGCGGCCTCGATCGTGGTCGCGTTCAGGTCCGGCATCTTGGTCTGCGCGATGTCGCGGACCTGGGCGGCGGTGATGCTGCCGACCTTGGTCTTGTGCGGCTCGGCGCTGCCCTTGTCCACGCCCGCGGCCTTCTTGATCAGCTCGGGGGCGGGCGGGGTCTTCGTGATGAAGGTGAACGTCCGGTCCTCGTAGATCGAGATCTCGACCGGGATGATGTTGCCCCGCTGGCTCTCCGTCGCCGCGTTGTACTGCTTGACGAAGTCCATGATGTTCACGCCGTGCGGGCCCAGCGCGGTGCCGACGGGCGGCGCCGGGGTGGCCTGGGCGGCAGGCAGCTGCACCTTGACGAGGGCGGCGAGCTTCTTCCTTCTTGGCGGCATGGCAGTTGCGTCCTTAGTTTCCTAGATCTTGGTCACCTGGTCGAACGACAGCTCGACCGGGGTCTCACGGCCGAAGATCGAGACCAGCACCTTGAGCTTCTGGGTGTCGGAGTTGATCTCGTTCACGGTGGCGGGAAGCGTGGCGAACGGGCCGTCCATTACCGTAACGCTCTCGCCCACCTCGAATTCCACCGTGGACGGCCGGGCGGCCTCGGCCTGCTTGGTTCCGGGCTCCGGCTCCGGCGCGAGCAGGGAGGCCACCTCACCGAGCTGCAGGGGCGACGGCCTGCTGGACAGGCCGACGAACCCGGTCACGCCGGGGGTGTTGCGGACGACCGCCCAGGACTCGTCGGTGAGGTCCATCCGGACCAGGATGTAGCCGGGGAGCACCTTCTCCTGGACCTGCTGCCGCTTGCCGCCCTTGATCTCGGTCACCTGGTGCACCGGGACCTCGATCTGGAAGATGTAGTCCTCCATGTTGAGCGACTGGATGCGGCTCTCCAGGTTGGTCTTCACCCGGTTCTCGTAGCCGGCGTAGGAGTGCACCACGTACCAGTCGCCCGGGAGCATGCGGAGCTCACGCTCGAACTCCTCGCGCGCGTCGTCGGGCTTCTCTTCTTCCTCGACGTCCGCCTCAAGGCCGGGGGCGTCCTCGGACACGCCGTCGGCTGATGCGGCATCAGCGGCCTCGCCCGCGGGGTCGGGCCCGGTGGCTTCCTCGCTGTATTCGCTCACGTCATCAGCCTCCCCGGTTTCCGCGTCGGGTCCTGCCGCATCCGTCGCCACAGGACCATGCTGGGTCTCGGACACGATTTACTCTCTCTTTCTCCAGGCCATGGTCATCCGGCCGGGTTGCTCCGCTCGCCGACGCCCCCGAGGATCCGCCTAGCCGAACAGCGCGAACACCAGCTTGGTGAAGCCGTAGTCCAGGCTCGTGACGACGATGACCATGAAGGTCACGAAGACCAGGCAAACCACGGTGTAGGTGACCAGCATCGACCGGGTGGGCCAGATCACCTTGCGAAGTTCACTGGCTATCTGCCGGAAGAACAGGGCGGGGGTGGTCCGGGTCTCGCGCTTGGCCGCGCCCCCGGATCCGCTCCGTTTCTCCGCGGCCTCACCGCGTGTCTGAGTTGCCATATCCTCACCTATAGGTCCGCCGGCTTGGCGGTTTTCGCCGGATCGCACTCGCAGGGCAGGAGGGACTCGAACCCCCAACCACCGGTTTTGGAGACCGGGACTCTGGCCAATTGAGCTACTGCCCTGTGTTACTAACACCGTGTCACAAACGCCGTGCTACAAACACTGTTCTACCAACACCGCGGGCACGCTGCCGCAACGACAGCCCGGCTGCCGGTTCATGCAGTGTACGTCCGAACCGCCCTCCCGTCGAACTGCCCTGGCCCGGGGGTCTGGGGTACGGGCAGTCCCCCAGGAGCGGGGGGTATGGGGGGTCGCCCCCCGGCTAGCATGAGCGCATGCCAACCAGAGTCTCCGCACGCGTGTCCGCCATCTCCGAATCCGCCACGCTGGCCGTGGACGCCAAGGCCAAGGCGCTGAAGGCGGCGGGCAGGCCGGTCATCGGCTTCGGCGCCGGAGAGCCCGACTTCCCCACCCCCGGCTATATCGTCGAGGCCGCGCAGCGGGCCTGCGCCGAGCCGCGCTTCCACAAGTACACCCCGGCGGCCGGGCTGCCCGAGCTCAGGCAGGCGATCGCGGCCAAGACGGCGCGGGATTCCGGCTACCAGGTCGAGGCCGGTCAGGTGCTGGTCACCAACGGCGGCAAGCAGGCCGTCTACCAGACGTTCGCCACCCTGCTCGACCCGGGCGACGAGGTCATCGTGCCGGCCCCCTACTGGACCACCTACCCCGAGTCCATCGCGCTGGCCGGCGGGGTGATGGTGCCGGTGCTGGCCGGCGAGGATGCGGGTTACCTGGCCACCGTGGATCAGCTCGAGGCGGCCAGGACCAGCCGGGCCAAGGTCGTTCTGTTCGTCTCCCCGTCCAACCCGACCGGCGCGGTGTACCCGCCGGAGGCGGTGCGGGCGATCGGCGAATGGGCCGCGGCGCACGGCCTGTGGGTGGTCACCGACGAGATCTACGAGCACCTGGTCTACGGCGGCGCGACGTTCTCCTCGATCCCGGTCCAGGCACCGGCCACCGCGGACACCTGCGTGGTGCTCAACGGCGTGGCCAAGACCTACGCGATGACCGGCTGGCGGGTCGGCTGGATGATCGGCCCCAAGGACGTGATCAGCGCCGCGGCCAACCTGCAGAGCCACGCCACCTCCAACGTCAGCAACGTGGCCCAGGCCGCCGCCTTGGCCGCCGTGTCCGGTGACCTGTCCGCGGTGGCCGAGATGCGCACCGCGTTCGACCGGCGCCGGCTGACCATGACCCGGATGCTGAACGAGATCCCCGGCGTGGTCTGCCCGGAGCCGCAGGGCGCCTTCTACTGCTACCCGAGCGTCAAGGGCCTGCTGGGCAAGGAGATCGCCGGGCACCGGCCGCAGACGTCGGCCGAACTGGCCGCCCTGATCCTGGACGAGGCCGAGGTAGCCGTGGTGCCGGGCGAGGCGTTCGGCACGCCGGGATATTTCCGGCTTTCCTGCGCGCTCGGCGACGCCGACCTGGAAGAGGGCATCAGCCGGATGGCCAAGCTGCTCGTGGAGGCGAGATAACGCCGAGGCCGCTGGCCGCCCTGCCCAAGGCGCACCTGCACCTGCACTTCACCGGGTCGATGCGGCACAGGACGCTGGTCGCGCTGGCCGGCGAGCGGGGGATCCGGCTGCCCCTCGCGCTCACCGAGGACTGGCCGCCGCGGCTGAGCGGCACCGACGAGCGCGGCTGGTTCCGGTTCCAGCGGCTGTACGACACGGCGCGTTCGGTGCTGCGCGACCCGGACGACGTGCGCCGGCTCCTGACCGAGACCGCGCAGGACGAACGGGCGGACGGCTCGGGCTGGCTGGAGATCCAGGTTGACCCGTCCGGGTACGCCGGCCGGTTCGGCGGCATCACCGACATGATCGAGCTGGTCCTGGACGCGGCCGCGGACGCGGCGGCGGCCAGCGGGGTCGGCATCGGCGTGATCGTGGCGGCGAACCGGACCAAGCACCCGCTGGAGGCCAGGACCCTGGCCCGGCTGGCGGCCCAGTACGCGGGCCGGGGGGTGATCGGGTTCGGCCTGTCCAACGACGAGCGGCGGGGGGCCGCGCGCGAGTTCGCCGCCGCGTTCAGGATCGCCGAACGGGCCGGGCTGCTCCTGGTCCCGCACGGCGGGGAGCTGGCCGGGCCGGCCAGCGTCGAGGCCTGCCTGGACGACCTGCACGCGGACCGGATCGGCCACGGCATCCGGGCCGCCGAGGATCCCGCCGTGGTCAAGCGGCTGGCCGCCGACTGGGTCACCTGCGAGGTGTGCCCGTCGTCGAACGTCGCGCTCGGCGTGGCGGCGTCCCCGGCGCGGGTTCCGCTGCGCCGCCTGGTCGAGGCGGGCGTGCCGGTCGCGCTCGGCGCCGACGACCCGCTGCTGTTCGGCACCCGGCTGACCGCGCAGTACGAGATCGCCCGGCAGGCGCACGGATTCACCGACGCCGAACTGGCCGACCTGGCCCGCATGTCGGTGCAGTCGTCGGCCGCGCCGGAGCCGGTCCGGGCCCGGTTGCTAGCCGGCATCGACGCCTGGCTCGCGGCGGAATAACCGGCGCGGAATACCCGGGGCAGCGGCTAGGCTTGAAGACCAAGGCGATGATCCGGCTATCACCGGGGAGCCCCCGGAAGAAAGGGCCCATGGCCCGATTAGAACCGGGCGGGTCCGGCCCGTGACAGCCGGCTGACGAGCGGCCGCCGGGTCTCCGGCGGCAAGCGAGGTGGTACCGCGGTACGCCCGCGCGGGAGCGGGCGCGTCGTCCTCGCGCCCCACCACAGGCACGACGAGGACTCACCGATGAAGGTCTACCCGCGTACTGGGCACGCCGACGTACCCGCCCAGCCGGACTTTCCCGCGCTCGAGCGCGAGGTGCTGGACTACTGGGAGGCCGGCGACACGTTCCGCGAGTCGATCCGGCAGCGCCCGGCCGACGACGAGTTCGTGTTCTACGACGGGCCGCCGTTCGCCAACGGGCTCCCGCACTACGGGCACCTGATCACCGGTTACGTCAAGGACCTGGTGCCGCGCTTCCGCACCATGCAGGGCAAGAGAGTGGAGCGCAGGTTCGGCTGGGACTGCCACGGGCTGCCCGCCGAGGTGGAGGCCGAACGTCTGCTCGGCATCTCCGGCAAGGCGGACATCGTCGCGATGGGCATCGAGAAGTTCAACCAGGCCTGCCGCGAGTCCGTGCTGCGCTACACGCACGAGTGGCAGGACTACGTCACCAGGCAGGCGCGCTGGGTCGACTTCGACAATGACTACAAGACGCTCGACCTCCCCTACATGGAGAGCGTCATGTGGGCCTTCCGGCAGCTGTGGGACAAGGGCCTGGTCTACCAGGGCTTCAAGGTGCTGCCGTATTGCTGGCGGTGCGAGACCCCGTTGTCCAACCACGAGCTGCGGATGGACGACGACACCTACGCCGAGCGGCAGGATCCGTCGGTGACCGTCCGGTTCAGGCTGGAGACCGGGGAATGGCTGCTGGCCTGGACCACCACGCCGTGGACGCTGCCGTCCAACCTGGCCTGCGCCGTCGGCGCGGACATCAGCTACGTGGTCGCCGAGAAAGACGGCGAGCGGTACATCCTGGCCCGGGACCGGCAGGCCGCCTACGAGCGTGAACTCGAGGACGCCGCCATCGTCGGCACGCTGACCGGCGCCGAGCTGGCCGGGCGTCGGTACGAGCCGCTGTTCGGTTACCTGGCTGATACGGAGAACGCGTTCCGGGTGATCCTGTCGGACGACGTGACCACCGAGGACGGCACCGGGGTCGTGCACATGGCGCCCGCCTACGGCGAGGCCGACGCCCTGGCCTGCAACGCGGCCGGCATCCCGACGGTGCTGACGGTCGACGAGCAGGCCCGGTTCACCCCGGTGGTGACCGACTTCGCGGGCCAGCATGTCTTCGACGCCAACCCCGGCATCACCGCGAAGCTGCGCGAGCAGGGCAGCCTGGTGCGCAAGGAAACGTACACGCACTCCTACCCGCACTGCTGGCGGTGCCGCAACCCGCTGATCTACAAGGCCGTATCGAGCTGGTTCGTCGCGGTGACGAAGTTCTCCGGCCGGATGGTCGAGCTGAACGAGCAGATCACCTGGGTACCCGGGCACGTCAAGCACGGCCAGTTCGGCAAGTGGCTGGCCAACGCCAGGGACTGGTCGATCAGCCGGAACCGGTTCTGGGGCTCCCCCATCCCGGTCTGGCAGAGCGACGACCCTGCCCACCCGCGGACCGATGTGTACGGCTCGCTGGACGAGCTGGAGCGCGACTTCGGCGTGCGTCCTGACGACCTGCACCGGCCCGGCATCGACGAGCTGGTCCGGCCCAACCCGGACGACCCGACGGGTACGTCGATGATGCGCCGGGTGCCCGAGGTGCTGGACTGCTGGTTCGAGTCGGGGTCGATGCCGTTCGCCCAGGTGCACTACCCGTTCGAGAACCGCGAGTGGTTCGACGGCCACTATCCGGGCGACTTCATCGTGGAGTACACACCGCAGACCCGCGGCTGGTTCTACACGCTGCACGTGCTGGCCACCGCGCTGTTCGACCGGCCGGCCTTCCGCGACTGCGTGTGCCACGGCATCGTGCTCGGCGACGACGGCCAGAAGATGTCCAAAAGCCGCCGCAACTACCCGGACGTGAACGAGGTGTTCGACACGTACGGCTCGGACGCCATGCGCTGGCTGCTGATGGCCAGCCCGGTGCTGCGCGGCGGCGACATCGCGGTGTCAGAGGCGGGGGTCAGGGAAGCGGTCCGGCAGGCCATCCTGCCGCTGTGGAACTCCTGGTACTTCTTCGCGCTGTACGCCAATGCCGAGGCGTATCAGGCGGCCCGTTCGGTATCGTCCGAGCACGTCCTGGACCGGTACATCCTGGCCAAGACCCGTGCGGCGGTGACCGAGATCGAGGCCCTGCTCGACGCCTACAACGTCGGCGCCGCCTGCCAGGCCCTCCGGGACCACCTGGAGGTGCTGACCAACTGGTACATCCGGCGGTCGCGGACCCGGTTCTGGGCCGGCGAGCCGGCCGCGCTCGACACGCTCTGGACGGTCCTGGAGACCGTGACGCGGGCGGCCGCGCCGCTGCTGCCGCTGACCACCGAGGCGATCTGGCGCGGGCTGACCGGCGGCGCTTCGGTGCACCTGGAGGACTGGCCCGACGTATCGGATTGGAACCCTGATCCGGACGAGCCGGAGCTGACTGAGGCGATGGACCTGGTCCGCATCGTCTGCAGCAGCGCGCTCGGCCTGCGCAAGGCGCACCAGCTGAGGGTCAGGCTGCCGCTGGCCTCGCTGACCATCGCCCACCCGGCCGCCGGGTCGCTGGCCCCGTTCACCGGGCTGATCGCCGAGGAGGTCAACGTCAAGGCGGTCAAGCTGTCCGCCGAGCCGGCCAGCCTGGGCCGGTTCGAGCTGGCGGTGAACCCGCGGGTACTCGGGCCCCGGCTCGGCGGAC
>Ga0081540_1000342_pt1 | contig 47739 bp, 45 predicted proteins | sample TabmetS2T1R1_FD_71024 | JGI IMG/M metagenome (GOLD analysis project Ga0081540, IMG submission 71024) | Tabebuia heterophylla rhizosphere microbial communities from the University of Puerto Rico - S2T1R1 | ecosystem: Host-associated > Plants > Roots > Rhizosphere ...
CCCAGCTGGCCGAAGGTGAGGGTGTGGAACCTCGCGCCGGAGATGATCGTCCCGACCAGCGCGAGCGCCACTGGCAGCCGGCGATCCACCCGCGTCGCCGCAACCGCGAGGCCCACCCCGGCGAGGGCCATCGCCGCGGGGAGCACGGGGAGGATGAAGCGGAGCTCCTTGTGAGGGATGGCGCTGTGCACGCCGAGGAAGACCGCGACCGTCGCCGCGAGCGCCGGCGCCCGCAGGGCGCCGAGGAGCACTGCTGGCACCATCACCACCGTCACCGTGGGCATCGACGTCCACAGAACGCGCAGGTAGTAGCCCGGCGGTGAGGCGCCGAAGAGTGCGCCTCGCCCCTGCACCCAGTTGTAGCGCCAGTAGGCGACGGCGGAGTGGAACCAGCCGCCCCAGGTCAGCCGGTCGAGGAGGCCGAAGACGAACGCCCAGACGAGCAGCACGGCGGTGACCTCCGCCGTCGCACGCCAGCGGCGCCGGGCGAGCCACGCCGCCACCAGCACCACGCAGACCAGCGAGTTCTGAAGTCGCAACAGCACCGCGAACCCGAGCAGCGACGCCCCGAGCACTCGCTCGCGGCGGGACGCCCCGGCCGGCAGCGCCCAGGCGAGCCCGAGGGTCACCGGCAGCGCCGAGAGCGGCTCGGAGAGACCGCGCGGAGCGAAGTAGATGGCGGGCGCGGCGAGCGCCCACAGCGCGCCGGCCGCGGCGGACTCGAGCGGTCCGGCCCCCATCCTTCGCGCGAGCCGGGCGGTGGCCCAGGCCGTCGCCACGCCCACCGCGGCGAACACCAGCTTGGCCGCGGGCACGTACAGCCCCGGCCGCGAGAGGCCGAGCGCACGGAACACCTCCAGCATCCCCGCGACCAGGCCCGGCAACGCCCAGGTGCGGAGGCCCTCGCGAAACTCGAGCGGCACCCAGCCCCGGCCCCACACCAGCCGGTGTGCGGGCTCGAGCGACTGGTAGATCTCGTCGGGCCAGGCGATGCCGGCGTCGGTGAGGGCCAGCCAGCCGCGCAGCGCCGCCCCGGCCGCCAGCGCCGCGAGCAGCAGCCACCATGCGAGCCGCGTGTCGTCGGCGGTGGGTGCGTGTTCGTCGGGCGGCACGTGGGGGAGCCCCGTGATACATCAAGAGCTTCCGTCGATGGGTTCCATCAAGATTGCGCGGCTGCTGGAGGACCGTGACTACGGGCTCCAGCTGACCCTGGTGACCGGGGCGGAGGGGCTCGGCCGGGTCATCACCAGCTCTCGCATCCAGAAGCCGGGCCTCGCCCTGGCCGGATTCACCGAGCACCTCCATCCCGAGCGGGTGCAGGTGTTCGGCAACACCGAGATCTCCTATCTCAACACGCTGGACGAGGCGACGCAGCGCGAGGCGCTCCGGAAGCTCAGCGACGCGGATCTGGCCTGCGTGGTGGTGACCAAGGACCTGCCCATCCCGCGCTCGCTGGTGGACGCGGCCAGCTCGGCCCAGCTGGCGCTGATGAAGACGCCGCTGCTCTCCTCCACCTTCATCCAGCAGGTCACCGCCTTCCTCGACGAGGTGCTCACCGAGTCCGCCAGCCTGCATGGCGTGCTGATGGACGTCATCGGCGTGGGCATTCTCCTGCTCGGCAAGTCCGGCATCGGAAAGAGCGAGATCGCGCTCGACCTGGTCACCCGCGGGCACCGCCTGGTCGCGGACGACATCGTCGAGGTCACCCGACGCAAGCAGGACACGGTCTACGGCTCCGGCAATCCAATCATCAAGCACCACATGGAGATCCGGGGCCTGGGCATCATCAACATCAAGGACCTGTTCGGCGTCGCCGCGGTCCGTGACCGCAAGAAGATCGAGCTGGTCATCGAGCTGGTGGAGTGGGATCCCCATCGCGAGTACGATCGGCTGGGCGTGGAGGAGCGGTTCTTCAACGTCGTCGGCGTGGACCTTCCGCTCTCCACCATCCCGGTCCGCCCCGGCCGCAACATCACCACCCTGGTCGAGGTCGCGGCCCGAAATCACCTCCTCAAGCTGCAGGGCCACCACAGCGCCAAGGAGTTCGCCGAGCAGCTCAACCGCGCCATCGCCGAGGGCGCCATGCGGAGGACCCTGGGCGAGGAGGTGGAGTGATGGAGGCTCCGGCGAACGGGCGCCGGCGCATCGTCATCCTCACCGGCGTCTCGGGATCCGGGAAGTCCACCGCGGTCCGGGCGCTCGAGGACGCGGGGTACTTCTGCATCGACAATCTCCCGGTCGTCCTCCTTCCACAGCTCACCGGCCTCGGGGAGCTGGCCCAGCCCGACACCCGTCTGGCCCTGGTGGTCGATGCGCGGGAGGGCGAGATGCTCCGGAAGGCTCCGGGCATCCTCGGCAGGCTCCGCGGCGAGGGGCACCACGTGGAGCTGGTCTTCCTCGACGCCTCGGACGAGAGCCTGGTCCGGCGCTACTCGGAGACCCGGCGCCGGCACCCGCTCGCCTCGGACGAGAGCGTGCCGGCGGGCATCGCCCGGGAGCGCGAGCTGCTCGGCGACCTCCGGGACCTGGCCGACCAGGTCATCGACACCTCCCAGCTCAACGTCCACGACCTGAAGCGCCTGATGATGGCCCGCTTCGGCGAGGCCGGGGCGTCGCTCCCCAGCCTGACGGTCATCTCCTTCGGGTACCGCTACGGGGTGCCGCCCCAGGCGGATCTGGTGTTCGACCTCCGCTTCCTCCCCAACCCGTACTTCGTCCCCGAGCTCAAGCCGCTCACCGGGGAGGATCCGCGAGTGGCCAGCTACGTCCTCGAACGGCCCGAGACCCAGGAGTTCCTGAGCCGGATCGTTGACCTGGCACAGTTCCTCTTCCCCCGGTACCAGCGCGAGGGAAAGGCCTACCTGACCGTGGCCCTCGGCTGCACCGGTGGAAAGCACCGCAGCGTCGCGGTCGCCGCTGCCCTGGCCGAGCGTCTCGGTGCGGGGCGTCCGGACGTGCAGCTCCAGCACCGCGACATCGAGAAGGAGTAAGCGAGCAAGCTCGCGCAGAGAGTGCTGCAGACCTGTTACTGGCGTCGAGTAGCCTCGGCGAGGGTCGTTCCCACCCGGGGGTCTGCCTGGACGCCGGCTGGCTCACCCCCGATCTCCGTCTTATCCTGAGGGTGCGCGTGAAGATCTGGCGGTCTCCACGTGTCGAATGGTTGCAGCCAATGGCGGCGTAGGAGTAGGGAGCCGCGGCGGACTGCAGAGAGGTGTCATCATGGTCGGGCTCGTCGTTGCAGCCCATGGTCGTCTGGCGCAGGAGCTGGTGGCGACCGCCGAACAGATCATGGGAGCTATGCCCGAGGTGGCGACGGTGAGCATCGAGCCGGGCACCTCGCCTGAGGCAATCCGCGCCCAGATGCGCTCGGCGGTGAAGGAGCTCGACCACGGCGAGGGCGTTCTCGTGCTCGCCGATCTCTTCGGCGGGACCCCGTGCAAGGAGTCGCTTCTGCTCTGCCAGAAGTCGAACGTCGAGGTCCTGGCCGGGGTGAACCTTCCGATGCTGATGAAGGCCGCCTCGCTCCGGAAGGAGCACCTGCCGCTGCACGATCTGGCGCAGTCGCTCTACACGTACGCCCAGCGCAACATCCGCTTCGCCTCCGAGCTGGTCCGCGACGCCGCCGGCCGGCACGTCACGTCCTGAGCGCACGCCGTCAGGGCGGATCGCTACCGTCCGCTCGCCCGCTGGCATTCGAGGCCACGTGATCTCCTTCCTCCGCATCGACAGCCGGCTCATCCACGGACAGGTCGTCGAGGCCTGGCTGCCGGCGCTCAAGGTGGCGCGGGTCGTGGTGTCGGACGACGAGGCGGCCCACAGCCCTCTGATGAAGACCGCGATGGGACTGGCGGTCCCCCCCGAGCTCGAGGTGGACATCCTCCCGCTCCGGGAGACGCCCTTCCCCGCGTTCGCCGCCGACGGAGTACGCACACTCCTGCTCCTTCGTGACGTCCAGGCGCTCGTCGAAGCGCGAAAGCTCGGGCTGCCGCGGACGCGGCTGAACCTGGGCAACGTCCATCACGGACCGATGCGGCGTCAGGTCTCGACCTCGGTGTTCCTCAATGCGGAAGAGCTGGCTCAGCTGAAGGCTCTCCATGACGAGGGCTGGGACATCGAGGCGCGGGGTGTCCCCTCCGAGCGTCCGGTCACCTTCACCGAGATGGTGGAGCGCTTCGGAAAGGGCTAGACAGCCCGCCCATGCACGACGCCTGGGTCCACGTCGCGCTGGCGGGGGCCTGGGGCGCACTGGTGGGCCTGGAGCGCCGGGCCTTCCTCCAGGCCATGTTCAGCCGCCCCCTGGTGGCCGCCACGGGGATGGGTCTTCTGCTCGGACAGCTGCAGACAGGGCTCTACCTGGGGATGGTCCTCGAGCTGTTCTACCTGGGGACCGCGTCGCTCGGGGCGGCGCTCCCGGAGAACGACACGCTGGCTGCGAGCGGGACCACCGCCGCGGCCGCGATGATGGCCGACCAGACCGGTGGCGGAGGAACGCCGGCCATCTGGAGCCTCTGCCTCATCCTCTTCGCCGGGCTCGGGCTGCTCGGTCGGGCCGTGGACCGCCGGCTCGAGGGCCACGCGGCCGCGCTCAGCACCCACGGCCTGGAGCTGGCGGAGCATGGTGAGCTCGAGAGTGCGGTACGGCAAAACCTCCTGGGCATCTGGCCGTACGCGCTCGTCTACTTCTCCCTGAACGTGGCCTGTGCCGGCCTGGGGCTGCTGATCGGCACGTACATCCACCACGTGCCGCTGGTGGTGCTCCGGGGGCTGGCGTGGGCCTTCCCGGCGATGGCTTCGGTGGCTGCGGCCATCGCCGCCCGGGGCTCGCATGCCCGGAACGCGGCCGCGTGGGGCCTGCTCGGCGGCGCGCTCATGACCACGGCGGCGCTGATCCTGGCCTGGGTGAACGAATGATCGGCCCGGGGACGCACCTGCCGACCTCGGTGAAGCTCCGGGTCTTCCTGCGGTCCCTGCTGCTGCAGGCCAGCTGGAACCCGAAGGGGATGCAGAACCTCGGGCTGGTCTACGCCCTGTACCCGGCGCTGGAGGTGCTCTACCCGGACCCGGAGAAGCGCCGGGAGGCCGTGCAGCGGCACCTGACCTTCTTCAACACCCACCCGTACGTGGCCGCGGCCATCGTGGGCGGGGTGCTCTACCACGAGGAGCGGATCGCCGCCGGCGAGGAGGATCCGCGCCGGGTGACCGAGTTCAAGGGCGCCCTCATGGGTCCGCTCGCGGCGCTGGGGGACGGCTTCTTCTGGCTCTCGCTCCGGCCGGCGGTGGGGGCTCTGTGCGCGGCGCTGGTGCCCTGGCTCGGCGCATGGGCGGCGGTGCTGTTCCTCGTCCTCTACAACGTCGTCCACTTCACGCTCCGTGCCCGGCTGTTCCGGATGGGGCTTCAGCTGGGGGACCGCCTGGTGGAGGCAGTGGCCCGGGCCCGTCTTCCTTCGCGGGGCGCGCGTCTGCGTGCGGTCGCGGCGGCGAGCGCAGGTGCGGCCGCGACGTACCTCGCCTTCGCCTTCGGGGCGCAACAGGGGGGCGTCGGGGGCTGGCTCCTCGCCGGTGGTTGTCTGGCCCTGGGGGCGCTCAGTTACCTTCTGGTGGCCAGGAGGGTGCCCACCGCAGTTCTCACCGCCATGGCGGCACTCCTGGCCGGGTGCCTCGGTGCCTGGCTGTAGGATGTACGGGGAGAGGTGATGTCGTCGGAGAACGCGGAAGCCGAGTTCACGATCATCAACCAGCTGGGGCTCCACGCCCGGGCGGCCGCCCAGCTGGTCCAGCTCGCCAACCGGTGCAAGTGCGACGTCATGCTCAAGACCGACTCCGAAGAGGTGAACGGCAAATCGATCATGGGCGTGCTGATGCTGGCCGCCGCCCAGGGGCAGGTGCTGACCGTCTCCGCGACCGGCCCGGGAGCGGCCGACTGCGTCCGGGAGATCGGGGAGCTCATCGCCAATCGCTTCGGAGAGGCCCAGTGAGGATGGTGGCCCGGTGAGCACGCAGGCGATCAGCCTCAAGCTCCACGCCATCGGCGCGAGCCCTGGCATGGCGGTCGGACGGGCCTACGTGCTCGACCGCCGGCGGGTGCGGACCCCGAAGATGAAGCTCGGCGCCCAGGAGGTGGAGCGCGAGCTCATGCGGTTCAAGACCGCCATCGACCTCTCCGAGCATCAGCTGCTCGAGCTGAAGACGCGGCTGGAGCAGAGCGACGGGAAGGACCACGCGCTCATCCTCGAGGCGCACCGGCTGATGCTCCGCGACCCGATGCTGGTCGATGAGGTCAACAAGCTGATCGGCGCCGAGCAGATCAACGCCGAGTGGGCGGTCCGCCGGGTGACCCGGAAGATCAAGCACCTCTTCGACGAGATCCCCGACGAGTACTTCCGCGAGCGCCGGGCGGACGTGGACTTCATCGCCGATCGCGTGGTGCGGAACCTCCTGGGCCAGGTGGTGGACGTGGAAGAGGAGGTGCCGGAGGGGGCAGTCATCGTCGCTCACGACCTCTCTCCGGCCGACGCGGCGATGCTCGCCCGGACGGGCCGCGTGGCGGCCTTCGTGACCGACGTGGGCGGCTCCACCAGCCACACCGCCATCGTGGCCCGGGCGCGGAGCACGCCGGCGGTCGTGGGCGCAGGGCGGGTGTCGGAGCAGATCTCCCCGGGGGACATCGTCGCCGTGGACGGCTCGCGGGGGGTGCTCTGGGTCAACCCGCCGGCGGGGACGCTGACCGACATCCGGGCGGATCTGGAGAAGATGCTGGCCCGCGGCCGGGAGGCGATGCAGAGCGCCCAGCTGCCGGCGGTCTGCCTCGACGGGTTCCGGGTCCGGATGCAGGGCAACATGGAGTTCCTCGAGGAGATCCCCGAGCTGCTGGCGGCCGGCGCCGAGGGCATCGGCCTGTACCGGACGGAGTTCCTCTTCCTCGATCGGCTGGATGCGCCCACCGAGGAGGAGCACTACCTGGCCTACCGGAGCGTGCTGGAGAAGCTCGGCGGGCGGCCGGTGACGATCCGGACCGTGGACCTCGGCGGGGACAAGATGCCCGGGTTCCGGAAGTCCGAGCGGGAGCCGAATCCCGCGATGGGGCTCCGGGCGATCCGCTACTCGCTGCGGCAGCGGGACATGTTCCGGGCCCAGCTGCGCGCGCTCCTCCGGGCGAGCGTGCACGGGAACCTCCGCATCATGTTCCCGCTGATCTCCGGGGTCGCCGAGCTGCGGGAGGCCCGGAGCGAGCTGGAGCACTGTCGCTCCGAGCTGTCGCGCGAGGGCGTGCCGATGAGCGGCCGGTTCCCGGTGGGGATCATGGTCGAGACGCCGAGCTCGGCGTGGATCGCCGACCGGCTGGCGCAGGAGGCCGATTTCTTCAGCATCGGCACCAACGACCTCATCCAGTACACGCTCGCCATCGACCGCCAGAACCGCGACGTGGCGTACCTCTACAAGCCGCTGCACCTCTCGGTGCTCAGGTCGCTCAAGGCCATCGCCGATGCCGGGCGCACGGCGGGCATCCCGGTCTCGATGTGCGGGGAGATGGCCGGGGATCCACGCTTCGCGCTGGTGCTGCTGGCGCTGGGTCTGGAGGAGCTGTCGATGCCCGCCGGGCAGATCCCGGTGATGAAGGCGCTCATCCGGCGCCTCTCGCGGGCCGAGGCCGTGCGGGCGATGGACGAGGCGATGAGGCTCACCACCGCCGAGGAGATCGACCGGCACCTCCGGGCCTTCGAGGCGCGGCTGGGGATCAAGATCGGCTGACGCCTAGCTCGGCTTGGGTCCGCCCACGCTCAGGGCGCGACGGAGGAACTCGGTGCGGTCCACCCGCACCTGAGATGCCTCCATGCCGTGGCTGGTGGGGTACGTCCGGACCTCGCCTCGGCCGCCGACGGCCTGCCGCCACCGCTCGATCTGCTGGGCGGGGACGTAGAAGTCTTCCTGCGCCAGCTGCACCAGCAGCGGGCCCTCGACGGCCGGGAGCGCGTCGATGGGGTCGATGGCGGCGAGGCGCCGGCGGTAATCCTGCTCGTCGGTGGGGCGCTTCTTCGGGTCGTAGAACATCCAGGCCTCGAAGCGCGGGGTGAGCGCGAGCAGCACGTGAGCCCGCGGCCGTCCGTCGGCAGCCGAGGCGAGGAGCCCGGTCATCCCTCCGAAGTCGTGGCCCACCACCGCCATCCTTCCCGGATCCACCTCCGGCTCCTGGCCCAGAAGGTCGAGGCCGCGCCGGAGCGAGATGACCTGGGCGGTGAACGCCGCCGGGTCCTCGTCCATGGTGCGCTTCTTGTACCAGTCCGCCTGACTCCACAGCGCGTCCACCAGCAGCGAGACGACACCCTGCTGGGCGAGCTGCACCGCCTCCTCGAGGAACTCGGTCCGGTTGCTCGTCGCCGGCTCGCCGAGCCAGTGCACCCAGAGCACCGCCGGACCGCGGCTCGTCCCCTGGGGAGGCCGCACCAGCGTTCCCCGCACCGGCGGGGTGCCCGGAGCGCCTGCGTAGGTCAGCTCGACGACCTGGGTGCCCGCGCGGTCCGAGGTGGAGAGGACCTGGATGCCGAGCGGCGTTCCCGGATCGGGGAAGCGCGCGTCGTAGGCCTTCGAGGCCTCGGGTCGCGGGGGAGTCGCCGGCCGCGAGCCACCGGTGCTGGCGCACGCGCTGGCGAGCGCGAGGAACGAGACAAGCGAGAGGGAGCGGATCATGAGCGGGCGCCACTCTCGGCGGCGGGAGCGCTCGTCCGCAATGGGCACTGCAGCGGAAAGGACTGGCGAGCAGCCACCAGGCTGCGGTGTGCTGCAGGCTCCCATGGCCAGACGCCGACGGACGCGGAAGGTCGACGAGGCGTACGAGTTCGAGGTGTACCCGCCGGGCACGCTCCGCCTTCGCGACGTGGACCTGTCGATCCGGGTCAAGGGGGACGAGCACTACGAGGAGGAGCTGAAGGCGCGGCAGCGCGAGGTGTTCGGACTTCAAGTGAAGATGTTCCAGACCGGCCAGCGCGCGATCTTCGTCTTCGAGGGCTGGGATGCGGCGGGGAAGGGCGGGTGCATCAAGCGGCTCACCGCCGAGATGGATCCCCGTGGCTACAAGGTGTGGCCCATCGGTCCGCCGGATGAGGAGAGCCGCCGCCACCAGTACCTCTGGCGGTTCTGGAACCGTCTCCCCGGCCGAGGAGAGGTCGCCGTGTTCGACCGGAGCTGGTACGGCCGGGTCCTCGTGGAGCGCGTGGAGAAGTTCGCCACCAAGGCGGAGTGGAAGCGCGCTTACGACGAGATCAACGCCTTCGAGCGGATGCTGACCTCCGACGGAGTGCAGGTGAGGAAGTTCTTCCTCCACATCGACCGGAAGACCCAGCTCGAGCGCTTCAAGGCGCGGGAGACCGACCGGTTCAAGAGCTACAAGATTGGCCCGGATGACTGGCGGAATCGCCGCCGGTGGAAGGACTACGAGGAGGCCATCGGCGAGATGCTGGACCGCACCCACCGGCCCGATGCGCCCTGGGTGCTCGTCTCCGCCAACGACAAGCACCACGCGCGGCTGGAGGTGCTGCGCGTCTGTGCCGACGTGATGGCCGCCTCGCTCGAGGGGCGCCGCTGAACGGCGCCCGGCGGGTTCCGAATCATTGAACCGTGAGGTGGTAGGTGAGCGTCGTGTCCCCGGTCATGCCGAAGCTGTCCTTCTGGTGCCACACCAGCGTGTGCTGACCGCTGGAGAGCGGCTTCACAATGAAGAGGTAACCGTCGGCGACCGCGGGCTGCTGCTGACCCGTGACGCAGCCGTCGAGGGTCGTCTGGAGGCTGGGGTCGCCCTTGATGTTGAAGAGGTTCTTCGACGTGAACCGGTAGCGGAGCATGTCCGGCTGGGGCACGCCGTCGATGGTGACCTCGAGGAAGAAGACGGTGTCGACGAACGCCACGGCCGGTCCGATCAGAAAGTCGTACAGCGACTGTCCCGGAGCCGGCTGGAACGTCGGGTCCGGGCAGGGGTAGTCGTTGAGAAAAGAGCTGACCTGGACGAGCAGTGCTCTCTGGTGCGGGATGGTGCAGCTCCGCTCGCCCTCGAAGTGAGAGCTGCCGGGAATCACCGATGGCAGGAACCACACCGGCCCCTCCTGGTCGACGCCGCAGCTGGCGCCGGTCTGGTCGAGCAGCGGATTGCTCGCTGCCGGCTGGCGGTAGATCCATTTCCAGACCAGCTCACCCCACCGCTCCATCGAGGTGCCGTAGGGACTGGCGTCCGGAGCGAAGAGGGCGGGGACGTTGCTCTCGTGGAGATCAGCGACCTGCTGCGACGACTCTGGTCTGGCCATGTCGCTGCCACCGCAGCCCAGCATGGTGGCGACGACGAACGCGACGACGACTGCGAACATCGAGAAGAAGCGCATCGGAGTCTCCTGGTCGGTTGCACCCGGAGCTTCGTCAGTCGGCGATGCGGCCGGAGGATCCTCTTCGGCGCTTTCGGATGGACCAGTCGAACCGCCGGCCCGCGTCTGGGCGCGGGTCGAGGGCGTCGGGCGGGGCCGAACCGGCCTACCTCGAGGCCTCGACCTTCACCGGCCCGAATTGCTTGAGCGAGTCCCCCACCACCTTCCGGTCGCCCACCACCACGAGGGTCATCCGCTGCGGATCGATGTACTTCCGCATGACGCGCGTGACATCCGCGGGGGTGACCGCCTCCACCCGCTGCACGTAGGTCCGCAACCAGTTAGCCGGCAGACCGTGCAGATCGACGAAGCGCAGCTGGATCACGATTCCTGCGCGGGTGCTGTTGCGGAGCACGAAGTTGCCGGCCACGTACTTCCGTACGCCGGCCAGCTCCTCGTCGCCCGGGGGCTCCTTCCGGAGGCGCTCGATCTCGTTGACGATCTCGCGGACCGCCGCCGCGGTGTCCTTGGTGGTGACGTCTGCCGTCTCGACCCAGGTACCCACCCCCGGATGGACGGCGATGACGCTCCGGGGAGAGTAGGTGTACCCGTGCTTCTCGCGGATGTTGGTGGTGATGCGACTGCTGAAGATGCCGCCCAGGAGCACATCGGTCACCACCAGCGGGATGTAGTCCGGCGAGGTGGGCGAGATGGCCGGCAGGCCCAACCGCACGGTGGACTGCACCGCGTCCGGTCGGTCCAGGAGGAGGACCTTCCGGGCGGCCCTGGGCGCAGGCTTCGGCCGAGGCGTCCCCTTCGCCTTGCCCCAGCCACCGAACGCCTCCTCGACCGCGGCGCGTACCGCCGCCGGGTCGAACCGTCCCACCACGTAGAGGTGCGCCCGGTTTGCGCCGGCGAAGCGGGTCCAGAGCGCCTTCGCCTGCTCCAGCGTGAAGCGGTCCACCTCCGCCGCTACCGGGAGCACCCGTCCATAGGGGTGATTGCCGTAGATGGCCCGGAAGAACAGCTCCTCGGCCAGAGGCTGCTGCTGGCTCCGCTCGATCGCCACCTCTCGCTGCAGGTCGCCCCGGAGCCTGGCCAGCTCCGCGGTGGGGAAGGCGGGGGTGCGCGCCACCTCCGCAACGAGGCGGATGGCGTCCACGGTGGAGTCGCCGAGGCACTCGATGTCGAGCGAGGTCTGGTCGCTACGAACGTTTGCCTGGAGCTCTCCGCCGAGCCCGGCCGCGGCCTCGGCCACCTGCACCGCGCTCCGCTTCGTGGTGCCCTGGAGGAGCAGCTTCCCCATGAGGTCGGCAAGGCCGGTCTGGTTGGCGGCTTCATCCGCGTTGCCCAGCTGCAGGGCGAGCGACACGTCCGTCTTCGGGACGGCGCCGTAGGGGACGAGCGTCACCTTGAGACCGTTCTTGAGCGTGAAGGCGGTGGTGGCTGGCAGCTCGAACGGCGGCGTGGGTCCGGGCGCCGGAGGCGTCTCCGCGGCCGTGGCGAGCCCGGTGGCGAGCAGCGCGACTGCGAGCACGGTGCGCGACATCACTTGCCTCCCGCCGGCTGCAGGGCGACCACGGTGCGGTTGGTGGGACGGAGCCATTCCTGCGCGGTGCGCTGGATGAGCTCGGGCGTCACGGCGAGCAGGCTGGGCTCGATCCGGTTCACCGCCCCGGCGTCGCCGTCGAAGAGCGCGTGGGCGGCGAGGAGGTCCGCCCGGCCGAAGCCGAACATCGTCTCGAGGTCCGCGTAGTACGCGCTCCTGGCCTTCACCCGGGCGCGCTCGAGGGTGGCAGCGTCCACCGGAGCCTGACGCAGCGGCTCGATCGCCGCGTCCATGGCAGAGACGATCTCCTTCGGGTTGTGCGAGGCGTCGTGGAACACGTACGCCATCCAGAGCATTGGCCCCTGGTAGTTGAACTGGTTGCCGAGCAGGTTCGCGCCGCCCCCCACCTCACCGGTGAGCCCGCGCTTCTGCACCAGCTCCTGGTAGAGCCGGCTGTCCGGTCCTGCGACCAGGATCTGCTGGATGAGCGCCATGGCCCAGAACTCGGGAGAGCCGCGGGGAGGCATGTGGTAGGCGACCGCGAGCGCCGGGCGCTGCGCGAGCTTGTCGTCCACCGCCTTCCACTGCTCCTCGGTCTGCGGGGGCTCGGTCAGGTCCGGGATGGGCGGCACGTCGGCCCTGGGGATGCTGTCGAAGTAGCGGGACACGAGAGGCTTCACCTGGGCGGGGTCGAAGCTCCCGCTCACCACCAGCACCGCGTTGTTGGGCGCGTAGTAGGTCTTGAAGAACTTCTCGACGTCCTGGAGCGTGGCTGCGTCCAGATCGGTGAGGTCGCCGTAGAAGTTGTGAGCGTTGTACCAGTTCTTGTTCGCCAGCTGCGGCACGGTCAGCCAGGGCCAGCCGCCGTAGGGCCGGTTGAGCACGTTGACCCGGACCTCGCTCTTCACCACTCCCTGCTGGTTGGTGAGGTTCTCCTGGGTCACCTTGAGCCCGCGCATCCGGTCCGCCTCGGCCCAGAGCACGGTGTCCAGCACGTTGGAGGGGATCACCTCGAAGTAGTTGGTGAAGTCGAAGCGGGTGGAGCCGTTGAGAATGCCACCGTTCCGCTGCACCAGCTGGATGAAGGCCAGCTTCCCCAGGTTCTCGCTGCCCTGAAACATCATGTGCTCGAAGAGGTGCGCGAACCCCGTGCGGTTGCGCGGCTCGATGCGAAGACCGATGTGGTAGTAGACCGCCACCGTCACGATGGGCGCGGTGGTGTCGCGGGAGAGCACCACCTTGAGCCCGTTGGCCAGGGTGTAGGCGTCGACGGGGATCTCGAACGCCGGCTTGGCGTCGGGCGGGATGAAGCGCGCTGCCGCGGCGTCGGCCGAAGGCGGGGGCGTCGGGGCAGCGACGGGCGGAGGCGGAGACGGCGCCTGGGCCGGAGGAGGCGAATGCGCGCACCCGAGCGCGAGGGCCAGCGAGAGACAGGCGAGAGTCCTCATGGAGAGGGCGCTCGTAGTCTCCGGAGACCACCTCGACAAGCACTCTTCCGCGGACTGCCTCGCCCTGCGTTCACTCGTCGTCGCGACGATCTCGCTCGAAATGTCGGGTCAGCGTCGGCTGCACTCCGAGCCATGTCTCGCGCCGCACGGTCCACGCTTCGTAGGTGGGGGTGAAGAGGTTCGTCTCGTCAAAGGAGCCGAGGTGCAGCTCGATCTCGTCCGAGCCATCGATCACCCCGAACACGTGGGAACCGCAGCGCGTGCAGAAGGCCTGGCGGTACCCCGACCTGGTCAGGAACGTGCCGAGCATTGCGTGAGCCAGCGGACCGTTGTCCGCGCCCGTGAGGAGCACCGCGGACCGCGAGAAGATGACGAGGGCCGCGAACGGAGCCGCGTGGCGCTTCCTGCAGTCCAGGCAATGGCACAGCCCCACCCGGCGTGGCTCACCCGAGGCGTGGAGCTCGATCTGTCCGCAACCGCAGCTCGCCCGGCGCACGGGTTCTGGTAGAGGTCCCACCATCTCGATGCAGAGCCTCTCTCTCGGCGTCGCCGCTGGCAACCCGTCTGGCGTGCCCAGGGCGGTCGCTCTCATGGTCGTCGCCTCGGTGCTCCTCGCGGGGCTGGGCAACCCTGCCGGCGGTACCCACCCTGACGAGGGGCTGTACCTCCAGGCCGCGCGCGAGATGCACGACCGCGGGGACTGGCTCACCCCCACGGTGGACGGCCGGCCGGACTTCACCAAGCCGCCGCTCCTCTACTGGGCCATGGGGCTCTCGTTCGCGCTCTTCGGCGAGACGCTCTTCGCGGCGCGGTTGCCGGTGGCGCTCGCCGCCCTGGCGCTGGTCTGGGTGACCGGCCGCCTGGCTCGCCGGGCCGCCGGACCCGGGACGGAGCCGGTGGCCATCCTGCTCCTCGGCACCTGCCTCGGGCTGCTCCGCTACGCGCGGGTGGACCTGATGGACGTGCCGCTCGCGCTGGCCGTCGCGGTGGGGCTCTGGGCGTGCTGGCAGGTCGCCGACGGCGGCCCGATGTGGCTCCTCTTCGTGACGGGCGTGGCCGCGGGCGCGGCGACGCTCCTCAAGGGACCGGTGGGGCCCCTCTTGATGGTGCTTCCGGGCGCGATGTGGCTCGGCCGGCGCGGCCTCCTGAGGCGCGCGCTTCCCTGGCTCGCCGGGGCCGCCGTCCTCGCGCTGCTGTTCCCGGCGCCCTGGTACCTCGCGATGGCGAATCGGCACGGCGAGCCCTTCGTCACCCGGTTCTTCGGGACGGAGAACGTGGGGAAGTTCCGCTTCCCCTGGACGCTGGAGGGCGAGCTGGGCCTCCTCCTCGCGCTCCCTGTGCTCCTCCTTCCCTGGACACCCCTGGTCCGGGTGCGTGGCCCCGGGGCGGCGCTGGCCTGGCCCTGGGTGGTGGGGCTGCTGCTTCTCTACAGCCTGCCGGGGCTCAAGCACCCGCACTACGTCGTGCCGGCCCTCGCGCCACTGGCAGTGCTGGCCAGCAGCCCCAGGCCAGGAGCGGCTCGGCTCGGCACCGTCGCGCTGATGCTCGCGCTGGCCCTCGCCGGTGCGCTGGCTCTCCGGTTCCCGCTCGCGGCGCCCGTGCAGCTGGGCGTGGCCTCGGTGGTGGTGCTGCTCGGGCTGTCGGCGCTGGCGGTCCTCAGCGGCGCGGTGGGCGCGGGGGGGCTCGGCCTCGCCGGCGCGGCAGTGGTGCTCTTTGCGAATGTGCTGCCGGGAGCGATCCCTCCGCCGGTGCCCGCCTGGGTCGCGGAGCGCGCCGGGTCGCGCCCACTGTTCACCGCGACGCAGAACCCGGGGCTGTACTCGTTTCTCGTGGGGCGGACGGTGCACCGGGTCTCCGGGGAGGAGTCGGTGCTGCGGGCCCTCGAGGACGGGCAGGCGCTCCTGGTCACCCGGGAGGAGCGCGCCGGGCTCCCGGCTGCGGTCACGGCACGGCTCTCACCCCTGGCCAGCTGGCCGCGGCTGCGCGGTCGCCTCTCGGTGAAGGAGGTGCTGGACGCCTGGCTGCGGGCGGACACGAGCCAACTGTTCGAGCCGATGACTCTGGAAGTCCTGGGAACCCGTCCGCCCCCCTGAACGGTTTGACCTGGGAGGCGGGCGATCGATAGTGTCCCGCGCCCTTTCGCAGCACCAGGAAGACCCCAGCCATGCCCAAGGATTTTCTCTTCACCTCCGAGTCCGTCACGGAGGGCCACCCGGACAAGGTGGCCGACCAGATCAGCGACGGAGTCCTCGACGCGATCCTCGCCGGTGACACCCGCGGCCGCGTCGCGGTCGAGACGCTGGTGAAGACGGGCCTGGCCATCGTGGCCGGCGAGGTGACGACCAGCACCTACGTCGACATCCCGACCATCGTCCGCAACACCATCGTCCGCATCGGCTACACCCACAGCGACATGGGCTACGACGGCCATACGTGTGGAGTGATGGTGGCCATCGAGGGCCAGAGCCAGGACATCGCCCGCGGAGTGGACAACGACAAGGAGCAGGGCGCCGGCGACCAGGGGATGATGTTCGGGTACGCGTGCAACGAGACGCCGGAGCTGATGCCGGCCCCCATCCACTACGCGCACGCGCTCACCAGGAAGCTGGCCGATGTGCGCCGGAAGTCGCTCGACTGGCTCCGCCCCGACGGCAAGAGCCAGGTGACGGTGCAGTACGAGAACGGCAAGCCGGTGCGCATCGACACCGTGGTGGTCTCGACGCAGCACGCGGAGTCGGTCTCCAACAAGAAGATCCACGAGGCGGTGCGGGAGGAGGTCATCCTCAAGGCGCTGCCGAAGAAGCTCCTCGACCGGAAGACCCGCTTCTTCATCAACCCCACCGGGCGCTTCGTCATCGGCGGCCCCATGGGCGACTCGGGGCTCACCGGCCGGAAGATCATCGTCGACACCTACGGCGGCATGGGGCGGCACGGCGGAGGCGCCTTCAGCGGCAAGGACCCGAGCAAGGTGGATCGCTCCGCGGCGTACATGGGGCGCTACATCGCCAAGAACGTCGTCGCGGCCGGGCTCGCCGAGCGCTGCGAGGTCCAGGTGAGCTACGCCATCGGCGTGGCGGATCCGGTCTCGGTGATGGTGGAGACCTTCGGGACCGCCAAGGTGCCCGAGGAGCGCATCGCCGAGGCAATCCGCAGGACCTTCTCCCTGAAGCCGCGGGAGATCATCGAGCACCTCGACCTGCTCCGGCCCATCTACCAGAAGACCGCCGCCTACGGGCACTTCGGGCGCTCGGAGAAGGAGTTCACCTGGGAGCGCACCGACAAGAAGGACGCGCTCCGGGATGCGGTGGGCGCGCGGGCGCTCCGCGCCGTCGGCGGCTGAGCCCTCGGCGTCCGCGATCGCGGCTCCGGGAAAGGGGGGGAAGCGATGCACATCTTCCGGCTGTGCCTTCTCGGCGCGTGCGCCGGGACGAACGGCTGCTCCGAGACCGTCGCCGCGTGTGAGGGGGTGCTTTGCGGCGCGCTCCCCCCGGCCATCACCTTCCAGATGCTCGACGGAATCGACGGAGGGACGGTGCCCGGTGCGCGCGTCAACGGGCTTGACTGCTCTGCCGTCTGCCCGGGGCAGCTCGCGGATGGCGGGCTGGTCGAGCAAGCCGGGACGTTCGAGTTCACGGCCGACGCGCCCGGGTATGTCGATCTCCGGTTCGAGGTCGTCGTGCCGATCGCCGCCCCGGTGGTCGGCCAGTGCTGTCCCGTTCCATTCGTGCCGCAGCACCGTGACGTGGCGCTCACGCCTCTCTGAGGTCAGACGATGCCGCGAACGAGCAGCTGGCTTCTCCTGGTGGTCGGTGCGCTGGCGACGCCTTTCCTTGTCGCGTGCAACGAGATCTGCAGCTGCGCCGCCCAGCAGTCGTTCCTCAGCGTGAGCGTGATCGACGCGATCGACGGCGGCTCGATCCCGTCGGCACGGGTGAACGGTTGGCCCTGCGAGGGGACCTGCTGGTTCTCCCGGAAGCCGGATGGGGGCGCCCCCGAGGCTGGCCCGGTGGACCTCACGGTGACTGCAGACAGATACCAGTCGAGATCGCTCACGGTCGTGGTCCCCGCGACTACCCCCGTCGACCAGGGATGCTGCGGCTTCGGTCCCGCGTGGATCCCCCAGGGCGTGACCCTTCCGCTGCAACCGCTCTGAGACGGCGAGATCGGCCCGCGCGGGGTCCTCGAAGCAGCCGCCGTCGCTGGACCCGGAGCCTGCGCCCGGTCCATGGTCGCGCCCGTGCGAGCCGACATCGTTCCCGGAGCGTCGTTTCCCGACTACGAGCTGAGTGACCACCGTGGCAAGCGGCGGAAGCTCTCCGCCCTGCAGGGCCCGGACCCCCTTGTCCTGATCCTCAGCCGCGGCGCGTTCTGTCCCAAGGACCGGCGCCAGCACGAGGGGCTGGTGCAGCTCCACCGAGAGATGGAGGTCGGCTACTGCCGGATGGTGACCATCTCCACCGACGCGCTCCTCGAGCTGAACGAGTTCCGGAGCGGGGTGGGCGCTCACTGGACCTTCCTCTCCGACTCGGGGCGGAAGGTGCAGAAGGACCTGGACATCGTCGAGTACACCGACCCGACGCACAATCCCATGGTCCCGTACACGCTGGTGCTCGAGCCGGGGCTCAAGGTCTTCAGCGTCTACAACGGGTACTGGTTCTTCGGTCGCCCCACGGTGGAGGAGCTGCGTCGAGACCTGCGTGCCGTCCTCCAGCGCTGCCGGCCGGACTGGGACCTCTCGGATCCGGGGCTGCGCCAGGCCTGGGCGTCGGGAGAGAAGACGCGCTTCTATCCCTACGGCAAGACGTGGGCCGAGGTATTCGCGGGGCAGGATGAGCCCTGACGGACCGCGATGACGACCGCAGCGGAAGCACCGTCCCCTCGACGCCGGCACCGCACGGGAACGGTGCCCCTGCGCGATGCGGAGTCCGCGGATGTCCTCGAGCTCACCGCAGAGCAGGCGCGGCGGTTCCTCGTGCGCCGTCACTTCCTCGCGCCCCCGCGGTCTCTCCCCGCCCGGGCGGAGTCGGTGCTGCGGGTCGTCCGGGAGCTGGGGTCGGTGCAGTTCGATCCGCTGGAGGTGACCGGCGCGCGGAACGACGACCTGGTCCTCGCCGCCCGCATTCGCAACTACCGCCGCTCATGGATGGAGCGCTGGCTCTATGGGCCCCCTGCCGAGCGGCAGCTCTTCGAGGCCTACAACAAGTCGCTCAACATCCTTCCCGTCGAGGAGCTGCCGGTGCACCGGGTGGACTGGGAGCACTGGCGCTCGCGCAACGGGGCCTACCACCGGTTGCTCCAGCGGAACGGCGAGATCGCCGTGGCCATTCTCGACCGCCTCGGTCGTGAGGGACCCCTTCCGGGGAGCGCGTTCGTCGAGCGCGGGAGCGCGCGGCTGCACTGGGGCTGGGGCAAGATCACCGTCCCGCGTGCGCTGCTCTACGGGCTGTTCCGCACCGGGCAGATCGGCATCGCCCGCCGCGAGGGCAACGTGCGGGTCTACGACCGGATGGAGCGCCTGTTCCCCCAGGCGCTGCTCGATGCCCAGCTCCCGGAGGAGGAGGTGCGCCGCCACCAGCTCCTGAGTCGCTTCCGCGGGGTGGGGCTGCTCGGGCTCCGCGCCGGCGCGGAGATCTGGTCGGGAACGGTCCCGGCCCGCGAGCGCGCGCGGCTCACCGAGGGGATGGTCGCCGATGGTGCGCTCCGTCGCGTCCGGGTGCAGGGCGTCCGCGACGAGCGGTACATGCTCGCCTCCGATGCAGGGTTCCTCCGCGGAGGCGCGCTCCGGAAGCGGGAGGTGGCGCTGCTCGCGCCGCTCGACCCGCTGGTGTGGGACCGCGAGCTGCTCCGGCAGCTCTTCGACTTCGATTACGTCTGGGAGGTCTACGTCCCCGAGAAGGCGCGCAAGCACGGCTACTACGTGCTCCCGCTGCTCTGGGGCGACCGGCTGGTGGGGCGCATCGAGCCCCGTATTGACCGGAAGGCTGGCGTGCTCCGCGTGCCCGCTCCGCGGCTCGAGCACCGGATGCGCCGGACCGAGCGGCTCGACTTCGACGACGCGCTGGGACGCGCCCTCGAGGCACACCGGAGGCTCTCCGGCGCTGCACGCATCGAGCGCGCCTGAGCGAAGGCCTCCACCGGGCGGCCTCGTCAATCCCTCCCGATCCTGGGACGGGAATCCCACGCCCGGTCCGCCGGGTGCCCCGGCCCCCCCTGCGAGGGCTGGCACGGTTCTGGCTCTTCCGACCGGGCTCATGAAGGGGCTGGACCGAGAATTCCGCGAGGCGCTTCGGCTGTTCGTCCGCTCGCCCGCGTTCGTCGCGGCGGTGGTGCTTCCGATGGCGCTCACCCTCGGCGCGAACACCGCGCTGTTCACCGTCATCCGGGGGGTGTTGCTGCGGCCCTTGCCCTATCCCCAGCCGGAGCGGCTGGTCCGCATCTACCGGATGATGCCGCAGCGAAGCAGCGCGACCGGCCCGCTGTCGCCGCTGAACTACACCGAGGACCTCGTCCCGGCGCCCTCGGTGAAGTCGAAGGCCGCCTGGGCCGAGGGCAGCGCATCGCTCGCCGGTGAGGGTACGTCGGAGCACATCCGCGTTGGTGAGGGCACGGCCTCCCTTCTTCCCGTCCTGGGAGTGAACACGGCGGTCGGGCGCTGGTTCTCCGCGGACGAGGAGCAGCAGGGACAGCACCGCCGCGTGGTGCTGTCGCATGCCCTGTGGCTCCGCCGCTTCGGCGCGGATTCCGGCGCGCTGGGCCGCACGATCCACCTGGATGGCGAGCCCTATGTGATCGTCGGTGTGCTCCCCGCGGGGGCGGAGCTCCCCGAGCTCTGCGATGCCTGGGTGCCACTCTCCTTCCAGCCCCGGCAACTCGAGCCGGCCGCGAGGAACCGGCATTTCCTCGAGGTCGTCGCCCGGCTTGCCCCGGGGGCAACGCTCGAGGGCGCGCGCCGGGAGCTGGCCGACGCCGGGCGCCGTGCCATCGCCGACCATCCCGAGGCCTATGCCTCGTTCAACTTCGTCTTCGCGCCCATTCCGATGCACGAGGATCTCGTGCGCTCGGTCCGGCCGACGCTCGTGATGCTGTTCGGCGCGGTGGCCCTGGTCCTGCTCATCGCCTGCTTCAACGTCGGGAATCTCATGCTCGCCCGGGCCACGGCGCGGCAGCGAGAGCTCGCGATCCGCTCGGCCCTGGGGGCCGGACGCTCGGCGCTGGTGCGGAAGCTGCTGGTGGAGAGCATCGTGCTCGCCGTCACGGCGGGAATCCTCGGGCTCGTCGTCTCGACGGTCGCCACCTCGGCGCTGCTCTCGCTCGCGCCGGACGCATTGCCTCGTGCACAGGCCATCCATCCCGATTTTCCCGTCTTCGCCTTCTCCTTCGGGCTCTCCATCGGCAGCGGTGTCCTCTTCGGGCTCGTGCCGGCCCTGTCCGCCTCCGACCTCGATCTGGAGGGCACGCTGCGCGGCTCGGATTCGATGCGTCCTCATGCGCGGCGGCTCCGGCGCATCCTGGTGATGGCCGACGTGGGGCTTGCCCTGGTGCTCCTCTGCGCCGCCTCGCTGCTGCTCCGCAGCTTCGTGAACACGCTGGGCGTCGATCCGGGATTCCGGGCGGACGGCGTGCTGACCGCCCAGGCCGTCGTTCCCACACCGTCGGGCGAGGACCTGGATCGGTCCCACGAGCGCTGGCGCGGCTATGTGGAGCGCGCGGTTGCCGCACTCCGCACCGTGCCGGGTGTGCAGTCCGCGGGAGCGATCAACCTGCTGCCGCTCTCCGGCGATCGGAGCGACCGGATCCTGGTCGTCGAAGGGGAACGCGAGGATCAGGCGGCCGCGAAACCCGTCGTCCAGCACCGCGTCGTCACGCCCGGGTTCCTCGAGACGCTCCGCCTTCCGCTCCTCCAGGGACGCCGCATCGAGGATGCGGACCGCGCCGGCGCTCCCGCGGTCGTGGTGGTCAACGAGTCCTTCGCCCGGGGCTACTTCCCCGGCGGAGACGTCCTGGGCCGGCGGCTTCGGCTCGTCTCGCCCGCCACGGAATGGGCCACCATCGTCGGCGTGGTCGGCGACGTTCGCGAGTTCGGCCTCGACAAGCCCGCGACTCCGGCCATGTACTTTCCCGCCGACCAGCAGCCCGCGGCTGGAATGACCTACGTCGTTCGATCGGCCGCGCCCTTCGCCGAGACCAGCCGCCGCGTCGCAACGGCGCTCGGATCGGTGGACGCCGGCGTGCCCATCTTCGCGCTCCGGCCCTACGAGTCGCTCCTCTCCGCCTCGGTCGCCGAGCGTCGCTTCTCGCTCGTCCTGGTGGCCACCTTCGCCTTCCTCGCGCTGGTGCTGGCGGCGGTGGGGCTCTACGGGGTCGTCGCCTACTCGGTGCGGCAGCGCACGAAGGAGATCGGCGTGCGGATGGCGATCGGTGCGGATGCGGCCCGCATCGCCCGGCTGGTCGCCAGCGAGAGCGTCCGCATGGTGGGCTTCGGGCTCGCGGCCGGCCTGCTCGGTGCGCTCGCCGCGGCGAGGCTCCTCTCCGGGTTCCTGTACGGCGTCCAACCAGCAGATCCGGTGGCGATCCTCGCGGCAGCGCTGGTCCTCGCTGTCGCCGCCGTGCTTGCCACGCTCTTCCCGGTGCGCCGGGCGACGCGGGTCGACCCGGTCATCGCGCTCGCCGCGGAGTGATCTGGCGAAAGGTCGTTGTCCCGACGACCGCCGCTGACACGCGCAGCGCATGAAAGGCGCGTGACGGTTGACACCCGCGCGTCACGGATTTCCACCGATCGCACCACCGGTTCGACGCGAACACGTCGCTCAGACGCGAAGCCGAGCCGAGGTATCTCCCGCGGCCCCCAACACCACGGAGAGGAGTCCCTCATGCTCGCTTGCTGGCCTCGTCCCACCGCCGCCCTGGCCGCGGTCCTTCTGCTCACCGGAGGCGCACCGGCTCGCGCCGCTGCGACGCTCGTCGGCCGGGCCATCGTGCCCGCGGACACCTTCGAGGTGGGGCCGACCTCGGGGCAGTTCATCACCCCGGCGAACGGCCGGACTCCTCCGTTCGCCCGCCGGCAGCCGGTGCAGGGCTTCTCTGCGGTGCTCCGGGCCCGCGACGGTGATTTCTACGGAATGCCGGACAACGGGTTCGGCGCCAAGCCGAACTCGGCCGACTTCCTGCTGAGCGTCTACCGGCTCTCGCCGAGCTTCACCACCGCCTCGCGCGGGACCGGGACGGTCAAGGTCGAGCTCGCGTTCCACCTGAGCGATCCCTGGCACAAGATCAACTTCCCCATCGTCGCCGACCGGGACACCTACTACCCGACGAGCAACATCCCGGTGGATCCGTCGATCAAGCGCGATCGACTGCTGACCGGCGCCGATTTCGACATCGAGTCCTTCCGCCAGGTCAAGGATGGGACCTTCTGGTTCGGCGACGAGTTCGGGCCGTTCCTCATCCACGTCGACCGGAAGGGCCGGGTCCTCGAGGCGCCCATCCCGCTCCCCGGAGTCCAGTCTCCGGACAACCCATTCCTGGGCAGCAGCACGCCGACGCTCCGCAGCTCCAAGGGCTTCGAGGGGATGGCGCTGGCCCGGGAGGGGAACTTCCTTTACCCGTTGCTGGAGGGGGCCCTGAACGCCGATCCCGATCAGCGCCGGCTGATCATCAACGAGTTCGAGATCAAGAAGCGGTCCTACACCGGCCGTCAGTGGTTCTACCGGATGGAGGACGCGGCGAACTCCATCGGTGACATGACCGCCGTGAACGACCACCAGTTTCTGGTGATCGAGCGCGACAACTTCCAGGGCGCAGAGGCGAAGTTCAAGAAGATCTTCCTGATCGACCTGAAGGCGGTGGACTCCTCCGGCTTCGTCTCCAAGAAGGAGGTCGCCGACCTCCTGAACATCGCCGATCCCGGGGACATCGGACGGAGTGGCACCGGCGTCTTCACCTTCCCGTTCCAGACCATCGAGAGCGTGCTCCCCCTCGATGGCCGAACGCTGCTGGTCCTGAACGACAACAACTACCCGTTCAGCTCCGGCCGCACGGCAGGCCAGCCGGACGACAACGAGGAGATCATCATCCGCCTCGACGAGTGGCTGCCGCTGTCCGGATCCGCCCTGGAGGAGTGCGAGGGCCACGACGACGACTGAGCGGAGATGACCTCGCTCCCGGGCGCCGGTGACCGCCCGGGAGACGGGTCACCGCGCCGGCAGCCGCTCCAGCTCCTCGAACCACGAGGAGTACAGCTCGACGCCGCGCTGAGCCTGGGTCCAGTCGAAGAACTCGTTCGGCGCGTGGTACCCGTGCTCGGGCAGGCTCAGGCCCATCAGCAGCACCGGCGCGCGCAGCACCTCGGCCATGATCGCCACCGCGGGGATGGAGCCGCCTCCGCGGGTCACGGCCAGGCCCTTGCCGAGGACCCGGTCTGAGGCGCGGTCCATCGCCTTGCACTCCGGGGCGTCGACGGAGGTGACGAACGCCGGTGCTGAACTGAGCGGCACCACCTCCACCAGCGGGTCCAGCTCGGCGACGAACCGTCGGATGGAGTCGACGACCTTGGCTGGCGACTGCCCGGGGACGAGCCGCAGGCTCACCTTCGCCTCGGCCCAGGCGGGCACGACGCTCTTGATGCCCGGGCCCTGGTAGCCGCCGGAGATGCCGTGGATCTCGAAGGTGGGCTGCGTCCACAAGCGCCGGAGCAGCTCTCGCGGAGTGCTCGCCAGCAGCCGGCGGAATCCGTAGGTGCGCCGGAAGTGCTCCACGTCGAAGCCGCTGCGGACGTAGAGGTCCAGCTCCGCGTCGCTCACCGGAGCGACGTCGTCGAGGACGCCCGGGACCAGGATTCGCCCGGTGCTGGCGTCGAAGCAGGCGGCCAGCACCCGGACCAGCCCCGAGAGAGGGTTCGGCCCCCCGCCGCCCACCACGCCGGAGTGGGCATCGACCTCGGCGGTGCGCAGCTTGAGCAACAGCCCCTGGAAGCCCCGCAGGCCCACGTCCATCGAAGGCTGCTCGGCCGAGACCCAGAGAGTGTCCGAGACCAGCACCGCCCGGATGTCGCGGAGCGTCGCCCGGTGCTCGCGCATCAGCTCGCCGAAGTGGGGACTGCCGATCTCCTCCTCGAACTCCCAGAGGAGCTGCAAGCCGAGCGGCGAGCCGCGCCGGACCGCGTGGGCGATCGCCAGGAGGCAGGTCAGGGCCGGGCCCTTGTCGTCGGTGGTGCCACGGCCGAGGTAGCGCTCGCCCTCGATGCGCATCCGGAACGGCTCGCCCTTCCACTCGGGCTCGTCGGCGGGCTGCACGTCCAGATGGTTGTAGACCAGCACCGAGGGACGGCCCGCGTCGCCGAAGCGGCCGTGGACGTAGGGCTTGCCTCCCACGCGGAGCAGCGTTGCCGTTCCTCCGAAGTGGCGGATCAGCGCCAGCGCGGCCTCGGCGCAGGCCTCGATCTCGGGACCGCGCGCGGGATCCACGCTGACGGTCGGGAGCTCCACCAGGGTGCGAAGCCGGTCCTCGAAGAAGGCCCGGTGGCCGTCGGCCCAGGCGCGTGCGTCGTGGTTCACGGTCGAATTGCCTCCACCAGCGCGGACGTGAAGGCCCGGCCCACGGTGCCCTCCGGGTCGCGGTCCGGGTCGTAGATGGTGAACTCGACCCCGAGCGCGCGGGGCGAGGCCAGCAGTGAACGGAGCATCTCCACCAGCGCCTCGTACGACAGTCCGCCCGGTACACGCGAGTCCACTGCCGGCATCACAGTGTCGTCCAGGACGTCGGCGTCGACGTGGACCCAGAAGCCCAGGTGCGCGCCCAGGCGTTCCAGCACCTCCGCGGCCGTATCGCGAGGCCCGCGCCGCTCGATCTCCGCCAGGTCGAGCACCGGGATGCCGGAAGCGCGGAGCTCCGGGTCCTCCTCGCGCATCCCGAGGTGCACCACCGAGCCCATGTCGACCAGCGGCCCGTCGGGAGCCAGGGCGGAGAGGAGGGAAGGCCCGCGGCCCACGGCCAGGGCGAGGTCCATCCCCGCCGCGCCGTGCGTGCTGGAGCGTTCGGGCGTGGCGAAGTCCGAGTGCCCGTCGAGAAAGACCAGGCCCAGACGGTCGACGTTGCGGCGCGCCCCGAGCAGATTTCCGAGCAGGATGCTGCAGTCGCCGCCGAGGACCACCGCCAGCTCGTCGCGGATCAGGATGCTCTCCACCACGTCGGCCTGCGCCCGTGCGTACGCGGCGATGGCCTCGGCGTTGCGGATGCCGGAGGAGTGGACCTCGGTGCCGTAGGGCGGGGCCTCGACCCGGCCGGCATCGCGCGCTCCGACGCGCGGCCTCAGCCCGTTCCACCTGAGCACTTCCGGCATCCGCCGCGTCCCCGGCTCACGGCCTGGAGCCGGCGGGGCGAGCCCGAGGTTCGAGGGAGCGTCCAGCACGGCCCTGGGTCGAGGCGCACCGAGAGGTCCACTCAGCATGGCGGCGCCTCCGCCAGAACACGCTCCAGGGGCTCTCCCAGCTCCGCCGCAACCCACTCCGCTCGTGAGGCCCGTGTCCGCGGACTCCAGTACAGCTTCATCGGACCTTCCTCCTAACCTGCAAAATCGACTTGACAGGTTGTAAGATGGATCCGATCCTTTGCACCAGTCAAGTGGCGATTGAAGGTTAGACTACGGACATGCTTCTCCCGGGCACTCATCGCTTCAAGCTGGCGGGTGGCCATCCGGTCCTCGACTTCCTCAACACCGTGGGGGGCGACCGCCTGACCGAGCCGCGCGAGGACTTGATCACCCCCGAGGACCTCGTGTCCTGGGGCCTTCAGTCGGGCTTCGTGGACCAGGAGCGAGCCCCGGCGATGCTCGTGGAGATCCAGCTCCGACCCGCCGAGGCGCGCGCGGCCCTGGCGCGGATCCGAGCCTTTCGTGAGGCGCTTTTCCGAGTGTTCCTCGCCGTTTCCGAGGACGCCCAGCCCGCGCCGGAGCCGCTGGAGGCGTTCGAGCGAGAGGTCCGCCGGGCGTGGTCGGAGCGCCGTCTGGTCCGGACGGCGGAGCACGCGTACCGCTGGGTCTCGCCCGAGTCGGCGCGGCTCGACTCGATCATCCCCGGCCTCGCGCTGGCCGCGTCCAACCTCCTCACCGGACCCGAACGGTCGCGGGTCCGCATCTGTGAGGCCACGGCCATGGACGGGTGTGGGTGGCTGTTCCTGGACACCAGCAAGAACGGAACTCGCCGCTGGTGCGAGATGGCCACCTGCGGCAACAGGTACAAGGCGCGGCGGCACTATGCGCGGGTTCGCGCAGGCCGGCGCAGCCAGAGCGAGTAGGCGGACTGTCGGGACCGTACGGGTGGCTCGGGAGGCACTTGCCCTCTGGCCGAGGGCGGCGTACTTGCTCCCGGCCGCGGGCGCTCTGCCGCCCCCCGGATTCCTCGACAAGAGAGAGGTCGAACGACACATGGCCGTTCCCGCCAAGAAGCTTGCGTCCCTGAAGAAGCCCTCCGCTCCCGTGCCCTGCGACGTGAAGAACCTCGCGCTCGCAGAGAAGGGTCGCGGGCGCATCGAGTGGTCAGGGCGATCGATGCCGGTGGTCCACCAGATCCGCGAGCGGTTCGCGAAGCAGAAGCCGCTCAAGGGAATGCGGATGGCGGCGTGCCTGCACGTCACCGCCGAGACCGCCAACCTCGCCATCGCGCTGAAGGCCGGCGGCGCCGATCTCGTCCTGTGCGCCAGCAACCCGCTCTCGACCCAGGACGACGTCGCCGCCGCGCTGGTGGTCGACCACGGGATCAGCGTCTTCGCCATCAAGGGCGAGGACAACAAGACCTACTACCGGCACATCACCGCGGCGATCGAGCACCGCCCGAACCTGACCATGGACGACGGCGCCGACGTGGTCGGCGTGCTCCACAGCGAGCGCAGGGACCTCCTGGCCGAGGTGGTGGGCGGCACCGAGGAGACCACCACCGGCGTCATCCGGCTCCGGGCGATGGCCCGCGAGGGCGTGCTGGGCTACCCCATCGTGGCGGTGAACGACGCGCTCACCAAGCACATGTTCGACAACCGCTACGGCACCGGCCAGTCGACCATCGACGGGATGATCCGGGCGACCAACCGGCTGGTGGCGGGCAGCGTCTTCGTCGTCGCCGGCTACGGGTGGTGCGGCCGCGGTCTGGCCTTGCGCGCCAAGGGTCTGGGCGCGGACGTGGTGGTGACCGAGATCGATCCCCACAAGGCGCTCGAGGCGGTGATGGATGGCTACCGGGTGATGCCGATGAAGGACGCCGCCAAGATCGGCGACTTCTTCTGCACCGTGACCGGCAACGTGAACGTCATCCGGCGCGAGCACTTCGAGTCGATGAAGGACGGGGCCATCGTCGCCAACAGCGGTCACTTCAACGTCGAGCTGGACCTCGAGACGCTGGGCAAGATCGCGAAGGACCGGAGCACCGTCCGCGAGTTCGTCGAGCAGTTCACCCTGAAGAACGGCAACCGGGTCATCGTGCTCGGCGAGGGCCGGCTGGTGAACCTGGCGGCGGCCGAGGGGCACCCCTCGAGCGTGATGGACATGTCCTTCGCGAACCAGGCGCTCTGCAGCGAGTGGATGGTGAAGAACCACCGGACGTTGGAGAAGCGCGTCTACACGGTGCCGGAGAAGATCGACAAGGAGATCGCCCGGCTCAAGCTGAGGGCGATGGGCGTGAAGATCGACGTCCTCACCGACGAGCAGGAGACGTACCTCAACAGCTGGAACCAGGGTACCTGAGCTCGCTCAGCGCAGGGAGAGGAGCTTGGCCAGATCCGCCAGCTGGCCGAGCAGGCTCCGCAGCGCTTCCGGGTCGGTGAGCAGACCGGGGGTTTCGACCGCGGCGGTGTGTCCGGAGACGTGCACGCCGCCCTGGAGCAGCTGGGGAAGCAGCGCGCGCCGCCGATGTGCGTCGAGCCACCGCGCAAGTGTCTCCGACGTGCGGGCGGAGCTGCGCAGCTCGGGCCCGCGAGCCGACAACCTGAGCCCCTCGGGAACGACGCCCTCGTAGCGGGCGGCGACCCGGGTTCGGAGCGGGCCCAGCCCGAGGCTCCGATGGGCGGTCATCTCCACGCGGAGGAGCCGGTACTTGCCGCGGATGCTCCGGCCGCCCGGGTCGAAGCCGAGCGTGAAGTCCCGGGCGAGAACGTCCCAGGCTGCGGTGCGCCGTGCATCGTCCTGCCGCGCGCGCCGCCAGAGCAGGACCGCCGACACGACGAGGACTCCGAGCGCCAGCCATGGGAGCACCGCGGCGCTCTATCACCTCAGCCGAGCGTACCAGCTCGGATGACCCGCCGACCCCGCTCGGTCGTGCGCACCACTCGACCGTTCGGGGGTCACGGCCCTCCGGACCGGACGAAGATGCTGGAGATCATGCGCCGCCACGGGCTCGTCCCCGCCGCACCCGGCGGGCAAGCGGGGAGCTGAGCCCGGGCTGGTCTCACACCTGCTTGATCATCTTCTTCAGCGCCTCAGGCGGCGGAGGGCTCTTCAGCATCTCCGGATGCGAGGTGGCCATGTGGAGCTTCACGTGCTCGAGAAGCTCCTTCTCGCTCTCGGTGACGAACTTCCCGGGACACTTCACTCCGCTGTCAGCACAGGAGATCGAATAGGCCATGACGTTGCTCCTTCGCGGCGTCTGTGCGCCGCGCCGGGGTCATACGTCCGTGGCCTCGCCAGGTGAAGCGCTGCCGGCTCGCGCGACTCCGCCGGAATTCGTGCCGCCCCTGGAGGAGTGGGCGCGGTTCTCGCGAAGAGTTGCAGGAGCAACGACCATTCGCGTCGCCACACGAAGGCGAGCGTCGGGGAACGCCTCCGGTCACCTGCTCGCTCGCGGGGGGCAAGGCGAGACTCCGGAACCCTGCCGGTTGTTACCGCCGCATGGCGGGAACCAGCCGGCGCGCGCGAAGCCGGGCATTAGAACTTCGACTGAATCATCAGGGCCATCAAGGGAATCTGATGGCCAGCGCTCGATGAAGGGCGGTCTCAACAGGAGATTCACGATGTCGACATGGAAGCGGATGACTGGGTTGGTTTCTCTCATTGGCCTCGCGGTTGCGCCGGTCGCGCTCGCCGACGAGTCCGTCGTTGCGAACAATGGCAACGTCCAGGCGCCGGTCACGGCGCCGGCGGCCGTCGATGACGCGTCCGAGAACAGCACTGAAGGCGTCGAGCTGCAGATCCTCGAGCTCCAGGAGGAGATCAATAATCTCCGTGCCCAGATCGCCGACAGCGATGCCAACGGACGCCAGTACCTGAACCAGAACCTCCAGCCCTGGCGCTGAGGGCTCGGAGCCTCAGGGCACGAGCTTCAGGTAGTTCTCGTATCGGGTCTGGATCTCCGAGACGTACCGGACGGGCTCGGTCCCGCGCACGTACCCGTGCCGTGCCCCCGAGTAGAACTCCGGCCGCTGGAGCAGAAGCATTGCGCGCTCGACGTTCTTGAACCACTTGTCCGGGTCGAGCGCCTTCGCCCGCGCCAGCTGCCGCGCGTCCGCCAGATGCCCCCATCCGCAGTTGTACGCGGCGAGGGCGAACCGCATCCGTTGCTGCACCGGGAGCGTCGTCTCCAGCCGGTCGGTGAGCCGCGCCAGGTGCTTGACGCCCGCGTGCGCGCCCTCGTCCGGATCCTCGAGCCGGACGAAGCCCATCTCCCTCGCCGTGCGCGGGAGCACCTGGAACAGGCCCAGCGCCCCCGCGAGGCTCCGCGCCAGCGGATCGAAGCGACTCTCCTGGTAGGCCTGCGCCGCCAGCAGCCGCCAGTCGAAGCCGTACCGGTCGGCGTACTTGCGGAACATCGGGTCCCAGATCGAGAGACCCTGCAGCGTTCCGGCGTCCTGCGCCCGGACCTCGGTGGCGATGCGCGAGTCCTCGAAGTAACGCCGCCACGCCATGTTGTACTCGAGGCCCTTGTAGGACTGGCGCACGAAGCGGTCGAGCGCCGCCTTCAGCTCGCGATCCCCCGGACGGACGGCGAAGGCGAGGTGCTTCTTCTCTCCCTCGAGCGGGAACGCGGCGACGACGTCGGTTCGCCAGACCCGCTCGGCCTGGTAGATGTGCGAATCGGCCACGGTCAGGTCCACCTCACCCGCGGCCACCCCGGCGATCAGCTGCTCGGTCTCCTCGTCCGGCCGCGCGAGCTCGATGGTCAGCGGCGCCCCCTTCGCACGGAGCCGCTCGAGGGTGGTCAGGTAGCTCGAGCCGGGGCGTACCCGGATCCGCCGCCCGCGAAGCTCGTCCATGCTCTTGAGCAGAGGCTCGGAAGCTCGCTGCACCAGGAGCTCCTGGACCTCGAGGTACGGGACGCTGAACGCCACGTGCTTCCCACGGTCGGCGCTCACCGTGTACGAGGCGGCGATGATGTCGCCCTTGCCCCGCAGGAGCCAGGGGACCAGATCCGCGTGCGAGGGCGGCACCACCATCTGCAGGCGCACGTCCAGCCCGTCGGCGAAGCGCTTGACGAGGTCGTGGTCGAAGCCGGCGGCCTCGCCTCGGAGCAAGAAGTAGCTGACCGCGTTGTTGCGGGTCAGCACCCGGAGCACGCGGTGCTTCTTCACCCCGGCGAGGTCAGCGGCCCAGGTCCGCTCGGAGTGGGCCACCAGCGCGCGCTCCTGGATGAAGAGGTCGAGCGCCGCCTTGAGCTGCTTCGCCTCGGGGTGCACCGCCCAGGCGATGGCCCGCTTGCGGGCGATGGGGAAGAGCACCGTCGCGTTCTTGTTCCACGCCCGCTCGGCTTCCCAGACGTGGCTATCCGCGACCACCAGCTCGCGTTCGCCCCGGTTCACCTCGCCGATGAGCTCCGACTGCTGGACCGCCCCGAGCACCTGCTCCACGCGCAGCCCCGGAACGTCGAGCTTCGCCAGGCTCGCCTCGAACACCGACCCGGTGGGGATGCTGACCGTCTTCTTCGCCAGTTCGGCCGGAGCCCGGGGCGCGTTCTTCATCCCCTTCCGGCCGATGAGGACCTCATCGACGATGGAGATCGGGTCAGTGAAGGAGACCCTGGCGGCGCGCTCCGGGGTGACGGTCAGTCCGGTGGCCGCCACGTCGCCCCGGCCGGCGAGCAGCTCGTCGATGACGTCGTGCCGCCGCTCGACCCAGACGATCTCGAGCTTCAGCCCCTGACGGCGGGCGAAGTCCTCCGCCAGATCTCGGTCCAGCGCAGCCGGAGTTCCGTCGCGCTGGATGGGCGGCTCGTCCTCGTCGCCCACGACGAGCACCCGGAGCGAGCCTCGGGCACGGATCTCCGCGAGGTCGGGGACGGGCGCGGCCACCGCGGGCAGCGGCAGGAGCACGGCGGTGAGGCATACCAACGCCCGTCGAACCCAGCCCATGCGGAGCTTGGACGGTAGCCGCACCCGCGACGGCTGGCGACGAGAACCGACCTTCTGCTCGCGACGGCGTGGAGCGTCATCGCTCGCTCCACGTCGTGACGGTCACTTGCGCTTCTGGGGAGCGCCTCCGAAGAGCAGCCCGACCCCGAAGGAGAAGTACTGCTGGCTCGGAATCCCGTGCCGCTCCCAGAAGTACTGCCACCGGCCGTCGAAGAAGAGGGCCGTGCCGCCCTTCCCCAGCCCGAAGGCGATGCCCACGTGCGGCTGGAGTCCCCACTGCCAGTCGGAGCGGGAGAACGAGTTGAGCCCGAGGTCGACGACCCGGTCGAAGTATGCCGCACCTCCGTTCACCCCGACCCAGACCCGGCCGCCGTGCCGGAGCGGGATGTGGAAGGCGAACCCTCCCATCAGCGGGATGACATTCAGGTAACGGAACTGCTTGCCGGAGACGTCCCGCCCGTCGGTGGTGGAGAGGATGCCCTCCTTGACGGAGTTGAAGCTGTTGAGGCCCGCCGACAGCTCGAGGTGGAAGGCGTACGAGAGCTCGAGGGAGACGTCGAGATGGGCGCCGCGGCTGCTGAACCGGTCGACGAAGTCCTTCGTCTCGCCGGTTGGCACGGCGAACTCGTAGGACAGCCGGACGTGGCTCTGGGCGAGCGCGGCGGAGGAGCAGAGCAGGGCGACGGCGATGAGGAATCGCGTGGTGGAGCGCATGACGTGGCTCACAGGTAAGGAGACTGCGCGAAGGACTGGTCGATGCCCTTCTCGAGGCGCTGGACGATCGACGCATTGTCGCCGGCCAGGACGCCATCGACCGAGGCGGCCCAGATCGCCGTCAGCTGCTTCTTCGATGGATTGGGCGTTCGCTGGTCGAGCATGTCGATGCGCAGCGAGCCGGCGTCGATGACGGTGACGTACGTCGTCCCGGTGGTCCAGGGGTAGTACACGCCCCACGTTCCGTCGTAGCCGCCGAAGCCGGCCCAACCCGGCCAGAGGTCACAATACGAGTACGAGGTGTAGTCGGTGTACCGGGTCGCGGTGAAGGTGACGAGCACGTTGACGTCGGCTTGCTCCACCGAGGGGTCCACCCGGCGCAGGCCGATGGCATCGAGGTTGGATGCCACCCGCGAGAGGATGCGGGTGTCGTAGGAGTGATCCATCGGGAGAGGCTGGCCACCCCGCGCCGCGACCTCCTGGATGCTGTCCGGGAGCGCGTACGTCCGAAGCGTGGCGAAGCTCGCCGCTGGGTCGTGCTTGGTGGTGACCGAATCGAGGTCCTCCACCGTCTCCGCCCCGCCCGGGTAACAGGCCGCGAGCAGCAGCACCGCGGCCCCAAGCACCATCCTCATGGCCCCGTCCTCCCTGGTCCCCCTGGTCGACCGGCCCAGATCTGCACACTTGCCACCGTCAGGTCCATGGGACCCCCATGGGCCGGACGGCGTACAGGATGCACCCTCGAACGTTCCGACGGGGCCTCGGGTCCGGACATTCAATGGCCTGGCCGCGGCGACTTGCCCGCCCCTCCCGGACCCTGGCATGAGGGCCGCTTCCCAATGGGTCTCCTCCGCGCCGTCGTCCTCGGGCTGGTCCAGGGCATCACCGAGTTTCTGCCCATCAGCTCGACCGCCCATCTCCGCATCACCCCCGAGCTGTTCGGCTGGCAGGACCCCGGCGCGGCGTTCGACGCCATCATCCAGCTGGGGACGGTGGCGGCGGTGCTGGTCTACTTCCGGCACGACATCGTCCGGCTGTTCCGGGCCTGGATCGAGGGGCTGCAGCGGCGGGAACCGCTCGGTACAACCGAGTCGCGCCTGGCGTGGTTCGTCCTGGTCGGGACGATTCCGGTGGTGGTGCTCGGGTTCGTCTTCAAGAACGCCATCGAGACCACCCTGCGCTCGCTCTACGTGGTGGCCGGGTCGATGATCGTCCTCGCGGTGCTCCTCGCGGCAGCGGAGTGGACTGCCCGCCACTCGCGCCGGCTCGATGACCTGACCTGGAAGGACGGGTGGATCATCGGCTTCTGGCAGGCCCTGGCGCTCATCCCGGGCTCCAGCCGCTCCGGCACCACGCTGACCGGGGGTCTTTGGCGTGGGCTCCGGCGCGAGGACGCGGCCCGCTACTCATTCCTTCTCTCCATTCCGGCCACCACCGCCGCCGGCGTGTTCCAGCTCCGGCACCTCCTCCACGCCTCCACGCCGTTCACCGTGCTGGAGCTGGGGGTGGCCACGGTGGTCGCGTTCGTCTCGGGGATGCTGGCCATCGGCGGCCTGCTCCGGTACCTGCGGACCCGCACCACCCTGGTCTTCGTCGTCTATCGGCTGGGGCTCGGCGTGCTGCTCCTCGCGCTCCTGCACGCCGGCCGCCTGCACCCCGACGCCGGGCTGGAACCGCGGCCCGCCGTGGCCGCCCAGCGAGCTCCCCGGTGATGGATCCGCGGTTCGCCCAGCTCACCGCGGCGCTCCAGCAGCATCCCGGGCGGCAGCTGAACCTCCCGGGCCTCGAGCTTCGGGACTCGGCGATCCTGGCGCCGTTCGTCGTCCGAGGAGGTGATCCGCGCCTGCTGTTCACGCTTCGCCCGGCCCACCTCCGCCGGCACGGAGGACAGGTCTCCTTCCCCGGTGGAGCGCGCGACCCCGAGGACGCGACGCCGCTCCACACCGCGCTCCGCGAGGTGCGCGAGGAGCTGGGAGTGCCCGCTGAGGAGATCGAGGTCCTCGGAATGCTCGACGAGATTCCGACCACCTCGGAGTTCCGGGTCGTCCCCTACGTCGGACTCCTGAACCCCTCCGTCGAGCTTCATCCGGACGCCGGGGAGATCGCCGAGGTCCTGGAGCTCCCGGTGTCGGCTCTGCTCGTTCCCGGCCTTCGGCGGACCGAGAAATGGTTCTACCGGGGAGCCGAGCGGGACGTGTACTTCTACGACGTGGGCGGGCACACCATCTGGGGCGCGACCGCGCGCATCCTGTCCAACCTCCTGTCGGTCATCTCCGGGCTCCCGGCCTGGGGCGGAGCGGGGCCAGCATGACGCTCTATCCGGTGGTGATGGCCGGTGGATCCGGCACCCGCTTCTGGCCTCTGTCGCGCAAGGCCCGGCCCAAGCAGTTCCTGGCCCTCGCCGGCGACCGCCCGCTGATCGTCGAGACGGTGAACCGGCTGAAGGGGCTCGCCACGCCCGGCCGCACCTACGTGGTCTGCGGGCCGGTGCACGCCCGCGCGGTGCGCCGGATGCTTCCGCGACTGCCGGCGGCCAACGTGCTGGTCGAGCCCATCGCCCGGAACACCGCGCCGGCCATCGGGCTGGCCACGCTCCACGTGGGGGCCCGCGACCCCGACGGCGTGCTCGCCGTGCTTCCCTCGGACCACCACGTCGCGGACGTCTCCGGCTTCCGTGCGGTGCTCGCCCGTGCGGCCACCGTTGCAGGGACGGGAGCGCTGGTGACCCTCGGCATCAGGCCCACCCGGCCGGAGACCGGTTACGGGTACATCCGGGTGGGCGAGCCCATGGAGGGAGGCGCCGCCCGGGTGCGCGCCTTCGTGGAGAAGCCGGACGCGTCCACCGCGGCGACCTATCTCGCCTCGGGCGAGTACCTGTGGAACGGGGGCATCTTCGTCTTCACCGCCCGGGCGATGCGCGAGGCGATCGGCCGGTACATGCCCGAGCTGGCCGCGGTGCTGGAGCGGATCGCGCCCACCGTGGGAACGTCCCGCTACCCCGCGGCGCTGAGGAGGTACTTTCCCGCAGCCCCCGCGGTGTCCATCGACTACGGGGTGATGGAGAAGGCGCAGGAGATCGCGGTGGTCCCCGGCGACTTCGGGTGGTCGGACGTGGGCAGCTTCGCCGCGCTCCCGGAGGTCCGGCCCGCGGACGCGGACGGGAACGTGGTGGTGGGGAAGGGCGCGGTGCTGGTGGACTCGGCGGGGTGCGTGGTGGTGGGGTCGGGGCGGCCGCTGGGGCTGGTGGGCCTGAAGGACATGGTGGTGGTGGATGCCGGGGACGCGGTGCTGGTGGTGCCGCGCGACCGGAGCCAGGACGTGCGGTCGGTGGTGCAGTCGCTCAGGGCCAGGGGCCTGGGCAAGTTCGAGTGAGACGAGGCGAGAGGATGAACGCTCACATTTTTCGCGAGTACGACATCCGCGGTCTGGTGGACCAGGACCTGACCGAGGAGGTCGTGGAGCTCCTGGGGAAGGGCCTGGGCACGGTCGTCCGTCGCAAGGGCGGCAAGAGCATCGTCGTGGGCCGCGACTGCCGAGAGTCCAGCACCCGTTTCCGGGAGCGGCTGGTGGCGGGCATCACCTCCACCGGGCTCGACGTGCTGGATGTGGGCGTGGTCCCGACGCCGCTGACCTACTTCGCGGCCAACACCCTCCCGGTGGACGGCCTGGCGATGATCACCGGCAGCCACAACCCGCCCGAGTACAACGGGTTCAAGGTCGGCCACGGCAAGACCACCCTGCACGGCCACGAGATCCAGGCGCTGCGCCAGCTGATCGAGGCGCGTGACTTCGAGAAGGGGCGTCCCGGCCGGTCCACGCCGTTCGACATCGTCACCCCCTACGGGCACTTCATCCGGCAGACGATCCGGGTGGGCCGCCCGGGGATGCGCATCGTGATCGATGCCGGCAACGGCACCGGCGGAGAGGTGGCGGTGCCGCTGTTCCGGAGCATGGGCTTCGACGTGGTGCCGCTCTTCTGCGAGATGGACGCGCGCTTTCCGAATCACCACCCGGACCCGACGGTGCTGGACAACCTCCAGGACCTCATCCGGGCGGTGAAGACGGAGAAGGCCGAGGTGGGCATCGCCTACGACGGTGACGCCGACCGCATCGGGGTCATCGACGACCAGGGGAAGGTGCTCTGGGGAGACCAGCTGATGATCCTCTTCTCCCGCTCGGTGCTGGCCGAGGCCCCGGGCTCGGCCATCGTGGGCGAGGTGAAGTGCTCGGCCACGCTCTACGACGACATCGCCGCCCACGGCGGGACGCCGGTGATGTGGAAGGCGGGGCACAGCCTGATCAAGGCAAAGATGAAGGAGACCCACGCCCAGCTCGCCGGAGAGATGAGCGGGCACATCTTCTTCAAGCACCGCTACTTCGGCTTCGACGACGCGGTGTACAGCTCGGCGCGCTTGCTGGAGATCCTCACCCACGAGACGTGCAGGCTGTCCGCGCTGCTCTCGGACGTGCCGCGCACCTTCGCCAGCCCGGAGATCCGCTTCGACGTTCCGGAGGAGAAGAAGTTCGCCATGGTGCGGCGGGCGACCGAGGTGCTGCGCGCCGCCGGTCACTCCATCATCGACGTGGACGGGGTACGGGTGACCTTCGCCGACGGATGGGGGCTCATCCGGGCGAGCAATACCCAGCCGCTCCTGGTGCTCCGGTTCGAGGCGAAGACCGAGGGACGCCTCCGGGAGATCCAGTCGCTCATCGAGAACACGGTGCGTCAGGTCCAGCGTGAGGTTGGCGCGTGAGTTTGGGACCCTTGCGCTAGACTTCCTGAATGGCAGACCCGTCTCCAGCCCTGGTGGGCATCATCATGGGGAGCTCGTCGGACTGGTCCACCCTCGCTCCGGCGGCGGAGGTGCTGGCCGAGCTGGGCATCCCCTTCGAGGCCCGGGTGGTCAGCGCCCACCGGACGCCGGACTGGATGTTCGAGTACGCGGCCGGGGCGGAGGCGAGGGGGCTGAAGGTGATCATTGCCGGCGCGGGTGGGGCAGCCCACCTTCCGGGCATGGTCGCCGCGAAGACCCTCGTCCCGGTGCTCGGGGTTCCCGTCCCTGCCACGGTGCTGCAGGGCGTGGACGCGCTCCTGTCCATCGTGCAGATGCCAAAGGGGGTCCCGGTGGGCACGCTCGCAATCGGCAAGCCGGGCGCGGCGAACGCGGCGCTGCTGGCCGCGGAGATCGTCGGGCTCGAGCGGCCCGAGGTGCGTGAACGGCTCCGGGCGTGGCGCGCGGCGCGGACGAAGGAAGCGCTGGAGAGCACGGTTCCGTGAGCGTCATCCTTCCCGGTGCGACCATCGGCATCCTCGGCGGCGGCCAGCTGGGGCGGATGACGGCGATGGCGGCGCGGTCGCTGGGGTACCACCTGGCCGTGCTGGACCCGGATCCATCCTGCGCGGCCCGCTTCCTGGTGGAGACGTGCGTCACTGCCGGGTTCGACGACGTCCAGGCGGCGAAGGAGCTGGCCCAGCGGTGCCAGGTGGCCACGGTGGAGATCGAGAAGATCTCCATCGAGGTGATGCGCGGGGTTCAGGAGATCATCCCGATGCGCCCCGGGCCCGAGGTGCTGCACGTGGTCCAGGACCGGGCGCGGCAGAAGGACTGGCTCGCCGGGCGCGGGTTCCCCGTGGGCCCGTACCGGAAGGCGTCGACCGAGGACGAGCTGCGCGAGGCCGCCCAGGCCCTCGGTGGCCGCTGCTACGTGAAGGCCACCCGTGGCGGATACGACGGGAGAGGCCAGGAGATCCTCTCCGGACCCGAGGACGTGGCGCGCGTCTGGGGCTCGCTCGGTGGGGTGCCGGTGGTGGTGGAGAAGGGGCTCGAGCTGGATTCCGAGCTGAGCGTTCTGGTGGCTCGCCGCCCCTCGGGGGAAGCGCGTACCTACGCTCCGGCGCTGAACCACCACGTGAAGGGCATCCTCGAGTGGAGCGTGCTCCCCGGGCCCCTGCCCCACGCGGTGGCGAACCAGTCGGAATCGATCGCCCGGGACATCGCTGCCGCGCTCGGGGTGGAGGGTCTGCTGGTTGCCGAGTTCTTCCTCACCCGCGGCGGGGAGCTCTTCGTGAACGAGCTTGCGCCCCGGCCGCACAACACCTTCCACTCCACCGAGGTCGCCTGCGCGACGAGCCAGTTCGAGCAGCACACGCGCTCGGTCTGCGACCTGCCACTCGGGTCGACCGAGCTGATCCGCCCCGCGGCGATCATCAACCTGCTCGGAGACCTGTGGGTGGACGACACGGTGCCCCCGTTCGATCGGGCGCTGGAGATCGCGGGGGTGCAGGTCCACCTCTACGGGAAGCGCGTGGCGAGGCCCGGGCGGAAGATGGGCCACCTGTCGGCCATCGGGGCGACGCCCGAGGAGGCGCTCCAGAAGGTCCAGGAGGCCCGGGCCCGCCTGAACCGGGGCTGACCGGCAGGCCGCTCGATCCGACACGGCGTCTCACGCCCGCGCCCGTCCACCTCGCGTTCGCGCCCATGTATTCTCGGATCACTCGCCATCAGCGCATCGAACCTCCGTGGCTGCTCCGTTGATCTCCAGGCTGGAAGAAGTCGCGCGCATGGAAGTCGCCACGTTCGATGGCCGCGCCGTGGACCCACGCCTCCTCGCAGAGGGCCTGGCCTCGCGACTCCGTTCCCAGGGCGTCGGTCCGGGTGAGACCCTCGCGGTGACTCTCCCGAACGGTCCGGAGTTCGCCGCCGCCTTCATCGCCTGTGCACAGCTCGGAGTGAGCTTCGTCCCGCTCAGTCCGCGCCTCGACCCGCCCGAGGTCGAGGAGCGAATGCGCCTCGCCGGTGTCAGCGGCGCTCTCGCCGCAGACGGCAGCGTGATCCGCCGCCGGGCCTCCCCGGAGCCAGGGGGCATTTCCCCCGCGGTCATTCTCTTCACCAGCGGAACGGCCGGGGGGCCGCGGGCGATTGCTCTGGGCGAGGTCGGCCTGCTGGCCGTCGTCGACAGCCACCACGCCGCGCTGGGTTACCCACCCGGCACGCGGATCTTGGGGTGTCTTCCCTGGACACACGCCTTCGGCTTCACCCTGGAATTCCTGATGGGGCTCCTGAAAGGCGCCCGGCTGCGGTCCGTTCCACCGGACGGGCTCGTCGAGGGCATCACCCGGCATCGCTCCGAGCTCCTCTTCGGCGTCCCGCGAGTCGTGTCCGCCGTGCCGGATGCCGTCCTGAGCTCTCTGGCGGGCGGCATCGTGGGCGGAGCTCCCATCCGCGGCGCGCTCCGGGTGCGCCTCGAACGCACACGGCTCCGGGTGGGCTATGGCCAGACCGAGTGCTCCCCGGGTGCGACCCTGGGCAGGCCCGGGGAGTGGGCGCACGACGACTTTCTCGGCCGAGCGCTCGGGTGCGAGGTCGCGCTGGGTCCGCCGGACGGGGAAGGCGGTCGCGAGCTCCGCGTGCGTGGCGACAACGTTGCCCTCGGCGCTCTGGACGGGCAAGCCGTGAAGCCGGTCGTGGACCCCGATGGCTGGCTTGCCACCGGCGATCTCGCGGTGCCGACCGACGACGGCGGCTTCGTCTTCCAGGGCCGTTCCGACGAGCGGTTCAAGCTCGACAACGGCCACATGGTGAACCCGGTTCCTTTGGAGCTACCCTATGAGGATCGGGTCCTGCTCATCGGGGCCGGGCAGCCCATGGTTCAGCCTCTCGTGCGCGGAGACATCCCTCCCGATTTCAGCCTCCCCCTCCCCCATCGACCGCCCCGCCGCATGCCCGAGAGCTTCTGGGCCGCGTGCACCACCGCTTCGGGCAAGGTCTCGCGCCGCCGAGCCGAGCAGCTCTTCGCATCCTCGTGACTTCTTCGATTGACTCCTTCAGCCTGGTCCTGGACGGCCAGCACCCCCTGACCCCGGCCGATCTCGAGGCCGCCGCACTGCCGCTCCGCATCACCTTGTCCGACGGCGCGCGTGCCGCAGTCGCGCGCTGCGCCGAGCTGGTTCGCGTCCACGGAGCGAGCGGAAAGCCGCTCTACGGCTTCTCCACCGGCTTCGGCCCGCTGGTCACCCACGCCGCCTCGTCCGACCCGGAGACCCACGGGATCGGGCTCCTGAACCATCTGCGGGCCGGGCAAGGAGATTTCCTCGCCCCGGGAGTCGCCCGGGCGATGCTCCTCGCCAGGGCCTGGACCCTCGGAAAGGGACACTCCGGAGTCAGCGCCGAGGTCCTCGACGTCGTCGTGGCGTCGCTGACAACGGCCTTCGCCCCGGCGGTTCCGGAGTGGGGATCGGTCGGTGCCAGCGGTGACCTCGCTCCCCTGGCGCACGCCGCAGGCACGCTCTGCGGTGAGGGTGAGGCGTTCCTCGGCGAGGAGCGACTGCCAGCTCGCGTTGCCCTGGAGCGGGCCGGCCTCCAGCCATTGCGCCTCCGGGGCAGGGACGCGCTGGCGCTGGTCAACGGGACGTCGCTCACCGCGGCGGCAGCCGCCCTGGCGGTGAGAGCCGCTCGTGCTTCGGTGGAGGTCGCCCTCGAGCTGACCGCGCTCCTGGTGGAATCTCTCGGAGCGTCCAGCGAGTTCACCTCTCCCGACCTGCTCGCGCTGTCGGGCCACGCGTCCGCCCACGCCACGGCGACCCGGCTCGCGGCGCTGCTCGACGGCTCGACGCCGCGGAGCGGGCGGCCCTTACAAGAAAGCTACACCCTTCGCTGTGTCCCCCAGCTGGTCGGCGCGGTCGAGGAGACCCTCCGGCACGTCGAGCGCGTGGTGACCGCCGAGCTCAACGGCGTCAGCGACAACCCGGTGTTCTTCCCGGACACGGGTCAGGTCGTTCACGGTGGGAACTTCTTCGGGCAGCAGGTGGCCTTCGCCGCGGACTCCCTCAACCTCGCACTCACGCAGCTGGGCAATCTCGCGGAGCGCCAGCTCGATCTCCTCATGGATCCCGGCCGGAACGGCGGGCGTTCGCTGATGCTCTCCGCCCGGCCGGGAGCGCAGTCGGGACTCGCCGGAGTGAACCTCGCCGCCACCTCCATCGTGGCCTCCATGCGGCGCTACGCCGCGCCGTCCAGCATCCAGAGCCTGCCCACCAACGGGCACAATCAGGACATCGTCCCCTTCGGCACTCAGGCGGCGCTCGAGGCCCTGCGGCAGAGCGAGCGACTGCAGCTCGTGCAGGCATCCCTGGCCCTCGGGCTCCGGCAGGCTGCCTACCTCGGAGCGCCGGCGCCGACGTCCAGCTCCGGTACCGCGTTGCTCGCCTTCCTCTGCGACTGCGCTCCGCCGGTGGATCCGGACAGGCCCCTCGCCGGGGACGTCCGGCGCATCGCTACGCGGCTTCCCCGGTGGCGAACCCGGTCCTCGACGGAACCCCCGGAGGCGCCGCATCCCAGAAGTCGTAGAAGTTGAACCACTGGTAGGGGTACTGCCTCGCCAGTGATTCCAGCTGGGCGACGTAGTTCTCGACCCAGATCCGCAGCTGGGCGTCGCGATTCTGGCCCGCGGTGAAGCTCAACCGCTGCGGCTCGCTCGCGAAGAAGCGATACGCGGCAGGGCCGACCTGAAGCGAGAAGGTGGCGATCAGCGGAGCCCCGCTGATTGCAGCGAGGAGGAAGGGCCCCATCGGAAACCGTGCTTCCCGACCCAGGAACGGGACCGAGATGACCTGGCCACCGATGGGGCGATCGCCGTGAACGGCGAGCACCATCCCGCCACGGAGCGCCCGGATCATCTCCAGCGAGGCGAGGAAATCGCGTCCCACGTCGATGATCCGGAACTGAAGACCTCCCGAACGCTTCAGGAACCGAGCAATGGCTTCTCGCTCTCCCTCGTAGGCCACGACGGCCAGCTTCTCTCCGGCGACCCCGCCGAGGAGGCCGCCGGCGAGCTCCCAGTTGCCGACGTGCGCCGTCAGGAGCACGACCCCTGCCCCGGCCGCGGCAGCCTGCTGGATGTGATGGATCCCCTCCTCCGTGTACCGGAAGGCGGCCTTCCCGCGGGTGCGGAACAGCGCCCGGTCCACCATCGTCCGGGCAAAGGCGAGAAGGTGCCGGTAGGACCGGAGCATCGAGCGGGGCCAGTCCGTGGGACCCAGGGCCCGCTGCAGGAACTCGCGCGAGGCAGCCCTCGCCGTGGGAGCGGTGATCAGGAAGTACAGCGTCACCGGGTAGAGGACGCAGTACGCCAGAGACCTGCCGAAGGCGCGGGTCAGCGTCAGGAAGAACCAGTGTCCGAAGACTCCCCCGCGACTCCGGCCGGTCCAGCGTCCGGGGCTCACGCGCGCCGGAGCTCGCGCCGCCTCTGCGAGGCCGAAGACGAGGAAGGCGCCGGCGACCAGCGTCGCGGCCGAGGGGGGCGCGAGGGTGGTCCGTGCCACCAGCCACCCGTAGGCGAAGGTCGCGACCAAGGCCGGCAGGACGCCCACTCCGGCGACGGCGCAGCCGAGCCATGCCAGCGCCTTCGTCCAGCCCCCGCCGAGCGCTCCGAGAATTCCCACCCCGGCAGCGAGAACCCTCCAGAGGGGCCCGGACCCGCCGAGCCAGGCCCATCTCCGGATCTCGAACAACGAGAACCCGGGACGCCGCGGAACCCGGAAGAGCGACCGGCCCAGCGGGAGCGGCAACGGGTGTCGGAGAACTGCCAGCGTGTTCAAGGCCACGATCCGGACGTTGTCGAGCACCAGCCGGAAGTGCGTTGTGCGGCTGGCCGAGTAGATGACCGTGATCGGCCGCGAGCGGATGGGAATTCCGGCCCACGCCGCCCGCAGGAGCACGTCGGTCTCGAATTCGTACCGCCGGTGTCCGGCCCCGAGCTCCATCACCTCCGGCACCGGGTAGCCACGAAATCCGGACTGGGTGTCGGGCAAGCGCAGGCCGGTCTCGAACCAGATCCACCAGTTCGAGCAGCGCCGTCCAAACTCGCTCGAGGGCGGAGCTCCCGCGGCAACCAGGTTCCGCGCCCCCAGGACCAGCGACCCGGGCTCCTCGATCAGCGCGGTCGCCAGCGCTGGCAGATCGCTGGCCAGATGTTGCCCGTCGGCATCCATCGAGATGGCGTGACGGAACCCTCGGCGGTGCGCCTCGGCCAGCAGCGTCCGGAGCGCGACGCCCTTGCCCTCGTTGTGTGCGTGCCGCAGGACCACCGCCCCCGCTGCTTCGGCGTTCGCTCCCGAACCGTCGGTCGAGCCGTCGTCACAGACCAGGACCGTCGAGCAGTGCTGGAGGGTACCTTGGACTACGTCTCCCACGGTCGAGACGTTGTTGAAGACGGGAATGATGACGCAGGCGCCGGCTTCGTCACAGCGTCGTCGGAGGGATGTCTCTGCCACGTCCAAGTGATGCCGAAGGCGCCCCTGCCCGTCAACCGGGCGGGGACGCGGCTGCCGCTCAAGGCTATGCTACTCAGCGCGGGTGGGGCTCAGGGAACGTTTCCGCGGGGTCGGTGATGCGCTCAGAAGGTGGCCGGCGCGCCTCCTCCATGAGCATGCCCAGCCCAGCCGGCTCGGCGCGGCCGTGGCGTTCGGGGTGTGGGTCGGCTGCACTCCCTTCTATGGCCTCCAGACCGTGATCGGCCTCGCGCTGGCCACCGTGCTCAGGCTCAACCGGGTGGCGGTTTTGCTCGGCATGCAGATCTCCATTCCTCCACTCGCTCCGTTCCTGCTCTTCGCCAACGCGCAGGTCGGCGCCCTGGTTCTCCGCGGCCACTGGCTTTCGGTGTCGCTGGAGACGATGCGCGCGGCTCCGAGCTCGAAGCTGGTCGCGGAGCTGTTCAGCGACCTGCTGGTGGGCGGCGCGATCGTCGGCGCGGCGCTGGCGCTGCCGGCGGGACTTCTCACCACCTACCTCGTTCGCCGAAGTCGCAGACCGCAGACCGCCGCCTGACTCGGCTCGCCCCCGCATGGTACGAGCTTCCATGGACGCCGACGTTCTCGTCATCGGAGCCGGGCCGGCTGGCAGCGTTGCTGGCTCCCTCCTCAGCCGGCAGGGCCACCGGGTCATCACCCTCGAGACGGGCACCTTTCCCCGGTTCCAGATCGGCGAGTCGCTGCTGCCTCGAAGCAACGACATCCTCGCCGCCGCGGGCCTCCTCGATGCCGTGGTCGCCCGGCGGTATCAGCCGAAGAACGCGGCCCTGTTCCTGGATGGCGACCTCCGCGAGCGCTTCTGCTTCGCCGACGCCTTTCCGGGGCAAAGGCCCCAGACCTTCCAGGTTCCCCGGGACGACTTCGACCAGACGCTCGCGACAGCCGCGCGAGGCCACGGCGTGGACGTCCGCTTCAACCACAAGGTGGAGACGATCGAGCTCGCGCAGGACCAGGTCTCGCTGAGCGTCCTCGACCTCGAGGCCGACCGCCGCCTCCAGCTCCACGCCCGCTTCGTCCTGGACTGCAGTGGGTACGGCCGCGTCCTTCCGCGGTTGCTCGGGCTGGAGAAGCGCTCGGAGATTCCCCCACGCGTCGCGCTCTTCACCTGGGTCGAGGGCGACGATCGTCCACCGGGAGATCTCGAAGGCGACATCTGGATCTGCATCCACCCGCGCGGAGCGTGGGGGTGGATCATTCCCTTCTCCAACGGGCGCACCTCGGTGGGCCTGGTGATGCCCCAGGCGGACTACGAGAGCGTCTCGGGCTGCGATCGCGACCGGCTGTTCGCGCTGCTCCATGAGGACCCCAACGTCCGGGTCAGGCTCCGCAACGCCTCCCCGGTCCTCAAGACGGTCAAGCTGTCCGGCTGGGCCGCGGCGGTGACGAGGTTTCACGGGCCCGGCTGGGCCGTCACCGGCAACGCCTCCGAGTTCCTGGATCCGGTCTTCTCCTCCGGCGTCACCCTCGCCCTGGAGTCGTCGAGCATCGCCGCGGGACTGGTCCACCGTTCGCTGTCCGGAGAAGCCGTGGACTGGGATGCCGAGTACGACGGCGCCGTGGGCCAGGCCGTGGGAGTCTTCAAGGTCTTCGTCCAGAGCTGGTACGAGGGATCGCTTCCGCGGATCCTGCTCCACCCGAACAAGCACCCCGCGATCAAGCAAGCAATCACCGCGGTGCTCGGTGGCTACGTGAGGGATACGAACAATCCCTTCGTCCGTGACCCCGAGAAGACCCTGGCGGCGGTGCTCAAGCTGCAGTGAGCAGCTCGGACAGGGTCACGAACCGCAGTCCCCGGTCCTTCAGGCGGAGCAGCAGCTCGGGGAGGTTCCGGACGGTGCGTTCGCGCAGGGCCGAGCGCTCCGCGGAGGTGCCGTCGTGCAGCGCCAGGATGCTCCCTGGGGTTGCCCGCATGGCCATTCGGCCGGCGCGCCGTGCGTCGAGGGCAAGCGCGCCATCGCGCGCCGCCAGGGTCCAGGTGACGAGCTGCAACCCCACGGCCCGCGCCGCCCGGTGAACGACCGGATTCCGGATGCCGACTGCCGGCCGGTAGTAGCGCGGCGCCTTCGAGGTGATGCCGAAGATCACCTCCTGGCACCGCTCCAGATCCCTCCGGAGCCGCCCGGTCAGGAAGAGGTCACGCCCGGTCCCGTGCGAGAAGCTGTGGTTCTCCAGCGCGTGCCCGGCCCGGTGGAGGGCGGTGGCCAGCGCCGGATGTCGCTCGACACGCTGGCCGACGCAGAAGAACGTCGACCGGGCCCCTTCCTTCGAGAGGATCTCGGCGATCTGCGACGTGTATTCCGGGTGAGGCCCGTCGTCGAAGGTGAGGGCCACGGCCGCCCGATCTCCTGGTCCCCGCCATAGCACCGGACCGAACAGCGTCGCGCGTGGATGGAAGAGCGCCCAGCCGAATCCGACCCCTGCCAGGCCGAGCACCCCCGCTGCCGCCGCTGCCTCAGGCGTCATGCCGCAGGACCGTGATGGACTGACCACCCCCCAGAGCCAGCCCGTGGAGGATGCAGACCGATTCGCCGGAGAGGGTCAGGAGATACCGCGCGGCGAGGACGAAGCGGGCCAGACCCGAGGAGGGATGAAAGGCGACTCGTGTCGTGCCTGGCTGGTCCTCCAGGATGCGCGCCTCGGGACCAAGTGCGTCTCGTTCCGCCCGCTCGACGGCGGGGGTCGGTGCAGCGATCGACACGAGGACCTTGCTCCCCCTCGTTGCGACGGACTCGGCGAGCCGAGGTCCCAGCTGCGCCGGCGACGCGAAGCGGCGGGGAGAGGCAGGGTGCGAGAGGAGGTCACAGCGCTCGACGCTCAATGGTCCGCGACCCGGTCCGAGCAGGACTGCAGCCGCCCCTTCGGCCACACGAAAGACGTTCCCGAATGCCTGGTACCCGGCCTCGAGCAGTGATGTCTGCTCCTCGGCGGCCACGACGAGCACGTGCTCGACGCGATCGAGGAGCGTCAACCCCACCCGGAGCGCAGACTCTCCCGACAGCTCCCGCTGCGAGACGGTGAGAACCGGGCCACGGATCCCCAGCAGCATCGACAGATATCCGGCGGCGGAGTGGGGGACGGACTGGTGGAACGCGGTCGCGCTGCCGAAGGCCATGCCTCGATCCGCGACGCTCCGCAGGAACGCCTCCGTCGTCGCCAGTCCGCCATAGCCGGTCCCGAAGACCAGTCCGAGCGACTCGGGGGAGCGTCCCGCGAGGGCCTCTCGCGCTGCGCCCAGCGCCAGGCGCTCCAGACGGGGGAGCCGGTGCGCCCGGGGATCCGGGTCTGCTCCAGGCGCGTCCACCGCCCCCAGTCCCTGCACCGTCGGTGTCATCCCGGGGCGCTCGAGAAGACCAGGGCGGTGTTGTTCCCGCCGAATCCGAAGGAGTTCGAGACCACCGCCGACAGAGGACGGGCGAGGCCACCCGCGGGAACGTGTCGAACGCGGATCTCCGGATCCGGCTCCTCGAGCCCGGTCGTCGCCGGGACGAAGCCGGTGGACAGAGCCAGAAGGCACAGCGCGCTCTCGATGGCGCCCGCGGCACCGAGGGTATGGCCGGTGAGCCCCTTGGTCGATGAGGTCAGGGGACAGTCGTCTCCGAAGACGCGCTGCAGGGCGATTCCCTCGGCGACGTCGTTGGCCGGTGTCGCGGTTCCGTGGGCGTTGACGTAGTCCACGTCGGACGGCCGGATCCCGGCATCGGCGAGCGCACTCTGCATCGCCGCGACCGCCCCGTCTCCCCGTGGGTGAGGCGTCGTCGCATGGTGGGCATCGGATGCGCAGCCCCAGCCGGTGACGAACCCGAGGATGGCCGCTCCACGCCGACGTGCGTCCGCTTCCGGTTCGAGCAGGAGGAACGCGGCTCCCTCGCCGAGGGAGAGTCCCCGCCGCCGCCGGTCGAATGGGCGGCAGGGCACGCTCGACAGCAGCTTGAGCGAGTGAAACCCGGCGTAGGTGATCCGGGCGAGTGAATCCACTCCACCGACCAGGGCCCATCCCCCCTGCCGGGCCACGAGGGATGCCCCGAAGCCGATGGCGTTGGCGCTCGAGGAGCA
>Ga0081540_1000343_pt1 | contig 47660 bp, 41 predicted proteins | sample TabmetS2T1R1_FD_71024 | JGI IMG/M metagenome (GOLD analysis project Ga0081540, IMG submission 71024) | Tabebuia heterophylla rhizosphere microbial communities from the University of Puerto Rico - S2T1R1 | ecosystem: Host-associated > Plants > Roots > Rhizosphere ...
ACTCGCATCCAGTTCCCCTCTTGTCGCGCCCGCAAGCCCTTGTAGAAGCTAGCGAATTCCAAAGTGGCGGCAAATCACGCCGCGTATCCCCAGCAGCCGCTTAGCAGGCTGGTTCTAGCTCTGGAAGACACAATTTGCTGCACTCGGTTACCAAGGGAAGGCCGCCATAGAAACCGGACTACGCAGTTGTTCTCCCTGAACAAGCGCCGAACACCCGAGGACGACAACGCGGCCGGTTCTACCAGCGGATCGATAGAGACACGCTACGACCGCCGGTAATCATCCTCGATGCGGATGATGTCGTCTTCCCCGAAATAGCTTCCGGTCTGGACCTCGATCAACTCCAGCTGGATCTTGCCGGGGTTTTCCAGCCGGTGCACGGCGCCGATCGGAATATAGATCGATTCGTTCTCGTGCACAGTCTTCACCAACTCGTTTACCGTCACCTGCGCTGTGCCGCGCACCACGATCCAGTGCTCGGCGCGGTGATGATGTTTTTGCAGCGACAGCCGGCCGCCCGGCTTGACGATGATGCGCTTGACCTGGTGGCGGTCGCCATTGTCGACCGACTGGTATGAGCCCCAGGGCCGGTGCACCTTGATATGCTCCTCCGTCACCTGTGGCGCGACGCTCTTCAGTTTCGCAACCAGCCGCTTCAATCCGTTCGCATCCTTCTGGCGCGAGACCAGCACCGCGTCTTGCGTAGCGACCACCACGAGATCGTCGACCCCTTCGAGCGCGACCAGCGCGCGATCGGTCGAGACATTGCAGTTATGCGTATCCTCGAACACGGCAGCCCCCTGCGCGGCATTGCCTTGCGCATCCTTGTCCGACAGCTCCCATACCGCATGCCACGAGCCGACATCGGACCAGCCGCAGGAAACCGGCACGACGGCGGCATGCGAGGTTTTCTCCATCACAGCGTAGTCGATTGAAATCGCGCGCGCCTTGCCGAAGGATTGCGGATCGAGCGTGACAAAGCCGAGATCGCGCCCGGCCTTCGCCACTGCCTCGCTGACATCAGCCACGCTGTCGGCATCGACCGTGCGGTACTCGTCCAGCAAAACGCCGGCGCGAAACATGAAGTTGCCGCTGTTCCAGAGATAGCCCGACTTGACGTACTCGCCTGCCTTTGCGCCGTCCGGCTTCTCCACGAATTTCTCGACCGCACGGACCTCGCCTGCAATCGCCTGGCCGGGCTTGATGTAGCCGTATTCGGTGGCCGCGCGCTCGGGCTTGACGCCGAAGGTGACGATATTGCCGCCCCTGGCGGCGACGAGGCCCTCGCGGCAGGCGGCGATGAACGCGGCGTTGTCGCGCACGACGTGATCGGCGGCGAGCGCGAGCACGACCGCATCAGCGCTGCGCGTCTGCGCAAAAGCCGCCCCCGTTGCGATCGCAGGACCGGAATCGCGCCGCACCGGCTCGAGCAGAATGTCGGCTTCCAGTCCGATCTCGGCCAGCTGTTCCAACACCATGAAGCGGTAGGCGACATTGGTGATCACGATCGACCGCTCAAACAGCGCAGCATCCGATACCCTCAGCAATGTCTCCTGAAAGGTGGAGCGCTTGCCGAACAGCGGCAGGAACTGTTTTGGCCGAACCTCGCGCGAGGCCGGCCACAGACGCGTCCCGGCACCGCCGCACATGATCAGTGGAATGATTCGTGAAACCATGGAAGACTGCCCTCAAATCCGGTGATAATCACGATACCATTTGGCGAACCGCGCGATCCCCTCTTCGATCGGGGTAACCGGCTTGAAGCCGATGTCGCGCTCAAGGTCCGACACATCAGCATAGGTCGCCTCGACATCGCCAGGCTGCATCGGCAGCAATTCCTTTACGCCGGAACGTCCGAATTCGGCCTCCAGGATCGAGACCACGCGTATCAGATCTTCCGGCCTGTTGTTGCCGATATTGTAGATCCGCCATGGCGCGTCGCTGGTTGCCGGATCCGGTGCGTCGCCGCGCCAATTCGGATCGGCCTGCGGTGGTCGATCCAGCAGGCGAACGACGGCCTGGCTCACGTCATCGATATAGGTGAAATCACGCCGCATCTTGCCATGGTTGAACAGCTTGATTGGCTCGCCGGCGAGAATGGCCTTGGCGAAGATGAACATCGCCATATCCGGGCGGCCCCAGGGCCCATAGACCGTGAAGAAGCGAAGGCCCGTTGCCGGAATTCGATACAGATGACTGTAGGCGTGCGCGATCAGCTCGTTGGCCTTCTTTGAAGCTGCATAGAGGCTGATCGGATGATCAACGTTATCCCGCACCGAGAACGGCAGCTTCGTGTTTGCGCCATAGACGGAGGACGACGATGCGAACAGAAGATGTTGACAGCCGCCGTGCCGGCAGCCCTCCAGCACGTTGATGAATCCTTCCAGATTGGAATCGACATAGGCGTGGGGATGATCGAGCGAATAGCGAACGCCGGCCTGCGCTGCGAGGTGAATGACCAACGGAAACCGGTGCTGCTCGAACAATGACTTGACCGCTGCGCGGTCCGTCAGGTCCAACTTTGCGAATGAGAATCGGGAATGTTGCCTCAAAATCTCCAGCCGGGCCTCCTTCAGCCGCGGATCATAATAGCTGTTGACGTTGTCCAGCCCGACGACACTGCGTCCCTGCCTCAACAGATGCTCGGTCACGTGAAAACCGATGAACCCGGCAGCTCCGGTTACCAGCACAGGATCGCGCATCGTGTCTCCTAAAGCCGCCAGAGCTCGACGTCGGCAGGCTTGGAGTTGCGATCAAGCCTCGCCTTCACATCCAATACGAGGCCCCCTTTCGCTCCGAGCAAGCGGCGAATGAAGGGCCAGCCGCCGTCGACATAAAGGTCGTGAGCGACGGCAAGGACGACCGCATCCGCGGGCTGCAGCGCGTTGAGTTCTATCAGGTTTACACCATATTCATGTTTCGCGTCGGCACCGTCGGCCCAGGGATCGTGCAACTGGATCAATAGCCCAAACGATTGAAGTTCACGCACGATGTCGATCACCCGCGAGTTGCGTGTGTCCGGGACGTTCTCCTTGAATGTCAGCCCGAGAACCGTGACCACGCCAGCTTGCGTCTTTCGCCGCAACAGCCCCCTGACGCACTCACGTGCCACGCGCTGACCCATGCTGTCATTGATGCGGCGGCCGGCCAGTATGACCTCGGGATGATAGCCTGCGCGCTCCGCGCGAAACGTCAGGTAGTAGGGATCGACACCGATGCAGTGCCCGCCAACCAGTCCTGGCTGGAACGGCATGAAATTCCATTTGGTACGGGCGGCGGCGAGGACGTCTGCGGTATCGATGTCGAGCGCCTGGAAGATCAGCGACAGCTCGTTCATGAAGGCGATATTCAAGTCGCGCTGGGTGTTCTCGATCACCTTGGCCGCTTCGGCGACCTTGATCGAAGGCGCGCGATGAATGCCAGCCGTGATCACCGATCCATAGACGGCAGCAACGATTTCCAGCGTCCTGTCATCCTGCGCGGAAACCACCTTGGTTATCGTCTCAAAACGATGCTGCTTGTCGCCGGGATTGATACGCTCGGGCGAATACCCGACCGTGAAATCGACGCCGGGCTTCAATCCGGATGTTTCGGCCAGGATTGGCACGCAGTCCTCTTCGACCGCGCCGGGATAGACCGTGGATTCATAAACGATAATGTCACCCTTCTTCAGGGCGCTGCCGACCGATCGGGACGCCCCAATCATGGCACGCAGATCCGGACGCCGCGCCTCGTCGATCGGGGTCGGCACGGTAACGATGTAGAAGTCGGCCCGTTTCAGCTCGGTCGAATCGGCCGTGAAGACCAGCGACGGGTGGTGCAGATCTTGCACCTCGACTTCTCGCGTCCTGTCGTTACCTGCCCTGAGCTCGGCGACCCGCCCGGCGTCAATATCGAAGCCGACGACCGGAACGCCAGCTCTGGCGAACGACACGGCGACTGGCAAGCCGACATAGCCTAGCCCGATCACTGCAATCTTCCGGCCGTGGGACATAAAATTATATTCCAGCTCCCCATAACGTCATTGACGTCGCTACGCCAACTGTTTAGCCACCCCATGGCGGAAATCGCAAGGGGTCGCTGCCAACGGTTATCAGTGGCGCCAGGTTGGGCCTCGTCGCACTTTCCATCGGCATTTGAAACTGAGGCCTGCGGGGTTCGGGATGCGAGCGCTAATGACCGTCACTGTCCGTATCCTGGTGTCGCTGGGACTACTCTACTTCGCGCTGCGTGGGATCAATTTCGCGGCGGTTCAATCACGTCTGAGCCAGATCAATCTGGCCTGGATCGCCGCTGCGGTCGCCGTGACGGTCATTCAGATTTTCCTGGGGGCGCTACGATGGCGCGAGATTTCCGGGCTGTGCCAAGCGCCGCTAACCGATCTGCAGGCGTTCCGCTACAACCTGATCGGCACTTTCTTCAATCAGACACTGCCGTCGTCAATCGGCGGCGACGCAATGCGTCTTTGGCTTGTCAATCGAACCGGCGCCGGCTGGCGCGCGGCAACTTATTCGATCCTGACCGACCGGGCCGTCGGTCTCATCGCGCTTGCACTCATCATCGTGGCCAGCCTGCCGTGGAGCTACAGCATGATCGCCGACGGGAACGGTCGCCTCGCGCTCGTTTTCGTCGATTTCGCGGCGCTCGCCGGCGGGCTCGGCTTCCTGCTGGTGGGTTACCTCCCCTGGCGATGGCTGAAGACCTGGTGGCCGACCAAGCATATTCACGCCTGCTCCTTGATCGTCAATCGGGTGATCTTTAGCGGGCGCAGCGGACCGAAAATCGCAATCCTGTCGCTGTCAATCCACGTCCTGACGGTCGTGATCGCTTGGTGCGCCGTTCGCTCGATTGCCGCGCGAGCCGATTTCGATCAGATCTTCCTGCTGACCCCGCCGATCATGCTCATCACCATGATGCCGATCTCGATCGCCGGCTGGGGCGTCCGTGAGGCGACAATGATGGTAGCGTTCGGCTATGCGGGATTGGCGCCGATGGATGGAACAGTTGTCTCTATTCTGTTCGGTGCGATCTACTTCATCGTCGGCGCGTTCGGCGGACTGGTCTGGATCATGAGCGCAGAGAAATCCTCGACCATGAGTCCCGTCATTTCGCAGGAGCAACCAAATCCGCCCTAGAACAATGCGAATGCCCGTGCCGATCGTCAGCGCGCGAGGGCGCACCGTCGATGATCGCCTGGACCGGCCGGCTTCCTAGATCCGTGAAGCCACGATACAGGCGCAGGTAGCGTTCGATGCAGGCCTTTTGCGAGAAGCGAGAGATCACGTGCTCACGGGCGGCTGCGCCCAGCCTCCCCGCAGATCGGCATCATCGCTAAGCTCGAGGATCGCTTCGCCCAGACGCGCGGGATTGCGCACCGGCACCAACCGTCCCGACCGACCGTCTTCGATCGCATCGCAATTGCCGCCGATCGCGGTCGCGACCGTCGCAAGACCGTGTGTGCCATTGCCTCGAGCAGCGCCAACGAGGGCCGGCCGCGTTGATAGTGAGAGAGCGAACGTCGGTTCATGATAATTCGCCGACAAACGGAATGCCAAAACCCTTTTTCGGTCGATTCAATAACCCCTGCGGCACCATATTCTCAGCGACCCGACGCAAGAGCCATTTTGACTGCCCGTTGCGAATCTTGAAACGCCGTGACGGCTGGGGTCTACGTGAAACGACGATGACGGTCGCTTTCGGGTACGCTGGCCTGATCCAATCGGACTGGACAATGGTGTCCCTGTTGCCGGGCGTGACCGCATTTGTCGCCGGTGCGTTCGGAGGGCTGATCTGGATCGCGGGTCCAGAGAAGGCTGGGCGAAGCCAGGATCCCATCCCTGCTGCGCTCGATTGAAGGCTGCTACACTATCGGCACCATGCGCCCGCCCATGCTTGGGCCATCACCACGTTCCACAACCATGATCCGTGATTTCTCCGGCCACCCTCCAGATGGTCCGCCCAGACGTCGCCGACACGCCTGGCGAACCACCGCGCTGGCCGAGGCTCGCCGCTGCAAGCAGGTCGGATGCCCACTCCCTCAATCGTCCCCTTACGCCAACGTGAAAAACATGGCAACGGCGGCGGGCAATATGAGCGCCCGGTCGTCTTGCGCCCGCAGTGTTGTTCGCCAAACGAATGTGGCAAGCGTTTCTGCCAGCGTTGCACATCGAGCTAAGTGACCACACCAAATAACGGCGTTGGCTTCTACGATGAACTCAGCACGCGGCACACTCATTTTCGAAATAGCCACCATGTGAGGTTGTCGAGACCCGTCGTCCGCTTCCACGCAAAACCCCACCGGACCGCAACCAGGGACGGAAACAGATCGAGCCAGTACCCACCGAAGTCGCGCTTGAACAGCAGGTCAGCCTTGCCGCGATATGGAATGCTTTGAGGCAAATCCGAAAAGTACTCGATGCAAACAATAAAACGTCGTGCACAACGATAAATTTCCTGACACGAACTTTCGAGTTCTGCCGGTGGTATGTGAATCATAACTCCGCTTGTGAAGGCCAGGTCTGCAACACCGTCGGGAAGGTCTATACGGCTGGCCGCACCGCCACGCAGGTTTTCCGACGCGACTACTCGCTGTTCAACGAGAACTCCCCGCGCTCGATCGTTGGGCTCGACGGCATAATATGTGGCATCAGTCAAAGCTCGCAGAGCGAGCAAATTGATTCCTATATTCGCGCCAATTTCTAATATCGAAGCAGGCTTCTCTCCACCGAGAGCTTGCAAAATTTCCGCCCAAAGTTGAGTCCGAGCTCGGAGAGTCTCAACAGTTACCGCATTTCGATCACTGTAATCATCGCCAAAGGCTCCTCGCCATTCGTCGAGCTGTGGTGTGCTTGCAGACATTCTTCGCACCTTATTGTGAGATGATGGCCCAGCGCGCGTATGATTTTCGGAGGGTTCTCCAGATTCCGGCTGCTCGCCGCGTGTCAAAAGTGCGGTCCCGCGTAGCCCGCGCGCAACTACGGCTCACGCGATGCATGGTCGAGCGCTGACGTGAGCACGGCGGTACTCGAGCGTAGCACGGGGATGCCCTCTATTATCGGATAAGCGACGCCGCGTTCCGGCGAGAAATAGCAGCTCTCCAACTTGAGAAGCGCGTGGTCGGTGCCCGGGTCGGAGAAGCACGAGCACTCTTCGTTTTGGAATTGTGCCGCGCTGGAAGGTGGGGTGATTACAAATGCGAAAGTCGGGTTCGCTGGATTGTCGATATGGCGCAAGCTCACCACCTCATCTACTCGGCCGCCGAGCTGCAATGCGTGCCACTCTAGGTTCCTGACGTAGCCAAGCCGGTCCATTCGCGCGCGGCCTTCAGCATTGTTGCGTTCGTAGCTCGGCTCAAACAGCATCAGCTTGCGACGCGTTATACGGAAAAGCTCGCTCAGCAGCGCCCGTTCCCTACCGCCGTTCGGCTCGAGGGCGTGATAACTGACTGAGACATCAACCGACTTCGAAAGAAGCGGCACCTCCGTCATGTCAGCGACAAAAACCTTGAGCTTGGGCAGCGAAGACGGCTTGAGCGTCCTGGCGGCGAAGTCAAGTCCGCAGTGCAGCCTGCTCCAGCTGATGTCGAACGCCAACAACTCAGCGAAATCCGCATGCAGCTTGTTTGCGAGGTAGCACATCGTGGTCAGCTCCCCAGTGCCGACATCGAGAATCGTGTCCCCGTCTCGACATTCCGGATTCAGAATGTCCGCCATCTCGGCCGTATAATTCTCTGTGAACTCGCGATGACCGTTCAGCCACTCGATATAGGTGCCCGCCTGCAGATCGTATGCCATCTCGATGATCGCCGGTGTATTGGTTTCCCGCTGGAGTTGCTCCCGCAGATGTCTCGTAATATTCTCTCCACGCGCCAGCGCCGCCTTCGCGCTACGAAAGCTCAGGTGTCCGCTCATCAGTGTAGCCCTCCGTCGAATGAGCCGCCGAACCCGCCGGTCTTACCTTAAGCTGCCTGACAAGGAATTCGCGATAGATCGGCACACCCTGCAAGGCCGTTTCGGTCCAGTTTCTACTTTTCGTGAAATCGACCGGTGCCCGCACGACGCAGTCGTCGATCGCCTGCAGTACTGCATAGAGACCCTCTTCATCGAACATGTAGCGGCCGCTGCGGATTTCAAGGATTTGCCGGCCGAACTCCTCGAAGTTCCCCGGTTTCAAGAAGCATCCGCCGGCTTGATAGAGTGCCGGCGCAAAAACAAAAACGGGCCGACGGAACATCAATGCCGCTTCGAGCCCTATCGTGCCGTTGATCACGGCGACGGCGAGACAGCCCCGATGTTGAAGCAGCCCCGGTAGGTTCGCTGATGCCCGCACGTATCTCACATTCGGCAATGCCGAGAGCCGTCGATAGAACCCGTAGTCGAGTCCCGCCCCGACCTGCTGCGCCGGATGTTCCTTGACGTACAGACGGACGCCGAAGGGCAGATTCATTGAAATGTTTTTAATCAGACTGAACTGGTCCGCAATTTCGGGGGAAGACCCAAGCAGCGTCGCCTCCGGCAGAACGTGGAGCGGGAACAGAACGAACTGCTCGTCAAGGGGGCGCTCGATGGACGCCACAAAGGATCGAATGGCGAGCCGCGAGGCAGCCGCACTAACCCGCCGGCACACCCAATTCTTCAACGAGAGCGGCTCGTATGAGGTTCGCCTGGCCAGAAGCTGCTGCAGCCGCATTCGCAAATCGTAGCCCGTAGCGGCCGGACGAAATCGCTTTTCAGCAAAGACCAACTCCGCTCTAGCCCGATCGATGCGCGCCGGATTTGCGCGATACTCAGCATAGCGGCGATCGACCTCGCTCGAGGTTTGATCCATGCGGTCGGCGAACAGCAGCCCGTCTTGCCACCAATAATACGCGAAGTTCATATAGAAAGGCTTGCCGTAATGTCCTGCAATACGGCCGGCGATGCTGGTCATGAAATTGTCGGCAAAACCTTCGATGACAAGATCGACCTCGTCCCGGATCAAAACGTCGAACGCATTGACGTAGGGGGCGATCAGCCGCTCTATTTGCTCAAGCTTCAAATCGGAATAGCGCTGACACCGTCGAAAGCTCGAGTAGTCGAAAAACGATCGCTCTGGCACCAGCGCACGGTGGATGGAGAATCCGTACCGATGCTCTAGCGTCTCGATGTCAGTGCGTTGAGTCACATCGTGTATGTTCACGATTCGCAGATTGCCGGCCGCCTCCGATCCTTCCTTGTCCGAAAGGAACACGAGCTTGACCGGCAAATCTTCCACCTCTCGCGCCAGCGCGCGGATCGAGCGGATGAAAACCGGATTCGAGCGATCGAGGAATAGAACGCGAAGCATTTTGGGCTACTGCGCTACCGGGTCCGCCGGGTTATCTTGCAGCGCAAGCCCAGCATTGTGACTTTCCCGGAAAAACTCCGAGCGCTGCAGCAACTGCTCGTAAGTTCCCTGCTGCGAAATCCGTCCGTCCTCCAAGAGGACGATTTGATCGCAGAGCCGCAAGGTCGTCATCCGGTGAGCTACCAGAATGATGGTCTTTTCTCCCATCAGCGCGTGGAGCGTGTCCATGATGGCGGCCTCGGTGATATTGTCGAGCGCACTTGTCGCCTCATCGAAGAGAAGCAACCCGGGTTTGCGGTAAAGCGCACGAGCGATGCCGATGCGCTGCCGCTGACCACCGCTCAGCCTGACTCCCCGTTCACCGATCCGGCTGTCATATCCTTCGGGAAGCTCGCGTACGAATTCCGCGACATGCGCGGCCTTCGCCGCAAGTTCGACGCGAAGGAGATCCACCTCGTCGCGAAACTGCCCGAGCGCGATGTTCTCAGTAATGGTGCCGTCGGTCAGGAAGATCTGCTGAGGAACGTAGCCGATCCCGGCCTGCCATGCGCGGACGCGGCTGATGTCGAGCTCGGCGCCATCGACCAGTATTCGCCCGCCGGTTGGCGCTAGCAATCCGAGGAGGAGATCGAGCAATGTGCTTTTGCCGGACCCTGTCGACCCGACGATACCAGTTACGGTCCCGGCCTTAATGCGCAATGAAATTCCGTCAAGGACATCGGCGGAGCCGGCCGGATATCTGAAGCTGACGTGTTCAAGCGCGATCGCATCCTTGAACGATTCCGGTGCGACGGGGGACGGCCTGACGTCGAGCCTCGGGGGAGACCCGCCACTATTCAGGGCCGAGACCACGACTTTGAGGGACCCTGAGAAGTATTGGATGAAATGGAGATTCGTGTAGAGGTGCTGCAACGCCGGCAGCAGCCGATACCCTGCGAAAGCATAGATCGCAACCAATGGCAGCGCGGTGAACCGCGGGTCACCACGCTGCAGCAGGAACAGAACGACGAGCACGATCCCGACGAAACCAACCGTTTCGAGCAAGTATTTCGGAAGCGTGGCATAAATCTGATGCTGCGCATCGGCACGTGCAACGGCCGAGGCAGGCAGCGAATACATTTGCACGCAGCTCGCCTCACTGCCCAAGACCTTCAATTCCTTGATGCCGCCGAGCGATTCCGATGCCAGCCGGAGCGCGGCAGCGCGCATCTCTGTTACGGTTTCGCGGACGTTCCGACTCCGACGCTGCAGAAACTTGTATAGAAGCGCGTAAGAGCCCCCGAACACGACCAGAACGACGAACGCGACGGTCCTATCCATATAGACAAGCAAGGCGACGATCAGCAGGATCGATAACGCTTTCGCCACCACATGAAACGTCGGCAGTATGACTCCGCTCACCGCGCGCGGGACCTCGTCGTAGACGTTACGCGCGAGATCGACGGTATTTTGCTCGAGGAAGAAGGAATAAGGCTGCATCAGATACGTGCCCAACAGTCGGTAACCAAGCTTGAATCCTTGGCCGAAGGTGAAACGGAAGATCAGCCAGAGCGCCAACGAGGTTATGGCATTACCCAGCAAGACGACCGCAGCGGTCAACAAGCCAAGATAGACTTGGAAGGCTTGCGCATCGGCAACACCGAGCGCATGGTAAAGATAGTTGACCGACCTGCTCTTTTCGACTGCATCGGGCGCTGAGATCACCGCAAGGAACGGTCCGATCGACGCAACGCCGGCAGCCTCGATCACGCTCGATGCGATGATCAGAACAAGAAGAGCCAGCGCCTTCTGCCGGTCGCGGCCTTGAAAGACCGTGAGCAACCCGCTCATCAACTCGCGCGCAGAAAGAAGACTTTTTTGTCGACTCACGCCGGATTGCCCTCGCACAAAGACAGGAGGTAACGTCCGTAATCGGAATTGCCGATCTGCTTGGCCGCCTCATAGAGCTGGCGTTCCGAGATGAAGCCTTTGCGATACGCAATTTCCTCCGGGCTCGAGATCCGGAGCCCCTGGCGCTGCTCGAGAATTCGAACGTACTGGGCGGCATCCAGCAAGGATGCCGCAGTCCCAGTATCGAGCCAGGCATAGCCGCGCCCCATGATCTCGACGTGCAACGAGCCTTTCGCCAAGTACGCCAGGTTGACATCCGTGATCTCGATTTCGCCGCGCGCCGATGGCTTCACTGCGCGGGCGATGTCGAGTACGGCGTTGTCATAGAAATAGAGGCCGGTGAGGGCATAGCTCGACTTCGGACGCGCCGGCTTTTCCTCAATCGACACGGCCTGCCCCGCGCGATCGATTTCCACGACCCCGTATCGTTGCGGATCGGAGACCTGATAGGCGAACACAGTCGCGCCGTGCGATCTCCCGATCGCACTCGCCATAAGCTCGGGCAGGCCGTGACCGTAAAAGATGTTATCACCAAGGATCAGCGCGACACGGTCGCCGCCGACGAACTCGCGCCCGACGACGAACGCGTCGGCCAAACCGCGCGGTTCACTCTGAACGGCATAGCTCAGGGAAATTCCGAAGCGCGACCCGTCGCCGAGCAGATGTTTAAACAGCGGCTGATCCGGCTCGGTTGTGATAATGAGGACGTCGCGGATATTGGCCAGCATCAGCGTGGTCAACGGATAGTAGATCATCGGCTTGTCGTAGACCGGCAGCAACTGCTTCGAAAGAGCCATTGTCATTGGCCCGAGCCTCGAGCCAGTACCTCCGGCCAGAATGATCCCTTTCATGAGTCCGTCCGCAGATCAGCCATCATCGCTTCCACCTCGAAGGACGCAACTTATAAGACGCCCGCGCCGAGCCGCTTACCGCCGTACACGCGCGATCGAATCGGCTCCCACCAGGAACGATTTGCAAGATACCACTGCACTGTCTTACGAAGTCCACTTTCGAAGGCTTCCTGCGGCACCCAGCCCAATTCGCGGCGCACCTTACCGGCATCGATGGCATAGCGGTGATCGTGGCCGGGACGGTCGGCGACAAAGGTGATCAGCAGCTCGCGCGCGCCAAGTGTTGCATCGGGAACCACTTCGTCGAGCAGCGCACAGATTTGCCTGACCACGTCGATATTGCTTCGCTCGTAGTTACCACCGACCAAGTAACTCTCCCCCGGCTGCCCCTTCTCGGCGATCAGGAGAAGGGCGCGCACGTGGTCCTCGACGTAAAGCCAGTCGCGAACGTTTCTTCCGTCGCCGTACACCGCAATCGGCTTTCCTTCAAGCGCATTCAGAATAGTCAGCGGGATGAGCTTTTCCGGAAAGTGATAGGGGCCGAAATTGTTTGAACAATTCGAGATGACCACAGGCAGGCCGTAAGTATGATGCCATGCCCGAACAAGATGGTCGGATGCGGCTTTGGTCGCCGAGTACGGCGAATTCGGCTGATATGATGTCTGTTCCGAAAAATAACCCCGTTCTCCCAGTGAACCAAACACCTCGTCGGTGGATATGTGATGGAAGCGGAATTTCTCGGCCGCGTCCGCAGGCAATTCCTTCGAATACTCAAGCGCAGCCTGAAGGAGGACGAACGTACCCACGACATTGGTATGAATAAAGTCGGCCGGGCCATCGATCGAACGGTCGACGTGACTTTCAGCCGCCAGATGCATCACGACGTCCGGACAAAACGTGCGAAATACTTCCTGCATGCGGACAGCATTTGAAATGTCCGCCCGCACGAACTGAAACCGAGGATCGTCCGCGATCATTTTGAGTGAATCGAGACTGCCCGAATAAGTCAACTTGTCTACGACCAATACCGAGTTCGCAGTCTGCTGGATCAGATACCGTACGACCGCAGAACCGATAAAGCCGGCGCCGCCGGTTATGAGAAAGCGCTTTGCCACCCGCTATGCCCCCCGAAAGAAGTGGCCTCGCTCGTCGCAGTATGCATCAGGTTCGATAACAAAGAAGCCCTCGATCGGAGCCGCTTGGAAGTTCATCGATGGACTCCTGTCCGCCGATGCCGGCATTACGCGAGGCACAACATCAATCCTAGTTTACGAATTTTCTAATGACCGTCTTACATCTGGCAGGAACTAGCGATTTCAAGTAGTTTGCTATCTTGGCCTGGTAAGCTTGTCCACCGCGCACTTTGACGATACGGTTTTTTGAAAAAACTGTCGGCCAATTTACAAAAGCGAAATTTGATCCTTCATATCTGAAGTCTGACGCCCCGACGGGTGGGTGGTTTCTCACCAATTCCGGCTTCTTGGAAAACTTCTGATTGAGATGAAACGCAACAACGCCGTTATAGAACTGGACGCTATATACATTTTCAAATTCCTTTGAAACTGTCGTATTTAGTACGCTTGGGAATCGATCTTCATATAGCGTAGCTGAGCGTCCAGTCAAAATGTCCGTTGCGTCTTTTGCATACTCGAGAAACGTAAACGGTCCGTGAGCTGAAAAGTCTTTCAAGAAACTACAGCCAGTGTCCTCGATGGCTATCACGCAATCTTTGGTAGCCATTTTAATTGCTTCTATGGCAGTGACAATTTGCTGAAAAGATTGGTGACCTCCATCATCTAATAGAGCATCGAATTCACCGATCTCTTTCAAGGTCTTCTTCCAAAATTCCGGGTCGCCTTGATCTCCAATAAAAATCTCAAATCCGCTTTCTCTCCATTTTATTGCTCCGGGGTTTAAGTCTATACCTATAATTCGGGCATCAGCGCCAAGCCAGTTTCTCCACATAAACAGTGATCCTCCATCAAGAATCCCTGTTTCAATAAACACGCATCTTGTATTTGCAAGATGACCAAACAGTTCCACATAAGCTGGAAAATAAGAGCTTATCTTCACCGAGGGATGAGGCGAATCTTTCCAGCTTTCGATTAGATGCCGAAGAAGCTTGTCTTTTTCCATGTACTGCCTCGCTTAACTTTCGACATGTCTTGTTTTGATTGTGACTAACCGCGCCGCATAAAACCCGGCCGGCACCTGCATGCTAAGCACTGCAGGACGAGATCTGGCTGTAGCCCTTGCCGGACTCCTCGAGCCCTTGGCCGATAGTGCACTTCCACTTCTATATCCGTAGAGCACAAGCTCCTTCGAAAGCGCCTCGATGCGAGCCGAACTGTTGATATCAGCCTTTACGAACATGAAACGGCTACTCTGCAAACCGAGTCCGGTGAAGACAAGCTACCACTCTAGGGTCACTCTCTCGAAGACCAGCACCGAAACGCCGATGAACCCGGATGCCGAACCCACAGCGGAACCGATGAATCCGGCACTGCCAGTGATCAGTATTGTTTATTCACGTTACTGCAGTTATGACGGAGGCGTTTCGAATTAGTTTCACCGAAGCGCCGATCTCCTGAGCGAGAATTCCATCGAATCGGAATCCTAAGCGCCCGATCGCCTCGCTCGAAACCTCGTACGAGAGCTGGTTCATGATGGGCGAATCCACGAGTTTCACTTCGAGACTTGGCACATGCACGCGGATGCTATCGACGATCTCGCGCACGGTAGCATTAATGGTCACGATGTTGTAGACGCGCCTATCGAACAGATCATTATCGATCAGGAAACGTAGTGCACGCACGGCGTCGTTCACAGCAAGATAAGGCCGCTTCTGGTCAAGAGCCGTACGCCAGACCGTAAGCGGCTGCCCGACACAGGCCTGCCAAATGAACTTGTTGACCGCGGTGTGGAAGCGCATGCCGGGCGATATGCCGAAGATCGTACCCATCCGGATGGTGACAAAAGAGAGTCCATTCATCGCTGCGAGAAACAACTCCGAACGAAGTTTTGTGTCAGCATAGGGACTCTGCGGTTTCAGCTGCGACATCGAGCAGGTTTCATCGACCACACCATTCTGCACACCGTAGACGCTCGTGGTCGATGGGAAGACCATCTTTGCACCGACGGCCTGGCAAGCGCGAGCCACCTTTTGAGTTGCACCAAGGTTGATTCGCTCCACCTCCGCGGGATTTTCGAAACTGCTCGCGGCGTCAGTGATAGCCGCGAGATGAATCACAGCCGCTGCGCCTCGAAACAACGGGACAAGATCTACCTTATCGATGTCGGCTTCCACGAAGCGGAATTTCACGCCGTTGGGAAGATTGAAGAGCGAGCAGTATCGCTGCGCGACCATGCTGTCGATGAGGAGAATCTCGCCGAACTCGCCAGGACTGAGGCTATGAATGAAAGCAGAGCCGATATGGCCGAGCGGGCCTGTGATGACGATTTTCTCTAACATCTGCCTTTTTCAATCCCAGTTCTATCGAAAGCTCTCAGAAGCTGGCGGAACGAGTTGGTAATCGTATACTTCGCGCGAACCGTCGCGAGGCCAGCTTGCGCGATACTCTCACGTGTCCGAGCGTCTTCGACGAGCCGTCCCACCTTTTCGACCCATTCCGCCGTGTTGCTCGCGAGCACGCCGTTGATGCCATCCTTTATCAAGTCGCAGGCCTCTCCAATCGCGGAACATGCCGAAACTGCACCACCGCTCATGTACACAGTGGACTTCAGAATGCCTCGTACACGGCACGCCTCTGTGTTCTGAAGAGGAAATAGGCCGATATGCATGCCCAAGACTTCGTCGATCATGCGACGCTGATCATAATTTTTCAGTAACGTGAACCGCACCTTTTCAAACGGAGGCAACAGCCGCGGATCGGCACCAACCAAACGCAGTTCCAGCTGCGGGTAGTGTTCAAATAGCTGTTCTAGGGCTTCCCAGACCGCGTACAGATTATAGGTGGTGCTAGGTGAGCCGACCCAGCCAAGCACCACGCGTCCGTCGTCGGGTTTTGCGAGGTATGGGCGCCGCTGATCGAAGCTCTCGATCTGAGGACAGTCGGGCACGACCAGGCAGTTCTGGTTGAAGCGTCGAACATACGATGCGGTGTATTCGTTGTCCGTGGTTACGATATCGACTAACCCGAGCATCTCTCCGAACTTCCCGACTCCCTGCTTGCTATGCAGCCACATCGCGTCCCCAAAATCGAGCACAATCCGCGCCCGAGGCGCCTGAGCCCGAATGCGTCCGATTAAGACCGGTGAAACGACCTTACAAAGGAAGACGACATCGGATTGTGCCGCAACTCTCGGTATTCGCCACTCACTGAACCGGGGATAAATGCGATTAAAACCGCGCACAACCCGATCGAGATCGGAATAGTGATCAAGAGTGGTTACGGAGTAACCCGCCGCAGCCATGTGATCGAGGAAGATGAGCGCTCGGACGGTCGCACTCGGCATGCGGCGCCCGTGCGCTAGCACGATCAGCAACCGTCGGGATCTTTCGGATTTTTGCAAGGTGCTCATCAAAGGTAGCCGGGCAAACGGTCTCGGTAATAGGCCGCCGTCGCGCGTAAACCGTCGCCGAGATCAGTCGATGCAAGCGCGCCGATGAGGCTCTTGAGCTTCGCGTTGGAAATGACAGCATCCCCTGCCTCAAGCGCAACGCGATCTTGCGGCCACGGCACGCACCGAACCTGCCCGCCGACATGAGCTGCGATCGCCTTTGCGATTTCATGTACGGTCATGTGCCGATCGGCAGTGGCAAAGTAGATTTGGCCGACCGTGGCGTCCGACGCCGCGACGCGCAGAATGTGGTCCACGACGTCATCGACATAGCTGAGATTGCGTTTCTGATTTCCCCGGCCGAACACGGTAATGTCCTTACCCTGCAGCGCACGACCGATGAAGAAGTTCACGAATCCGAGGTACGGCGTTTTGATATGGGCGCGCGGGCCGTATACGTTCCCAAGCCGTACTACCGTCGCCCGCAGCGGACGAGAGCGCATCATCGTGAGTACGTACTTTTCAGCCGCGGTTTTGGTTGCCGAATAGACGTCGGTCGGAAACTCGCAATGGTTTTCGTCGATCAGCGGGCCAACCATCTCTCCGACCTGCGTGCTGGTGCCGAGCACGATTAAGCGCGCCTCAGGATTATTTCTGCGCAAAGCTTCCAACAGTACCAGCGTGCCGATGCAGTTGGTTCGAGCATAATCGATTGGAGTCTCTTGCGAGCCCGAATGCGACGTTAGTGCCGCACAATGAATGATCAGCGATTGGTCGGTCACTGCGCTGCGACACACCTCGATATCACAGAGATCCGCGTTGATGTGCCTTAATCGATCATCGATGCCTTCGAGATTGGCTCGATTGCAACCGCTGCGTGGATCGAGATTATCGAGGACAGACACATCGGCGCCGCCAGCAATCAAGCGGTGGGCGAGATTGCTTCCGATGAAGCCAAAGCCGCCCGTGATGAGGACCTTGCGTCCGCGCACGTCTAACCTCGGGCTAAGCGTTGCCGCCACGTGCTAGCTTCAGTACTTTGCGAACGCCATCGCAAACGAAATCGATCTGATCCTCCGTCAGGACCATTCCACCAGGAAGATTTATCCCTCGGGCGCAGATATCGTATGCATTTAGATTTCGCGGCCGGTAAATGGCCTCGCATCCTTCATAAGCTGGCATTGAGGACAGCGGATAAAAAAATGGCCTGGCAGGCACGTTCAACGCGTTCAAACGCTCGATCATCTGCAATTTATCTAGTTGATAACTTTTGCCAACGAGCAAACCCGTGATCCAAACGCCATTGATGCCGTCCTCCGGCTCGGCATTGAGCTGGATGTCGTCAATGTCAGCCAATCGCTCTACGTATGATCTATAGATCCAGCGCTTTCTTTCCACTAGCTCCTCGATTCGCTGAAATTGAGCGAAGCCGACAGCTGCCTGAAGATTAAAAGGCATATATTTGTAAGTCACTTCATAGCAATAGTAAGCGGGACCGCCGGGTTTACGGCCGTGATCACGTAAGAACATGCAACGCTCATAGAGCTTGTCGTCGTCGAGCAGCAGCATGCCGCCTTCGCCAGTGGAAAGCGTTTTTGTGCGGTGGAAACTAAACACCGAGGCAACGCCAAAACTGCCTGCACGCTTACCCTTGTAGGTCGACCCGATCGCTTCCGCTGCGTCCTCGATGACCGGGATTCCGTGCTCATCCGCGACCGCTCGAATGTCGTCCATGCGAGGCATGTTCCCGAACAAGTCCACGACAATGATCGCCTTGGCCTTCGGCGTGATGCACTGGTGCAATGAAGCCGGGTCCATGCACCAATTCACGGGTTCGATGTCGGTAAAAACGGTCACAGCACGTTGGTATTTGATGCCGGCTGACGACCCAACCCAGGTGCAATCGGGCACAATGACTTCATCACCGTCTCGAACGCCCATCGCCGTTAGCAGAAGATGCAGGGCGGTCGTGCAATTCGGGGTCATGATCCCGTGCTTGCGGCCGTGATAGGCGGCGAATTCGCGCTGGAAGCGCTCGACGTAATCGTAATTGTACCAGCCGTGGCGCATGCAATCTTCGACGACGCGCATCTCGTGCTCGGTCATCCAAGGTCCAGCCATTTCTATTTTTTTCATCATGCCCTACTCGAGGTTCCTTCTGTCTCTGAGCGCCTACGGGATGGAGTTTGCGAAGTCCGGCATTCGAGCTCTATGAAGCCTCGGCCTTTTTAATGCGGACATAAGTGCTGATGTTTGGCTGAGTATAGGCGAGTTTGAAGCCGCACTTTCGAAAAACTTTTATCGCGACCACGTTCGAGTTGTGTATCTCCGCCGAATAAACAGAATCTGGATCGTTTCTTAGAATCGCCGATCGCAGGAGCGGCTCGCTGATGTGCTTTCCTCTCCAATTACTTGCTAGGTTGAGCGACGTTTCGAATATGCCATCTGCGTTTTTGTAAAACCACACCAACCCACAGGGAGACTCGTCATCCGTGAGGCCAACGAAGAACCTGTAGTTTTGATCCAGCAGCTTCTCTGGAAACCATCTGGAATGCGTTTCCCAAGCAACAGGCTTGCCACTCCTGCTGTTTCGAATAGTGAACGGGTCGTTGATCCAGCCAAACAGAAGATGCAGATCATCAAGAGTCGGCTTTCTCAGCTGCATGCTTATCCGATCTTCCTGCCTGCTCTCTGTTCATCGTCGTCGACGGGCGTGAACAACACGTTGCAGGTCCGCGAGAGAATGTAGGTTGCTGGATAATTGGCCTGGTTCATCTCCGTCCCAGAGGCACCAAGGAAGCGGCGCGCATATCCCAATTCGTGCATTGCCTGGGTAAACTCCTCCAGATTTAGAAACCGATAAGGAATACGCGCATTCTCGTAGTTGACCTGAGCAGCGACATAGGTCGGCACGTCCCCAGCCGACAGGCGCGTGAGTAGAAAGTAGCGGGGGCCTAGCCGCGCCAAGCGCTGCAACGTGCGCTTCCAGTCGGGGGCATATTGGAGGGCGGTGCTAATAAATATCACGTCAATCGATGGAAGGCTCTCCGGAATCTCCTCGACAAATCGTATCGCGCTGTCCCCGAAGAACAACTTGGTGCCTTCCTGCACGACATTCGGCAATTCGACGACGATGTAATCCAGCAACGTATCTCGCGGAACAGCAGCACGTGTCATGGCGTAAGAGAGACCGGCACCACCACCGAAGTCCACGATTCTCAGCTCAACTCGGCTGCTGCCGATGATCGAAACCAGAAACGGAAGCAGCGCATCATCACCCTGCACCGCTTCCGGGACGCTGCGGTTCTGGTTACGCAGCAAGGTGCGTTCCGTGAGAGCCCGCGTCGCGTGCGCCCAAGCTTCCGCATCGAACCCACGGCTCGCCCCGACAACACCTTCAAAATCACGATAGATGCCTTGCCAATTGTATTTCGGACGAAGTTCCGACCACCCAGCCCGAGCGGCTCGTCTCGCCGCGCGCAGCACGCGAGCCGCTAGCCCAACTTTTATGTCAGAGACGTCCATCGCACCGGTCCCAGATTATTCTTAGCTCGAAACTTGGCCTACCCTCCACTCCCAATAGGCCGCGACCGCCCGTCCAACAACATCTCCAATCCGCTTTAGCGGATACCTGAAGGCGATAAACAGTGCGTTGCGCGTCCCGACCTTTGGATGGCCGCCCGCATGCACGAGTTGGAACCCATCGGAAATCAGCGCCGTGCCCGCAGGACCTGTGACGCGGACGACGTTGAAGTGAGAGAACGGCTCTGGCCCGGTGAAGCTCCCCACCAGATCGCCGCCGCGGAACACGCTGGGCAGGCTGCCGATCTTCTTCCTGTCGGATTCGTCGTGGGTCTGAATCCTCTGTCCGTGGCATACGGCCTGATGGAAGGCCCGCAGGACCCAGTTCTGCTTGATCTTGTCGGAGCCCTCCACATACGAGAACGCGCCGGTCGTCTCCTCGACGTCGTTCAAATAGATGATGAGGGGAATTGAATAGAGCATCTCGTCGAGGTGGAAATAGGCGAATGGATGCCCGCGGTAGATGGGCGCCCAGTCGGCGCCATGCCGATCGGCATCGGCATACCTGATATGGGCCCACGGTTTGATAACCGGCGAGCCGACATAACCCTGCACGATCGGATGCACGTTCTTCATGACCCAAGCTTGCAACTCGGGATCCCGATCGAGGTCGTAGTCCCGGGCAGTCTCGTTGTCGCGTTCCTGCTGCGCGGCCGCAGCCTGCGCCTTGGCGAGGAGATGGGACTCGATCTGCCAAGTGTAGGCCGAGCCCCCTTCCGCCAGATACGGCCGCGTGCGCCGGCGCACGAAGATGTAATAGTTGACCAGCCGAAATAGCGCATCCTTGAGCAGGCTGCGCATTACCGATTTATTTCGGCTTCTCCGCAACAGGTCGCTTGTAACGCGAATATAAATGTGGATGAAGCCCAGCAGGCCGCCCCGATCGAGCGCCTGTTTGAAGGCGACCTCCAACGCACGCGTCTTGTCTTCGAAGAAGGCGTCGTCGGCCGTGTCGATCGCGATGCCCCGCCAATCGGGGTTTGCGGCAAGGTCGAACCGCTGAAACGGATGGCTGGTAAGCTCGACGATCGACATCAGAGTTTCCATCAGACAAGAGGTGCCGACGATCGCGTCCAATCGTAGCCGATGGCGCGATCATCATGCGGAATACGCAGTTCATCGGCGAGGTCGTATTCACCGGAGGTCACGTAAAGAACATGCGCGGGTCCCGAGACGCAGCGATAGCCATGCACGACGCCCGGGGGGAGGCGATAGATGCGCGCCGGCTGGCCGTCCCCCAACGCGAACTCGATCGTACGTCCGGCCGTAATACTGTCGCGCCGAATGTCATGCACCGCTATCTGCAAAAGGCCGAAGATTGCGTAGGTCCACTGCGCTTGGCGGACATGACCGTGCCAGGCCTTGAGAACGCCCGGGTTCACGACTGAGTGGCTGAGTTGACCGAAGCCATCAGAAAAGAACGGGTCGCTCGCGCGGATGAGCTCGCGGAAGAAGCCGCGCTCGTCACCGTGGGTGACCAAGTCTTTGAAAACTACCCCCTTGATCATGGACGACTCCGAAAGAACGAACGGACAGCCGTGATCACCTGATCCTGCTCGGCTTCGGTCAGTTCGGGATAGATAGGAAGCGAGAGCACCTCGCGCGCCGCGCTTTCCGTCTCAGGAAGAGGACCGTTGCTGAACTTGCGCGAGGCATAAGCCGGCTGGAGATGAACCGGAACAGGATAATGAATCAACGCCCCGATCCCTTGCTCGCGTAGATGGGCCTGGAGTGCATCGCGCTCCCGCGTGCGCACGACATAAAGGTGGAAGACGTGAGTTGCATACGGCCGACGCTTGGGACATTTGAGCGGGGTATCGACAAAGGCGGCGTCGTATCGGGCAGCGATGTACTGACGGCGCGTATTGTCGGCATCCAGCGTCGGAAGCTTCGCACGCAAGATTGCCGCTTGAATTTCATCAAGTCGCGAATTCCAACCAGCCTCTGCGCTGGTATATCGGTCGGTCCAGCCATACTCCCGTAAGGACCGCACGCGTGCCGCGAGGGCAGGATCATTGGTCAGCACCGCGCCGCCATCGCCAACCGCCCCAAGGTTCTTCGTCGGATAGAAACTGAAGCAGCTGACGTCCCCGATTGCGCCGACACGCCCATCCCCGAACCGCGCACCGTGGGCCTGAGCGCAATCTTCGATCAGCCGCAAACCGTGGCGACGTTTAATACTGCCGATCGCGTCGAGATCGGCCGGTTGACCATAAAGGTGAACCGCAATAACCGCTTTCGTACGGCGCGTGATCGCCGCTTCAATCGACGAAATCGTATAAGTGTCTGGGTCGATATCGACCAGCACAGGAGTGGCACCAGCTAGGTCGATGGCCGCAACTGTCGCTACAGCCGTGTGGGAGACCGTAATCACCTCGTCATCCGGCCCTACGTCGCAACTGCGCAAAGCTAGATGCAGCGCCTCAGTGCCACTACCGACACCCACCGCCTCGCGCACGCCCACATAGGCCGAGAAGTCGGCCTCGAAAGCTCGGACCTCATCACCGAGAACATAGCGACCGCTCTTAAGCACACGGTCGACTGCCCGCGTAATTTCCATTTCATGGGAGCGATACTGCGCAAGCGGATTACTGCACAAAATCATGCCGTGACTCGAACAGTCGGAACGTACTCAATCCATTTTCCGCCCGATTCGATGAACCGACGCTCGTTTCTCTTTATCTCAGCGGCGTGATTCCATCCGAATAAGAGCGCGTAATCCGGGTATGGCGTTTGGAACTCCACATAAGGGCGGACGGGAATATGCGTTCCCGGGCTGAACTTGCCCTGCTTCATAGGAGTGGTGTCGCTGATGAACTCGACAAGGTCCGGCGTAATTCCGCAATAGTTTGTCACCGTCGTACTTTTCGAAGTAGCGGCATAACCGACCACACGCCGCCCCTCGCTCTTCAGCTGATTGAGAAGTCGCACGAGATCCGAGCGCGAGCGTTCGACGTTCTGGCGAAATGTCACATATGTTTCCGGCAGGTGCAATCCAAGCGCCCGCTCCTGTTGTCGCAACGCTTCCACAGCCGAGGCCACAGGTCGGCGTCCTTCATGCGCTAAGACATAGCGCATCGAGCCGCCATGGACGTCTTGCGGCAAGACATCAATGAGCTCGAGTCCGTGCTGTTCAAATAGTGCGGAGACCGAGCTCGCGCTGAAATAGAAGACGTGCTCGTCGTAAATCTGATCGTAGGACGTCTTTTGCACGATCGCGCCGAGATATGGATCCTCGAAGACGAGCACGCCGTCAGGCTTCAACAGAATGCGGATACCTTCGGCGACCGAATGCAAATAAGGGATATGACACATGACGTTGGCACCGATAAACGCGCTCGCCTGCCCGTCGCGAGCGACGATTTCGCGCGCGAGCGTCTCGTCGAAGAACCCACTAACGACGCTAAGCCCCTTGGAACGAGCCACATCGGCCACGTTCTGCGACGGTTCGATACCGAGATGCCGCATGCCCCAAGCGGCGAAGTTCTTCAACATAATCCCGTCGTTGCAGCCGATCTCAACCACGAACGGATCCGGGCCGCGCAGATATGCGGAGTGCAGCCATTCCGAAAAGTTCGCGAAATGCGCTGCCATACGCGCCGACGTTGAAGAGAAAAACGGATACGCCGCATGAAACAGCTTGGTCTCGTCCACGAGCTCCGTGAGCTGCACCATGCAGCAAGTAGCGCAAAAGCCGGTCTTCAGCTCGAAGAAGAACTCACGGTCGAAATCCGATTGGCATAGAAATCCATTCGCGATTGGCATTTTGCCGAACGATATGAACGGCTCAATCGGGTTATCGCATACAAGGCATTTGCTCATTAAGCTTCCCTCAGGCACGAAATTGTCATTGGAGCAGATCCCAGCTCAGCGGAGTTCCGCGCGCCACATCCATGCGCGCACGTCGCCCGAGCACCGCATCGACATGCTTCGGCGAAAGGCCGAGCCCAGGCCGGATGGCTCGGACGTTGCTCGTCGAGAAAAGGTCACCCGCTTTGACATCGGCGACCACGTACAGCGAACGACGAAACTGGAGTGACGCTTGTTCCGATGCGACCGGGCCGTAATGCACCTCGCCGCGAGCTAGCCAAGCCCTTTCACTTTCCTCGACCAATGCCTTGAGTTCCTCCGGCTCGAGAGAGAAGGCGGAGTCGACGCCGCCATCAGCGCGACGCAGCGTGAAATGCTTTTCGATGACGGTCCCGCCCAGCCCGACACTTGCCGCGGCCACACCCACGCCCATCGTGTGGTCCGACAGCCCAACCTGGCAGCCGAAACGCGCCCGCATATCCGGGATCGTCAGCAGGTTGGCTTCGTCCGGCGAGGCCGGATAGGCGCTCACGCAGCGCAACAAGATGATGTCGTCGTTGTTCTCGCTGCGGATGGCGGCGACGGCTTCGGCAATCTCTTGCGCGGTGGCCATTCCGGTCGAGACGATCACCGGCTTTCCGGTGCGCGCGACGCGACGGATGAGCCGCAGATCGGTGTTCTCGAAAGACGCGATCTTGTAGCAGGGAGCATTCAAGCCTTCGAGAAAGTCGACGGCGCTGTCATCGAACGGCGTGCTGAATGCCAGCAGCCCGAGTTCGCGAGCGCGGTCAAAAATCGGCTTGTGCCAATCCCACGGTGTGTGCGCCTCCTTGTACAGATCGTACAGAGACTTGCCGGCCCAGAGGCTGTCCTGATCGTCGATGCGGAATTCACCGGCATCTACGTCGAGCGTCATTGTATCGGCGGTGTAAGTCTGCAGTTTGAGCGCGTGCGCGCCAGCCGCGGCCGCGGATTCGACCAGGGCGAGCGCTCGCTCCAGCGACTGATTATGATTGCCCGACATCTCCGCGATAATCAGCGGCGGGTGTTGCAGGCCGACCTTTCGGGTCCCGATAACGATTTCGGGAGGAGTCAATTGAAAGCCTTTTCGTATGCCGACGAGACTTGCCGGTATCCGGCATTCCTAAACAAATGATGGGAGGCGATGTTTTCAGCCTTGACGGTCGCCGAGATGCGCTGCAGGGGCCAATGACGACTGATCCAAGCTTCGGCGGCGTCGAGCAAAGCGGCGCCTAGGCCATAACCAACCTTGGCGGGGTCGAGATAGATCGAGACTTCGGCCGAATCCGGCGTCACTCGATCGAACCGTACAATTCCGACCGGATTGTCATCCACACGCCCGGTCAGTAGCACCCGATCTGCGCGGTCACGGCTCGCCTCGAACCAGCGCATATGATCGACCCACGCGATCGGATCGGTGTGCATTGAGACGGCGCGCACGGAGACATGATTGCGCCAGTCATACATCAACCTGCTATCGCCCTCAGTGGAGGCGCCGACTGCCAATCCGGATGCCTGCATGGCGATCACGACCCGGCGAACACCCTGACCGTCGCAGAGTGACCGCGCCGCCGAAGCCGTCGCCGAGCGCAGCGCTGGATTGCCGATCAGCGCATAAAGATGGTGAGCGACCCCCTCGGGAGTCGAAAGACTCTCTAACGTTGGACAATAGACAGCGCAAGCTTTCGACAATTCCGCCAACACGATCGTCTGGTTGTCCGCGATGGGCCAAGCGAGCGTCGGCAGCCCGACCGCGCATCGCTCCCAACTCGTTGTCCCCCCCGCTCCGATTGCGAGATCGGCGCCCTGCATCAATGCGGCCATATCGGCATCCCGCAGAATGCGGGCATGGGGAATCATCGAACAGAGGTTTTCCAGTTCGTCGGTGCTGCGGAACATGGGACCGACCACGATGTCGACGGAAACTTCCGGCAGGGCAAGCAGACCTATTGCGCGAACAGCCTTCGCTGTTTGATTCGACGCGTCGGCTCCGCCGAAGAACACCAAAATGCGACGTACGGGGCCGGATCGGTCGCGGGCTGAAGTTTGCGCAAATTTAGGGCGCAACAGAGCGTATCGCGGGCCCAGCAGCGATCGGGCAGTTTGCGGAATGAGAGACCGATACAGACCTTCCGCACCGCTTCGCAGATTTTGGTCGAGCAGCAGATCGCAATCGTGCTCGCGATCCGCCAGGTCGTCGATCACCATCAGCTTGGGTACCGCCTTGCGCAACGACGCCTCCCAGCGCTTCCCAAGCCCGTAATGATCAACGATCATCCAGTCCACGGATTGTTCCTGAAGGGCCGAGATCGATTCCTCGCTGTCGCGGCTCTCATCCGACTCCGGCACGTCCCTCAGCAGCCGCACCTGATGACCTTCGGCGCAAATTTGCACCATAAACTGCGGCGGCAGATCGCGACAGAGAAAGCGCACGCGGGCGCCGGAAGCGGCGAGGCCTCCTGCAAGGCTCAGGCAGCGCATCACATGCCCGCTGCCGATCGTATCGGAAGCGTCGGCACGAATTGCAATATTACGGAGCTCACCCATCGGTTTGTTGACAGGCGACTGGATGGGATTTCTGTACTACGCCGGCGTTGATCGCGTGCAACGCGGGATTTGCATTCCAAATCCGGACGAGGTCGTCGAGGTCTGCATCGTCGCCCGCACCGAGCATCCTAAAGAATTCGGACAGCATCCGGTAGTCATCCGGGGTATCGAGGGTCCACCGCGCGGCGGAGAGATCTTGTGATTGCACATAGTCGATGATCTCGAACGCCTCAGGGTGCTCATAAAGATAAGGCGTCACATGCTCACGCTGATGCGCCGCACGCGCGTTTTGAGCCGCGATGTCGAGCGCTGCGAGATCGAACACTTCGGCGTCGAGGCCGCGCGGAAATGTACGTTGGCGCGCATTCGTCACGACGATCGGCCTGCGCGATGCGCCAGCCGCGCTGCTGTAACGCTCAATCATGCCGTCGACGACCACGCCACACACCAGTGGACAATCAGCAGTGATGCGAACGACGATATCGGCATTTGCCGCTTTCGCGGCTCCCGCATACCGGCCGAGCACGTCCTCGAGGCTTCCGCGATAGACCTGACACTCGTGCGCACGCGTCACATCCGCGATCCGGTCGTCATCCGCGCCGTCGCTGGACGCCACAACGATACTGGATACACGGCGCGCGTGACGCAGCCGCTCTATGACGTGAACGAGCACCGGCTTGCCCCCGAGCGGCATTAGAACCTTTCCGGGGAGCCGCTCCGAGCTCATCCGCGCTTGCACAATTGCAACGACGTTGGTCAAGCCCGCACCAGGTCGCGCGGAAGCCGCACGGGAATGCCCTGCGCGCGCAGATATTGCTTGGCTTCCTTTGGCGTCGCTTGTGTAAATTGATAGAGCGCACCGGCGGAGACAGCGGAAGCTCCGCGACGGATTGCTTCGAACATGTCCGCATACGACTGCGCGCCACCTGCCGCGATCACCGGGATGGTAACCGCGCCTGCCACAGCCTGGACAGCATCGAGTTCATATCCTTCGATCGTCCCGTCTCGCGGTATGGACGTCAGCAATATCTCGCCTGCGCCGGACTGCTCGAGGTGCTTGGCATGCTGGACAATGCTGCGCCCGGTGTCGACCCGCCCGCACTGACGCCAGCAGATGAACTCACCTGCTGCATTGCGCTTGAAGTCGATTCCCACCGTGATGCATTGCGCGCCGAACGAATCCGACGCCTCACGAATGAGACTCTTCTGCACATACGCACCTGAATTGATGACGACCTTATCCGCACCGGCTTTGAGTAGAGCCTCGATTTGGCCAAGATTTGTAATGCCCCCTCCCACCGACAAAGGCACGAAGCACTCCTGGGACCAGGTCTCCACCTCCACAATGTCCGGACCTCGCCCAGCGCGGCTCGCGCCGACGTCGAGCAGAACCAATTCGTCGATCTCACGCAAATTGAACACGTTGATCGCCTGCAAGGGGGTGCCTACCGTCCGCCCTGCGTCAAAACCGCGGCCTTTCACCAGATTGATGCCGCGGAACAGAAGCGTCGCGATCACGCGGATCTTGGTCATCTCCGGCAGTCACTGCTGACGAAATTCTGGAGCAATCGAAGCCCCAGGTGGGAGCTTTTCTCAGGATGGAACTGTACCCCGAAAACGTTCTCTCTCTGCACGATGGCCGCAAATCCTCCGCCGTATGCAGTAGTTCCGATGAGCGACTCTGGATCGCCCGGCAAAAACTGGTAACTATGCACGAAATAGAAGTCGGTTTGGTCCGGAATTTCGGCGAGCAGCGGCGAAGACCGAACTGTCATCACTTCGTTCCAACCCACATGCGGAATGCGCTCCGTCGACGTCCGCGTCTGCAGGCGCACAACGCGGCCGCGGATCAAACCAATGCCGGGCGCATTTCCGCCTTCCGTGCCTTGCTCCGCGAGAAGCTGCATGCCGAGACAAATTCCGAGAATTTGCGTCTGCCGGCCTGCGGCCAGCTCCCGCAGCTTCGGCGGCCATCCCCTAGCCTCGAGCAGCGCCATCGCCTTGCCGAAATTTCCGACGCCGGGAATGATCAGGTGCGTTGGCCGGTCGAGTTCATTCGGCCGGCTGACGACATATGGTTCGGCGCCGCAGACTTCAAGCGCGCGCGAAAGCGAGCGGACATTGTTCAGGTTATAGTCGATGATTGCAACCTGACGCATTCTTATTCGTTGTCGTAGTTGATCTTTTCCAGATTCCCGCGCTTATCCCGGATCAATTCACCCTTATTGTCCGTCTTGAACAAGCGCTTGTTCGTGAAGCGGTCGCAGATTTTCACAAACTCATCAATCTCCAGGTCGATGTCCGCCAGGATTTTCTCCAGCGGCTTTCCGAGGTAAGACCATGGGAACGCTCCATCGTGAATCCGGACCAGCTCGATGCCGTCCTGACGGGTCATGCGCCCGCGCCGGATATGCAGACTGGCGATATCCGAAGCCCGCCCAAAACCGAACTTCAAGAACTTGAAGTAGTCGTGAATGCCGGTCTGATAATTGTCGAGGTTCTCGTAATTGACCAAGCTGCCTTCGATCACGCCGGAATAGGTAATCAATCCATGTGCCTGCGAAATCAACGCGTTCGAATAGCCGTCCCAGGGAAGATAATGGCCGATAAAGATACCCGTGACGCCGACCCGCCGCAGTTCGTCGTCGGTCGGATATGTGTAGAGAATGAGATCGCGAGCTGTAATGCCTTCGACGCCGACCATGTCGCTCACTCGAAGCCCGAGCAGGCCACCAAATTCCTCCAGCCAGCGGCGGGTCAACACACTGTTTGAAGCATCCGCCGCGGGGCCGCCATATTCATTTTGCGAGTTTTCGCCCCAGATCAGGAGTGGAAGGTTGAAATCGACCGCTGCGCGCACCGGAATAGTGAAAATTCCGACGTGCTCCGGCCAGGAAACGTCGCCTACCTGGCGCAGACCGATACGGTTGAGTTTTTTGCGCACCTGGGGATTGGGCGAGACCTCGATCAGGTCGACGCCCATGTTTTTTAGGTTTTGAATGTTCTTGCGGCCGATGTCGGATAGATCGCAGGTCGTTGCGGTGATACACAACGGATTGAGACCCAGTTGGCGCATGCGAACGACCTGATAGGTGCTGTCTTTGCCGCCACTCACCGGCACCACACAATCCCACTTGGAGCCGGTGCGGTCGCGATATTTGTCCACGACCAGCAAAAGCTCCGACCGGCGCGTGTCCCAATCGACCGCATCACGATGCTGGTAGCTTCGACAGGCGTTGCAGACTCCCTCTCCATCTAGGAAGAGATCCGGCTTCGTGTCCGGCATAACGCACCGGGTGCAGTACCGCATCCTCATCTTACAACTCCTTCGCATCGCGTGCGCCGGCAAGCACCCCTCGAAGAGCCTCGACGACCTCGTCCTGCTGCACATCGCTCAAGCCGCTGTAAATCGGCAATGACAATGCGCCACGATAATATCGTTCGGCTTCCGGGAACTGTTCCTCACGGAAGCCAAGGCGGCGGTAGTACGGCTGCAGATAGACGGGAATATAATGGACTTGCACGCCGATACCGGCCTCGCGCAAGCGATCGTAGATATGGCGCCGCGTGACGCCAACACGCTCCGCATCGAAATACACGGGATAAAGATGATACGAGGAGCGGCCGTCCGGATGCTGCCAGGGCCGCCTCAACGGCAAATCCGCCAAGAGCCGGTCATATCGTACGGCAAGCGCTCGCCGCCGCGCCAGGAACCCGTCGAGCCTGCCGAGTTGGACAAGCCCGAGTGCAGCCTGCAGATCGGTGATGCGATAATTGTAGCCGAGGTCGATCTGCTGATAATACCACCCGCCTTCGGATAGCGAGACCATCTGTTCCGGATCGCGCGTAATCCCGTGCGTGCGCAGCCGCTCGAGCTTACGAAAAAGCGTTTCGTCATTTGTGAGGATCATGCCGCCTTCCGCAGTCGTCATCAGCTTCACGGGATGGAAGCTGAATACGGCCATATCGGAGTGCCGGCAGTTGCCTATTCGCTCGCGGCGATACTCCGCTCCAACCGCGTGCGACGCGTCTTCGATAACCTTGACCCCGTAACGTGCGGCAAGCGTACCGACCTCTGCCATGTCACAAGGTTGCCCGGCAAAATGCACCGGCACGATCACGCGCGGCAACGATCCGGCCGCAGCAGCGTGCTCCAGCTTCTGCGCGAGGGACCGCACATCCATATTGTACGTGCGTGGATCGATGTCGACGAAATCGACGGAGGCCCCGCAGTAGCGGGCACAATTCGCGGACGCCGCGAATGTGTTCGGCGAGGTCCACAACATATCCCGCGTGTCCAGACCGAGCGCCAAGCAGGCGAGATGAAGCGCGGCCGTGCCATTACAGACGGCGACGGCATATTTGGCACCGCAGTACTCGGCCATCGCCTGCTCGAATCGAGCGATTGTCGGCCCCTGAGTGAGCCAATCGGAGCGCAAGACCGCGGCGACTGCCGCAATCTCGTCCTCGCCGATGTCTTGCCTGCCGTAAGGGATCATCAACTGCGCCGCAGCAGATCCGTGATTTGCGGAACGCTCAGAAAGACCGGGTTGTCGCCAGAGCTGTATTCAAAGCCGTCGCTCACCGGTCTTCCCGACTTGCCCTCGCAGCTTGTCTGGTAATCGGGATGCTCGATGAAAGTGATGGTCGGCTGAATCACGTAGTAGTCCTCGAACTCCAGCGTGAGATGTGAGTCGTCCTTGGGACACATGACTTCATGCAGTTTCTCGCCCGGCCGGATTCCAACGATCCGGTGCGGAAGCTCAGGCGCAATCGCGGCGGCGAGATCGACAATGCGGGCGGATGGAATTTTGGGCACGAAGATCTCTCCGCCATGCATCCGCGCGAACGAGTTGATAACGAAGTCGACGCCATCAGGGAGCGTGATCAGGAACCGCGTCATCCGCGTGTCGGTGACCGGCAGGTCGCGCGCGCCCTCTTGTACTAGCTTGCGGAAGAACGGGATTACCGACCCGCGCGACCCGGCTACGTTGCCGTAGCGCGCCACGGAAAAACGTGTCGGCCGAAGTCCGACGATGTTGTTGGCCGCGACAAACAGCTTGTCGGACGCAAGTTTCGTCGCGCCATACAAATTGATCGGGTTTGCCGCCTTGTCCGTCGACAACGCGATCACCTTCTTCACGCCAGTTTCGAGGGCCGCGCGAATGACGTTCTCCGCGCCATGTACATTGGTCTTGATGCATTCCATCGGATTGTATTCGGCGGCCGGAACCTGCTTGAGAGCCGCCGCATGGATAACGTAATCGACGCCGTCGAACGCCTGGCACAGCCGCTCCGGATCCCGGACGTCGCCGATGAAGTAGCGCAGTTCGGGTTGGTTGAATTCCGATTGCATCTCGAACTGCTTTAGTTCGTCGCGCGAGAAGATGACGAGCCTCTTGAGACGGAAGCGCTGCAGCAGGCGCCGCGCGCATTCGCGCCCGAACGAGCCGGTGCCGCCGGTGATCAATACTGACGAATTATCGAACATGGCTTGGGCATCGTCCTTGAAGTTGGACCGTTCGCTCCATCACGACCGTAGGACCGCAACCGGCGGCGCGATCTCCGTGTTCACGCGAGCGCCCGCCCCTCTGGGCTGCAGGTGTCCGCAAATCTCACGCCGGGGACGTCCTGAACCGACCCGCCAGCGAGCAACGTGCGATACAGCAGGTCGTATTTGGTAACGCAAACGGAAAGCGAGAACTGATCCTTGATCCGGGCGCGGGCGGCATCCCCGAACCGGGCGCGTAATGCCGCGTCTGCTGTCATTCTGCAAACCGCTTCGGCCAAATCGGCGGGGCTTTGCGCCGGCACGACGAGGCCGCACGTCCCGTTCGTCACGGCTTCGGCGTTCCCGCCTACGTCGGTCACGATCATAGGCAAGCCCGCGGCCATCGATTCGAGGATAGCGTTCGAGAAACCTTCCTGATGCGAACAGAGCACACCAATATCACTTGCGGCCAACAGCGCCGCGACATCAGTCCGCTGCCCCAGGAAGGAGATCCGCTCCTGCAGCCCATAGTCAAACGCCTTTTGCTGTAGTGCCTGCTGGACGCCGTGGTCGCGTCCGACGACCAGAAGTCGCCACTCATGCGGCATGCGATGGGCGGCAAGCGCAAGTGCATCGATGAGATCTAAGTGACCCTTATACGGTATCAGGTTGCCTACCGTGATGAGCGCGAGAGTCTCCGTGCTCAACCCGAGCGATTCACGCGTCTGCGCGCGCGATCCGGAAGGCGAAAACATCGTGTGGTCAATCCCGTTGTAAATCAGCCCAAGCCGAGGATGAGGGACCTTTTCAATTTCCTCCAGCTCGCGGACGACCCTGCGCGAGTTACCGAGAATAGCGGCCATGGACCGGTGCAGTCGACACTCCAGGAGCCGGAGCAGCGGGCGACCTTGGGAGTACACATTGAGGCTGCGCCGGCTCATGACCCGCACGGGCAACTTGGCGGCTTTCGCGACAAGGCCGCCGATCAGGTAAGCCTCCGGCAGGAAAAAATGGACAATTCTGGGGCGCTCCCGGATTGCGACCCAGAGCAAATGAACGCCGGCCGACAGCACGCGGAAATAAGAGAGCCACGTTCGCCTACGTTGAGACAAGACCCGCCAAGCGAAAGGTGGAGAGATCACGCGGACATTCTGTCGCTGAAGGTTTGCTCCAAGCGCGCCTTCTCCCGCCAGGCTGTAAACCGAAACCTTCCACCCTTTCCGCAGCAGCAACGGGGCCACTGCGGCGATATGGTTTTCAGTGCCGCCGATTTCGAGACTGCCGACCACGATCAGCACACTGCGCTGCGGCAACTCAGTTGCCCGGGGCTGCGGCTCGGCGATAGACATATTCATCACAACCTGACCCACCGAGCCCGAGCGAAAAGCCCCTGGTCGCACTACTCACCGGCTCCAGCCCGAGCTGTCGCATTTGACGCGCGACCGCGGCCGGCGAGATCGATTCGTAGGGATAACCGCCGAGCCAATCGTGCAAATCGTGCTCAAAACTCATTCCACGACGCTGATGATAGCCCGCGACGTGCGCTTCGAAATTCCGGCCGGCGACTCGGAAGCATGCTCGTGTCAGTCCAACGTAAAGAGCACGCGCGATCTTTTGGCTGCGCGCTGGGGCGCGGGCGTACCAGCGTTTTTCGATGGTCCAAGCCCAACAAAGGGCGGTTTTGCGATACAGCGCAAAGACGAAGAGGCCAGTTGAATTAAGACAAGACGCCGCATGCCGAAGCGCTCTGGAAAGCGCGCCGGTATGGTGCAGCACTCCCCAAGAATAAACGATATCAAAGGTACCCAGGCGCTGCAGGTAGTCTTCATCCAGCACAGATCCCTGTTCGACACGCCAGTCTGAGTCTCCGGAAAAATACCGCTCCTTCAGCGACTGCGTCGACGCCACGCTTGCCGGATCGAAGTCGAACGAATGGACGCGCGCACCGAGACGGCGCGCAGCAAGCGAGAAGAGACCGCTGCCGGAACCGATATCCAGAAAGCTCATGCCTCGCAGAGATTCTAGCCTCAACAGCCTCCTGAGCGACTGTTCAGCTTCGGCAACGCGCATCTCATCGACATGCGCGGCAAAATCGACCCAGTTCCGCCCAAATCCAAACCGAACGTCATTTCCAGCAAAGTGGTCCGTGTTCATACACACCTCGGCACGTTCAGACGCCGTGGTACTCGCGATACCGCACGACAGCGATGCCTCTTGATGATCGGCGTTGCGGGCCCGAAACCGACTGGGCGGCTGGACCAAAAGGAACGTCTGCGCATTCAATTGGCCGTCATCACAAGCCCGTTGGCCACACCCCTAGGGCTTGTCGTGAGTGCCCAACGCCGACGCCATGCTTCGAACATCAGTATTGTCCAGAGCGCATACGCCCAGTTGCGTCTTCCGCTGAGATGTTCGGACCACAAATTTCGAATCGGTACCGCGTCGAGGAAACCTCCCCCGAGCTGGCGCGCATCGAGGAGATCTTCGGCCCAATCCCGTAAGGGTCCCCGCAACCAGCTCGCGAGTGGAATTCCAAATCCCATTTTCGGCCGCTCGACTAATTCGCGCGGGACATATCGATCAAGCACGCGGCGCAGAAGCCACTTTGTCTTATTGTTCCGAATCCGCATGTGCCGCGGCAGCCGCCAAGCGAATTCAACGAGCCGATGATCGAGCAAGGGCGGTCTTGTTTCGAGCGAAACGGCCATCGATGCGCGATCGACCTTTTGCAGGACATCGTCAGGTAGATAAGTGATCGTGTCGAAAAATTGCATGAACTCAAGCGAACCTGCCTCGGCGATCCTCGTGGCGGATTCCAGCGCAATCGCGTGCTCCGGGCTGCCGTAAGTTAATGCGCTCGGGTCGGGGCATTGGCTCACGAGGCGTAGATAAATATCGCTCCGGTCGAGCCGCAATACCTCCGCCAGCTTTTTGAGCTTGTCGCCTGGCTGTGCCGGTCGGAGCCTGCGAGGCAGGAGCGCGGAGATTCGGTCGGCCGCCACATCTGGAACCGCCTCAAGAGCCGCTGCCGTGCCATGCCGCAGCGATTGCGGCAGCCGACCGAATCGTGCCAGCTGCCCGGTGGCCAGGATATATCTGTTGTATCCGCCAAACAGCTCGTCGCCGCCGTCGCCAGATAGCGCGACTTTCACGTGCGCTCGCGTCATTTTAGATATCGCATAGGTCGGAATTTGGGATGAATCGGCGAACGGCTCGTCGTAAATGTCTGCGAGATGCGGCACGACCGCGAGAGCATCCTCAGCAGTGACCGTCAATTCCTCGTGCTTAGTCCCAAGGTGTGCAGCCACAGCCTTGGCGTAAGGGGATTCGTCGTAGCCGAAATCGCGAAATCCGATCGAGAAGGTTCGCACCGGGCCGCTTCCTGCAGCGACCATCAAAGCAACAATGATTGAGGAGTCGATACCGCCGGAAAGAAAAGCGCCGAGTGGCACATCCGATACCAAATGAGCCGACACCGCATCCACCAGAAGAGTGTCGAGCGCCTCAATCGCTTCGCTTTCTGAACCGGAAAACGTGTGCTGTAAGCCCTCAGCAGCAACCGCATCCAAGCTCCAATATGTCTGGCGGCGGAACTCGCCGTCGAACGTGTACGAGACGATCTCGCCGGGCCGAAGTTTTTCCACGCCTCGATAGATTGCATGCGGCGCAGGCACATAGCCGAATCGCAGGAAACTCGCGACGGAGGCGGGAGCAATCTCAAATGCGAGCCCCACGGCCGCAAAACTCTTGAGTTCGGAAGCGAAGTAGAAACCATCTGCGCTGCGCGCATAAAACAGCGGCTTAATGCCCAGCCGGTCGCGCACGAGATGCAATGTGCGCGTCGCCCGATCCCATAGCGCCATCGCGAACATTCCGTTCAGATCGAGCAACGTCCGACGGAGGCCACGCTGCGCAATGGACTCGACTATCACTTCCGTATCCGACGCCCCCCGCCGAACGAAGTTCCTTAATCCTGCGGCAATCTTTTCTGCGTTGTACACCTCACCGTTGTAGGTGATCACCCAACGCTCGTCTGCCGACTCCATCGGCTGTGCGCCCGCCGGCGTTAGATCGACGATCGCGAGCCGCCGGTGTGACAGCGCTATGCCCTGGTCGCTCCACACACCGTCCCCGTCCGGGCCGCGATGAACGAGTGCGTCAGCCATTGCGCGCGCGCGGTGCGCAACCACGGCCGAGTCTGCGCTAGGCTCAAGCAAACCCGCGATGCCACACATTTGCGCGTAGATCCAGTCTCATGATTCGGTGCAATCCATTCGCGATATGGTCGCTCCATAGGATGCTAGCAGGTTTGTACGCCCTAACCTCCCTAGAGCGCTCGCTGAAGCTCGCGCGTACGTCGTGGGCAGCAATCCGCTCAAGCTACCGCAGTCCGGGTGACTCGGCACCCAGACAATTACAACACTCTTGACGGTGCGGAGCCTTACAGCGCCGCGACCGCCTCCAGGTCGACCGTCACGCGCACCTTGCGACCGAGCAGGTCGAGCAGGATGGCGACGCGCTGGCTCTCCCGCATGCCTTCGTACAGGCCGAGGCAATCGGCGAACACGCCTTCGAGAATGCGGATCTTGTCGCCGGCGCGGAAGCTCGGGCGATAATCGAGCCGCACGTAGCCGCCCGCGTCCTCACGCAGCTTCAGGCTGTCGATGACGCATTCGGAAATGGCCGTCGGCTGCTCGCCTTGGCAGATCAGCCGCGACACGCCGCCGGTCGAGAAGATAGAGCGCCAGCGCTGCGTGGCAAGATCGATCCCGACGAATAGATAGCGCGGAAACAGCGGCGCCGGCACGATTTCGACCCGGCGCGCGTGCCGCCGGCGCTTACGATAGCGCGGCAGATAGGTCGCGAACCCCTGGCGCTCGAGATGCGCCACCGCCTTTTGCTCGGCGTTCGGCTGAGACTGCACCACGTACCATTTTTCCGCACCATCACTCATTCTGTAGCCTCGCCTTGCTGCCGGATCCGTACGCGCAGAAGATCGGGGATAAGCACGCGTTCGATGCCGAAGCGCTCGATCGCAGCCTCACAAATCGAGCGCGCATTCGTCATATCGGCGACCAGCACTGCATCGAATGGAACGTCGACCGCATCAATTGTCCTGAATACCGGCGATCCTACGAAAAGCTCAACGTCGACCCTGCTATCGACAAGGCCGGCAATGGCCACACTCTGCTCGATCGCGCACAACATGGCGATTTCCGCGAGGTCAGATTGGCCGAGCAGGAGCACTCGATCCAACCCTCTCGCGCGCGCCGAACGAAAAAGCTCCGAACATTCGGTCCTGGCCTGACGGAAAAAGCCGAAAGAATAAGAAAGATACTCGACAGTCAGGCGCGATTTCTCTGCGAAGCCCTGCGGCGTCAAATAGTAGGCATAGCGGCGAGCTGGAGCCTGCCGGACCTTGACAAGCCCTTTCTTCATGCAGCGCCTCAAATAAGCGTTGGCCAAGCCTAAAGCTATGCCAAGCTCGGAAGCGAGATGGCGCTGTGACTGCACGCGCTCTTGCTCGACCGCGTCAAGCAGGCCCAGCATGATGCGGGAACTTTCCGCATTTTCCCCGTTCGTGCGCCGCATCGGTCCTCTCTAGTGACCGCTTTTAGCGCGTTCATTTCGTGAACGTCAAGCGGGAATGTTCAGATCCTGAACGACATCAAGTATTTGATATTTATGAATTTTTCGATTGATAAATCCCGGCTCTTGCGTTACGAAGTGACCACCTGACGGCATCTCCGGGTCGCGGATCACTTGTGGCCTTTGGCAAAATCCGGACTTGCATCGGCGCGCCAGGCAGGACGCCTATCAGGATCAAATGACCCCTAGCCTCCCAAGTGCGATGGAATCTTCCCCAAACAATGTCGATCCCGATGTCACTGCCGGCTTCGGTCACGAATGGTCGACCTTCCGTCAAGATAGGGAGGAGCTGTCGCAGCAAGATCGCGATGCAATCTTTCGATCGTATTTCTCGATCTTTCCCTGGGACTTGCTTCCGGCGAAGGCGGTCGGAATAGATGTCGGCTGCGGAAGCGGGCGCTGGGCGGCGATGATTGCGCCACGAGTTGGCCATCTGCACCTGCTCGACGCAAGCGTGGAAGCACTCGATGTCGCTCGGACCAATCTCTCGGAGAGTTCTAACGTCTCATTCCACCTTGCGAGCGTGGACGAGATCCCGCTTGCGGATGGTTCGCTCGACTTCTCATTCTCCCTCGGGGTCCTGCACCACGTGCCCGATACCGGCGCTGCTATTCGGAGTGTAGCACGCAAGCTGAAGCCGGGCGCCCCCTTTCTGATATATCTTTACTACGCCTTGGAAAACCGCCCGTGGTGGTTTCGCTCCCTTTGGCGGATGAGTAATACGCTACGCTGGATCATTTCTCGCCTGCCGCCAAAGACCCGACTTGCGGTGAGCCAGGTCATCGCCGCACTCGTCTATCTGCCGCTCGCACGATTCGCCGCACTCGTCGAAACTCTTGGCGGCTCGCCCTCGCAGATTCCGCTTTCCACCTATCGACGACGCGCTTTCTACGTGATGCGGACCGACGCTTACGACCGCTTTTGTACTCGCCTCGAACATCGATTTACGCGCGAGCAGATCGAGAGCATGCTGCTGAACGCCGGGTTCGGCCATATTCGCTTTTCAAGCCAGGAACCCTTCTGGTGCGCCGTCGCACTAAAGCTTTAAATGTGATGCATGCGCCAACGAAGCAGGATCGCAGATTTGACTGTCACGAACGCGTGGAAGCTGCTTCCACCACTTACGACTGCCACCGTCACCGTCGCGGTCTTTGCCAAGTCGTTCATCCCCTTCATTTTCGTCGGCTCGACTGTGGTGTTCGCCGTTGCCTGCTTGGCGGGAATGGCGCTGGTTGCGATCGCCATCCGCGCACTTGCTAATCAGGTAATCTTGGTTCCGAGTCTTCTCGTTGCCCTTGCCTTGATCTATTGCGCCGTGATCGCAAGCTTTCTGCTTCATTCGCTCCACCGAGTTCCCGCGACGCATTTGCTTGGCATCCTGACCTTCCACGGACTATTCCTGCTGTTTGGCTTCGCTGCATCGCGCGCCGTAATTGCAGTCCTTGCGGTCCTCGGGGCCATGGCAACGATCTATGTCCTCGTCATCGCGCAGTACGTTGTCAAGTTTGGCGACTTTATGCGTGACAGATATCTGCAGGATGTGTTCGGCGTCGGCATCGACGCGAGCATCACTTTCCACCAGAATATTGGTTCGGCGATCGCGCTCGGTACCATTGCTGCATTCGGACTTTTTTCCAGACGAAGACTATTCGTGTTCGCCGCGCTGCCGTTCGTCTTCTGGTTCCTGTTCCACATTGCTGCGCGGACGGCGATCGTGGCGCTGGTATCCAGCCTGCTGTTCTGGGCAGGCGCCGTTCTTTGGAACCGTTCATGGAAACTGGCGACCTTAAGCCTTGCCGGCATCGTCGTGTTTGCGACGATCGCCACCGGTCTGTTCTATCAGCGCGCGATCCACGACAAGACCGTCGACGCCGTGGCGTCGGACGCCATCTCGCGCACCATCCGGGAAATTCAGGATCCACGTCCGCTGTATCGCACGCAGATCTGGACGCGCGCGGTCAATCACATTGTGACAGAGCCCGACAAGCTCCTGTTCGGCCGCGGCATCGGCGTCTATCCGATCGACGAAGGCTTCGGTTCGCCGAACTGGCTACTGAAGCCTACGGAAGGCAACATGTACTACCCACACAATATCTACCTCGATGTGCTCTACGAGGCCGGCCTTGCCGGTTTGCTGCCCGTCATCGCGCTGACATTGCTGCCCCTGTGCATCTCGCTCGGCCGATGGAACAAATATGGGACTGCGGATCAGGCATCGATCCTCCTGTATGTCTTCTATTTCGTCGCCATGCAGATCTCGGGCTCATTCGCTTTCTCCTACGTCTTCCAGTTCTTCCTTGGCCTTGCCATCGGCGTCGTCGCGCTCAGCCGCAAGAAAGACCGAGGCGTGCCCAGCGCTCCGATCGTTCGCCTACAGTCATGACTTCCAGCTCCACTTCGGCCAAAGATAGACATCGTAGCGCTGCTGCTTGAGGTTCTGCGCGGCCTTTGCCTCGTCACAAACAGCGCGCGCCCTGCGTTCCTGTCATTTAACGCGCTCCTTGTCATCCTTCGGCAACCGCAAACCAAGTAACGCCGGCGCCAGCACACGATCCACCCCGACAGCCGCAACGGCGACGTCGAACGACGTCTTGGAGCGCGTAACGTCGGTCACGATTACAGCTTCGAACTGCACCTCGATTTCATCGAAGGACTTGCGGACGTCGACGCCTACAAAGCGCGCGCCCTCGCTGCGCGGATCGACGAGAGCCACGACCGCGACACCGGTTTCAACCGCTGACAGAATCGCGATTTCGGCAAGGTAAGACTTTCCGGCAAGTACCAGCGAGCGAAGCCTCTTGCCTTGGTGAGTTCGAAGACGCGCGCGCAGTCGCTTTTGGCCATGCGAAAAAACGAGAAGGAGCCCGAGAGGTACTGAACCGTGAGCTGCGACTTCTCGGCGAAACCTTGCGGCGTCAGATAATAGGCGTAGCGGCGCGCCGGCGCGTCGTGGACCTTGACCCAGGCCCTTCCTAATGCACCGCTTGAAGTAAGCGTTGACGAGGCCAAGCGCGATGCCGAGCTCAGCGGCCATACGGCGCTGCGACCGCTCGCCGTCATTCTCCACGGAACTCGGCAGGCCAAGAACGATGCGTTCGTTCTCGTGCTCCGTATCCAACAAGTGGTCCATTTTTGCGCGCCCCTTGAGAGGGGGCTTATGAGCGCGTTCATAGAACGAACGTCAAGCGTCTCGTTCAAGCGGTGAACACCGATAAGGTATTGGCAGGGAACAAATATCCGAAACTCAACGACTTACTCGCAAGCTCATCGGAAATGCGCTCGCCAGAGTCCTTTCCGCCATGCAACTATTTAAAGGAGAGGCTGGATCAGATATCCGGACTATTGCGGGCGCCAGTTTGTTAAAAGCGAATCGACAATGATGTGCCCTTGTTGTCGCGAGTTAGTGGCGAATTAACCGTCCCGGAGCACAGTTCAGTCCATGCCCACGTCGAAGCTTTTCTTGCCGGACCATGAGGGAACGGCGCTTGGCCCGGCCAGATCAGATTTCGACTCGGCAGAGCCGAGCCAGTTTTCGGATCCAGGCGAAACCTTTCCGCTCGCCGCCGGCGGCTCCTCCAGTTTAAGCGCCGGCAGCAGTAGCCCGGTCGCCTCGATCGCCACGCTGGCCAACTGGCTCGTCAACGGCTTCTGGACCAATCAAGGCGCCCTGCCGCATCATTGGGCGTCCAACACCATCACCTACAATCTCGGCAATCTGAACGCCCAGGAGCAGGCGCTCGCCCTGTCGGCGCTGACCGCCTGGAGCGAGGTCGCCAACATCAATTTCGTCCAGGTCTCAAGCGGGGCAAATATCAACTTCAACCACAATGGCACGATGCAGGCGGTGACCAACGCGAGTTGGAACGGCGCGGGCCAGATGACGTCGGCGACCATCGACATCTCTACCGACTGGGTCACCACCGACGGCGGCGCCAATGACGGCAAGACCGGCATCGACAGCTATGCCTACCAGACCTACATCCACGAGATCGGCCATGCGCTCGGTCTCGGCCACCAGGGCCCGTATAACGGCAGCGCCACCTACGCCAACGACGCGATCTATGCCAACGACACCTGGCAATTCTCGATCATGTCGTACTTCTCCGAGAGCAATTACAGCGGCAGCAGCTACCGCTACGTGATCACGCCGCAGATGGCCGACATCTACGCGGTGCAGTCGATCTACGGCGTGCAGACGAACACGCGTCCCGGCGACACCGTCTACGGCTTCAACAACACCGCCAGCTCGATCTACGATTTCACCGCCTATACCCAGGCGCCTGCGCTGACGATCTATGACAGCGGCGGCATCGACACGCTCGACTGTTCAGGCTACTCGAACAACCAGACCATCGACCTGCACGCCGGCAGCTTCTCCTCCGTCGGCGGACTCAAGAACAACATCGGCATCGCAGTTGGCGTCAGCATCGAGAAAGCGATCGGCGGCAGCGGCAACGACACGCTGAAGGCCAACGACAACGGCTGTACCCTTGTGGGCGGCGGCGGCACCGACACGCTGATCGGCGGCGCCGGCAAGGATACGATGACCGGCAATGCCGGCGCCGACAATTTCGTTTTCAATTCCGGCGGCAGCTCGCCCGCGAGCGGCCAGCACGACATCGTCACCGACTTTACCTCCGCCGACCACATCGACCTCTCGGCGATGGGGACGTTCCACTTCCTCGGCACCGCCGCCTTCGACGGCAGCACCTTCGCACTCGACTATGTCTACAACTCAACGACCGGCATCACGACGGTCCTGGGCGATATCAACGGCGATACGGTCGCCGATTTCGCGATTGATCTCACCGGAAACATTGCGCTCAATGTCGGCAACTTCGTCGGCGTACAGCCGGCTCCTGTTGTGATTGAATCCATCGGCGCAACGAGCCTGGTGCAGTCCGGCAGCAATTTCTATCTCAACCCCGTCGGTGGCGGGACCGGACCTCAGTTGCGATATGGCGGCAGCGTCGTCGCCGCGGGGCAGTTCGGCACATGGACACCGATCGGTGCAGAGCAGACCTCAACCGGCTATGACGTGGCCTGGTGGAACACGGCTACCAACCAGTACACGGTCTGGAGCACCGACAGCAGCGGCAACTACCTGTCGAACATTTTCCCGGGCGTGCCGGGCAGCAGCACAGCGCTCCAGTCGATCGAATCGGTCTTCCATCAGGACCTCAACGGCGACGGCACGATCGGACCTCCGCCGCCGCCTCCACCGCCCCCGGGAACGACGATCGAGGCGTTCGGCTCAACCAGCCTGGTGCAGTCCGGCAGCAATTTCTACCTCAACCCCGTCGGCGGAGGGACCGGGCCTCAGCTGCAATATAGCGGCAGCGTCGTCACCGCGGGACAGTTCGGCACATGGACGCCGATCGGTGCAGAGCAGACCTCAACCGGCTATGACGTGGCCTGGTGGAACACGGCTACCAACCAGTACACGGTCTGGAGCACCGACAGCAGCGGCAACTATCTGTCGAACATTGTGGCGGCCGGACCGGGAAGCAGCAGCGCGCTCCAGTCGATCGAATCCGTCTTCCATCAGGACCTCAACGGCGACGGCACGATCGGACCTCCGCCGCCGCCTCCACCGCCCCCGGGAACGACGATCGAGGCGTTCGGCTCAACCAGCCTGGTGCAGTCCGGCAGCAATTTCTACCTCAACCCCGTCGGCGGAGGGACCGGGCCTCAGCTGCAATATAGCGGCAGCGTCGTCACCGCGGGACAGTTCGGCACATGGACGCCGATCGGTGCAGAGCAGACCTCAACCGGCTATGACGTGGCCTGGTGGAACACGGCTACCAACCAGTACACGGTCTGGAGCACCGACAGCAGCGGCAACTATCTGTCGAACATTTTCCCGAGCGTGCCGGGGAGCAGCACAGCGCTTAGGTCCATCGAGACCATCTTCCAGCAGGATCTCAACGGAGACGGAACAATCGGCCTTAACTCGCCGATCCTGGCTGGTAACGCCCAGACCGGACAGGCAACCTCGCCCATTACCGGAGGTCAGCAGTCGTTTCAGTTCGCGGAGAGTTTCGAGAGAGCCGGTGGCGCAAACCCTGCACAGACAATCGACGCCATCGAACTCCTCAGAGATATCCACGTCGAAATCAATGCACTGGTGACGGCACTTCACGAGCCTTCGCAGCCAGCCATTGCCGATGTTGACCACCAGCACATGGCTCCAGCTTCATGGCTTGCCCATCACGACGGGTTCCATTTCGCGTAGCCGATCGATTGTCTTCGGCGGCGGGCGGAATCGAGCAAATGCTGATTGCCGCAGGATTTGACAAGATTCGTTTCTCCGAACACGCAGGGAATTGTCGGGTTCCTGATATTCGCTTTGATCACTTTTTTCTCGCTCATTGCCGCGCTGAGGCTGTGGGGCGAGCTCTTGCCACAAGCGAAGCCGGCGATTTCGATCTACGTGTTTTATCTCGTCACGGACGAGATCTCCGGATCGTTTGCTTACAGCTACGACTTCCAGTTCTTCTTTGGTCTGGCGATCGGCCTTGTTGCCTTCAGGTACAGGGAACTTGCCGCCGGAGACGAAGTAAACCTGATGTCTTCGATCACGCCCCGACATCGGCAAGACCCCGGCCTGACAGCGCAAGAGCAGAGTTGACATCATTGCCGGGCGGGTCGGAAAACCGCCGCATGCGGGCTGGCCCCTCCGCTGCGCCTTTGCTATCGGTACCCCGGTTTTTGCCATTGACTAGTGCCTCGAGGGCCCTTCGTGCATCGAATGACGTCAAAGTCCCCTGCCAACCCTCGACGGGTGCTCTATGTCGTGGGCGAGGATTATGCGTTTCTGCTCAATCGCCTTCCGATGGCGCGCGCGGCGCAACGGGCAGGGTTCGAGGTGCACGTCGCGACCAACGTGAACAAGCGCGCCAGAGAAATCGAGGCAGAGGGTTTTATCCTCCACTCAATTCCGTTCCGGCGCGGCGGGCTATCGCCCTTCACCGCGCTCCCGACCATTCTGGCGATCCGACGCGTGATGAAGACGATCAGGCCGGACGTCATGCATCATGCTGGCCTGCAATGCTGCGTCTATGGGTCGATTGCCACGCTCGGCAAGGGAGTGCCGCTCGTCAACGCCATCACCGGCCTGGGCTACATATTCACCTCGGTCAACTGGCAGACGCGGCTGCTGCGACAAGGCATGGTGTGGCTGCTGCCATGGTTGCTGAACCGCAAGTCCAGCTTTGTCCTCGTGCAAAATCCGGACGATCGCGAAACCCTGCTTGACCTTGGTATCAAGCCCGCGCGCATCACCCTGATCCCGGGTTCCGGTGTGGATACCGATACGTTGCAGCCGTTGCCCGAGCCAAAAGGTCCCATCACCTTCGGTTTCGCGGGACGCCTTCTGGTCGACAAGGGCATACGCGCTCTGGTGGCCGCGCACAAAATTCTGCAGGGCAAAGGCCACAACCTGAACCTGCTGATCGCGGGAAATCCTGATCCGGCCAACCCGACCTCGATTGCGCGGAGCGAGATCGAGCAGTGGAACAAAAGTCCCGGCATCACCTGGTTGGGGCATGTCGATGACATCGTCTCGTTCTGGCGATCCTGCCACGTAGCCGTGCTGCCGTCGCACCGGGAAGGCCTGCCGGTGAGCCTGTTGGAGGCGGCCGCCTGCGGCAAGCCGCTGATCGCCACGGATGCGCCCGGCTGCCGCGAGATCGTTCTCCAAGATCAGACCGGACTTCTCGTGCCTATCGAGGATCCGCCGGCCCTGGCCGAGGCCATCGCGCGGCTTGCCCAGTCCGAAGAACTGCGAGTCCGCTACGGGGCCGCCGCGCGACAATACGTCGTCGACAAGCTTTCGGCAAAGATCATCGGCCGTTCCATCGTCGATCTTTACGACCGTCTGATGGTGGAAGGCAACATCCCGGGCTTGTCCGACGCCAAGGCCGAGCGGCGCGAAGGAAAGATCATTCTGGTCAGTCAGCATTACGCCCCCTTCCCAAGTTCGACCTCTGCCTACATGACTCAGATCGCGGAGGAATTGTCGCGCGACAGCCGGGTCGTCGTGATCACAAGCGCACCAGGATCGGCATCCAAGCTGCCCCTGTCGGAAGGCAAGCCAGAGGTGATCGAGATCAAGAGCTGGTGGCCAGGGAAATCAGCGCTGGTATCGCGCACCTTCGCGGCCGTCCTGTTTTCCGTGCAGGTCTTTCTCGCCGTGCTGAAACACGCCAGGAGCGACGATGTGCTGCTCAGCGTCACCACTCCGTTTACTCTGCCTTATACCGTCACCCTGGCGGCCCGCCTGCGAAAGGCCGCTTCCGCTCTCATTATCTACGACTTCTATCCCGACTCGCTCGTGATGGCGGGTTTCCTGCGCGCCAACTCGCTGCTGACCAGGGTTCTGCGCTTGGCCAACAGAATGATGTTCCGCCTGCTGGATGCGATCGTCATCATCGGCCGCGACATGGCGCCAAAGCTGCTCGCCTATCCCAAGGTGAACACGAGCAAGATTTCGCTCATCCCCAACTGGGCCAGCATGCCGGTCGCCTATCGCGAGCTGTCGCCTGACAATCCCTATCGCCAGCGCTGCGGCAGAAAGTTCATCGTCGCGATGTCCGGCAATGCCGGCTTTACCCACGATCCCATGTCCGTCTTCGAGGCGGCGCGCCTTCTGAAGGACAACGCGGATATCAGCTTCCTGCTATCGGGCGAAGGCGTCGGCTGGGTAAAGATCAAAGAGATGCAGGCGGCATTTCCGCTTCCCAATGTAACGCTGATCGAACGCGTCGCCGAAACCGAACTGGAGAGCTTCCTGTCCGCGGGCGACATCTGGATCGTGCCGTACCGCAAGAACAACACCGGAGTTTCCGTGCCGAGCCGCATCTACAACATCTTCGCGATCGGCCGGCCGATCATCATCTGCTCGGAGCCGGACGCCGAGGCTGCGATGCTGCTGCAGGAAGAGAACATCGGCTGGGTAACGCCTCCCGAAGATCCGACGAAGCTGGCGCAGCTGATCGCCGCGGTCGCTGCCGACGCCGCTGGCATCAGGGCCAAGGGACACCGCGCGACCTTGATCGCCGCACGCTATACGCGCCCGATTGCACTCGGCGCTTATCGCGGTCTCATGGACAGACTGCTCAGCGGTCAACGCGCCAGCAGCGAGCTGGCCAACACGCCGCGCGTGCCGACCTCATGAACAGCTCTGCGGCGCTCGTGCTCGCTGCCCTTGCGGCCGCGGCGATCTCAGCGAGCCTCATCGTGTTACTCCGTCCTCTATTGCAGCGCTATGCGCTGGCGCGCCCGAACGCAAGATCCTCGCACGGCGTTCCAACGCCGCAGGGCGCGGGCATCGCCGTCATCGCGGCCACCCTCGGCGCAGCAGGTATCGCGGCGGGCATCATGGACCTGGACGTCCAGGCGATGCTTTTTGCAGCCACCATTTTCATCGCGCTGGTGGGGCTCGCCGATGACATCCGGCCGATGCCAATAGTGCCGCGGCTGCTGCTGCAGGCGATGGCCGTAGGCGCGGTCGTTCTGGCTGCTCCAGCGGAGTTGCAGATTGTGCCAGCGCTGCCGCTTGCCATCGAACGTGGCATGTTGATTTTGGCTGGCCTCTGGTTCGTCAATCTCGTCAACTTCATGGACGGACTCGATCTGATGACAGTGGCGGAAGTGGTTCCTGTCGCCGGCACCCTGGCGGTGCTCGGATGGTTGGGAGATTCTCCGCTGCTGCCGACCATGATAGCCGCCGCTCTTTGCGGCGCCCTGCTCGGCTTTGCGCCGTTCAACCGACCGGTCGCAAAGGTTTTCCTCGGCGACGTTGGTTCGCTGCCGATCGGACTTGTGCTCGGATGGGGTCTGTTGCAGCTCGCCTACCAGCATCAAATAATCGCCGCGCTGCTGTTGCCGCTCTACTATCTCGCCGACGCGACGTTGACATTGGTGCTGCGCATCAGCAGAGGCGAGCCGTTTTGGGTGGCGCATCGCAGCCA
>Ga0081540_1000344_pt1 | contig 47266 bp, 47 predicted proteins | sample TabmetS2T1R1_FD_71024 | JGI IMG/M metagenome (GOLD analysis project Ga0081540, IMG submission 71024) | Tabebuia heterophylla rhizosphere microbial communities from the University of Puerto Rico - S2T1R1 | ecosystem: Host-associated > Plants > Roots > Rhizosphere ...
CCCGCGCTGCCCATCGCCCGCCCCGCCGACCAGCCCCGCTCGCTCGCGCCCGGTGACCTGGCGCGCGGCGGTTCCCTGGGCCAGCTCGTCCTCGAGGGCACCGAGGGTGGCGGTGAGGTCGGGCTGGGGGCCGTGCACCGAGGGCAAGGTGTCGGTGCGCCAGTAGCTTCCGTCGCCGTTGGCCGGCACCAGGTGTCCAAAATGAAGCACGCCCGGCAACCCGTCGGGACGCACGCCGATCGCGGCCACCAGATCGAGCCGGAGGAGCGCGAGGTCGGTCAGGTCGTCGCGGGTGAGCGGCTCGGACTTGAGGTGGGTGTGGACCAGGCGGAGGCCGCGGAGGCGCACCTGCCCCGCGCGAGCGCGGCCGATGTCGGGGAGCTCGAGCTTGTGCGCGTTGCCGACGACGACCCGCTCGACCTCACCCTTCCGGTTGAGGAGCACACCGATCTGCCTGTTCGTCTGGAGCGAGAGCTCGGTGAGGTGCCGGGCCAGCTCGGGGCTGACGATCTCGTGCGGGGAGACCCGACGGCGGTAGGTGTTGCGGAGCTGGGCGAGTTCGCTGGGCTTGAGGCCGAGGGTGTTCCCGTGCAGGTCTTTCAGAGGCGCTCTCCAGGGCAGCCGGGGGCTGCCGCAGAGGAAGATCTAGCCATTTCCGGACCTCTTCGCTCGGGGATGCGGGGCAGCCAGCGGGGGCCGGGCCGCCGGGAGCCGCGTCACCTGGCCGTCCCGGTCGTGGTGCACTGGCAGGTCGTGCGGTGGGTCCCGATGCTCCTTCTTCTGGCGGGTTGCGCGAGTGCCCCGTCCGGGAACGTCCGGATCGACCCGGACCCGCCCCCCGAGACTGCCCGGCTCCACGCCCGGCCGGATCCGGAGTTCCGCCCCGGTCAGCCAGGGCTCTGGCCGATCGGGGTCGGAACGACCCGCGACGGCCTGCTGTACGTCCCGGAGGCGGCCCGCTCGCGACCGGTCCCCCTCCTGGTGATGCTCCACGGAGCGGGCGGCTCGCCGGGACAGCTCTGGCAGGCCATCAGGGGCGACGCCGAGGAGCGGTCGGTTGCGGTGCTCATGCCTGCGAGCCGGCAGTGGACCTGGGAATTCAAGCGGGGGGGCGACTTCAGCTTCGATCGCGCGTTCATCGACGCCGCGATGGCCTCGACCTTCCGCCGTGTGCCCGTGGATCCGGCTCATGTGGCACTGGGCGGGTTCTCGGCCGGAGCGACCTTCGCGCTCTCGCTCGGGCCCTCCAACGGCGACCTCTTCCACTGGATCTTCGGCTTCTCACCGACCGGGCTGGAGGTGGCAGGTCGGGTCGGGCACCCGGGGTTCCTGATCGCGCATGGCACGGCGGACACGATCGTCCCGATAGGAGGGTCGAGCCGGCAGATCGTCCCGGCGCTTCGGGCCGCCGGGGACCGGGTCGTCTACCGGGAGTTTCCGGGAGGCGGGCACGAGTTCTTTCCCGATGCGGTCCACGAGGCGTTCTCGCTCCTGGTGTCGGACTGAGCGGAGCGGGAGCGCCCGAGCCAGGCCGGCCCCGTTCCGTCGTCGCTACTTCGACTTCTTCATCACCCCGATGAACCCCGGCGCGAAGAGGGTCCCGTCCTCGTTGATCCGGAGCGAGATCTGCTCCTTGCCGCAGGTCAGCCTGACCTGCTTGCCCTCCTCGGCGTGGGTGCACTCACGTGTCTCGCCGCCGACGCCCATCGTCGCCTTGCCTCCCGACCTGAGCTCCAGCATCACGATGCCCGACGGGTTGGTGTACGTCCCGTCCAGCTTCGAGCCGCAGGCGATGGACAGCGCGCTCAGCCCGGCCACGACGGCGGGGCGCAGCGCTCCACGGAGTGTGTGCATCGGGACCCTCCTCGAGGTCGGAGCCCCTCCTGGCGGGGGCCGCCGACGATGCGCAGGAAGGGCCCGGGAACCGTCACCGACGGGTGAAACCAGGGTGGCTTCTCGGGCGTACCGGAGGCATGAAGCCCACTGCCATGAGCCACGAACACCACGACGTCGAGCACACCGACGAGGAGTGGAGGAAGCAGCTCTCCCCCTCGGCCTACGCCGTCCTCCGCCAGCACGGCACGGAGCGCGCCTTCACCAGTCCCCTGAATCGTGAAAAGCGACCGGGCACCTTCCTCTGCGCCGGCTGCGGCCAGGCCCTCTTCGCGTCCCAGGACAAGTTCGAGAGCGGCACCGGCTGGCCCAGCTTCATCCGCCCGCTCCCCGGCGCGGTCGGGACCGAGACGGACGACACCCACGGGATGGTCCGCACCGAGGTCCACTGCGCCCGCTGCGGTGGACACCTCGGGCACGTCTTCGACGACGGGCCTCGCCCGACCGGCGAGCGCTTCTGCATGAACGGGGTGGCGCTCGACTTCCGGCCCGAGCCGGGCTGAGTGATGACCTGGAACGGGGGGCGGAATCCTTCGCGCGCTTTCCGTCCGTCAGGGGGCTCCGGACGCCCCTCGTCCGGGTCCACCCGCCCGCAGCCGGCGGGCCGCCTCGTCCAGCGTCGCGTCCGACTTGCAGAACGCAAACCGTGCCACGCAGGGAGCGCGTGACCGGTCGACGTAGAAGGCGGAGAGCGGGATCGCCGCCACCCCGACCCGCGTCGTGAGGTCCCGGCAGAACGCATCGTCGTCGCCGAACCCGCGGCCGCTCACGTCCACGCACGCGAAGTAGGCGCCCTCTGGCGCCCAGGGGACGAGCCCGGCTGCCTCGAGCGCCGCGAGCAGCTTCCCCCGCCGCCGGGCGTAGTCCGACTGCAGCTCGACGAAGTAGCCATCGGGGAGCCGCAGTGCGGCGGCCACCGCGTGCTGGAGCGGCGTCGGCACGGCGAAGGTGACGTACTGGTGCGCCTGGAGCACCGCGTCCCGCAGCGCCTTCGGGCCCATCGCCCACCCCACCTTCCACCCGGTGAGCCCGAAGGTCTTCGCGCCGCTGCTCACGGTGAGCGTGCGCTCTGCCATCCCGGGGAGCGACGCCAGGGAGTGGTGCGCCGCCCCGTCGTAGACCAGGTGCCCGTAGACCTCGTCGACCACCGCGACGGTGTTCCAGCGCTTCACCAGGGCAGCAACCGCCTCCAGCTCGGGCCGGGTGAACACCTTGCCCGTCGGGTTGTGCGGAGTGTTCAGCAGCAGCACACGGGTGCGGGGCCCGAACGCGGCCTCGAGCTCGCCCGCGTCGAACCACCACCCCGGGTGGGCAGCATCCGGAGGCCGGAGGGTCACCGGCCGGAGCACGCCACCGGCCATCGCGACGCTCGCAGCGTACGAGTCGTAGACCGGCTGGAAGGCCACCACCTCGTCGCCGGGGTCGACCAGTCCCTGGACCGCGTCGAAGATGGCCTCGGTGGCTCCGCAGGTCACGACCACCTGGGTGTCCGGGTCGACGGTGAGGCCGAGGAAGCGGCGCGCGTGCTCGGAGATGGCCTGCCGGAGCGGCGGTGCGCCGAGCCCGTGGGCGTACTGGTTCTCGCCCCGGCGAAGCGCGGCCACCGCCGCTTCCCGCACGACCTCGGGGCCGTCGAAATCGGGAAACCCCTGACCGAGGTTCACCGCTCCCACGCGGGTCGCCAGCGCGCTGAACTCGGAGAACACCGTGGGCTGCAGCGCCCGCACCCGTCCGGAAGCCTGCACGGAAGGGGACGCTAGCATCCGTCGGCGGCGGCGGAGCCTCCCCGTGCCGGTCTCGAACCGGCTAAGCAACGCCGCGTCCCATGCGTCTGGTCCCCGCCATCGCGCTCACCCTGCTGGCGTGCGCCGCCCGTCCTGAAGCTCCCGGGCCCTCCACCTGGCCGGCGCTGGCAACGGACGCCGACATCCAGTCGGCCCTCCCGGGGCTGTCCAACTGGGGACGGTGGGGCCCGGGCGATCGGCGCGGGACGCTGAACCTGGTGACCCCGGAGGCGATCCGCGCCGCGCTCGGGCTGCCCCGGGAAGGGCGCAGCGTCTCGCTCGCCCGGGAAGTCTCGGTGCCCAATACCGAGGGGATGCGCGAGCCGCTCTACGAGATGCGTCGGGACGGACCTGCCAGCCGCGATCGGGTGGGGGCGGTGTGGCACGGCTTTGCCCAGACCCACCTCGATGCGCTCTGCCACGTCGGAGCGGGCGAGACCCAGCTCTACAACGGCATCTCGAGCGAGACGGTCCGGGCGGATGGGTGCGCCGAGCTGGGGATCGAGGTGCTCGCCCGGGAAGGCATCGTCGGGCGCGGAGTGCTCCTGGACGTCGCGGGCGTCCGCGCTCGTGCCCTGGAGCCGGGGGAGGCGATCCGCATCGCCGACCTCGAGGCTGCCGAGGCGCGACAGGGGGTCCACGTCCGGGCGGGAGACCTGCTCGCGGTGCGCACCGGAGCCGGGCCGCGAAACGGTCGGGAGCGACGTGCCGGCCTGCACCCCGAGGTGCTCTCCTGGGTGAAGGCGCGCGGGGTCGCGCTGCTGATCGGCGACGGAGACAGCGACGTGGCGCCCTTTCCGGGGCTCGAGCGGTACGCCGGACCCTTCCACTCGGTGGGTATTCCCTACCTCGGCCTCCCGCTGGTGGACAACGCCGAGCTGGATTCACTCGCCGCGACCTGCGAACGCCTCGGACGGTGGGAGTTCCTCCTCGTCCTGGCGCCCTGGAGGCTCCGGGGGACGACGAGCGCTCCGGTCAACCCGCTGGCGATCTTCTGAGAAGGGCTCCGGTCGCGTCTTGACGGGCCCCGTCTCTTCGTCCACATGCTTCCTGCTGCCGCCATGGACCGCACCGAACGCCTGCTCGATCTCGTGGCGCTGCTGCTGGACGCCCACGAGCCGGTGTCCTGGGCCGAGCTCAAGGAGAGCTTCCCCGAGGACTACGGGAGCGGCAGCGACGAGGCCACCGAGCGGAAGTTCGAGCGCGACAAGGCCGAGCTCCTCGAGCTGGGGATTCCGCTGACCTACGTCCAGGGCGACGAGGACCGGAAGGACGGCTACCTCCTCGACCGGAACGCCTACTACCTGCCCGAGCCGGGCTTCACTCCCGAGGAGATGGCGGTGCTCTACGCCGCGGGCAGCGCCGTCCTGGCCTCGGGCGCGTTCCCGGGGCGGCACGACCTGCAGCACGCGCTCCGGAAGATCGGCTTCTTCGCGGGCGGGCAGCTGGCCACGCCCCGGGTGCGGATGGAGCTCGGCGCGGTGCGGGAGTCCGCCGCGGTGCCCGAGCACCTCGAGACGCTCTGGTCCGCCGCCAGCGCTCGCAAGTGGGTGGAGCTCGTCTACGCCTCGCCCAAGCGGCCCGACCCCTCGACCCGGAAGGTGGACCCCTACGGGCTCGTGCTCCGGCGCGGCGTCTGGTCCCTGGTGGGGTACTGCCACCTGCGCCAGGGGCTGCGGACGTTCCACGTCCATCGCATCCGGTCGCTGAAGATGAACCCCAGCAAGCCCCGCACCCACGACTTCGAGGTGCCGGAGGACTTCGCCATCGACACCCACGTGCCCCACGCTCCGTGGCAGTGGGGAATCGAGCCGCCGGTCGAGGTGCGACTCGAGCTGAGAGGTCCCCTCGCCTCGCAGGCCGGTGCGCATTTCCCCGATGCGCGGGTCGAGCGCAGCGGAGACCGGACCGAGGTGGTGCTGACCGTCACCCTGCTCGATGCGCTCCTGAAGCACGTGCTGGCGCTGTTTCCTCAGGCCCGCGTCACCGCACCCGAGTCCGCCCGGTCGCGATTCCGGGCCCTGGCCGAGGCGGTGGCCGCGAAGCACGGAGCCCGGGCATGAGCGACGTGCACGAGCGCCTCCGGCGGCTCCTCTTCGTCGTGCCCTACGTCGCCCGGCACCGCGGGGTGACGGTGGACGCCCTGGCGAAGCAGCTGGGGGTGAGCCGCGAGGAGCTGCTCCGCGATCTCGAGCTGCTCACCATGGTGGGCCGCCCTCCGTTCCAGCCCGACGACTTCATCGACCTCCACGTGGAGAACGACCAGGTGTGGGTCGACCTGGACCAGAGGTTCAGCAAGCCGCCGCGGCTGACCGGACCGGAGGCGGCTGCCCTGGCAGCCTCCGCCGAGCTGCTGCGTCCAGCTGCCCAGACGGCGCTGGCCTCCGCGCTGGGGAAGCTGGAGAAGATCCTGCCCGCGGGAGCCAAGAAGATGTACCGGGAGCTGGGGAGCGCGGTGAATGCGCGCTCGCAGGCGCCGGAGGCGCTGGGGATCCTCACCCGTGCGGTGGAGGAGCGGCGGGAGCTCGAGTTCGACTACGCCGGGTCCGGAAAGGCGGCGGCCGAGAAGCGGCGGGTCGAGCCAGCCGAGGCCTTCAACCACCGCGGGCTCTGGTACCTCCACGGCTGGGACCTCGACCGCGGTTCGGAGCGCCTCTTCCGCCTCGACCGGATGACCGGGATCGTCCTGACCGACCGGCGGTTCTCGCCGCGCTCGATGCCCCCAGCGCGCGTGCCCGATCCCGCCGAGCGGGGCGAGGTACGGGTGCGCTTCACCGCCCAGTCGGCGCCGTACCTCCGCGAGCGCTTCGGTGGCGAGGCCCGGGAGCTCACCGATGGCGGCGTGGAGGTGAAGGTGATCGGGGACGAGCGCTGGCTCGTCCAGTGGATCCTCTCCTTCGGGGGCGAGGCCGAGGTGGTCGAGCCGGCCTGGGCACGCGAGGCGGTGTCCCGGGCGGCGCTCGGTGCGCTCGAGGGGACCCGGTAGCGCGTCAGGGACAGCGGAACGCGGCGCCGGTGAGCGTTGCTCCCGACGGCTTGCCGTCCTTCTGTCGCAGCGTCACCGGCGAGAGGAAGATGTGCGTCGCCCCGCGGCGAGCGGCCCGCTCCATCGCGTCGGCGGTGGCCTGCGAAGCGAGCTGCTCCGCCGTCGTCTCGCCGGAACCCCAGCCCGTCGCCTCGCTCTCCCCGATGACCGTGCCCAGGTTCTGACAGAGCGGACCGGGAACGCCGCTCACCGGGATGACCCGCTGCGCCTCGGGACCGGGCGAGGCGGTGGCGCAGCCGAGGACCGAGCCCACCGCGACCAGGAGCAGCGTGGTGCGTTCACGAAGACGCATCGGTCCGGAGCGATCAGCCGCGCGGCGGGAGCTCGTCGCCCTCGAAGTCCACCTCGTCGACGTAGCACCAGCCCCAGTCCTCGCCGGGCTCCAGCGACTGGACGATGGGATGCTGGGTGGCGTGGAAGTGCTTCGTCGCGTGGCGATTGGGGCTCGAGTCGCAGCAGCCCACGTGACCGCATGAGAGGCACAGCCGGAGATGGACCCAGCGCCCGCCCATCTTCAGGCACTCCTCGCAGCCCTTGGTGTGCGGTTGAACCGGCTTCAGCTCCAGGACGTGCGTGCACTCGGCCATGGTGGGCGGCGAGCCTGCTCGGCCCCGGAGGTCGGGTCAATCGCGCCGGCGCAATTTCGTCGCCAGACCTCAGCGGTCGGACGGGGGCTTCTCTCCGGGGGGCGGTGCCGCGGGGGGAGGCGCCTCGGCGTGCGCGACCGCCGGAGGGCTGAAGAGCGTGGAGTGGTAGATGGGCGAGGCCTCGGCCGCCGCCCGGTACGCGTCGCTGGGGCCGCAGAAGGCGTCCGAGATGCGCTCCAGGGACCCGCGCCCGTGTCTGAGCCAGACGCCGGTCTGGTCCACCCGGTCGACCTCGCTGAAGCTGGCCCTCCACTCGTGCGGGTAGAAGGCGCCGCGCTCGACCGCCACCGCGTGGTCGCCGACCTCGTAGACGTGTCCCAGCACGTCGCCATCCATTGCGCGAACGGGCATGCCTGCGTGGATCCGGGACCGGAGATCCGTCGTTTCCTCAGCCATCGTCGCCTCCATCGCGGCGTCCGGGGCCGCTCCGGACGCGCTCTGCCGTTCAGAGGTACGCCGCCCCGCTGACCGCGACAAGCCCTCGGGGGAACCCGACGTTTGCCGGCGTCTCGTGCGCGGCACGCATGGAGCCCATCGGTCGCGCGGTCGTTGCGCTCGGTCGCTCTCCCGGGCATACCCCCCAGCACGGCCATGACCTCAGATTCCTTCAAGACCCGAGGCAGCCTGCAGGTCGGCGGCAAGACCTACGAGGTCTTCTCGCTGGACGTGCTGGCCAAGTCACACCCCGCCGTCCGGCAGCTTCCGTTCTCGCTGCGTGTTCTGCTGGAGAACCTCCTCCGTCACGAGGACGGACGGGTGGTGAAGCGAGAACACGTGGAGAAGATGCTGGCCTGGAATCCGAAGGCCGCTCCGGACACCGAGATCTCCTTCCACGTGGCCCGGGTGCTCCTCCAGGACTTCACCGGCGTTCCGGCGGTGGTGGATCTGGCCGGGATGCGCGAGGCGCTGGCCGCGCTGGGGGGCGACCCCAACAAGATCAACCCGCGGAACCCGGCGGACCTGGTCATCGACCACTCGGTCGTGGTGGACCAGTTCGCGAGCGCCGGCAGCTTCCAGGCGAATGCCGAGCTGGAATTCGATCGCAACCGCGAGCGGTACGCCTTCCTCCGCTGGGGGCAGGGCGCCTTCCGTAACTTCCGGGTGGTGCCGCCGGATACCGGCATCTGCCATCAGGTCAACCTCGAGTTCCTCGCGCAGGTCGTGTTCCAGGACGGGAAGTCGCTGTTCCCCGACACGCTGGTGGGCACCGACTCGCACACCACGATGGTGAACTCGCTGGGGGTGGTGGGCTGGGGCGTGGGAGGCATCGAGGCGGAGGCCGCGCTGCTCGGCCAGCCGCTCACGATGCTCATCCCCCAGGTCATCGGCTTCCGGCTGAGCGGGAAGCTTCCCGCCGGCGCGACGGCGACGGACCTGGTCCTCACCGTGACGCAGATGCTCCGGAAGAAGGGCGTGGTGGGGAAGTTCGTGGAGTTCTTCGGTCCGGGCATCTCCGAGCTGTCGCTTCCGGACCGCGCCACCATCGCCAACATGGCTCCCGAGTACGGCGCGACCATCGGCTTCTTCCCGGTGGATGGCGAGACGCTCTCCTACTTGCGCTTCACCGGCCGTCCGGCGGCGCAGGTCGAGATGGTGGAGGCGTACTGCCGGGCGCAGGGGCTGTTCCACACCGCGGATGCGACCGAGCCGGTCTTCTCCGACCAGCTCTCGCTCGACCTCGCCACCGTCGAGCCGAGCCTGGCCGGACCCAAGCGGCCGCAGGATCGGGTTCCGCTCAAGGACGCCAAGCAGATCTTCCAGAAGAACCTGGTGGACATGGTGAACACCGCCGCGCCGCAGGACGACGACGCGGCGCCCACCGCGGGTCAGCCCGCGAAGGCGTCCGGCGGCACGTCCCGGCTGGCGGCGACGGCGACGGTGAGCCAGGGCACGCTGAGCTACAAGCTGCAGCACGGGGCGGTGGTCATCGCCGCCATCACCTCCTGCACCAACACCAGCAATCCGGCGGTGCTGCTCGCGGCGGGTCTCCTCGCGAAGAAGGCCGTGGAGCGCGGGCTGGGCACGAAGCCATGGGTCAAGACGTCACTCGCTCCCGGCAGCAAGGTGGTGATGGACTACCTGCGCTCGGCGGGGCTGGTGCCCTACCTCGAGGCCCTGGGCTTCCACCTCGTCGGCTACGGCTGCACCACCTGCATCGGCAACTCCGGGCCGCTCCCCGAGCACATCTCCGGCGCCGTCACCGACCACGACCTGGTCGTGGCCGCGGTGCTCTCGGGCAACCGGAACTTCGAGGGGCGGATCAATCCCTTCGTCCGGATGAACTTCCTGGCCAGTCCCCCGCTGGTGGTGGCGTACGCCATCGCCGGGGAGATGGACCTCGACGTCGTGAAGGAGCCGCTGAGCTACGACCGCAATGGCAACCCGGTGTACCTGAAGGAGATCTGGCCCTCGGACCAGGAGGTCCGGGAGGCGATCGCGGCGCACGTCAAGCCCGAGCAGTTCCGCAACCAGTACGCGCACGCGCTGGAGGGCGACGAGCGGTGGCGCAAGCTGACGGTGCCGTCCTCCGACACCTTCGACTGGGACGACAAGAGCACCTACGTTCGCCGTCCGCCGTTCTTCGAGAACCTGCCCAAGGAGCCGCCGCCGGTGCAGGACGTCAAGGGCGCTCGGGTGCTGGCGCTGCTCGGTGACTCGGTGACCACCGATCACATCAGCCCGGCGGGAAGCATCGCCAAGTCGAGCCCGGCGGCGCGGTACCTGATGGAGCAGGGCGTGGAGCCGAAGGACTTCAATTCCTACGGCAGCCGTCGCGGCAACCACGAGGTGATGGTGCGCGGAACCTTCGCCAACATCCGGCTCCGGAACCTCCTGGTCCCCGGCGTGGAGGGAGGGGTGACGGTCCACCATCCCACCCGCGAGCGGATGAGCATCTACGACGCGGCGATGAAGTACGCCGCGGAGAAGACACCGCTGGTGGTGCTCGCCGGCGCGGAGTACGGCACGGGCAGCTCGCGCGACTGGGCGGCGAAGGGGACGCTGCTCCTCGGCATCCGGGCGGTGATCGCGAAGAGCTTCGAGCGCATCCACCGCAGCAACCTCGTCGGCATGGGCGTGCTCCCGCTGCAGTTCGACGCCGGGGTGGACGCGTCGACCCTGGGTCTCACCGGCAAGGAGACCTTCGAGATCGGCGGCGTCGCCGAGGGGCTCGCTCCGGGCAAGCGGCTGACGGTGAAGGCCACCGGCGAGCAGGGGACGAAGGAGTTCACCGTCACCTGCCGGATCGACACGCCGAACGAGCTCGACTACTACCGGCACGGAGGGATCTTGCCCTTCGTGCTCCGGCAGCTGGCGAAGGGCTGACGGTCAGGCGGGCGCTCCGGAACGGCCCCGACGGGACGCGACCGGAGACGGGCCGCCCTCCTGTGGTCATTCCCACCGGCCTGCGCGTGTCCCGTGCGCTCTGCGGACCGCGGCGAACACGGCTGCCGCGACGAAGCGTCCGGCCCGGGCGAGCGATTCTGCACCTGGAAGGGTGCTCCACGTGCAGAAACGCTCGGGGAGTCGGGACGGGCTGCTGCGCACGAGGGAGCCGGCGATGGATCTCACCGCGGCTCCCCGGATCGCCCGGGGCCGCCCAGGCCGTTCGAACGAGCAGCGCACCGTTTCTCGGCCAGACCCCGTCGCCTCGGGGCTGCCGGCACCCGCATGAACCCCGCCAGGGGCCGAGGGGGCGGCTCAGCCTCTAGTGTGCCGCGGCGTCCTTCCGGCGTCGCTTGTCCCGGTACATCCTGCTGTCCGCCTCGGAGAGCAGCTCCTCCAGCGGCTCGGGTGAGGCCGGATCGAACGCCGCCACCCCCGTGCTGAACGCGAGCTGGAACTCGCGTCCCGGCCGGGCGTTGAGCGCCTCGAGGCGAGCCGTGAGACGGGCGAGGAGGTCGGCCTCGCGAACGGCGGAGGAGTCGGTCACCAGGACCACGAACTCGTCTCCTCCGAGCCGGGCGACGATGTCGCGCTCACGAAAGGTGGACTTGAGCACCGTGCTGGTATCCACCAGCGCCCGGTCTCCGGCGGCGTGGCCCAGCTGGTCGTTGATGTACTTGAGGCCGTCCAGGTCCACGAAGATGAGGAGCATCGGCCGCCGCGCCAGGGCCGCCGCGTCGAACTGGGCCCGGGCGAAGCGGAGGAAGCCCCGGCGGTTGTGCAGGCCGGTGAGCTCGTCCAGGTAGGTGAGGTTGGCCTCGGGAGGGTGGAGCCGCGCCCGCTCGGTGACGTCGCGCCAGACCCAGAGCTGCTCGGTCCGGTTCCCCTCCACGAGCACCGGGAGCACGTCGGACTCGAGGACCCGTCCGTCGGTCATCGTCCAGCACTCGCCAGCCACCGGCGTGTCCTGCGCGTGCAGCTCGGCGGCGCGGGCGAGGAAGTGCGCGGTGTCCGCGAACGAGTCGCCGAGGCGCTGGCAGAGCGCCTCGAACGACAGGCCCTCCAGCTTGGTTCCCTGCGCCTGGAAGGCGAAGAGGCGGCTGAACGCGGGATTCGTCGCGAGCACGGCGCCCCGGGGACCCACGACCAGGACGCCGTCCGCGGTCGCCTCGAGCAGGGCTCGCCAGAGCGCGCGAGAGTGCGTCTCCGCGGCGTCCGGCGGGGCGGGGTCGCTGGTGAACACGGACGTCTCCACGAGGGGGTGCCCTGGGAAGATGGTATTTCGGCCCGCTGACGACGAGCCCCTTCCGAAGGGATAAAACTCCTCAGGCCGCCGCGCGAGGCCTCGCCAGGGCGGCCACCCGGGACACCAGCTCTTCCGGCTCCACTGGTTTCGTCAAGTAATCCTGGAACCCTGCGTCGAGCGCGTGGCGGCGGTCCTCGGGACGGGCGTACGCCGTCAGCGCAACGGCGGGGATGCCGCGCGCCGAGCCGGGGCCGGTTCGGCGGATCTCCCGGATGAGGGCGCAGCCGTCCATCAAGGGCATGGCCACGTCCGAGACCAGCAGGTCGGCCGCGTTGGAGGCGAGCCACCGCAGGGCCTCCTCGGCATCGGCCAGCGGCACGACCTCGGCCCCGTACGCCTCGAGGGTCGAGGCGACCATCTCCCGGGTATCGGGCTCGTCGTCCACCACCAGCACGCGCAACCCCGCGAGGCTGATGCGCTGGAGCGGCAGCGTCGGCTCCATCCCGAGGTCCACCGGAAGCGTCGCCGCGATCGGGAGCCGGAGCGTGAAGGTGGAGCCCCGGCCCTCGCCCGCGCTGGCCACGGAGACGGTCCCGCCGTGGAGCTCCACCAGGTGGCGGACGATGGCCAGCCCGAGGCCGAGCCCGCCGTGCGCGCGGGTGGCGGTGGCGTCGGCCTGGCGGAACCGCTCGAAGACGTGGGGGAGGAAGTCGGCACGGATGCCCTGGCCCGTGTCGGCCACGGTCACGGTCGCGGTTCGCTCGCGCAATTCCATCGCGACCGTCACCCGTCCACCGCGGGGAGTGAACTTCACCGCGTTGGAGAGGAGGTTCCACATCACCTGGTGGAGCCGCTCCGGATCTCCGGTGAGGGTGCAGGGCAGCACCGAAACATGGAGCTGGACCTCCCGGCCGTCCGCGCCGGGCCGGATGGAGTCGACCGCCGACTCGACGATGCGCGCCAGGTCCGCGGTCTCGACATTGAGGCGGGTCTTGCCGGAGACGATGCGGCTGACGTCGAGCAGGTCCTCGACCAGGCGGGTCTGCGCCCGCGCGTTCCGCTCCAGCGTCTCGAGCGCGCGTACCTGCTTCTCCGGCGCGAGGCCACCGCGGCGGAGCAGGCGGGTCCATCCGAGGATGGACGCGAGCGGTGTCCGCAGCTCGTGGCTCACCGTGGCCAGGAACTCGTCCTTGGCGCGGCTGGCTTCCTCCGCGCGCTGGTAGAGCACCGCGTTGTCCATCGCCAGGGCCGCGCGGCGCGCGAGCTCCTCCACCAGGCCCAGGTCGAGACGCTCGAATCGCCGACCACTCCGCACGGTGAGGAAGCTGATGACCCCCAGCGTCCGGCCGCGCGCGCACAGGGGCGCGCACACCAGCGAGGTCGGGCTGAGTCGCTCGAAGACGCGGAGGACCTCGGTCTGTCCGGCCATCTCCAGCCGCACCGCCTCGGGAAGTCGCTCGCGCAGCACCGAGCGCCGGGTGCGGAGCGCCTCCATCGAAGGGGACTCCGGGTCGGTCCGTGGAGCGAGGCGGCGGAAGGCCTCGAGCACGTCCTCCTCCACCCGCCCTGCCACCTCCACCCGGCGGAGCTGCCCCGACTCGTCCATGAGATCCACGACGCAGATGTCGGCGAAGGTCGGGATGGCCATCTCGCCCACCGCGCGGAGCGTGGCCTTGTAATCGAGGGTGTTGGAGAGCTCGGCCGCTCCGCCGGAGAGGATGCGCAGCGCCTCCTCCTCGCGGTGGCGGGTGGTGACGTCGATGGTGGTCCCCACCCATTCCCGGATGCGCCCGTCTGCCCGGAGGAGCGGGATGCCCCGCGAGGCGACCTTGGCCCAGCCGCCCGAGGCCTTGCGGACGCGGTACTCGGTCCCGAAGCGGCTCCGCTGCTCCACCGCCTCGGACCACACCTGCGAGATGCGCCCGAGATCGTCGGGGTGAATCGCATCCAGCCAGCCGAGGCCCAGCATCTCCTCGGGCTTCTGACCGGTCAGCGCGCACCACGCGGGCAGGGGTTGCCGCATCTGCCCGTTCCAGTCCGACACCCAGACGATGTCGGCGTGGGTCTCGACGATGGACCGGAAGCGCTCCTCGCCCACCTCCAGGCGGCGCCGCTCTCCCTCGAGCTCGTCCGCCAGCGCGGTTCTCTCGCGCGCCATCGCGTCACTGCGCGCCCGGGCCGAGACCTGCTCGGTGACGTCGGTGGCGAAGGAGAGCACGCCCTCCACCGCCTCGTCGCAGCCCCGGACCGGGAGGAAGGCCAGGTCGAACCACCGTCGCTCGGATCCGCTCGCGGTCTCCACCCAGAGGGGGTGCTCCTGGTCGCGGTACGGCACGCCGCTGCGGTGCACCTCCAGCATCGCGGCGAGCAGTGGAGTGTCGCGCCAGGCCGGGAGCGCCTCGATCAGCGGACGCCCGAGAAACTCACGTCCCGGATGGCGGGCCTGGTAGCGGTCGTTGACGAACTCGTAGATCAGCGACGGGCCGCGGAGGTAGGCCATCTCCGCCGGCGCGTGCGCCAGGAGCGACTCGAGCGCTGCACGACGAAGCTCGGAGCGATCGCGATCGAGCTCGGTCTCCAGCAATGCATCACGGGTCTCCGTCTCCTGCGTGACGTCCCAGAAGTGCACCACCAGCGCCTGGCCCGCGCGACTGGCGCTGACCCGGAACCAGCTCCTCCGCTCCGGGCCGAGATACTGGATCCGCCGGTCGGTGGGCTCGCCGGTCTCCATCGTGTGGCAGTAGGCCGCGAGCAGACCCGAGCGCTCGACGTCCGGAGCGCCGGCGCGAAGCCCGCCGGCGAACCTCACCTCGGGCCGCGTGCCCACCATGCGCGCCGCGACCGGGTTGGCGTACAGGTACCGGAAGTCCACCACCCGACCGCCTTCGCGCACGGGGGCGAAGACGAAGACGGGCTCGGGGCTCTCGTCGTGGAGAGTCGCGAGGACTTCGGGAGTGAGATCGGCCATCGGGGCGCTGCGGGGCAGTGGAAGCTTACCCCCACACCATCCGAGCGGCGCGATAGGTGCCGATGTGGGCGCGTACCGTCGCCTCGAGCGGCTGGGAGTACCCGCCCCCCAGTGTGACCACAACCGGCAGCCCGGAACGCCGCACCGCCTCGAGAACGAAGGTGTCGCGCTCCTCGAGGCCGGCGTGCGTCAGCGAGAGACGCCCCAGCGTGTCCTCTGCGAGCGGGTCGACCCCGGCCTGGTAGTAAACGATGTCAGGTCGCGAGGCCTCGAGCACCCGCGGCAGGTGCCGGGTGAGCACGTCCAGGTAGACGTCGTCGCCTGCACCGTCGGGAAGCCCGATGTCGAGGCTCGAGCGCTGCTTGCGAAAGGGGAAGTTGCGCTCCCCGTGCATGCTGAAGGTGAAGACGTCGTCGTCTCCGGAGAAGACCGCAGCGGTGCCGTTGCCCTGGTGCACGTCGAGGTCCACCACCAGCGCGCGGCGGATGCTGCCATCCGCCTGCAGCATCCGGATGCTCACTGCGATGTCGTTGAAGACGCAGTAGCCCTCGCCATGGTCCGGGAACGCGTGATGGGTTCCGCCGGCGAGATTCCCGCCGATGCCATCGGCCAGCGCCTGCGCTGCCGCGGCGCAGGTACCCCCCACCGCCGCTCGCGAGCGGACCACCAGCTCCGGGCTCCAGGGGAATCCAAGTCGTCGCTGCTCGGCCTCGGTGAGACGCGCCTCGAGCACCGCTCTCACCCAGCGCGGGGTGTGGACTCGCAGGAGCGCCTCCAGCTCCGCCTGCTCGGCAGGGACGAGCTCCTCCGTGTGGAGGACGCCCGAGGAGAGCAGCGCCTCGCGAAGCATCCGGTATTTCCCCATCGGGAACCGGTGACCGGGCGGAAGCGGGACGACGTGGTGGTCCGAATGAAAAACACGCACGGGAGCGGACGAGTTTGCACCGGCGCCGGCAATTCTTGGAGGGCCGTCGGGTCGCTCTCCGGCCGCGCGTGCCGCGCTGCAGAAATTGTTCGGCGGTTCAGTGGTGATGCCGCAGACCACGCCCAACCCTCTGCGGAACCTCCGGCGGCCCACGCCGTTTCAACCCCGGGCTGCCACTCTGGAGAGAGACAACGATGAACGGTTTCATGAAGAAGATGGTTGTCATCGGAATGCTCGGCGCGGCGCCGTTCGCCTTCGCCCAAACTTCCGGCAGTAGCGGCACGCAGGGATCGAGCAGCACGGGTTCCACGACGACGCCGGACCAGACGACGGGCTCCGGAAGCGCGGGCTCCGGCTCCGCCGGCTCGGGCGCCTACGGGGGCTCGGGGTCCAGCGGGTCCGGGGCCACGGGCTCGGGCTCGGGCTCCAGCGGGTCCAGCTACGGCGGCTCCGGCTCGACCGGCTCGGGGGCGTACGGCGGCTCGGGCAGCGCGGGGACCGGCTCGACGGGCAGCGGCTCCACGGGCTCGACCTCGGACCCGGCGACCGGCTCCGGCAGCGACACCGGCAAGCAGCAGCGGTCGTACGAGAGCTCGACCAAGAGCACCGAGAGCAACACTTACGGCGGCTCTGGCTCGGGTGACACCTCGACCACGACCAAGGAGAAGAAGAGCAGCTCCTCGAGCTCGACCACGTCCAGCCCGGGCACCACCGGGACGACCCCTGACACCTCGGGTGGGACCGCCAAGTAAACCGGCGTTCAGCGGCACGGTGCACAGCGGCCACGGTCGGGCATCCCGGCCGTGGCCGTTTGTGCTAAGGCCACCCGCCCGTATGCATCTCCTCTCCCGTCCCCTGACCCTGGTCGGTGCGTTCCTGCTCGGCGTGTTCGCGGTCGGCTGCTCTCACGAGCACGGGCCTCTCTCCGAGACACCGGACACCACCAGCCTCGCGAACGCCGGTCGCTGGGGAGTTCGGTATGTCAGCACCTCCGAGGGCGTGACCTGGCGGCCCGAGGACCCGAACGCGGTCATCCCCAACACCGTGCAGGGCGAGCTGTCGCCCCTCACGACCGAGGTGCAGCCGCTGCTCACCCTCCTGGGTACCCGTGAGGACTGGAGCTACGGGCAGACCTTCGCGCCGCAGACGGGTTGGGCGCTGAACAGCTGGACCTCGGGCCCGGTCCTTCCGGTGGAGCCGTGGAACATGGCGATGGAAGCGCCCGAGGGTGGCGAAGGCCCGGGCGGCGGCCACGGCGCGAAGGCGCACGGTTCCGGCCACTAGCCGGTCCGCGTCGGCCGTCCGGCCATGCTCAGTCCCCCGCACCAGGGGGACGCCCGAGGAGCGGCGCAGGAGCGCCGCCCGGCCATGCTCAGTCCCCCGCACCAGGGGGACGCCCGAGGAGCGGCGCAGGAGCGCCGCCCGGCCATGCTCAGTGAAGGACCTGTGATTCGGGTGGAGGCCCGAGGATGCGGGTGACCGTCTCGCGCACCCGGTCCAGGTCGACCGGCTTGCTCACGTACCCGCTCGCGCCCACCAGCTCGGCCTCCCACTCGAAGCCGTAGGCCGAGATGATGATGATCGGCAGGCCCCGGGCGCGGGGAAGCTTCTTCAGCGCCTCGAGCAGGCCCCAGCCGCTCATCACCGGCATGCGCAGGTCGAGCAGCACTGCCTGGGGCATCTCCTCCTCGAGGACGTCGAGCGCCTCGCGGCCGTTTCCGGCGCCGCGGGTGCGGTAGCCCATCTCCTCCAGGAGATCGCAGATGAGCGTGCGATGGCTCGCGTCGTCGTCGACGACCAGGACGAAGGACATGGGGGTTCTCGGGCGCCGGCCCGGAAGATGGTACTGCCCCCGGCCCTCCGGCAACTTGCTCGGGCTCGTGACTGCGTCCAGGCAGTGCTAGGAAGATCGGCCACTTCCGGTGGGTGAAGGAGGTAGGACAGTGTCGTTCCGCGCAGCCCAGGTCCTGTCGATGCTCATCGGGTCGCTGGCCCTCGCGGCGGAACCCCACCTGGCCCCGAAGGGGAAGGCGGTCGCGCTCACGCTCCCCTCCGGCAAGACCAGCACCGCCTACGTCGCCCGGCCCAAGGGAGCGCCCCGCGGCGGCCTCCTGCTGGTCCACGAGTGGTGGGGGCTGAACGACTGGGTGAAGTCGGAGGCGGACCGGTACGCGACGCAGGGCTACCTGGCGCTGGCGGTGGACATCTTCGGTGGCACGGTGACGACCGACGCCGACGAGGCCCAGAAGCTCATGTCCGCGCTCGACGAGAAGGCTGCCACCGAGATCGAGGTGGCAGGTGTGGACTGGCTCGGGCGCGGGGCGCCGGGGAAGAAGATCGCCACCCTCGGCTGGTCCATGGGCGGCGGGCAGGCCCTGAATGCGTCGCTGGCCAGCGGGGCCAAGGTCGGCGGGACGGTCATCTACTACGGGCTGCCGGTGACCGACGTGAACCTCTTGAAGAAGCTCCAGGGCCCGGTGCTCGGCATCTGGGCGAAGCGCGACGGGTGGATCACTCCCGAGAAGGTCGCCGCGTTCGATCTCGCGCTCAAGGACGCGGTCATCAAGCACGAGTTCCGCAGCTACGACGCGGACCACGCCTTCGCCAATCCCACCGGCGCCCGGTACAACGCGGCAGCCGCGCAGGACGCCAACGAGGCGACGCGGCGGTTCCTCAAGTCGATCCTGAAGTGACGTCCGACCGGCGCCGGGCGAGGAAGCGCGGCCGCGCCAGCGTCCAGGCTCACTCGATGGGGCTCAGAACCCCGTGATGCCCTGGGACTCGAGCGAGCGCCGGAGCACGGGGATGGCCCGGGTGACGCGCATCTGCAACGTGCCGGGGCGCGCCCCACAGCGCTCGGCCATCTCCTCGTAGGAGAGCATCTCGCCGTAGCGCATCTCCACCGCGCGGCGAGCCTCCGTCGAGAGCACGTCGAGGGCGCGGCGCAGACGCTGGACCAGCGAGGCGTGGTGCACCTCGTCTTCCGCGGTGGAGCGGCCGTCGCGCACCTCGGGGAGCGTGGCGTGGAGCACCTGCCAGCGGCGTCGCCGGCGGTGGATCTTCAGCGCATCCAGGCAACGGTTCCGGGCGATCGCCATCAGCCAGGCGGCGATCGACTCGCGCTCCAGGACCCGGTGGAGCGACTGGTAGGCCTGGACGAAGCAGGTCTGGTGCACGTCCTCGGCGAGCGCCCGGTCGGGGATGAACCGGGAGCAGACGGTGAAGAGCTGCGTCCCGTACGCCTCCATCAACATGCGGAGCGCGGCATCCTGGTCACCCGCCCGGACTGCGTGGCGGATGCGTCCGTCCGCGGTGCTCCGTTCCTCGAGGCCGACAGCCATCGTTTCGTTCGCCCCCGGCGCCGGCAGGCCGTGCATCGGCCTCCGGTGAACGGGAGTCGGACGGGCCCGGAAATCTTCCCGGGACGGGTTTCGGGGAGGAGGGTCCTGCTGACCCCGCGCACGGCAGCTGCCGCCGCGTCAGTCCTGCCGGGGAGGAGGCGACGACCGGTCGAGGCGCTCGAGGAAGCGGCCCTGGTCTCGATACCCGGCGCGGGTCAGCCGCTGCGACTCGACCATGTCCGCCAGCCGGTTGCAGAGCGTGCTCAGGGTGCGGAAGGTCTCCACCAGGAGGCGTTCGGCCTGGTCCGTCTGTCCGCGCGGGGCCAGGAATCGCTCGCGGACGCGCAGGAGGCTTGGAAACTTCACGCCGGTCACCTTAATCACAGGCCATCCCTTCCGCGAAAGAGAGCGAACGGCATGGCCAGTGGACAACGGGTCGGATTCCTGGGGCTCGGGTTGATGGGGCGGGGGATGGCGAAGAACCTCGCCACCAAGGGTTTCCAGGTCACCGCATGGAACCGCCACCGGGCGCGCGCGACCGCCCTCGAGGCGCTGGGGGTGAAGGTCGCCGACACGCCCGCCCAGCTGATGGCCGAGGTGGACATCGCCTGCACGTGCGTGGCGACGCCGGCCGCGCTGGAGGAGGTCGTTGCGGGGAAGGAGGGGCTCCTCTCCGCCGCGCGGCGCGGGCAGCTGCTCATCGACTTCAGCACCATCGGTCCGGACCAGGCGCGGAGCCTCGAGCAGCGTGCCGGCGCCGCCGGGGTGGACTTCGTCGAGGCACCGGTCACCGGGAGCAAGAACGGCGCGGAGAAGGGAACCCTGCTGATCATGACCGGGGCGACCTCCGTGGCACTCGCGCGCGCCGAGCCGGTATTTCGCGCGGTCGGTGAGAAGTGGGTCCACTGCGGGCCGGTGGGCGCCGGGAGCCAGGTGAAGCTGGCGGGGAACGCGCTCATCGCGGCGATGCTGCAGGCGTTCGGCGAGGGGATGCTGCTCGCCGCGAAGACCGGCGTGGACCCGGTGAAGGTGCTCGAGGTGATCCAGGCCTCCGGCTACCGCTCGCCCTACTTCGACTTCAAGGGCAACCAGCTCCTGCGCCGCGACTTCGAGACCCACTTCGCCATCGACCTCATGCACAAGGACCTGGGCCTCTTCCTCGACAGCGCGGCCGCGAATCGCGTGCCGACGCCCGCCACCGCCGCGGTCCGGCAGTGCTACGAGCTCGCGCGCGCCGCGGGGAAGGGCGAGCAGGACATCGGCGCGGTCATCACCGTCTTCGAGCAGCTGGTCGGCACGGAGATTCGCCCCAAGTCCTGACGCGTCATCCTCCCGGCGAGCCGCGTCAGGAGCGGGTGCCGCGATGCACCACTTCACACCGCGGCCCGTTGACAGGTTGACCAGCCCGGGCGGAATCACGGGTCTTCGGCCCGGGGCGAGCCGGGAGCGCTCTCCAGCGATTCTGGTTGGTTGGAGAGCCTTTACCAGATGGGCTTGCCGGCCGTCAGGGGCACTGCTTACAGTTCCCACAGACGCCGTCCGGAGGGTGCCCTTGGCCGACATCGGGGAGCTGGTGAAGCTGGGCGATGGCCGCTGGGCGCGGTACCAGCAGTTGGAGGTCAGCGGCACCGGACTCTCCATTCTCGTCGCGGTGGAGCTCGACGAGCGGACGCAGCGCATGCTCGACGCCGCGGAGTTCGGCAGCGCGCTCGAGCTGGATGAGGCGCGCGAAGAGCCACGACTCGAGCTCGCCGACGTCGGCGCGCCGAGCGAGGTCGTCGCCTCGGTTCACTGAAGGCCCCGTCTCACCCCAGCCCTACTCGACGCCGAAGAACCGGCGCGCGTTCCGGGATGCGAGCTGCGCGACCAGGCTCTTGCCGAGCCCCGCTCGCTCGAGGAGGTGGACCGCGCGGGGAAGCCCGAGGAGATCTCCGGGCCGGTCGCCCGCGTCGCTCCCCAGCGTGAGTCGACGGCTCCCCAGCTTCCGGACCAGCTGCACTGCGCGGTCCGCGGTGAGCTCGCCCACGTTCACCGTCAGCCCGGCCCAGTGCCCGCGGGCCAGGATCAGCGGCACGGTGCGGGCGCTCGCGTGCTCCACCAGCACCTGACCCGGCTTCGGGCCGTGCGCCCGGGCCAGGGCGAGGAGGCGGCGGGTCCACCGCTCCTTGTCCAGTGCCGGGGTGTGCAGCACGACCCGGAGGGACAGGCGCCGGGCCAGCGCGAGCTGCTCGACCACCGCCTCCTCCTCGTCGGGCCCCCCGCGGTGGAAGCCGATCTCCCCGAGGGCCACCACTCGCCCACCGCGAAAGAGCGCGGGCAGGCCGGCCAGCACGTCGTGCAGTCCCCTCCGGGGGATGGCGCGGGGGTGGACCCCGAGCGCCACGTACCCGCGGATCCCGGCCCGTTCCAGCCGCGGAAGCTGCACCTCGAGCAGGTCGCGGAAGTGCGCCCGGAGGCCGCGCGAGGTCGGCTCGGGGAAGTGGTGGCCGAGCGCCACGGCACGCTCGACGCCGAAGGCCCGGAGGGATTCCAGGTCCAGGTCGGACAGCGTCTCGGGATGGAGGTGGGCGTCGAAGAGCAAGGGGTCTATTCTGCTCTCGCCGCGCACCATGGCGCACGGCAGCGAAGGGCGAAATGGAGGTTCGAGCGTTGCGGGTCCTCTTGGTGCTGCTCGCGGTCCTCGTTCCGCTCTCTGCTTCGGCCCAGAAGAAGCGCGCGCTGGCCTCCGCCCCCAAGGGCCCCCCGTGCTCCGGCGCGGCCTACCGCCAGTTCGACTTCTGGGTGGGCGACTGGGAGGTACAGACGCCCAAGGGCACTCCGGCCGGTGAGAACAAGGTGGAGAAGATCCTCGAAGGCTGCGCGCTGCGGGAAAGCTGGACCTCGGTGGACGGGAGCCATGGCAGCTCGCTCACCACCTACGACGGTCCCGGGGGCCGCTGGACCCAGACGTTCGTGGACGACCTGGGCATGGTGCTGGTGCTGGACGGTGAATTCCGCGACAACAAGATGACGCTCAGCGGCCGCCGCTCGGCCTCGCGTGGGAGCAGCATGCTGAACCGCATCACCTGGCAGAAGATGGAGGGGGATCGGATCCGGCAGCGCTGGGAGCAGTCCACCGACGACGGGAAGAACTGGACGCTCCTCTTCGAGGGCATCTACTCCCGGAAGAAGGGCTGAGAGCCGTGGAGCACCCTCCGGCGTCGCTGACACCCGACGAGCGGGCCCTCCTCGCGCTCGAGGATTCGGTCCTCGACGCCATCCGACGGCGGGACGCCTCGGCGCTGACAGCGCTGGTGACGGAGGGGTTCGTGCTCCTCGGCTCGGATGGAAGCGAGACCCGGCGCGAGGACTTCCTCCGCGGGGCCGTGGAGGTTCCCGGGGAGATCCTCGAGCTGGCGGCGCTTCACCTTCGCGCGCGGGTGGTGGGAGGCGTCGGCGTGCTCACCGGGCTGCAGCGTGCGCGGGTGCGGCTCCCCACCGGGATCGAGGTGGACGACGTGGCCTTCTTCACCGACGTCTGCGTCCGGACCGGGACCGGATGGAAGATGGCGCTGGCGCACTCGGGCCCGGCCGTGTTTCCCGGCGCGCCGGGCTGACGTCGGTCCGGTTCAGGGCTGGCCGAGCGCCGCGCCCTCGCCGCGTGGATCGGAGGCGGCGGTCCGCAGCCCGGTGTCGGGGTCCTGCATCACCGCCTCCACGTCGCCCAGGTTGGACGCGCTCACCTTGAAGCTGTGGCCCATCGCCTCCAGAGCTGCGCGGGTGGAGGGATCGAGCGCGTCCGGATTGATCGTCACCACGTCCGGGAGCCACTGGTGGTGGACGCGGCCGGCTGCCGTCGCGACCGGGAGGTTCATTCCCGCGTCGATCACGTTGATCAGGACCTGGAGCACGCTGGTGGGAATGAACGCTCCGCCCGACCCGCCGAGGGCGAGCAGCACCCGCTCGGGGTGGTCCTTCTGGAAGACGAGCGTGGGCGCCATCGACGAGACGGGGATCCTCCCGGGCGCGACGGCGTTGTTCTCGCCGTACACCAGCCCGTAGACGTTGGGGACGCCCGGCTGTGGCGAGAAGTCGTCCATCTGGTCGTTGAGGAGCAGCCCGGTGCCCCTGGCCACCAGGCAGCTGCCGAAACCGTAGTTCAGCGTGGTGGTGAGCGCGACGGCGGTCCCTGCCCGATCGAGCACCGAGATCTCCGTGGTGTGCTTCAGCTCCGAGGGGGGAGCGGCCGTGGCGCCAGTGACGGTCGACGGCTGGAGCGTGGCGGAGGGAGTCGCCCGAGCGGGGTCGATGCTGCCTGCGAGGAAGGCGATGTGCCCGGCGGAGAGCAGGCGCGAGACCTCGACCTCGGTCTGGTCGGGGTCGGAGATGAAGCGAGCGCGGTCGGCGTACGCGCGGCGGAGGGCCTCGATGTAGAGGTGGAGGTCGGCAGGAGCGCGGCGCTCGAAGGACTGGGGCCTCAGCCGCTCCAGCGTTCCCAGCGTCTCCAGGAGGATGAAGCCGCCCCCGCTCGGAGGGGGGAAGGTGGCGATGCGGTGGCCGCGGTAGGAGCCCCACAGCGGGGCTCGCCAGCGCGGGTGCACCCTTGCGAGATCCTCCGCCGTAAGAATGCCCCCGGCGGCACGCACCGTCTGGACGATGGAGCGCGCGATGGGTCCGCTGCGCACTGCCACGGCACCCGAGGCGGCGATTCGCTCCAGGGTGCGGGCGAGCTCGGGTTGCCGGAGGCGAGTGCCGAGCGCCGGGACGTCGGGGCGCCCATCGGGGCCGGGCCTGAGGAAGATGCGGGCGGCCTCGGAGTCTCCCCGCAGGCACTCCAGACGGCCGCTGGCCATCTGCCGGTACTTCGGGGTCACCACCAGCCCGTCGCGGGCGAGCCGGATGGCGGGCGCGAGCACGACGGAGCGTGGGAGCGAGCCCGCCTTCTCCAGCAGCGCGAGGTAGCCGTTCACGGCGTTGGGCACCGCGACCGAGAGCGCGCCGTCGGTGGACAGCCCCGGAACCGGCTTGCCGTCGCGGAGGAACATGTCGCGGGTGGCCGCCGCGGGTGCGACCTCGCGGAAGTCGAGCGCCAGAAGCTCCTTGCCCTGCGCCGCGACCAGCGCGAACCCGCCTCCTGCGAGTCCGTTGTGGAACGGGCCGACGACCGCGGCCGCGAAGGCCATGGCGACGGCGGCGTCCACGGCGTTGCCGCCCCGGTCGAGCATCTGCAGCCCGGCCTCCGTCGCCTGCGGGTAGAGGCTGGCCACCACCCCGCCGCGGTAGGGCCACGCCGCGTGGGCGGGCAGGACGAGCAGCAGGAAGAGCAGCCGGGCGAGGCGCCGGGTCATCGCGGCCGCTGTCATCGCCGCGAGTCGCGCCCGACGCAACCGGAAGTGTGGACCGGCACGAATGGTGCGGTCAGCGGGCGACGACGTCCACCACCTCGAGCTTCTTCAGCTGGCGGAGCGAGCGACTCGGCTCGGCGTCGGTGAGCACCGCGATCCGGAACGGCCCGTCGGTCGCCGCGAGCGGCTTGCCGTCCACGGCCCACACCACCAGCACCTCGCTCGGGCCCATGCCCTGGAAGCACTCGGCGACGCTGAACACCGCCTGGAACCCGTCGCGGGCCGTGGCGATGACCGCCTTGCGGAACCCGGCGCGCTTCTCGGCCACCGGGACGTCCTTGCCCATCGGTCCGGGGGTGAATCCGAGGTGAGTGAGCACCTTGTCCAGACGCACGCCGGTGACCTGGTGCTTGGTTCCGTGCAGGGTCCAGGTGCCGGTCGTGGCGCCGAGGGCGCTCAGCTCCGCCTGGCCGAAGCTCGCCGAGCGCGGGAGCGCGCCGGAGACGTCGATGGTCTTCGAAACGGGCTCCTCGGCCCGGGCGGAAGCGACGAGCGCGAGCAGACCGAGAAGCGCGACGGCCCTACTTGGCAATCAGGACCTCGCTGGCCTTGATGATCGCGGTGACGCTGTCACCTGCCTTCAGGCCGAGCTTCAGGGCCGAGGCCCGGGTGATCGTGGAGACGATCTCCGTCCCGCCTCCGATGTCGACGGAGATCTCCGCCATCAGGCCATCGACCTTGACGCTCGTGACGCGTCCGGCGATCTGGTTTCTCGCGCTCAGTTCCACCGGGCTTCCTCCTCGGAGCTGTTCGGGGTGAGCGAAACCTGGCCCTTGGGTCAAGTCAACAGGACACGAAGGTGTCAGACACCTTTCTCGGACACCTTTCTCGAGCACGAAGCCGTCCGATGCACCCGAGCCGGGGAGGCGGTCACTTACTGGCTGGGCCGAAGCCCGCGTCCTTGAGCGCTGCCTGGCCGGCAGGACCCGTGACCAGGGTCACCCAGGCCCGCGCCAGGTCCGGATGCGGCGCCTTGGTCACGGTCGCGATCGGATACTCGGCGAGCACGTTGAGCTCGGAGGGGATCTCGACGACCTTGACCTTGTCGCCGGCGCTCCGCGCATCGGTTCGGTAGACGATTCCCGCGTCCGCCTCGCCGAGCGTCACCTTGGTGAGCACCTGGCGAACGTTGAGCTCGCGGCTCGCGACCCGCGACTGGACCTTGGCCGGAAAGTCCGCCCCGTACTGAGCTTTCGCCTTTTCCAGGATCTGGAGGGTGTACGTCCCGATCGGGACCTCGGGAGTCCCGATCACCAGCCTTTTCACGTTCGCCAGGTCCTTGAGCGACGCCACCTTCGCCGGGTTGTCGGCCGGCACGACGATGACCGGAACGTTGGTGGTGAGGATCGTCGGGGCGTCGACCAGCCCAGCCTTGCGGGCGGCGTCCATGTGCTTGTTGTCCGCCGAGGCGAAGACGTCCGCCGGCGCCCCTTGCTCGAGCTGCGTCCGGAGCTCCTGGCTCCCGGCGAAGTTGAACTGGACCTTGGTGCCCGGATGCTCGCGCTCGAAGGTCGTTCCCAGGGCCGTGAAGACGTCACGCAGCGAGGCGGCAGTGAAGACGCTGAGTGCCTTTCCATCCGCTCGCCCTGCATCGGGCGGCGCCGCCATGGCCAGCCCCGTGTCGAGCACGAACAGCATCAGCACCGAGAGGAGCGCTCTGAGTACCCGCGGTCGCATTCGCATGGCGGGGACCAGACGACGGGCCACCGTCGAAGTCAAGCAGACTTGACATCGGGTTGCGGCGAGCCCGAAGGTCCCGGATGAGGGTCGGAGCCTGCCCGCCTCGGGACCATGGAGGCAGCGCGGGCGAGGGGGTTGCCCGAGGCGGCTGGCCCGACCCGTGAGCCTGAGCCCTGCTGGGCTGCAAACGAGGCTTCGCGCGACTCCGAGGTTCCGTCGCTCGAGGTGTCCGCTCGAGGTGTCAGGTGCCTCCGACGGCACGGGTGACGAGGCTCCGGGCGAACTCGCTGGGAGGCGAGGCGCGAAATGCGTCGAGCGCGGTGGCGGACCGCACCCGGCCTGCCTCGAGAAGCACAACGGGTCCCCCGAGCGCGATTACGTCGCGCATCTCGTGAGTGACCACCAGGGTCGGGATGGCCAGACGGGGCAGGGTTTCCACAAGCAGAGCCCGGGTCATCTCCCGGGTGTCGGCATCGAGCGCGGCGAGCGGCTCGTCGAGCAGCAGCGCACGCGGTTCGGCCGCCAGTGCCCGTGCGAGGGCCACCTTCTGCCGTTCCCCGCCCGAGAGCGCGCCCGGCCGCCGCGAGCGCAGCGGGGCGAGCCCGAGCTGGTCCATCACCGCACCGGCGCTGGCGCGCCCGGCCGGACCCGGCACCCCGAAGGTGACGTTCTCCAGCACGGTGAGGTGAGGGAACAGCGCGTACTCCTGAGGGACCCAGGCCACCCGCCGCTCCTCGGTCGGGACGTCGACTCGCTGGCGGGTGTCGAGGAGTGTCCGACCATCGAGCACGATCCGTCCGCGCCGCACCGGGACTGCTCCCAGGATCGCCCGGAGCACCGTGCTCTTGCCCGCTCCGTTCGGTCCGACGAGCGCGGTCGGACCGGCGCCGGCCGACAGCTGCACGTCCAGCGTGAAGCCGTCTCGCACGACCTCGAGCTCAAGCTCGAGCACGGACCGCCTCCACGACCGTTCCGCGCCCGAGGAGCACGAGGACCGCGAGTGCAACCGTCACCAGCAGGATGCTGAGCGCCTTGGCGGGCCGGAGGTCGGTCTCCATCGCGCTGTAGATTGCGAGCGGCAAGGTCTGGGTACGCCCCTGAAGGTTTCCGGCGAACATCAGGGTGGCGCCGAACTCGCCCAGTGCCCGTGCCCAGCTGAGCGCTGCCCCGGTGACGACGCCCGGCCTGCTCAGCGGGAGCACGACCCGGAAGAAGCGCCGCGCCGGGCCGGCGCCGAGGCTCCGTGCCGCCCAGAGGAGATCCTCGTCGAGGCGCCGGAACGTCGCGACCGCCGACTGGATGTAGAACGGTGCCGAGACGAACAGCTCGGCCACGATGACCGCAGCGGTCGTGAAGGGGAGTGCCCACCCGGCTTGCTCCAGGGCCGGTCCCAGCAACCCCCGCCGCCCGAATGCGAGCAGCAGGGCCAGACCGGACACCGCGGGGGGGACCACGATGGGCAGCTGGACCAGTGTCGCCGCCACCCGTTCTGCGGGTCCGGGGTGCCTGGCCATCCACCAGGCCAGCGGCGTTCCGAGGAGGAGGGTCAGGGCGAGGCTGGTGGTGGTCGTGAACAGGCTCAGGCGGAGCGCAGAGAGGGCGAGTGGGTGCCGGAGCCCTTCGAGCAGGTCGCCAGGCGAGGTGGAGACCACGAGCGCGAACAGCGGAACCGCCAGCAGCGCGAGCATCAGCAGCGCCGCGGTCGCCGGGAGGAGCCCGAGCAGTCCGGCTCCGGTACGTGGACTCACGTCAGGCCCACCGCCTGGCCCGAGCGCGCCGTCCCGTATCCAGGGAGCGCACCCACGTCGCGGTGGAAAGAAGGAGTCTTCGCGACGGTGAGCATCCCCTGGACCTCGGGTCTGGCGAGCTCGTCCGGCCGGATGACGAGATTGAAGCTCTCCTCGGAGAGCTGACGGAGCTCGAGCCCGTACGCAGCGGCCGCGGCCTTGGTCGTCACTCCGACGTCCGCGACGCCGAGGGCCACTGCGCGCGCGACGGCCTCGTGGCTCTGAACCTCGTCCCCATAGCCGCGCACCGCTTCCGCCGGAAGCCCGACCTCGGAGAGCAGGTGCTCGAGGAGCGTCCGGGCCGAGGCACGCCGCTCGCGATTGACCATCCGGACATCGGGGCGAGCGAGATCGGCGATGCCCTGGATGCCCTTCGGGTTTCCGCGGCGTACGGCCAGACCGAGTGGCCAGGTGGCGAGGTGGACCAGCAGCGTTCCTCGCAACCGCCGGCGGTCACGGTCGCCGAGCGAGTGGACACCGACCAGGTGCACCTGTCGGCCGACGAGGAGGTCCACGGCCTTGCCGGTCCCCGCGTTCAGCCAGCGGGCGCTGCCCGAGCGAACGGCGAGCATCCGCAGCGCCGGGTCACATCCGGCGACGAGGAGCGTCCGGCGCCAGCGTTCGGGCTCGAGCAAGGTGGGCGGGCGGCGCGGATCCTCGACCAGAGCGTCGGCGGGCTCGCCCGCATTCGGGTCCAGGGGATGGGCCTGAACTCGTCCCGCGACCTCGGCCAGCAGAAGCCGCGTGCCGGCGGGGCCCGCACGTGAGGGAAGCGGAAGGCGGCCGGTGTCGCTCCTCCCGAAGAGTGCCTCGACGGTGCTCCCGAGGACCGCGGCGAGGGCGAGCGCGGTCTCCACCGAGGGCTGCGCGTGCCCGCGCTCGATCGCGTTGAGCGCCTGCCGGCTGACACCGACCTGGCGGGCCAGCTGATCCTGGGAACAGCCCTGGACCAGCCGCCGCTCGCGAAGTGGGCTCGGGGGACGCTCGCGCATGCGCCCAGACTCGGGTCCCGGCGAAGCCGCTGTCAAGCGTGCTTGACCTGGAAGGTGCCAGACACCTCGTTACGGGCACCTCGCGACGGGCTCCGGCCAGGGGAGCTCCCCGCGCGGTCGGGAATGCTGCATCCTGCTGGCACCGGTGCTGACCGAACGCGACGTCATCATGCGCCTCGTGCGCCAGCTCGCAGAGCTCCTGGCGGCGGTGATGCGACTGCGCCGCGAGGGACGCCGCGACGAGGCCCTCCGGCAGATCGACGCGATCACCGGCCGTCTCACCGGGATGGACGCAGGGGCGCTCTGCCTGTTCGGCGAGGCGCCGCTCGCCGGACTCCCTCGTGAGCTCAAGGTGCCGCTGGCATGCGTTCTCCGCCAGCGGGCCCGGCTGCTCCGGGATGCCCGGCGCGAGATCGAGGCACGTCAGGCGTTCGCCGCCGCCCGGCTTCTGGTCCGCAGCGCGGCCCGCTAGCTCGGCCCTCGCCGCTCGTCGCGCAGCTCCGGCAGGTCCTGCTCGAGCCCGGCGAGGACGTGTTCCTGGTGAAGCTGAACGTCTTTCTCTCGCTGTGACGTCGTGCAGCCAGCGGTGCTCGTTCCTGCGTCTCCGTGCATGGTACCCATCGGGCTGCGTTGTGTTCCGGGCGCGGCTGGCGCCTGGTCCTGTGGTCACCACGACGGGGTGGTTTATGAAGCAGCGTGCGTTGGCGCTCGGCTCGGTGCTGCTCGTGCTCGGAGCGTGCGGTTCATCCGGCGAACCGCCCGCGGGCGACGCGATCGAGCACTACCTGGCGGCCGTGACCTCGGGGGACGGCACCGTCGTCGGTCAGCTGCGGTCCGGATCGCTCCCGTCCGGCAGCGGCCCGTCGGTGCAGGCAACCTCCAGCGGAGCGTTGCTTCCGGGCGCAGGGCGCTCGTTCACGGTGAGCTCCACCTCGGCGATCGACCGCATCGTGGTCGGTGTAGACGGCGCCCCCGGCTACTACGAGCTGACCGGGCTCACCCCCGCCGTCGCACAATCGCTGCTCCTGACGGTCTCGCAGACCGCGCCTTCCAGCTTCTCCTTCCTGTTTGCCGGGGGAAGCGGAAACGCGCTCGGCAGCTCGAGCACTCTCCCGGTCACTCTCACCAGCGTGGGAACCGGCGATGTCCAGGTCAGCCTGACCTGGGACGTGGACAGCGACGTGGATCTCCACGTCGTCGATCCGGCCGGGGAAGAGATCTACTACGGGCATCCCACCTCGGCCTCCGGCGGCGAGCTCGACCTCGACTCCAACGCCGGTTGCGCCCTGGACCACAAGCGCGCGGAGAACATCACCTGGCCTTCGGGAAAGGCACCGAAGGGCGAGTACTGGGTCGGGGTCGACTACTGGGACGCCTGTACGCAGGCCGAGACCAGGTTCGCGATCACGGTGAACGTGATGGGGAAGCTGTACGCCCCATACGGTACGAGCTACGTCCAGGTGCCGCTGACCGGCCCGGGTGACCAGGCGGGCCAGTGTTGGGACGCGCAGACCAGCCCGTGCTCACATATCTGGTACTTCGCCTTCGTAGTCCCTCAGCCCTGAGCATCGCTCGAGGCCGACGCACCGCGGGCGTGGCGTTTGACGTTCCGGGCAGCGGCCTTGCAATGTGCCGGGCACGATGACCGAACCTCTTGCGGCGGTGGTGCTGTGCGCGGGGAAGGGGACCCGCATGAAGTCCGGCACGGCCAAGGTACTCCATCCCGTGCTTGGCCAGCCGCTGGCAGCGTGGCCGGTTGGCCGCGCCCTTGCCCTCGGCTGCAACCCGGTCGTGGCCGTGGTCGGGCACCAGGGCGACCAGGTGCGCGCGGCGCTCGAGGCCCGCTTCCCCGGACAGCCGCTCCGCTTCGCGACGCAGGCAGACCAGCGGGGGACGGCGGACGCGGTGCGTGCCGCGCTCGACGCGCTCGACGGCGTGACGGGCCCGGTGCTGGTGCTCTACGGCGACACGCCCCTCCTTCGCGAGTCCACGCTCCGCGAGCTGGTGCTCACCTTCCGCCGCGGCAACGCTCCACTCGCGCTGGTGAGCACCCACGCACGGGACCCAGCGGGCTACGGCCGGGTGCTGCGGGTCTCGGGGCGACTCACCGGAATCGTCGAGGAGAAGGACTGCACGGCCGACCAGCGCTCGATCCGCGAGGTCAACGCGGGCGTCTATGCGATCGATGCCGGCTTCCTCCGCGACGGACTTGCGCGTCTCCGTCCGGCGAACGCCCAGGGCGAGTACTACCTCACCGACCTGGTCGCGCTCGCCGCCCAGAAGGGCGACGTCGGCTCGGTCAGCGCCGACTTCGAGGACACCGCGGGAGTGAACGACCGCGCCGATCTCGCGGCATGCTCCCGGGTGCTTCGCGAGCGCATCAATCTCGAGCACATGCGCGCCGGCGTGACGATGCAGGATCCGGCGTCGGTCACCATCGAGCCCGACGTCACCATCGGTCCGGACACCCTCCTCGAGCCCAACGTCTCGCTGCGAGGGAAGACACGCATCGGCAGCGGGGTCACGCTCGGTCAGGGTTCGGTGCTCGTCTCGACCGAGGTCGGCGACGGCACCACCGTGCTCCCGTACTCGGTCGCCACCGACTCGAGGATTGGCCCCCGCTGCCTCATCGGCCCGTTCGCGCGGATGCGGCCCGGCAGCGACCTGGCCGAGGGCGTGGAGCTGGGCAACTTCGCCGAGACCAAGAAGGCGCGCCTCGGTCCGGGCACCAAGGCACACCACCACTGCTACCTCGGGGATGCCATCATCGGCGCGAAGGTGAACGTCGGAGCGGGGACCATCACCTGCAACTACGACGGCTTCGCCAAGCACCAGACCGAGATCGCCGACGGCGCCTTCATCGGCTCTGACAGCCAGCTGGTGGCTCCGGTGAAGGTGGGCGAGGGGAGCTACGTGGGCGCCGGCACCACTCTCACCGAGGATGTCCCCCCTGACACCCTGGTCTTCTCCCGTACCCCTCGAATCGTGAAGGAGGGGTGGCCCAGTCGCCGCCGCGCGAAGGCGCCGGGACGGAGATAGTGTTCAGGGGTCATCCGGGAAGGCTTGTCGGCCGTGGCCCCCGGGCCCAGCTTCCCTGACCAGGGGGTCCGGGCGCTGCACTGGAACGGGCCGGAGGAACGAACGAGCACATGTGCGGCATCGTCGGCTACGTCGGGGACCAGCAGTCGGCCCCCATCCTGGTCTCGGGGCTGAAGAAGCTCGAGTACCGGGGCTACGACTCCGCCGGCCTGGCGGTGGTGAACGGCGGCACGCTGAACGTCGTGCGCGCCACCGGAAAGCTCCGGAACCTCGAGGCGCGCGTCGGTTCCGAGCCGCCCTCCGGCACCCTGGGCATCGGCCACACCCGCTGGGCGACCCACGGCCGCCCCACCGACGAGAACGCGCATCCGCACGCCCATGATGGCGTGGCGGTCGTGCACAACGGCATCATCGAGAATCACCTCGAGCTGAAGGCGATGCTCAAGGCGCGGGGCCACGTCTTCGCCAGCGAGACCGACACCGAGGTCTTCGCCCACCTCATCGCCGCCGAGCTCCAGGGCGGGAAGGACCTGCCCGAGGCGGTGCGCGCCACCATCGCCCAGGTGAAGGGCACCTACGGGCTGGCGGTGGTCTGGGCGAAGGACCCGGACCGCATCGTTGCCACCAAGGACAGCTCGCCGATGGTCATCGGGCTCTCCGAGGGTCAGAACTTCGTGGCCAGCGACGTTCCGGCGCTGCTCGAGCACACCCGGGACATGGTGTTCCTCGAGGAGGGGGATCTCGCGGTGCTGAGCCGCGCCCGGGTCGACGTCTACGATCGCGAGGGACGGGCAGTGAACCGGCCCACTCGCCGCATCGACTGGACGCCGATGATGGCGGAGAAGGGCGGCCACAAGCACTTCATGCACAAGGAGATCTGGGAGCAGCCACGGGCGCTGGCGGACACGCTGCGCGGCCGGGTGCTCCTCTCCGAGGGCGACGTCTTCTTCGAGGGCTGGACGCTGGGTCCCGAGGAGGTCCGGCAGCTGTCGCGGATCACGCTGCTGGCCTGCGGGACCTCCTGGCACTCGGGGCTGGCCGGTCGGGCGATGATCGAGTCGCTGGCGCGCATCCCGGTGGACGTGGAGCTGGCGTCGGAGTTCCGCTATCGCGACCCGCTGATCGAGCCGGGGCAGCTCGCGGTGGCAATCAGCCAGTCGGGCGAGACGCTGGATACGCTCTGCGCGCTGCGCGAGGCGAAGGCCCGTGGGGCGCGCACGGTCGCGCTGTGCAACGTGGTCGGCAGCGCGATGACTCGCGAGGCGGACCTGACGGTGCTCACCAATGCCGGTCCGGAGATCGGCGTTGCCTCGACCAAGGCGTTCACCACCCAGCTCGCAGCGCTGTTCCTCCTGGCGGTCAAGCTCGGACGGCTGCGCGGGACGCTCGACGTGGGGCGCGCCCAGGAGCTGCTCACCCACGTGACCGAGATCCCGAAGCGGGTGGAGGAGGCGCTCCACTGCGAGGGCGCAGTCAAGCGGATCGCCCGCGACTACCACACCTCACAGGACTTCCTGTTCCTCGGGCGCGGGCCGATGTTCCCGGTGGCGCTGGAGGGTGCGCTGAAGCTGAAGGAGATCTCGTACATCCACGCCGAGGGTTATGCCGGCGGCGAGATGAAGCACGGTCCCATCGCGCTCATCGACGAGAAGATGCCGGTGGTGGTGCTCGCGCCGCGGGAACCGGCTGTCCCCTACGAGAAGATCGTGGGGAACGTGGAGGAGGTCCGGGCCCGCGGCGGAAAGGTGATCGCCATCGTCGACGAGGAGGACACTCAGGTCTCCTCGCTCGCCGACGACGTGATCCGGCTGCCGGCGAGCTCGGCGCTGCTCGGGCCCATCGTCACCGCGGTGCCGCTGCAGCTGCTCGCGTACCACGTGGCCGACCTGCGTGGGACCGACGTGGATCAGCCGCGGAATCTCGCCAAGAGCGTCACGGTGGAGTGACGGGCGACGCTCCGGGTCATCCTCTGGAGATCGTCTTCCAGCGCTTGAGTCGGTCGGCGATCAGCTTCGCTCGCTGTCTATCGTCGCGGCCGTCCAGGATGGTCAGGTCGGCCGGATCTGCACGCAGATAGACGCCGGCGGTCCGGGAAGGCGGCGCAGGCTCCACCCGCGTGATCCAGTACCCGGTCGCGCGATCGGCCGACTCCAGACGAACCTCCCCGATTCCTTCGAGCGGCGGTGCGGTGGCGTCCCGGGGCCGTTCTCCCCTCCAGAAGTAAAAGATTCCCGATGGCTCCGTCCTCTCCTTGGACGCCTCGGTCCAGTACCTTGCCGACAGGGTGCCATCCTTCTGCCAGGACCGCCCGCTCATCTCCAGCACGCCGGCGCGGTCTCGGGAGATCCGGAGGAGGCTCAGGACCGAGGGTTCTTCCGCGCCGTGCTCCGTCAACGAGTATTGCCACCACAGACCGTCGATGCGGGCGACCGGCCCCTCGTCCTCGATTGCCTTCCTGAGCTTGTCGTTGATGGCCTTGATCTGCCCGGCAGTCGTCGTCTCGCCGTACCGGACGGAGGTGAGGCCGAGGAGATCGGTCGGGAGCTTCGCGCCGTTCGCGTGGAGGATGAAGGTGCGGCGCATTCCGAGCACCCCGCCGAACAGGCCGGCCTCGAAGACGACGTTGTCTCGCGGGGAGGCCTGACCGCCCCCGGCGGAGGACGGCGAGCCGGAGCTCGCGGTCGTCCAGTCGTCCCTCGCGAAGACGAAGGCGGCGAAGTCCACCTCGCGGGTGAGCTCGAGAAGGCGTCCGAGCGTGGTGGTCCCTGGATTGAAGGACGTCGTCCATGGTTCCACCCGGGCGACCTCCTCGAGTCCGCGGGTGAGAGCTTCCAGAAGCTTCGCCTGCTGTCCGGATGACCCCAGGAAGATGCGTGGCTTTTCCATCGTCGAGCCCTGGCGGGAAGTTGCCGGCGCTTCTCTAGCAGAGTGAGAGCGAACGGGTCCCACCCCTGCGGGGTTCGAAGCTCCGGAACTCGACGAAGCGCTCAGCTCCGAAGCAATCGAGCCATACGTCTCAGCGCCGGCTCGCCGTCGCCGGCGGCCCACCGATGCGGATGAGGTGAATCACCCCGCGCGCAGTGCCCACCGCCAGCATCCGTCCATCGGGCGAGAAGGTCGTGCTGGTCGGGAAGTCGTCCTGCAGCGCCAGGGTCAGCCGTCCCGCGATGGCGCCGGTGGGCCATGAACGCAGCCGCAGCTCGGGCCCGTCCGCGTCGACGCTCACGTCCCCGCGCGGAGACAGGGCCACGGGTCCTCCGACTCGAGCGCGGCGCGGGACTCCGTCGCGCATCGTCGGCCGCCCCACCTCCCAGAACCCGAGCAGCTTCGACGAGGCGAGCAGCATCCGCTTCCCGTCCGGCGTCGCCTCGCAGGAGAGCACCTTCCCCAGCTTGCTTCCGGCACGCGCCATCGGCTCGCCATCCGCGTCGCGGAGCTGGATGCCTCCCTTGTCCCCGCGGGTGACGAACGCGCCCCCTGGAGGCACGCAGCCTCCGAGCAGCTCCTGGTCGAGGGGGAGGCTCTGTACCCGCCTTCCGGTGCGCACCGCGATCCGCTCGAGGTGGTAGTGGCGGCTGCAGCCGATGGAGCAGCCGCTCCGGAGCAGGCTCACGCAGGACTCCTCGGCCACCGGCGCGAGCACGTTCTCTCCGTCCGACGACAGGACCAGCTCGGGCACCGTCTGCATCCCCGACGATGCCGAGGGGTCACGCACACCGAGCACGCTGTCCGCGGCCGGCCGCATGAGCTCCGTCACCTGCGCCTGCGCGGAGGCACAGGCCGGAGACGACCGCGCCGGGTCGGGCGCCGGCGGGGCCACCAGGATCTGGCCGGCCGCTCCGTCAGCCACGCGCCAGGTCCGGACCGAGTCGTCCTCGTGCTGCGACACCAGCGTGTCCGACTGCGGCGTGAAGCGCAGATCCACCAGGGCGCCACCCGGGACCGAGCCCGACAGTCGCTGGGCGCGCGTGCCCACGTCCCACACCGACCAGGCGCCAGCGGCATCCCCGGAGGCGAGGCGTGCGCTGTCCGCAGAGAAGCGCAGCGCGGTCACCTGTGCCCGATGCCCCGGCGGAGGAGCGGCGTGTGCTCCGTTTCGCACGTCGAGCCGCACCAGTGTCGTGGAGATCGGGTCGACCCGGTCGCGCACCTGCCCTGCAGCGGCGACGAGCACCGAGCCGTCCCTGCCGAACAGCGCGGCGGTCACCTGGACCGGCTGGAGCTCCCATCGGATCCGCCCGGTGGGGAGCTCGATCAGCCGGAGCGAGCCGCCGGTGCGGGCGTCGTCGCACTCCTCGCCGCCGGTGACCGCCGAGACCAGTGCCAGCGTGCCGTCCTCGTTGAAGCTCACCGCGCGCAGCGATTCGTCGCACGGGCGCCCGCGGCCGCGGAGCACGTCCAGCTTGAAGCTCCCGCCGTTCCGGTCGACGCCGCGAACCATCCCGTCCTGGGCCGCGGTGAGCAGCCGTCCATCGGAGGTGGGCTGGAGCGCGACGATGCGCGCGTCCTGGGCGTGGAAGCGGCTCATCTGCCCGCCATCCAATGGGATGAGCTCCACGTCCCCTTCCGGGGTGGCCCGGAACACGGCGGTCCCATCTGCCGAGACGGCGAGCGCCGTGGTGCCGTCCACGCCCGGGACGGGGAAGTCGCGGGGTGCACGCTGTCCGGTCGGATCGCAGAGGCGGAGCGCCTGCCCCTCGGCGGTGATCAGGCGTCCGTCCCGGGTCGCGGCCATGGGCGCGGCGAGCAGACACCCGGCACCCCGGTTCCCCGGCATGCCGAGGCCAGCGGGACCGATGAGCGCCCGGGTCCCGGGCGAGGCCACCCCGAGCTGCTGCCAGTCGGAGACGTCCCAGAGCCGCCCGAGTCCGGCGGCGTCGAGCGCCACCACCCGGCGGTCGTCGAGCTGCACCAGGGCGTGCACCCGGCTGGAGGACGCCAGGTCGGGACGCCCCAGCGTGCCGGCGGACTCGGTGGAAAAGGACGGAGCGGCGAGCGACGACGCCGAGACGAGCGCGAGCAGGACGAAGGAACGCACGGCGCCTCCTAGGCTAGCGGGGCCACCCCCCGGAGCAACAGGCGGGTAGATCGTCACTCGGGGACGTTCGGAAAACGAGCGGCATTCACGTCCACGTGACCAAAGAACGCTTCCTGCCCATCGGGCGTCGGCCGGCGGACGGCTGTGGTGTGGACCCCCCTTCCGGCTCCGGCAATGGAGCTTCAGGAGGCCCCCGGAACGAGGTGTCGTAACGAGGTGTCTGGCACCGCGTCGGGCCTCGTCGGGGGACATGTCGACGGGGCTGGACCCGATGGCACCGTCACCTCGCGGCACGGTGCCGAGTCACGACGGGTCCGGCGCCGCCGCTCCGGTCGGGGGCCTATTACGAGGTGTCTGACACCTCGTCGGGGGCTGCTCGTGGTCGTCCAGACAGGGGTGCTGGTGCTGCTCGGCCTCTGGGCGGACCCGGCTCCGGTCAGCGCACCGGCTGTGGCCGCGTCGGCTGGCTGACCACCGGCGGCTCGGCAGGCGACGGCACCGGAGCGGTCGCGGCCGGGGCCGGGGGCTGGAACTCCTTGAAGCGAAACTCCACGTCCACCACGCCGCAGTCGGGCGGAGGGACCTCGTCGGCGCCCACGTCGCGCAGGAGCGAGATCATCGCCGAGTTCACTGCCAGCACGTCGGCCCGGAGTCCCTTCAGGCCGTGCGCCCGGCCCACCTCGACCATCCGCCGCATCAGCGCGCTGCCCACGCCCTTCCGTTGCCAGGCGTCCGCGATCACGATGCCCAGCTCGCCGATGCCGCTGACTGGGTCCAGGTCGTAGCGGGTGAGCCCGATGAGCGTGCCGTCCCCGGGGAGCTCGGCCACGAAGGCGCATCCGCGCTGGGGGTCGGCGTCGAGCAGAGCCTGGACCTCGTCGCGGGGGTAGCGGGTCCGGAGATGGTGGTAGCGCGAGTACACCGACTCCGGCGACAGGCCGTAGAGCAGCTCCTGCACCTTGGCCTCGTCGGTGAGCCGAGCGGCGCGCACGCGGATCTCCCGGCCATCCCGGAGCTTCTCCTCCCAGCAGCGCACGTCGAACGGCGGCCGCGGCACCGCCTGGTCGGCGAACACCCAGCGCCGCTCCTTCGCCGCGGCGAGCAGCTCCGCCCGGTGGTCCGGGTGGGCGATGGCGGTGAGGGCCAGCGCCCGCTCGCGCACCGACTTGCCCCACAGGTCGGCGACTCCGTACTCGGTGACGACGAAGCGCACGTCTCCGCGGCTGGTCACCACCGCCGAGCCGTCCGGCAAGGTGGGCTGGATGCGGCTCACCGTGCCGCCGCGAGCCAGCGAGGGCAGGACGATGAGCGCCCGGCCGCCGTAGCTGCGCGAGGCGCCCCGGACGAAATCCACCTGGCCACCGATGCCGGAGTAGAAGCCGCCGTCCAGCGTGTCCGCCGCGACCTGACCGGTGAGGTCCACCGCGAGCGCGGTGTTGATCGACACCATGCGCACGTTCTGCGAGATGACGTAGGGGTCGTTGACCCAGTCGCTGGCACGCATCTCCAGCTCGGGGTTCTGGTGCGCCCACCGGTAGAGCGCCTCGCTGCCGAGGAGGAAGCTCGCCACCATCTTCCCCGGAGCGAGCGTCTTGCGCAGGCCGTTGATCACCCCGAGCTTGGCGAGCTCCATCACCCCGTCGGACAGCATCTCGGTGTGGATGCCGAGGTCCCGGTGGTGCCGGAGCGAGGAGAGCACGGCTGCGGGAAGGTCGCCGATTCCGATCTGGAGCGTGGCCGCGTCGGGAACCAGATCTGCCACCAGCTCGCCGATGGCACGGCTCACGTCGGTGCCCACGACCGGCTCGAGCTCGGGCAGCGGCGCGTCCACCGCGACGAGGTGCTTGCAGCGGCGGATGTCCAGCAGCGTGTCGCCCGGCGTCCGCGGCATCCGGGGATTGACCTCGGCGAGGATGAGGCGGGCCGAGTCGGCCGCGGCCCGGACGATGTCCACCGAGGTGCCCAGGGAGACGATCCCTTGCGCATCCGGCGGGCTCACCTGGATCAGCACCGCGTCCACCGGCAGCCGGTTGCTCTTCAGCAGGTGGGGGATCTCCGAGAGGAACACCGGTGAGAAGTCGGCGCGCCCGTCGCGGACCGCGTCACGGACGTTCGGGCCGATGAAGAAGGTGTTCGCCCGGAACCGGCCCTCGCACGCGGCGGCGGTGTACGGCGCCGGGCCGAGCGTCATCAGGTGCACGAGCTCGTTGTCGGAGAGCTGCCAGGCCGCCTCCACCATCGCCTGGACCAGCCGGGTGGGCTCGGCCGCGGCCGACCCGATGAGGATCCGCCGTCCGGGCCGCAGCGCACGGACCGCCTGCTCCGGCGTGGCCAGCAGACGCGCCCAGCGCGTTCGCCACTCGGGGTCCGGCTCGGCGCGGAACACGGCTGGAGTCTCTGACACAGTGCGGCAATCCTAGCATCGCGGCGCGCGTGCCGCGGGCCGGGCGGATTCTAGAGGTGATGCAGTTCCCTCATGATGACAGTCGAAAAACCTTGTCATCACAGATAGTTAGATAGGTGTCAAACACCTCCGACGAAGCTCCGACGCGGCCCCATCCCTAGAAGTTGTAGGAGATCGAGAACAGGATCGTGAACGTGTTGAGGGTGAGCTCCTCGTGCTGCGAGGGGACCGTGTCGGGAGCCAGGTCGGCGACGCCCTTTCCGTGCTCCCAGCCCACCCCGAGGGACGCCCCGAGCTTGCCCACCCGGAACGCCGCGCCTGTCCGGAACCCCACCAGGTCCACGCGGCGGAAGCCCTGGTTGAGGAGTTCGACCGGGCTCTCGTCCAGGTAGACGCCGGCGCTGAGGCTGACCGCCGGGCTCAGCGTCACGTGTCCTCCGAAGCTCCCGTTCAGGACCGGGCGGGCACGGTACGGCACGCCGGCGAACGCGAAGCTGGTCACCACCGGCGGGCCCGAGCTCGTGTCCACGATGCGGCCCTGCTGGTCGGAGGAGAAGAGCTGGTAGGTGTGGGTCCCGTCGTGCCAGCGGAGGTCCAGCTCGAGCTCCACCGGACCGAAGTTGACCGCGGTTCCGAGCGAGATCTCCATCGGCGACCGGAACTCGAAGCGCGCGTTCGGGTCGTTGAAGTAGACGTGGTGGCTCGTCCCGTTCACGGCGGTGAGTGACTCGAAGTCCACCAGGCCGCTCGAGAGGATCTTCAGGCCCGGTGTCCGGAACAGCAGCCCGAGCTGGAGCCAGGGGAGCGCGGTCCACTGCGCGCCCACCACCCCGACCACGTCGAGCGTGGAGCCACCCAGAGCGATGTTCTGGATGCTCCCCTGGCTCGCGGTGGGGCTGGTGAGCTCGCCGGAGAGCTCCCCTTCGTTCGAGAGGCTGGTGTAGGGGAACTCGATCGAGGCACCGAGACGGATCGAGGACGAGACCGCCCAGCCGACGGCGAAGCTCGGCACGACCGTGCTGAAGCTCGAGTGGATCGTGTACGAGGCGCGCTGGTTCTCCTGGGGGATCGCGCTGGCGATGGCGGACTGGTCCCAGTGAATGGGGGTCACGACCGCGAAGCCGAGCCGGACCGATTCCCAGTCGAGAACGTCGCGCCCCAGGACCACGCCCAGGAAGCTGGGAATGCTCTCGAAGCTGGAGACCGGCGAGGCATGCTCGAAGCCGGTGCCGCCGAGCGCCGTGAGCTGGTACCCCTGCGCGCTCGCATTGAGGACGCTGCGGTCGGTGGCGGCGATGCCGGCGGGGTTGTACGCCACGGCGGGAGCGTTCCTGGCGCGGGCGATGTACGCGCCCGCCTCGAGCGCCTCGATGAGACCGGGGTAGACCCGGTCGTAGTTCGGGAGCAGGAGGGTCGGCGGCAGGCGAACCTCCTGCGCCCGTACGCCTGTGGCTCCGAGGAGCAGCAGAACCAGCCACCGACGACCCATCCGCCGCCCATCCGGGAATGAACCGCGGGACCGCCCGAGACCTCCGCGCATGAGACCCCTCCGTCACTCGAGCGAACGGAACCACGCAGCGCTCGACGCCGAAGGAGAGGTCAGCACACGCGGCAGACACGTCGGCGGCGGCTCGGCGGTGCCGAAGGTTTCGAACACCTCCGCCGCGCTGGCACCTCACCGGGGCCGCCCCTGGAGGCTACGCTGCCCGGCGCCATGATGACGTTTCACGTTCCCGGGGAACCGGCCGTGCAGACCCGCGACGTCGGCGCCTGTGCCTCGCTCAGCCCTCGTGCGGTGTGGATCGATCTGCTCGACCCCACGCGAGAGGAGGAGCATGCGGTCGAGGTCGCGCTCGGTCAGGAGATTCCGACCCGCGACGAGATGCAGGCCCTCGAACCCTCCAGCCGGCTCTACCAGGAAGGAAACGTGCTCTTCATGGCCGCGACCTTGCTCGCCGGTTCGGAAGGAGGACATCCCGAGAGGATCCCGGTCAGCTTCATCCTCACGCCGGAACGTCTGGTCACCGTCCGCTACGACTCCTCGCCCAGAGCGTTCGAGGTCTTCACCGCTCGCTGGGGGTCGAAGCCCGGCGAGTACGACTCGGGCCTCAAGACCTTCAAGGGCCTGCTCGACGCAGTCGTGGAGAGCCTCGCGGACGTCCTGGAGTGGACCGGGGACGGACTGGACCGGCTCTCGCTGGAGGTGCTGAGCGACGGGAAGAAGGAGGACGGCGCCTCCCCGCCGCCACGCCGGCCGCTCCAGGCGGACTTCCAGCGCATCCTGCGGCGCATCGGTCGCCTCAGCGATTTCGCGTCCCGGGCGCGAGAGAGCGTCCTGAGCTTCTCACGGGTGGTGACCTTCTTCCGGGAGGTGTCCAAGAACGACGCCGCGCTCGCACCGGCCAACGCCCATCTCAAGTCGCTGGCGGACGATCTGTCGTCGCTGGGGGATCACGCCTCGTTCCTCTCGAACAAGGTCTCCTTCCTGCTCGATGCGACCCTGGGCCTCATCAACAACGAGCAGAACGGAATCATCAAGATCGTCTCGGTCGCGGCCGTGGTGTTCCTCCCTCCGACGCTGGTGGCCAGCATCTACGGGATGAACTTCCAGCACATGCCCGAGCTCGGCTGGCGCCTGGGATATCCGATGGCGCTCGCCCTCATGGTGGTGTCCGCCGTCCTGCCGTGGGTCGTGTTCCGGCGGAAGGGCTGGCTCTGAGCGGGCCGGTCAGCGGTCCGTCTGCCCCCGCCTGGCCTCGAGCTCGAGCATCATCTCCAGCTCCTGGCTCTCCGCGAGATGCTCGAGGAGATCCAGGTTCTGGATGATCTCCTCGTCCTCCGCGCTCCGTGACGCCGGCGGGGGCCCGCGCACTCCACCGTCCGGAGTCCCGAGGGTGCCTGCGTCGGTGGCGAGGAGGACGAGGATCGCGAGGAGCCCCGTCACTTGCCCCGCCTCTCCCGCATCTCCCGGAGCCGCTGCCGCATCATCTCCCGCTGCTCGCGGGTCATCGACCTCCAGGCGCGGATGTTCTCCATCATCTGCCGCCGGCGCTCGGGGTTGGCGCGCAGGTACTCGCGCATCTGGTGGCGCAGGTCCTGCCGCTGCTCGGGGGTCAGCTTCTGGAACTCGCGCCACCCGTCGCGGAGCCTCTGTCGCTCGTCGGGCGAGAGCCGCTGGAAGGCCTCGAGGTTCTGCCGCACTCGCGACTTCTCCTCCGGCGGCAGGGCTCGCCAGCGGGCCACGTTCGCCTGGATGCGCGCCTGCTCGTCGAGGGGGAGCGCCTTGAACTGCTTGAGCCTTTCCCGGAGCTGGGCCTTCTCCTGCTCGCTCATCCGGTCGAAACGCGCCGCGGCGTCGTCCTGCGGCTGCCCGGGCGGCGTCTCCGTGGGGGCGGGGGTCCCTGCGGTCTGCGCCCGGGCCGGAGCGACGGCGAGCAGCAGGGAGATCAGGATCCAGCTCCTCACGGCCGGCCCTCCTTCTGCAGCTCGTCCAGGTGCTCCACCACGTCGAGGTCGTCGCCGGACAGGCCCACCACCTCGTAGTCGCTGAGCAGCTCGTAGTGCTCCGCCACCGCGAGCTCCGTCCGCTGTTCGGCGCGGTCGGCCATGACGTGCTTGCCCGCCACGACCGCCACCACCACCGCCGTCGCCACCGCCACTCCGGCGGGTGCCAGCAGCGCGGGTCGGAACCATTCCCGGAGCCGCTCGGGCCACGGCCGCGGCAGCGCCTCGACCTCGGCCAGGACCCGCCGGCGCAGAGTGACGGACGGCTCGAAGGCGGGGAGCGCGGCAAGCTCGGTCACGGTCCGGCGCAGGAGCGCCTCGGTCGCCCGGCAATCGGCACAGGAGGCCAGGTGGGTGCGCACCCGCGCCGCCTCCACCGCGGACAGCTCGCCGTCCAGGTATGCGGTCAACTCGTCTTCCACGGTGCAGCTCATGCCTCGCTCCTCGCGGGGCTCCTCGCCCCGGCCTGCCATGCCTCCACCGCCCTGGCGACGGACAGGGTCGCGCGGTGGATCAGACTTTTCACCGCCGACTCGCTCGCCGAGAGCACCTCGGCGATGTCGCGGTACGCCATCCCCTCGAAGCGACACAGCGCGAAGGCCGTGCGCTCGCGCTCGCTCAACCGCTCCAGCGCCGCCGCCACCGTCGCCTCCAGCTCGCGGCCCTCCACGGCGCGGTCGGGCGCGTGGGCCTCGGGGGCCGGAACCTCCACCGGCTGACCCTCCTCGCCGTGCTCGGGCACGTGCGTCACCCGGTACTCGCCTCGCCGGACCTCGTTGAGGCAGTGGTTGGCCGCCACCCGGAAGAGGAACGTCTTGAACTTCGCGGTGGCGCGGTAGCGGCCTGCATGTCGAAACAGCTTCACGAAGATGTCCTGCGTCAGCTCCTCTGCCTTCCCTGCGTCCTGGACGAAGCGATGGGCAAAGCGCGCCACGGACCGGTGGTGCCGGTCGTAGAGTGCTGCGAAGGCGGCGGTGTCCCCGGCCGCCACCCGCAGCATCAGGGCCGCGTCCTCGTCCGTTCGTTCGTCCACGGGCACTGGATGTGAACACGAGGGCCCCCCGGGCGGTTGCGGGAGCACGTCGCGTGGCCCGGGGCCCTGGCCCCTGGTAAGGAGACGAGGTCGGCGTGGAACGACAGCAGGCACACATCGCCCCCGATCAGTCACCGGATCTGGAGGTCTCGGCCGTTGCCCAGGACCCGCTGGAACGGGCCCTTGCCTCGGCGCAGGCACCCGGCGCGGACGCGGGCGCGCGGCGCGCGGCGGTGGACCGCCTGGCCCGGCTCGACCTGGGGAGCCCCCGGGCGACCGCCGACCGGCTCCAGGAGCTCCTCGGCTCGGGGGAGCTGACCACCCTCCGGGCCTCCGATGGAACCTCGGCCCGCGCGGTGGCCGTCGAGCGGCTGCTCGGGCTCGGGTACCCCTATGCCCTGGAGGTCTCGCCGGAGGACCTCGCCCACTGGCGGGCGGAGCGTCCCTCGGAGGCCACCGACGGACGCGGGCTCGCGGTCCTGGTGATGACCGTGGCGGTGTGCCTGTCGCTCTGGGGAGTGTCCGACCCGCCCACCGGCGTCGGGCTGGCCTCGGTCCTGGCCCTGCAGGCGGTGACGGTCGCCGGTGCGGTGCGCCCGTCGCTCCGCGGCTGGGTGCGGAAGGCGGTCTTCGCCCTGGGAGTGCTCGCCTGCGCCCTGGGCCTCCGCTACGGGGTCGGCACCCTGCTTCCGGGGGTCGCCGCCCTGGTCTCGGCCCGCTTCATCTGGCCTCGAGGTGTCAGGGGAGTCGACTAGGAGATCGCTCTCGGCCATACTGAAACAGCGTTCAGTCCCACCCACCGAGCTCGGAGCGAGGTCAGGCAACCCCATGGCGGTGAACCCAGAGAAGGAAAAGGCGATCGAGCTTGCGATGGGCGCGGTGGAGCGCCAGTTCGGCAAGGGCTCCATCATGCGGCTGGGCAAGGACGAGCCGCTCATCCGCGACATCCAGGTCATCTCCACCGGCTCCATCTCGCTGGACATCGCGCTCGGCGTCGGAGGCGTCCCCCGCGGGCGCATCGTCGAGATCTACGGGCCGGAGTCCTCGGGCAAGACCACCCTCAGCCTCCACGTGGTGGCCGAGGCCCAGAAGAAGGGCGGCATCTGCGGCTACATCGATGCCGAGCACGCCCTGGACGTGGGCTATGCGCGCAAGCTCGGGGTCCGCACCGACGACCTGCTCCTCTCCCAGCCGGACACCGGCGAGCAGGGGCTGGAGATCGCCGAGATGCTCGTCCGCTCCGGCGCCATCGACGTGCTGGTGATCGACTCGGTGGCGGCCCTCGTCCCCAAGGCCGAGCTCGAGGGCGAGATGGGCGACGCGCACATGGGCGTCCAGGCCCGGCTGATGAGCCAGGCGCTCCGCAAGCTCACCGGCACCATCGCCAAGAGCCAGACCTGCGTCGTCTTCATCAACCAGATCCGCATGAAGATCGGGGTGATGTTCGGCAACCCGGAGACGACGACCGGTGGCAACGCGTTGAAGTTCTACGCCAGCCAGCGGCTCGACATCCGGCGCATCGGAGCCATCAAGAACGGCGAGCAGGTGGTGGGCAGCCGCACCCGGGTGAAGGTGGTGAAGAACAAGGTCGCGCCTCCGTTCAAGGAGGTCGAGTTCGACATCATGTACGGCACGGGCATCTCCCGGGAGGGAGACCTCCTGGACATGGCCTCGGCCGAGAACATCATCGAGAAGAGCGGGGCCTGGTACGCCTACGCCGGCGAGCGCATCGGCCAGGGCCGGGAGAACGCCAAGGACTACCTGCGGGATCACCCCGAGGTGTGCTCCGTCGTGGAGCGGAAGCTCCTCGAGAAGGTCGGAGTGCTCAAGCCGTCGCCGGTCCAGGCGGTGCCGGACGAGACGGACGAGAAGCGAGCGCGGGTCAAGGCCGTGAAGTGACCCCCTGACGGCGCGCGGCAATCTTTGCGCGTCGCCGTTCGCTTGAACTCGTCGCCCGCCGCGGATTAGGTCACGACCAGCGGCGTTGAATTGGGTCGGAAGCTCCGGCGTCGGGTAGGCAGGAGCGCGGCGCCCATGGAGCAACGCACGAGGGCGGCGCAGAGGTCATGGGTTTCGGTCACTCCGGCTGGTTCACGACGCTCCTGGAACAGGAGCTGGAACGGCATCAGCCGCTGGAGGACGCCCGTGCCCCCGGAACCAGCCCGCGCGCCCGTGCCCGGACCCACGTCCGGATGGTGCTCCACGACAGCGGCCTGCTCTACGGCACACCGGAGCACGTCGAGCATCCGGCGGGGATGACCCGCGAGGAGCAGCTGTCGCTGGCCGTGCTCCGCACGCTGGTGCGGCTGGCGCTGGACCTGGCGGACATCGCCGGGCTCGGCCCCGAGCGTCGGGTCGAGCGGCTCACCATCCTCTTCGCCGCCTGGAGCGGGCACCTCCGTCTCGCCGAGACGCTGCAGACCTCGCTCCGGACCACGGGCACGCTTCCCCGGCGGAGCGTCGCGCGGCTGGAGACGCTGCTCGAGGACCGTGCGATGTCGCTCGGGGCGGACCCGCTCTACGGGCTGCTGCTCCACAACGGCGCGGCCTACGTCGACGCGCAGCTCTTTGCCCACCTGGCGCTGGCCGCCTGGCTCCACACCCGGCTCGGGCTGGAGCACGCCAAGCGGCGCCTCGCGGTGGCCGCGCGCCAGAAGGCGCTCCTGGTCGAGGTGCTCACCGCGCTGGCCTGTGCCGAGCGGACGCCGACGCCGGCGGCCCGGCGCGCGATCTTGAGACAGGTGGACTCGCTCGGGTTGCCGAAGCCGGTGGGGCCGCTGCTGCGCGCGCGGGTGAAGGAGGTCTTCCGGGAGCGGCCGGACCTGGACGTGCTGGTCCGCCCGGTGCGGAGCCTCCCGCTGCGGCGCTTCATCCTCCAGCAGACGCTCCTCGCCTCGCTGGTGGAGGGGCGGCGGTCTCCGGCCGAGCTCGCCTTCCTCAAGGCGCTGGCCCGCGCGCTCCGCATCTCCCCCGAAGGACTGCGGGAGGTCGAGGGCGAGGTCGCCGAGTTCTACGCCTCGAACCGCTCGGTGCTGGACGTGTTCGCGGTGAGCGACAACGCCGCCTCGCTCGGCGACGAGTGGGTGAGCAACATGCTCCGCTCACTCGACGAGAACGCCAAGGCCCTGCTCCTCGAGGCCCGGATGATGGGCGAGCTGGGCGTGTTCCTCG
>Ga0081540_1000345_pt1 | contig 46912 bp, 38 predicted proteins | sample TabmetS2T1R1_FD_71024 | JGI IMG/M metagenome (GOLD analysis project Ga0081540, IMG submission 71024) | Tabebuia heterophylla rhizosphere microbial communities from the University of Puerto Rico - S2T1R1 | ecosystem: Host-associated > Plants > Roots > Rhizosphere ...
CGAAGGAGCGCCACGCGTACATCACCTCGGCGCCGGGCTCGCCGGTCGCCTCGAGGAGCTGCTGGGTCACTCCGACCGAACCGCACCCGACCGCGACGTGCTCCGCCGGGACACCGAACTTGTCCGCGATGGCCCCGATCAGGGCCTGCGCGCCGTTGTCCGGGTACCGGTGGACCGATCGCGCCGCCTCGGCGATGGCATCCACCACCGAGGGCAGCGGCGCGAAGGGAGTTTCGTTGGACGACAGCTTGTGCGTCTTTCCGCTCGAGCTGACCGGTACCCGCCCCGGCTTGTACACGGGACAGGTGTCGAGCACCGAACGGAAACGTGGTGACGGTTCAGTCATGTCACCAGTTTGCACCAGCCGCCGGGCTATGGAGGTGGCTGGTGCGGGGCGGCTTCGCGGCGGCGCCAGTCGGGCGGCAGGGCGATCTCGAGGACGTCGTCGACGGTGATCACGCCGAGCAGCCGGCGCCGGTCGTCGACGACCGGAATCGTGATCAGGTTGTAGTCCGTCATCAGCACGGCGACGTCGGTGATGTCCGTGTCCGCGCCGACCCGGACCGGATCGGTGTCGCAGACCTCGATCAGGGCGGCGTCCGGGTCACCCTGGACCAGGGTGACCAGCCGGGCCACGCCGCACAGGCAGCCGTCCTCGTCGACGGCGTGCACGCTGGTCAGCGCCTCGGGCTGCAGCAGGGGCGACTCGCGCACCCGGGCCAGCGCGCCGCGCACGGTGACCATCCCGGGCAGCGCGATGAAATCCACCCCCATCAGGCCGCCGGCACTGGCGCTGGCGAAGCCCATCAGGGTCAGCACCTTCTGCCGCGGGCCGGGCGGCAGCAGGTCCAGGACCGGCTGCCTGCGCTGCTGCGGCAGCTCGGCGATCGCGTCCGCGGCGTCGTCGGCGCGCATCCGGGCCAGCACCTCGGCGATCTCGAAGTCGGTGCGGGCGCCGAGCAGCCGGGTGGCCAGGTCCTCGTCGAGCTCCTCGAAGACGTCCGCCTCGAGTTCGGGGTCGGCGCGCACCCGGCCGAGGATCTCGGTTTCCTCTTCCGCCGACGCGCTCTCCAGCAGGTCGGCGATCTGGGCCGGCCTGAGCCTGCGGATGCGGGCGAACGGGCCGCGCAGCAGCGCGCTGCCCTCGTGCCCGATCAGCCACTCGAAATCGTGCCAGTCGCGGGCGCCGCGGGTCTCCGGCGGGCGCAGGCCGAACATCCGGCGCGGGCGGATGTCCACCCCGGCGACGATCCACTCGGGGTCGTCTCGCACCAGTACCAGGTCGGCGGCGCGGACCAGGCGGGCGTTCGGCACGTCGATGAGCCGGTGGCCCAATACGTCGGCGCGCAGCAGCACCTCGCCGTCCCTGCGCTCGAAGTGGCGCAGCGAGAGCCGGGCACTGGACAGCCGCAGCGGGTCGCCGTCGAAGCTGCTCACCTGGTCGATCGGCACGAAGATCTCGCGCCCGCCGACCGCGGCCACCAGGCCGGTGACCAGCGGGTAGTCCGCGCCGCGGAGCCGGACGATGACGTCGGCCAGCCGGCCGAGAGACCCGCCGCCGCGGTCGGTGACCGGCCGCTTGATCAGCCGCGACAGGCGCAGCGAGGCCTGGCTGCCCGCCGGGGCACCCGGCCCGGCGGGCGGTGGCGTGGTCATGGTTAGCAGCCTAGGCGGGTGAAGGAGCCCGCAACGGGGTAGTCCTTCCCCAGGTAGGCCCACGCCGTCCGGTGTTACGCCCACTCCGGTTGTGGTGGTATGAAGTCTCTGGCGCCAGAAATAGCTACAGTACGGACGAAGGGCGCAGATCGGTGGCCACGCGCAAGGCGGTGGGCCTGCTCGAGAGAAGCGCGGGCCTGCCGGACACATTCTGGTATTCGACGAAACGTCGTCTGCTCGGCCCGCCGCTGGTCAACCAGGACCTCGGGGAACAGCGGCTGTCCAACCCGCTCGCGCTCGGCGTGCTGTCGCCGGACGGGATTTCCTCGTCGGCCTACGGCACCGAGGAAATCCTGATCGCGCTGGTGCCGGTGGTCGGGCTGGCCGCGTTCTCCCTGCTGCTGCCCATGACGCTGGTTGTCCTGCTGGTCATGGTGCTCGTGCTGCTCTCCTACCGCGAGATCGTCATGGTCTACATCAGGCCGGGCGGCTCCTACGTGGTGGCGCGGGAGAACTTCGGTCCGCGGGTGGCCCAGGTGTGCGCGGTGGCGCTGCTGATCGACTACGTGGTGACGGTGGCGGTGCAGAGCTCGGCGGGCACGGCCGCGGTCGCCTCGGCCATCCCGGCGCTCGGCCCGTACAAGCTGGAAATCACCGTGGGCGTGGTCCTGCTCATGGCCTTCGGGAACCTGCGGGGCCTCAAGGAGGCGGGGCGGGCGTTCGCCGTGCCGACCTACCTGTTCGCCGGCGTAGTCATCTTGATGATCGTCGTGGGGCTGATCCGCGACCTGATGGGGAACCTCGGCCGGCTCGACCCGGCCACGCTGCACGGCGCCTATCACCTCGGCTCGAGCACGGAGGGCCTGATCAGCGGGGCATTGATCTTCACCCTGCTGCGGGCGTTCGCCAACGGCGGCGCGTCGCTGACCGGCATCGAGGCGGTCTCCGACGCCGTCGGTGCGTTCCGGCCTCCGGAAGGCCGGAACGCCCGCAAGGTGCTCATGACCGAGGGCGCGATCCTCGGCGTGCTGATCGCCGGCATCTCCTGGCTGGCTTTCCGGACCCACGCGACCCCGTACACGGCCGGTTACCCGACCGTGCTGGCGCAGGAGGCCCAGGTCGTCTTCGGGGGCGGGTTCTTCGGGAAGGCCTTCTTCTACCTGCTCCAGCTCGCGACCATGCTCATCCTGTATACCGGCGGCAACACCAGCTTCAACGGCTTCCCGTTCCTGACCAGCTACGTGGCCGGCGACTCGTTCCTGCCCCGGTGGCTGCTCAAACGCGGCCACCGGCTGGTGTTCTCCAACGCGATCATCCTGCTGACGATCGTGTCCGTGGCGCTGATCATCATCAAGGACGCGGACGTCAACAGCCTGGTCCCGCTGTATGCCATCGGCGTGTTCACCGCGTTCTCGATGGCCGGCTTCGGCATGGCGAAGTACCAGAGCAGGCACCGGACCCCGGGGTGGCGCCGCCGGCAGGTCATCAACTTCGCGGCCGGCGTGATGACCGCGGCCGTGGTCGTCGTGTTCGCCGTGGTGAAGTTCACCGAGGGCGCCTGGGTGGTCGTCGTCCTGTTCGCCATCCTGGTCCCGGCGCTGATCAGGATGAACCGGGAGTACTCCGCCGAGGGCGAGGTGCTCGAGACGCTCACCGAGAACCAGCCGCCGCCCCCGCCGCACTACGCCCGCCGCACCATCTTCGTGTTCGTGGACAGCTTCGACCTGGCCACCCTGGCCGCGCTGCGGTACGCGCGGAGCCTGCGGCCCACCAGCATCCGCGCGGTGCACTTCGTCATCGACAGCGTCCGGGCGGACAAGCTGCGGGAGAAATGGACCCGCGCCAACCGGGGCGTCACCCTCGACTTCATCGACGTGGCCGACCGCAGGCTGACCCGGGCCGCGGCCGAACTGGTCGAGCGCGAGATCGCCGACCCGAACACGCACGTGACCGTGGTGCTCCCCCGGCGCAGCTACTCCGCGCTGCTCGGGCGGCTGCTGCACGACCGGACCGCGGACAAGATCGCCGCGGTGGTGAGCCGGATCCCGCGTTCGGCCGCGACCATCATCCCCTACGACGTGGAGAGCCGCGTCCAGGTGCTGCAGGAGCGCCAGGCGGCCAAGATGGCGGCCGCGTCCGCGGACATGGCCGACCAGCAGACCCGGGTCGAAGAGGCCGAGGTGGCGGACAAGCACGCGGTGCCGGACGGGGGGCCGAACGGGGACAAGCCGCCGCCCGCGTCGCCGGCCAAGGCCCGCGGCCTGCTCAAGCGGCGCGAGCCGGAGCCGTGCGGGCCCGACGGCCTGCCGCTCGAGGTGCCGTCGCAGGTCCCGGGCGTCAGCTCGATCGCGTCGCTGACCGGCCCGGGACGGGCTGTGGTGGAGGGCAGGATCCGGGTGGTCGAGATCAAGCCGGTGGAGCGGAACTCGGTACTGGCCTGCGAGATCTCAGACGGAACGGGCACGCTGACGGCCCTGTTCTACGGCCGTTCGCACATCCCGGGCATCGTGTGCAGCGCGCGGGTGCGGTTCAAGGGTTCGGTCGGCATCAAGAACGGTCATCCCGTGATGATCAACCCGGCTTACGAGCTGATCTCCCCGCCGGGGTAGCTCCTGGTGTTCGGGCGGACGGGAAACCCGGCCCGTTCGGGTCAATTGTTCTGGCCTGTCCCCACGGGCGGGCCGATGAGCTCGTACGCCGGGTTGACCATGACGGGAGCCCCGCCCTTGATCCCGACCTGCCCGCGGAACCTGACCCGGGACCCGCACATCAGGCCCGCGATCCGGGACCGGCCGTAGAACAGCGCGGTCAGGTCGCCGGTGGAGTCGCAGATCTCGCAGGCCAGCACCGAGTTCCGCTCCACCGACCGGATCTCGACCACCCGCACCCGGCCCTCGACGGTGGCCTTGCCCGGCTGGTGGATCGAGCCGATCGGGGTGACGTCGGGCGGCGGGACCGGCCGGTCGTAACCGCCGGCGCCGGGCAGCGGCCCGGCAGGCGCGGCGGTGGCCGGCGCGGCCTTCGGGTGCTCGCGCTGCGGGCCGGCGGGCGGGCCAGGGACCGGGGTCACCGAGGCGGGCGCCTTCCCGTCCCGCGCGGCCTGACGCTGCTGCAGCACGTGCAGCCGGTTCTCCACGTCGAACGGGATGATCGTGGCCGCGGCGTTCGGCACCCGGCTCACCACCCCGGCGATCTTGTCCGCGGTGCGGTCGTGCAGCAGCCGGCCGAGCAGCGGCGAGAAGCTGCGCCGGGGCAGGATCGCGGTGACCTGCGTTCCCGGTACCTCCGCCTCGCGGGTCACCAGGTCCGCCGCGCACCGGGTCAGCCTGCGGTCGGGGCAGTCCACGAACTCGAGCGACACGCTGCGATCCGGCAGCCAGGCGGCGCGCAGCCGTTCGGCCTGCTCGCTGTCGAGGACGAAGTGGACCGCGCGGACCACGGTGGGGCGCAGGCTCTTGGCGTAGCGCAGCGCGGCCAGGGTGGCCAGGTCGAAGTCGTCGACGAAGACGATGACGACCCGGCGGGTGTAGTTCGGCTGCCGCGGGAGCTCGCCGGAGGCGCGGCGCTCGCCGATGTTCTGCAGCACCCGGGCCTCGGAGCGGTATTGCCGGTTCAGCCGGATGAACGCGAATACCCCGATCGGGAACACCACGACCACCAGCCAGGCGCCCTCGGTGAACTTCACCACCGCGAAGATCACGACGACCAGCGCGGTGTAGATACCGCCGGTGAGGTTGATGACGAGCCTGCGGCGCCAGCCCTGCTCGCGCTGCCGCAGGTGGTAGCGGACCATGCCGAAGCCGGCCAGGGAGAACCCGGTGAACACGCCGATCGCGTAGAACGGGACCAGGTTGTTGGTGTTCGCGCCGACGGCGAACAGCAGGGCGAGCGCCAGGATGGTCAGCACGATGATGCCGTTGGAGAACACCAGCCGGTGGCCCCGCTTACTCAGCCAGCGGGGCAGGAACGAGTCCTCGGCCACGAAGCTGGTCAGGAACGGGAAGCCGCTGAAGCTGGTGTTGCCGCCGGTGAACAAGATCGTGATGGCGCCCGCCTGCACCAGGTAGAACAGGATCTGCCCCCCGGCGGAGGACCCGAACACCAGGTCGGCCTCCTGGGAGACCACGGTGGGGACGCCGCTGGCGTACGGGACCGCGTGGGTGATGTGGGCGATCCAGGAGATGCCGGCGATCAGGAACATCACGATGGCGCCCTGGATCTCCAGGATCCGCCGGGCATTGCGGCCCTCGGGCGGGCGCAGCGCGCTGACCGCGTTGGACACCGCCTCGATCCCGGTCAGCGAGGACCCGCCGTTGGCGAACGCGCGGGCCAGCGTGAGCATGGCGGCGAAGGCGATCAGCGTGCCGGTATTGTGCCCGATCGGGACGGTCCCTTGCTGCCAGGTGACGTGCCCGAGGCCGCCGCCGAAGAACTCGCGGGCCAGCCCCACGATGATCATCAGGCCGACCGAGCCGGAGAACAGGTACGTCGGCAGCGCGAACACCCGGCCGTTCTCCCGGACGCCGAGCAGGTTCACGTAGCACATGACGAGCGTGGCCGCGACCGTGATCAGCAGCAGGGTGGCGGTGTCGCCCAGCGGCCTGGCCAGCGCCGGGAAGGTGGACAGGATGGCGGCACTGCCCGCGGAGTTCTGCACCGCGACCGTGACCACGTAGTCCACCATCAGCGCTACCGCCGCGACCTGGGCGACCCGCGGGCCGAAGTTCTCCCGGGCCACCACGTAGGAGCCGCCCGCCCGGGTGTAGACCGTGACGACCTCGCGGTAGGACAGCACGACCAGGAAGATGCCGAGCAGGATCACCCCGGTCAGCGGCAGCAGCAGCGTGAACGACGCCAGGCCGAAGAACGGCAGCAGCTCGTGCAGGATCAACTCGGAGCCGTAGTTCGCCGACGAGATCCCGTCGCAGGACAGCACGCCCAGGGCGAGCGGCTTGGACAGCCGCTCCTCCTTGAGCTGCTCGGTGACCAGGGGCGGGCCGAGCATGCGGCGCTTGACGGAGTACCCGAAGGTTTCCGGTAGCTCGTTGCGCTGGCCGCCGGCGAGCAGGCCGGCCGCCCTGCGCACGGCCACTAGGCTGCCCGCTCTATTGCTGCCCGCTCAGCTGCTGCCCGCTCAGCTGCTGCCCGCTCAGCTCTGGGTGCTCGGCTGATCATGCCTGCGACGCTATTCGTGCTGGTCGCAGGATTCCGTATGCGAGCCGTCAAGCTTTGCCAGCGGGGCGTTAAGGATCCGTTAGGACGGCTGATGTTGCCGGTTCGGGGGGCTGAAATAGCAATCGAGATGAACTACCGCCTGGGTCAGCCTGCCGTGCCGGCGCCCTACGCGCTGCCGGCCGGCTTCGCCGTGTTCCTGGCCGTTGGCACGGTGGCAGCCGCGCTGCACGGCCGCCTGCCCGCCGGCGGGGTGCTGATCGCCTGCGCCCTCGTGGCTTTCGCCGTGTCGTTCGTTGCCGAGCCGGTTGCGTCGGTGCTGCTGGCCGGCATCGGCTGGCTGACCGTGATCGGGTTCTCCCGGCCGCCCTACGCGCAGCTGCGGCCCGCCGGGCCGGCCGCCGTGCACGCCGCGATCGCGGTCGGGGTGAGCGCGCTGGCGGGCGCGGCCCTCGGCCTGGTGTTCCGCTGGTACTGGAGAAGGCTCACACTGGTAAGCGTGGGCCGGACTACGGGCATGCCGAGCGGTGCCTCTTCGGAGGCTGACGGCTCGTCGCCCGCGGCCGGCGGCGCTCCCGGTGGTGCTCCCGGTGGTGCTCCCGGTGGCGCGATCGGGGTCCGGCGGCGGCTGGCGGGCGTGCTGCTGGCCGCGATCCTCCTGCCGCTGCTCACCGTGGTTCTCGCGACCGCGCGTTCACACCTGAACCTGGCCGACTTCGTCTTGGTCTACCTGGTTGCCGTGGTGGCCATCACGGTGGTCGGCGGCTTCTGGCCCGCCGTGCTCGCCGCCGTCGCGGCCAGCCTGCTGCTCAACTGGTACTTCACCGCGCCGATCCACACGTTCACCATCGCCCAGCCGCGCGAACTGCTGGCGCTGCTGCTGTTCGTGACCGTCGCGGTCGCCGTCAGCAGCGTCGTCCACCTGGCCGCCCGGCGCGCCGTGCAGGCCGCCCGGGCCCGCGAGGAGGCGGCCTCGCTGCTTGAGCTGGCGCAGACCGTGCTGGGCGGCGCCGACTCCCCCGCCGCCGTGCTCGAGCACCTCACCAGGACCCACGGCGGGCAGGCCGAACTGCAGGAGCGAGTGGCCGGCCGGTGGGTGCGGGCCGCCTCGAGCGGAGTCGACGGGATGCTGGCGGCGGCGGCGCGCATCGATATCCGGTCCGACCTGACCCTGATGGTCACCGGGCAGGACCCCTCGGCCACGCCGGCCCTGCTGGCCGGGTACGCCGCCCAGGCAGCCGCCGCACTGGACCGGGAACGGCTGCGGACCCAGGCGGCCCAGGCCGAGGCGCTGGCCGAAGGCAACCGGATGCGGACGGCGCTGCTCGCCGCGGTCAGCCACGACCTGCGCACCCCGCTGGCCTCGATCAAGGCCTCGGTCAGCAGCCTGCGGCAGACCGACGTGAAGTGGTCCGAAGCCGACGAGGCGGACCTGCTGGCCACCATCGAGCAGAACGCGGACCGGCTCGACGCGCTCATCGGCAACCTGCTCGACATGAGCCGTCTGCACACCGGGTCGCTGCAGCCGTTCTTGCGCCCCACCGCGATCGACGAGGTGGCGCCGGTCGCGGCGGGCGGGCTCGACGACTCGCTGCGGCTGGAGATGGCGGTGCCGGACGGCTTCCCGCTGGTGCTGGCCGACCCCGGCCTGCTCGAGCGGGTCCTGGCCAACTTGTTCTCCAACGCGCTGCGGTACTCGCCCGCCGGGCGGCCGCCCGAGCTGCACGCTGTCTTGGACGGGCGTACGGTGCGTCTCGAGGTGGCGGACCACGGGCCCGGCGTGCCGGACGAGCTGAAGGAGCGCATCTTCGAGCCGTTCGAGCGGGTCGGCGACCGGCACCCCGGCGTGGGGCTCGGGCTCGCGGTCGCGCGCGGCTTCGCCGAGGCCATGGGCGGGCGGATCGGCGCGTTCGACACGCCGGGCGGCGGGCTGACGGTGCGGGTCACGCTCCCGGCGGCCGACGGGGACCGGTCCGCGCTCGACGCTCCCCGGCCTCCGGAGCCTTCGCGGTCTCCGGGGTCCTCGCGGTCTCCGGGGTCATGACGCGGGTCCTCGTCGTCGATGACGAGCCCTCCATCCTGCGCGCACTGCGGATCAACCTCAGCGCGCGCGAGTACGACGTCAGCACGGCCGCCGACGGCACCACCGGGCTAGCCGCCGTGGCCCGCGACCGCCCCGACGTGATCATCCTGGACCTGGGGCTGCCAGACATGGACGGCACCGAGGTGATCCACGGCGTCCGCGGCTGGACGTCGATCCCGATCATCGTGCTGTCCGCATGGGGCCAGGAGAGCCAGAAGGTGGCCGCGCTCGACGCCGGCGCCGACGACTACGTGACCAAGCCGTTCGGCATGGACGAGCTGCTGGCCCGGCTGCGGGCCGCGGTCCGCCGGGCGGCGCCCGCGCCGGATGAGCCGTTGGTGGCGACGGCGGACTTCACCGTGGACCTGGCGGCGAAGCAGGTGGTGCGGTCGGACGGGTCCGCCGTCCGGCTGACGCCGACCGAGTGGCAGGTGCTGGAGATCCTGGTCCGCAACAGCGGTCGGCTGGTGACCCAGAAACAGCTGCTGCGTGAGGTGTGGGGGCCAGCGTACGAGACGGAGAGCAACTACCTGCGGGTGTACCTGGCGCAGCTGCGGCGCAAGCTGGAGCCGGAACCGTCACTGCCCCGGTACCTGCTCACCGAGTCAGGCATGGGGTACCGGTTCACGCCGTAGGTTTCTCGCGCCGGGAATCTGGCTTCGATGCCCTTGGCTTCCAGTCGCCGAGGTGGCGCGGGGCCGGCAGAGTACCTCCATGGCCACTTCAGTCCCGGGCAGCACACAGGCATCGCGCTACGCAGGGGCACCATCGAGTCGGGCCGCACCGCGAGAAGTGAACCACGGCGATGTCACATCGCGGTGGTCCTGACCACGGCGATGTCACATCGCGGTGGTTCGGCGACCTGGGCCGCGGGTTCTGTAGTGACCAGGGCGCCTGCAGGGTCGGCGGGGTGCATGTCGAGGTGGCCGGTGCTTGGGCGGGAGCAGGCGTATGAGGTGAAGGGGCCCCGGCCCCCGATAGATGGGGGCAAGGGCCCCTTCACCCCAATCGAGCGGCAGGCGCGCTGATGCGGCTGTGACGCGTTGGGCGACTGCGAACGATGGGGTCGACGGGTGTTACCAGCGCGGGGTCTTGTTGAAGCGGGGCTTCCAGACGGCGCGGTAGAGAAGGCGCAGCGGGGGCGGCAGGGTGCGCAGAGTGGCGGCGGTGTCACCCTGGGCGCCATGGGCGGCGGTGGCGTGGGCGGTGTCACCGTGGGCGGCGCCGTCTAGGATCCAGGCGAACATCGTGCCGCCCTCGGACAGGCCGTTCCTGCGCGCGATCTTGAAGCCGACGCCGCGCCATTCGGCGGCGGTCAGGGCTACGCCGATCAGCGGCAGGCCGTCCCGCTCCTCGTGCGCCAGGTGCCCGGTCAGCGTGGTGACCAGGGCGTCCACGACGTCGGCCAGGGCGTCCTCGCGGTGCTGAGCGAACGCGGCGTCGACCGCGGCCAGCAGCGGGTCGATCCGCTCGTGCTCCTCCTCCATCGCGTCCAGCACCGACAGGGCGTGCTCGCTGTGCGCCAGCCGCGGCCGCAGCACCGGCCAGATGACCTCGTCCTCGGCGGTGTGGTGCAGGTGCAGCTCGTGCTTGAACAGTTCCCAGCCGGCCGCGACGGACCGGCGCCTGGCCGGGTCGGACAGGTCGGCCGCGGCCGCGGCGCGGACCAGGCGGGTCAGGTCGCGGCGGAACGCGTCGTGCGCGGCCAGCATGATGGTCAGGTCGGCGTCGCCGGTGCCGTGCCGGGCCGCGTCGGTACCGGGCAGGTTCTGCGTGGTCATCGGTTTCCCTCCGTATCGCTCGTCTCCCGGGCCAGCCTGGTGATCTTCTCCAGGGTCCGGATGGTGGTGTCCAGCTCGGCGCGGTCGATGGTGGCCAGCATCGGCCCAGTGACCTGGGCGGACGCCGCCAGAACCTCCTCGCGCAGCGCTCGGCCCTGGACGCTGACTGCGACGGAACCGTCGTCGCCGCTGGCGGCCAGGCCGGCCGCGACGACGTCGCCGGCCAGCCGGGCCGCGGCTGGGCCGTCGAGTTGCAGCCAGTAGGACAGGTCGGCCTCGTAGGCCTCCCGGGTCGGCCGGCCGCCGAGCGCGTTGAGCCGCTGCAGGCCGAGCCAGACCGGATGGCTGGTCCCCGTTCCCGCCAGGATGCCGGTCAGCAGCCTGGTCAGCGAGGCCTGGGCCTGCCCCACCGCCTGCCCGATCAGCGGCAGCGGCCGGGCGTCTTCCCCCGTAGTGGTCATGACGATGATCCCCTCGTAGTTGTTAACCGGACTCTGAGACGGAGTTCGCGCCAGCGCTGTGACCGTGTCGAGCCGACTTACATCTAGGAAAACTATCATCTTGTTTAGCTATTGTCTAGAATAACTAGATATCAGGATACCTAACGGGCTGGGTGGCTGCGGGCGTACCATGCTGGAGCGCGGCTCGGGACTGGAGACAGGACAGGTCGGAGCGATGTGGCGCGAGATGCTGATGAATCTGGTGGTGTTGCAGTCAACGGCCGGAGGGGTGGCGTGGGGATGACTGAGGGCGGGGTGGCTGGGGCGAGCGGGGTGGCTGGGGCGGGCGGGGCGGAGCGGGCGCAGGGGGAAGGCGCAACGGGGAACCCGGCGGAGAGCTCGGCGGAGAATTCGGCGGGGAACCCGGCGGGGAGCCCGGCGGAGCGGCAGCGGATGGAGGGGGAGTTCTTGCTGGCCATGCGGCGGAACGGGTCGATCATGCAGCTGCTGGGACAGGTATCGGCCGAACGGATCGGGATCAACGCGACGGACCTGAACTGCCTCAATATCGTGGCGCTGACCGGGCCGATGACGGCGGGCGAGCTGGCCCGGGCGACCGGGCTGACCACGGCGTCGATCACCGGGGTGCTGGACCGGCTGGAGGAGGGCGGCTTCGTCCGGCGGGAGCGTGACCCGAAAGACCGGCGCCGGGTCATCGTCACGCTGAACCCAGGGCCCGGGCTGCGGGAGATCGGGCCCACGTTCGGGCCGCTGGTCCGGGCGTGGCGCGAGGCCGCGGCCGGGTACTCGGACGAAGACTTGCGGCTGCTGCTCGACTTCCAGCTGAAGCTGGAGCAAATCGTGCGTGACCAGCTAGCACGGCTGCGCGGAGAAGTGAGCAGCGGCGGGTAGGCGGCGTCGGGACGGGTACGGATCTACACGTGCGGCAATCCCTCATCCATACGACCCGGCGCGCCGGCAAGGCCCGCAAGGGCGCCCTGCTATCCCGGCCGGCCGCGCTGGCCGAGCGCATCGAGCGCGCCCACGCCCTCGATCCCGTCGTCCACGGCCTGTCCGATTCCGTGGTCCGCGCGCTGCCGGGCGGCCCGCGGACGGACGCGCTGCACGGCGTGCCGTTCGGCCAGCCGGCGCATCCCGCGCTGGTCCGGCTGCCGCTCGGCTGCTGGACCTCGGCGGTGCTCCTCGACCTGTTCCGCGGCACCGAGCGCGCGGCCGCGGTACTGATCGCGGCGGGCGTCGCCGGCACCGTGCCCGCGGCGGCCACCGGCCTGGCCGACTGGTCGGCGCTGCACCAGGACCAGCAACGGGTCGGCCTGGTGCACGCCATCTGCCAGACGGGGGCGGCGACCCTGTTCCTCGGCTCGCTGGCCGCCCGGGCCGGCGGGCGGCCCGGCTACGGCCGGGCGCTGTCCGGGGCCGGGCTCTTCGCGGGCACCGTCGGCGCCTATCTCGGCGGGCACCTGGCCTTGCGGCTGGGCGCGGGCACGAGCCACGCCGAGCAGGTCAGCCACCTGTCCGGGCTGGGCTGGCACGACCTGTGCGAGCTGGCCGAGCTGCCAGACCGGCGTCTGGTGCGGCGCCAGCTCGGCTACCTGTCCCTGCTCGTGTACCGGCAGGCGGGCGAGGTCAGCGTGCTGTCAGACCGATGCTCCCATCTCGGAGGACCCCTCCATCAGGGCCGGATCGCGACGGAGCGCGGCGCCGTCTGCGTCACCTGTCCCTGGCACGGATCCACCTTCGTGGTCGGCGACGGCACCGTCGTGCACGGGCCCGCTACCGCCCGCCAGCCATCCTTCGAGACCCGCGTGACGGCCGACGGGCGCGTCGAGCTGCGGCCCCGGCCCTGAGACGGGAGGGATGGATGGTGAGGGCTGGCCGTCGGCTTCGGGTGCGCGGGCGGCTTCGGGTGCGCGGGTCGCGGTGGCATTGCTGAAGAAGCCGCCGATGCCCTCCAGCGCCTTGCCGATCTCGCTGGGCACGATCCAGACCTTGTTCGCGTCGCCCTGGGCGATCTGCGGCAGCATCTGCATGTACTGGTAGGCCAGCAGGCGCTGGTCCGGGTTGCCCTCGTGGATGGCCTTGAACACGGTGCTGATCGCCTCGGCCTGGCCGCGCGCCCGGGCTGCCTGCGCCGTGGCCTCGGCCTCGGCCCGGAGCACGACCGCCTCGGACTCGCCGCGCGCCTTGAGCACGGCCGCCTGGCGCTCGCCCTCGGCGGTCAGGATGGCCGACTGCTTGGACCCCTCGGCGGACAAGATCGCGGCGCGCTTGTCCCGGTCGGCGCGCATCTGCTTCTCCATCGAGTCCTGGATGGAGCCGGGCGGCTCGATCGCCTTGAGCTCGACCCGGCCGACCCGGATCCCCCACTTGCCGGTCGCCTCGTCGAGTTCGGAGCGCAGTTCGCCGTTGATCTGGTCACGCGACGTGAGCGCGTGCTCGAGTTCCATGCCGCCGACCACGTTGCGCAGCGTGGTCACGGTCAGCTGCTCCACCGCGGTGATGTAGTTGGCGACCTCGTAGGTGGCGGCCCGGGCGTCGGTCACCTGGAAGTAGATGACGGTGTCGATGCTGACCACGAGGTTGTCCCGGGTGATGACCGGCTGCGGCGGGAAGCTGACCACCTGCTCGCGCAGGTCGATGAGCGGGCGGAGCCGGTCGACGAACGGCGTGACTATGTTCAGCCCCGCGTTCAAGGTGCGGTGATACCGGCCGAACCGCTCCACGATGCCCGCCGTGGCCTGCGGCACGATGCGGATCGACCGGCTGATCACCAGGACCACGAGCGCGATGAACACGAGCAGCAGGATGGTACCAACCAGAGGGCTCATGGCTGCCTCACTCCCGCGCCCGGAGCGGGGTTCCGGTGCTCTGCCGGAGTTTCCGGGCTTGTCTGCTACGTTACCGACCGCGAGCGAGTTCGGCTACCAGACAGCAACTTAGCGTGCACGCGCTGTCCATCTTGACTGGCGGTGCTCGATCTCCAGCTGGACGCCGAAGCAACGGGACAGGTTCCGCGCGGTGAAGACGTTCTCGATCGGCCCGGCCGCGAGCACCGAGCCGCGGCGCAGCAGCATGGCGTGGGTGAAGCCGTCCGGCACCTCTTCCACGTGGTGGGAGACCAGTACCATCATCGGCGCCTTGGGGTCACGGGCCAGGGTGGTGAGCCGGCGCAGCAGGTCCTCGCGGCCGCCCAGGTCCAATCCGGCGGCTGGCTCGTCGAGCAGCAGCAGCTCCGGGTCGGGCATCAGCGCCCGGGCGATCTGCACCCGCTTGCGCTCGCCCTCGGACAAGGTGGCGAACCGGCGCCGGATCAGGTGGGCGCAGCCGAGCGCGTCGAGGATCTCGACCGCGCGGGTGACGTCGCCGGAGTCGTACTCCTCTTTCCACCGGCCGAGGATGGCGTAGGACGCGGTCAGCACCAGGTCGATGACCTTCTCCCCCGGCGGGACCTGCTCGGCGATCGCGGCGCTGGTCAGCCCGATCCGCGGCCGCAGGTCGAAGATGTCGACCTCGCCGAGGCGCTCGCCGAGCACCTCAACGGTGCCCTCGGTGGGGAACATCAGGGTGGCGGCCACCTGGAGCAAGGTGGTCTTGCCCGCTCCGTTCGGCCCGATCAGGATCCAGCGTTCGTCCCCGTGCGCCGTCCAGTCCACGTTGCGCAGCAGGACCGCCGCGTCCCGCCGGACCTCGACGCCTCGCAGCCGCAGCACCTCGTCGGACATCAGGCTCCCTTTCTCCGCACCCTCCGCCGAGACCGAACCTATGCCACAGCACCCCCCGCAGCCCAGCCAGATCGACGGTTAGGTCCGTCAACCTGGCCAGCTGTCCGGAAATCGCACCTGATGAGAGGAATATTTGTGGGATTGTGTAACATGTGGCGATTTATGAGCGCTGTGCCAGGTAGGAATAACTGGGATTCCTGACACACCGGGTAGAACGGAGCTATGCCCCCGCTTTGCATGGCGAACCCGAAACGACCGCACAGAGTGATCTAGCGAGAAGGAGCGGGATATGCCGAAACGGATCCGGATCCTGGGGTGCAGCTTCGCCCTCGGCGCGGGGATGCTGCTGCTGGGAGCCACGTCCGCGCAGGCGGCACCCGGCGGAGGCGGAGGCGGAACCCCGTCGCCGTCGCCGACCGGCTATTGCCACCACTGCCACACGCCGACGCCCACCCCCACCCCGACCAAGACCTCGACCCCGAAGCCGACGCCGACCTGCTCGAAGACGCCGAAGCCGACTCCGACCAGCCCGTCCAGCACACCCCCGTCGAGCACGCCTCCCTCCAGCACGCCTCCGTCCACCCCGCCGGCGCCGGTGCCGACCACGACGTCCGCGTCGGCTTCTGCGACCGCCACGCCTGCTGTTCCGGTGCCAGAGGTGTCGTCGAGTGCACCCGCAGGGGCCCCGGCCGGTGGCGCCAACACCGGTGGCGGCGGCAGCATCGGCGGTGGCGGTCCTAACATGCCGCTGGTTGCGGGCGGCGCCGCCCTGGCGCTCGGCTCGGCCGGCCTGGGCTTGTTCGCTTACCGCCGCTACCGCAAGACGGCCGCCTAGACGAGTCTTATGGCGCAGCACAGGCGCAAGCGCACGGGCCGCTGGGCCCTTGGCACCGCCCTCGCCGCCATCGTGGCGTGCGCGGGCGGTGCCAGCGTGGCCGCGTTCGGGCTGCTCGACGGCACGGTGTTCGCGGCCAACGGCGCTCACGCCGGCGCGACCTACATCCCGCCCTCGATCACGACCGTCCCGCCGCGGCTGGCCAGCGATCCGAAGGCGAGACCGCTGGCCCGTTCGGCCCCGGTGAAAATCCGGATCCCGCGGATCGGGGTGAACGCGCCGGTCATGAAGCTGGGCCGGGACGCGGACGGGACCGTGCAGGTTCCGCCGCTAGCGGCGCACAACCTGGCCGGCTGGTACCGGTACGGACCGTCGCCCGGGCAGCGGGGCCCGGCCGTCATCCTCGGCCACGTGGACTCGACCACCGGCATCTCGGTGTTCTACCACCTCAGGAACCTGCACGCCGGGGACATCGTACACGTGACCCTGGCCGACGGGACGGTGGCCGCCTTCGCCGTGGACGGGCTGCAGAGGGTGGCCAAGGACGCGTTCCCGACCGCGTCCGTGTACGGCAAGTCCGGTGACCCGAGCCTGCGGCTGATCACGTGCGGCGGCCCGTTCGACCAGGCCACCGGGCATTACACGGACAACATCATCGTCTACGCGCACCTGGTCGGGAGCTAGCCGCGCTCGTGCCTGACCGCGATCAGGGCGGCCTGGGTGCGGTCCTGCACGCCGAGCTTGGCCAGCACCGAACTCACGTGCGCCTTCACCGTCTTCTCCGAGACGGTCAGCGCCCGGGCGATCTCCCGGTTGGACCGGCCCTTGGCGATCTCGGCGAGTACCTCGCGCTCCCGGCCGGTGAGCGCGTCCAGGCCGACGGCCGGGTTCCAGCCGCCGCCGTTGCGGACCAGCGAGCCGGCCGCCTCCGGCGCGAGCAGCAGGTGCCCGTCGTGCACCGAGCGGATCGCCCGGACCAGCGCGTCCGGGTCCACGTCCTTGTACACCACCCCGGCCGCGCCCGAGCGCAGCGCCAGGCTGGCCGAGGCGGGTTCGGTCGCGCTGGTGAGCACGAGTACCCGGGCTGTGCTGTCGCTGGCTTTGAGCTGGGTCAGCACGGCGATGCCGTCCATGCCGGGCAGCTTGAGGTCGAGGAGGACGACGTCCGGGGAGAGTTCGGCGGCCAGGGCGAGCGCGGTGGCGCCGTCGCCGGCCTCGCCGGCCACCTCGATCCCGTCCTGCACCTCGAGCAGCACCCGCAGGCCGCGCCGGACCACCGGGTGGTCGTCCACGATCAGCACCTTTATCGCTTGGGTCACCGGGCCGCCTTCCCCGGGACGGTCATCCGCACCGTGGTTCCCTTCGGGCCGGACCTGATGGCCAGCCGCCCGCCGGCCGCCGCGGCGCGCTCGCGCATCGATTCCAATCCGAGGCCGGGACCGCCGGACGGCGCGTCCGGGGCGAACCCGTGGCCGTCGTCGGACACCTCCAGCACGACCAGGCGCGGGGTGGTGGACAGGGCGACGGTGACGCGGGACGCGCCGGCGTGGCGCAGCGCGTTGTGCAGGGCCTCCTGCGCCACCCGGTAGAGCGCCGCCTCCGCGGGCTGGCGCAGCGGCGGCAGGCAGGCCGCGGCGAACGTGACCGGGACGCCGTGCGCCCGGCCGGCCAGCACCGCGTACCGGCGCAGCGATTCGGCCAGCCCGGCGGCTTCCAGGTCCGGCGGGGCCAGGCCGTCGATGACCGCGCGGAGCTCGGCGTGGGCCTCGGCGCCGAGCTCGCCGACCACCTCGATCTCGGCCCTGATCCGTTTGGAGTCGGGCGGCTCGCGGGCGGCCAGCACCGCGGCGGCCCGGGCGTGCGCCCGGATGCTGAACAACTTCTGCGTGACCGCGTCGTGCAGGTCACGGGCCAGCCGGGACCGCTCCTGCACGACGGACAGCTCGCGGCTGCGCTCGTACAGCCGCGCGTTCGTCAGCGCGATCGCGGCGTGCGCGGCGAACAGCGAGAGGATCTCCTCGTCGCGCTCGGTGAACCCGTGCTTCTCGGCCGCGGCGGAGACCTTGTTGGCCGCGAAGATGATGCCGAGGACCTGGTCCCCGTCCCGGACCGGGACGCCGAGGAAGTGCGACATCTGCGGGTGCGCGGCCGGCCAGCCCTCGAACCTGGGATCCTTGCGGATATCCGGGAGCCGTTCCGGCTTGCCCTGGTTGAGCAGCACGGCCAGCATCCCGTGCCGCCGCGGCAGCGGGCCGATCGCCGCCCACTCGGCGCCGCTGATCCCGTCCACCACGAACTCGGCGAACGAGTCGCCCTGATCGGGCACGCCGAGCGCGGCGTAGCGCGCGCCGACCAGGGAGCGGGCCGAGCGCACGATCACCTGCAGCACGTCGCGGACGGACATGTGCCGGGTGACGGACAGCACCGCCTGGCTCACCTGGTACAGCTCGTCGAGTCCTTCGCTCATGGTTGCTCTGACGTTAGCTCGTGTTCGACCGGGCTCGCATCGGGCCGGGGTCTTAGGACTATCGGCGGAGGACAGGCGGGGCTGGTGGCCGATGTGCCCGGGCGCGGCGGTGCCTAGCGTCGGTTGGTATGAGCACAGCCTTGATAACGGGAGCTTCACGCGGGCTCGGCCGGGCCCTGGCGGGCGGCCTGGCCCGCGCGGGCTACGACCTCGTCATCGACGCGCGGGACGCCGCCGCGCTGGACGCAGCCGCGGGGGCGCTGCGTGCTAGCGGCCCTGCCGCGCAGCGGGCACGCGGTACCGCAGTGGCCGCGGTGCCGGGCGACGTGACCGATCCGGCGCACCGGGCCGCGCTGGTCGCGGCCTGCGCGGGCCGGCTCGACCTGCTGGTGAACAACGCGGGCACGCTGGGCGCCAGCCCGCTGCCCGCGCTGGCCGACTACCCGGCGGACGAGCTGCGCGCCGCGTTCGAGGCGAACGTGATCGCGCCGATCGCGCTGACCCAGCTGGCGCTGCCGCTGCTGCGCGCCAGCGGCGGCGCGGTGCTGAACATCACCTCGGACGCGGCCGTGGAGGCCTACGCGGGCTGGGGCGGCTACGGCGCGGCCAAGGCCGCCCTGGAGCAGGCCTCGAACGTGCTGGCCGCCGAGGAGCCCGTGCTGCGGGTGTGGTGGGCCGACCCCGGCGACCTGCGCACCGACATGCACCAGCTGGCCTTCCCCGGCGAGGACATCTCGGACCGGCCCGAGCCCGCCTCGGTCGTGCCCGCGTTCGTCCGGCTGGTCAGCGAGCGGCTGCCGAGCGGCCGGTACCGCGCGGCGCACCTCATGCCGGTCAGCTCATGACCGCCGTGGATGAGTTCAGCCTGGACGAGTTCACGCTGCCGGTTTCGCTGGAGGCGCACGAACCGCCCGAGGCGCGCGGCCTGCCCAGGGACGGGGTGCGGATGCTCGTCAGCCGGCGGGCGTCCGGCGAGGTCAGCCACCACGGCTTCGCCGCGCTGCCTGGCCTGCTGCTCCCGGGTGACCTGCTGGTGATCAACACGACGGCCACCTTGCCCGCCCAGGTCAGGGTGTCCGCCGAGCTGGCGGTGCACTTCTCCGGGCCGCGGCCGGACGGATCGTGGCTGACCGAACTCCGGCGGGTCACGGGGAAAACCACGGTGCCGAACGGTCGTGGCTATCCCGGTCAGCGACTGATCCTGCCCGGCGGGGCGGTCCTGTTCCTGGAGGGAAGGGCCACGAACCGGCTCTGGCGGGCGCGGTTGTCGGTTGCAGTAATACCGTATCTACTGAAGTACGGGCGCCCGATCCGGTACTCCTACGTGTCGCGGGACTGGCCGCTGTCGCACTACCAGACGGTGTTCGCGCGCGAGCCGGGCAGCGCGGAGATGCCCAGCGCCAGCCGGCCGTTCTCGCCGTCCGTGGTCACCCGGCTGGTGTCCGCCGGGGTGCTGATTGCCCCGCTCACCCTGCACTGCGGGGTGTCGTCGCTGGAGGGCGACGAGGACCCGTACCCGGAGCCGTACGACGTGCCGCCTGCAACGGCCGAACTCGTCAACCACGTGCGGGCGCGCGGTAACCGGGTCATCGCGGCGGGGACCACCGTGGTCCGCGCGCTGGAGACGGTGGCGCTCGCTGGTTCCGGCTCCGGCGGCTTGGTGACGGCCGGGGCCGGGTGGACGTCGCACGTGGTCACCCCGGAGACCGGGGTGAGGGCGGTGGACGGGCTGCTCACCGGGCTGCACGAGCCGCGCTCCTCGCACCTGCGCATGCTGGCCGCGTTCGCCGGGCCGTCGTTGCTGAGCCGCTGCTACCAGGCCGCGGTCGACGCCGGATACCTGTGGCACGAGTTCGGTGATGTTCACCTGCTGCTGCCGTAGGGTGACGGCTTTTGGGGTAGCCTGACGCGCGCGATGAAAACTCCGCGGACCTCGCTGCTCATCACGCTGACCGGCCGGGACCGGCCGGGCGTGACCTCCAGGCTGTTCGGCGCGCTCGCCGGGCACCCGCTGTCCGTGCTGGACGTCGAGCAGGTGGTGATCCGGGGCCGGCTGGTGCTCGGCGTGCTGCTCGGCTGCGACGAGCAGCCCGACCTGAACGCCATCTTCGAGGCGGTCCAGGCGCTGGCCGGCGACCTCGGCCTGGAGGCCGAGTTCACGATGGGTTCGGGCGATCCGGCCCCGCGGAGCGGGCAGCTGCACGTCACCCTGCTGGGCAGCCCGCTGGCGCCCGCCGCCATCACCGCCATCGCCGGCCGGATCGCGGCCAGCGGGGCTAACATCGACCGCATCGGCAGGCTGGCGCGGCAGCCGGTGACCTGCATCGAGCTGGAGGTCTCCGGCGGCGATCCGGGGTTGCTCCGGGAAGATCTGGCCCGCGCCGCGGTGGAGCAGGGCATCGACGTGGCGGTCCAGCGCGGCGGCCTGCACCGGCGGGCGCTGCGGCTGATCGTCATGGACGTGGACTCCACTCTCATCCAGGACGAGGTGATCGACCTGCTGGCCGAGCGGGCCGGCTGCGCCGCGGAGGTGGCCAAGGTCACCGCGGCCGCCATGGCGGGCGAGCTGGACTTCACCGCGTCGCTGCGGGAGCGGGTGTCGCTGCTGGCCGGGCTGTCGTCTGGCGTGCTGGAGGAGGTCCGGGCCGGGCTGCGGCTGACCGCGGGCGCGCGCACGCTGATCGGGACGCTTCGTGGCCTGGGCTACAGGTCCGGCATCGTCAGCGGCGGCTTCGTCCAGGTGATCGAGCCGCTGGCGGCCGAGCTCGGCATCGACTACGTGGCCGCCAACGAACTCGAGATCGCCGCGGGCAAGCTGACCGGGCGGCTGGCTGGCCCGGTCGTCGACCGGTCAGGGAAGGCGGACGCGCTGCGCCGGTTCGCCGCCGAGGCCGGAGTCCCGCTATCCCAGACGGTCGCGGTGGGCGACGGCGCGAACGACCTGGACATGATCGCCGCGGCCGGGCTCGGCGTGGCGTTCAACGCCAAGCCCGTGGTGCGGGACGCGGCCGACACCTCGCTGAGCGTGCCCTACCTGGACGCGATCTTGTACCTGCTCGGCATCTCCAGCGACGACGTAGCCGCCGGCGAGTAGGGTTCTGCGCCTGTCGCCTCGTGGCGTGGCGCGTACAACATGAATGCCGCGTTCATGCTGTTTGAGCTGCATGGCTGGGACATTCATGCAGTATGAGGGCGGGGAGCCGGGAGGGGCGGGGAGCCGGGAGGGGCGGGGAGCCGGGACGGGTTAGAGGCGAGGAGCAGCGTGAAACCCGGGTTCCAGGGCGCTCGGAGGCGGTGGAACCCGGGTTTCATGGCGTTGCGGGCGTTCGGCCCTTTACTCGGTGTGCTTGGCGGCCGGTTCGCGGTCCGCGGTCTCCTCGGCGGCCATGGCCTCGGGCGCGTCGGGGGCCGGGGTGGTGGCACCTTCCACGGCGGGTGAGACGGCGCCGGTCACCTCGGTGCCGGCCGGAGTCGGTTCGCCCATGCCGTGCGAGCGGCGCTTGGCGATCACGATCGCGGCGACGATGACGATCACGGCGCCGACGGCGATGCCGACCCGCAGGCCGGTGTTGCTGCTGTACTTGACCACGCTGGTGGCGATCAGCAGGGAGACCAGGTTCATCACCTTGATCAGCGGGTTGATGGCCGGGCCCGCGGTGTCCTTGAACGGGTCGCCCACGGTGTCGCCGACGACGGTGGCGGCGTGCGCCTCGGAGCCCTTGCCGCCGTGGTTGCCGTCCTCGACCAGCTTCTTGGCGTTGTCCCAGGCGCCGCCGGAGTTGGCCAGGAACACCGCCATCAGCACGCCGACCGCGATCGCGCCCGCCAGGTAGGAACCGAGCGGCTGGTAGCCGAGCGCGAAGCCGACCGCGATCGGGGCCAGCACCGCGAGCAGGCCGGGGGTGACCAGCTCGCGCAGGGAGTCCCGGGTGACGATGTCGACGACCCGGCTGTAGTCGGGCTTCTCGGTGTAGTCCATGATGCCCGGGTGGTTACGGAACTGGTTCCGCACCTCGATCACCACCCGCTGCGCGGCCCGGCCCACCGCCGAGATGAGCAGGCTGGCGAACAGGAACACGATCGCGGCGCCGATGATGACGCCGACCAGGATGTTCGGCTTGGCCACGTCCAGGTTGAAGGTGCCGGCCGCCTTGCCGGTCAGCGCCGATTCCACCGAGGTGCGGAACGAGCCGAACAGCGCGGTCGCGGCCAGCACCGCGGTGGCGATCGCGATGCCCTTGGTGATCGCCTTGGTGGTGTTGCCGATCGCGTCCAGCGTGGTCAGCGCCTGCGCGGCGTCGCCGTCCACGTCGCCGGACATCTCCGCGATGCCCTGGGCGTTGTCGGTCACCGGGCCGAACGAGTCCATCGACACGATCACGCCAACCGTGGTCAGCAGGCCCAGGCCGGCCATGGCCACCGCGAACAGCGCGATGGTGGCGTTGCCGGTGGCCAGCAGGTAGGCACCGAACACCGCGCCGCCGATCAGCAGCGCCGAGTACACCGCGGACTCCATGCCGGTGGACACGCCGGACAAGATGACCGTGGCCGCGCCGGTCTCGCTACTCTCCCCGATGTCCTTGACCGGGCGCCGGTTGGTCTCGGTGAAGTACCCGGTCAGCAGCTGGATGGCGCTGGCCAGCACGATGCCGATCAGGATCGCGCCGAGCGCGATCCACTGCGGACTGCCGTTGTAGGCCGCGATGGCCGGGTCGATCACGCCCTTGAAGCTGCTGAAATGCGACGGCAGGAAGGTGAAGCAGGCGATGGCCACGCCTATGGCGGAGATGATCGCGGAGATGAAGAAGCCGCGGTTGATCGCGGTCATGCCGCTGCGGTCGCCGCGACGGGGCGCGACCGAGAAGATGCCGATGATCGCGGTCAGGACGCCGATGGCCGGGACGATCAGCGGGAAGACCAGGCCGTCGTTGCCGAACGCCACCTTGCCCAGGATCAGCGAGGCCACCAGCATGACCGCGTACGACTCGAACAGGTCCGCCGCCATGCCCGCGCAGTCGCCCACGTTGTCGCCCACGTTGTCGGCGATCGTGGCGGCGTTCCGCGGGTCGTCCTCGGGGATGCCCTGCTCGACCTTGCCGACCAGGTCCGCGCCGACATCGGCGGCCTTGGTGTAGATGCCGCCGCCGACACGCATGAACAGCGCCAGCAGGGCCGCGCCGAAGCCGAAGCCCTCCAGCACGCCCGGCGCGTTGGCCCGGTAGATCAGCACCACGATGGCCGCGCCGAGCAAGCCCAGGCCGACCGTGAACATGCCGGCCACGCCGCCGGTGCGGAACGCGATCCGGAACGCCCTCCGCTCGCCGCCCTCACGCGCCGCGGCCGCCACCCGGACGTTGCCACGGGTGGTCAGCGTCATGCCGACGAACCCGGTCACCGCCGAGAACAGCGCGCCGACCAGGAAGAAGATGCTCCGGCCCCAGCGCACGCCGGTGCCGTCGGCGGGCAGCAGGAGCAGCACGAAGGGGATGATGATCACGAAAACGGCGAGGGTCCTGAACTGCCGGCGCAGGTACGCCGCCGCGCCTTCCTGCACGGCGCGGGCGATTTCCTGCATCCGCTGGGTCCCCTGGCCAGCCGCCAGTACCTCCCGCACCAGCACGCCGGCCACGCCCAGGGCGAGCAGCGCGACCACGGCGACGATGATGACCCAGGTCAGGTTGGAGCCGCTCACGCTGACGGGTTCCGCCGCCAGCGCAGGGACATGCCTGATCATTCGACCTCCTGGAAAACCGAACGGAAGACGTTGCCGATCGGGATTAGACGAGTGGCCGGGAGTCTACGCACGCGTGGGCCGAACCACTAACACCGAACGGTTCCTAACAAATTCGTGACTCTCTCGTTATCACCACGACATGTCAGTGTAACGGTTGCCGCGCACGGACACAGCGGGCTGAAACGCAGTGCGTGCCGTGCCCCTGACGGGCACGGCACGCACGCAGGACGGACGGGCCGGCGCGCCCTGACTCAGCCGGCCGCGGTGGCCGACGGCCAGCTCATCCGGACGCTCACACCTGAGCTGGTGGACGAGACGTGCACGTCTTCGGCGAGGCCGGAGATCACGGCCAGGCCGAAGCCGACCGGAATCCCGGCGTCGTCCGCGCCCTGGACCAGGGTGGTGACGCCATGCCCGTTAGCGCCGGCGGTGGCGCCGTGCAGGGTGGCGTTGCTCGCCGGGGCCTGGTCGCTCACCACGACGACGAACCGCTCCCCCTGGTCGGTCATCTCGATCTTGACCGGCTCGGCCGGGCAGTGCTGCCGGTGCGCCTCGACCGCGCGCGAGCATGCCTCGCCCACGGCCAGCCGCACCTCGTCGAGCAGCGCTTCGTCCACCCCGCTCCGCCGCGCTACCGCGGTGGCGACCAGCCGCGCGGTGCGGACGTGCGCGGGCAGCGGGGTGAAGGTGACTTCTACGGTGGCCATCGGCGGCAGGGTCCCGGCGGGCGTTACTTCTCGAGCTTCTTGGCCGCGATGGCCTCGTCCACCGTGTCGTGGATGCCGAACACCTTCGTCAGGCCGGTGATCCTGAAGATCTTGAGGATGCGTTCCTGCGTACACACGAGATCGAGCGAGCCGTCGTGGGCCCGCACCCGCTTGAGCCCGCCGACCAGCACGCCAAGCCCGGTGGAGTCGAGGAACTCGACCTTCTCCATGTTGACGACGAGTTGGTAGTTGTTCTTGTTGACGAGATCGATGAGCAGCTCACGGAGCCGCGGGGCCGTGTAGACGTCGATTTCGCCCTCGACATCGACGACCTCGATGCCGTCCTTGTTGTAGTGACCCAGCTTCAGATCCACAAAGTCCTCCAGCGCCATGCACGGCGTCATCTCAGCGTCCCGCACCAGGCGCGGGGGCTCACTAGCAGAGCCTAGGGCGTGATCGCCTGCGGCATTCAACCACGCTCCGGTGTCATGTCTATACGAAATCATGCCTCCCGGCACCCCTTGGCGGGGCGACACACGGAAAATCTCCGATGATCGGCGAGCGGGATGTCACACTGATAGGGCTGTGTCGACCCTGACTCCCCTTCCCCCGGCTCTTCCCCCAGCCGACCCGGTTATGCCGGCGACCGTCCCGGCGGGTGTTCCCGCGGACCGGGCCGGGAACCGCGCCCTGGGCATCCTGCTCGATGACCCCGGGGCGGGGCGCCCTGTGCACGTCGAGCACATCCCGGCGCGGGCCGGCCGGGAGGTGCCGTGGCCGTCGTGGGTACCCGCGCCGGTGGCCGAGGCCTTCGCGGCCCGCGGTATCCGCGCGCCCTGGACGCACCAGGCGCTGGCCGCGGAGCACGCGCGGGCCGGCCAGAACGTGATCATTTCCACCGCGGCGGCGTCCGGCAAGTCCCTCGGGTACCTGCTGCCCGCGCTGACCGCGGTGCTGGCGGGCGACACCGTGCTCTACATCACGCCGACCAAGGCGCTGGCGGCCGATCAGCTCCGCTCGATCCACGCGCTCGGCCTGCCGGGGGTGCAGGCGGCCGTCTTCGACGGCGATTCAACCCGGGCCGAACGGGACTGGGCCCGCAGCCACGCACGGTACCTGCTCACCACGCCCGACATGCTGCACCGGGCGCTGCTGCCACGGCATAACCGCTGGTCCGGCTTTTTCAGCCGGCTGAGCTACGTGGTGGTGGACGAGTGCCACGGGTACCGGGGGGTGTTCGGCTCGCACGTGGCACACGTGCTGCGGCGGCTGCGCCGGGTGGTGGCGCATCACGCTCCGGCTGACGACGGCCGGCCGCGGCCGGTGTTCGTGCTCGCCTCCGCTACGGTCGGGGCGCCGGGCGCCTGCGCCCGGCTGCTGACCGGCCTGGACGCCCAGGAAATTGTCGAGGACGGGTCGCCGCGCGGGCCGCTGGCCTTCGCGCTGTGGGAACCGCCGCTGACCGAGTCCCGCGGCGAGGCGGGCGCCCGGCTGCGCCGCACCGCCACCGCGCAGGCGGCTGACCTGCTCGGGCGGCTGGTCAAGGAAAACGTCCAGACGCTCGCCTTCATCAGGTCCCGGCGCGGCGCCGAGGCGGTCGCGCTGGCCGCGCGCCGGTCTCTGGAATCGTCGGGGGGGCACGGGGGGGATCAGGGTTTCGTCCCCCCCGGAGCCGGCGCAGCCGCTCCCGAGGCGGGCGACGCGAGGGTGGCGGCCTACCGCTCGGGGTACCTGCCCGAGGACCGGCGGCGGCTGGAGGCGGCGCTGTCCGACGGGAGCCTGATCGGGCTGGCCACGACCACTGCGCTCGAGCTCGGGGTCAACATCACGGGGCTGGACGCGGTGCTGATCGCGGGCTGGCCCGGCACGTTCAGCGCGCTCTGGCAGCAGGCGGGCCGGGCCGGGCGCAGCGGGCAGGCCGCGGCCGCGGTGCTGATCGCCCGGGACGACCCGCTAGACACCTACCTGGTCCGGCACCCGGAGATGCTGCTGCGGCACCCGGTCGAGGCCACCGTCATGGACCCGGACAACCCGTACGTGCTCCGCCCGCACCTGTGCGCGGCAGCCACCGAACTGGCCCTGACAGAGCAGGACCTGGACATCTTCGGCCCGGCGGCGCGGACGGCGGTGGACGAGCTGACCCGGGCCGGGCGGCTGCGCCGCCGGCCAGCCGGCTGGTTCAGCATGCGCCGGGACACGGCCGCCGCGCTGGGACTGCGCGGCGCCGGGCTGGCGCCGATCCGGGTGGTCGAGCGGGCCACCGGCCGCCTGGTTGGCACGGTAGACGAGCCGTCGGCTCACTTGATCGTGCACGAGGGCGCCGTCTACGTGCACCAGGGTGACAGCTACCTGGTCCAGACGCTCGACCTGGCCGACCGGGTCGCCCTGGTCGAGGCGGGCGAGCCCGGCTACACCACCTCCGCCAAGACCGCGACCGAGGTGGAGATCCGCGGCGAGCTCCGCACGGCGGCCTGGGGCCCGGCCGAGGTCAGGTTCGGCGACGTGCAGGTGACCCGGCAGGTGGTCAGCTTCACCCAGCGCTGCGCCGATACCGGCGCCCTGCTCGGCGAGGTCCCGCTCGACCTGCCGCCGCGGCACCTGGTGACCCGGGCGGTGTGGTGGACGCTGTCCGAGGAGGCGGCCGGCGAGCTGGCCGGGGCGGGCGTGGACCTGGGCGGCGCGGCGCACGCGGCCGAGCACGCCTCGATCGGCCTGCTGCCCTTGTTCGCCACGTGCGACCGCTGGGACATCGGCGGGGTCTCGGCGGCCAGGCACCCAGCCACCGGGAAGCTCACCGTCTTCGTCTACGACGGGCACGACGGCGGCGCCGGGTTCGCCGAGCGCGGCTTCAGCGCCGCCGCGGACTGGCTCCGCGCCACCAGGCAGGCCATCGCGGGCTGCGACTGCGAATCCGGCTGCCCCTCCTGTGTGCAGTCGCCGAAGTGCGGGAACGGCAACCATCCGCTGTCCAAGCGCGGAGCGGTCACCCTGCTGGACACGGTGCTGGCTGACACGGGGCTGGCTGACACGGGCTGAGGTCCGCCCCTTCGGCACCAGCCGGAGAAATGGCAGCAGGAGGCGGCCCCAGAATAGGAGGCGGGCGTCGCCGGGGGGGAGAGCGACGCCCGCGCGCACGGTTCGGCCCTGGGGGGGGAGGCCGACTCCGTCCTATCTGATAAGGATAGCTGCAAAGTGCCCCCGTATGCGACCACCAGTGTCGGTTTCGCGACGACTAGTTGTGAATCCGCAACAGGTACTCGTTGCAGCGTAACCCAGACCGATTACAACATAACCCGGAGCACCGTTGCTAGTGTTCCGCACCAGATTCCTACCGGAAAGTAGCTCCGCGATGTCCAGGGGGCGATCCACCCGCAACACCGGACACTGTCCGCAAACAACGGCGAATACCGCCTCAGCCTCCTGTCCAGCCGTAAAGCCGCCGAAAGCCGGCTACCGGCTTCGCGGAGCCGGAGCGCCGAGTCCTTCGTTTACGGCATGTGATCGCGGCAACTGATTGAGATCACGAATTGATCACACGCCAGGGCTATCCACGCCGGTGATTTCGTCGTAGAAAGGTGCTACGGACGTTCACTCGTCCGGGCACGGCAGCCAGGTACCCACGCGCGACCAGCCGCGGGAGGCGTGTCAAGCCAGGCAGGACCGGTAGCGGCCGGCCTGGCTGACAGAGAAGGTGCACGCTTGGTAGCCAGGCCTGACGTGGTTTTCGCAGCGGCGCCCCGGCCAGGGGCGCCGCTCGCATTTCCGGAGGACCGTATCAGCCGCCGGCTTTCCGGTCGGGCCGGGTTGGCTCGGTCCTGGACGTGCATGTGTGTGCAGTTGTGACGTTACAATCCGGCGAAACGCTACACATGGGTGTAAATGCCACAACATTCGCGCCCCGTCAATTGGCCCAGGCCTCCCGGACCGGCCTGCCCCCGGTATGCTCGCCGCCTCGGCGCGGTGCTACCGGAGGCCGCAACACGGGGCCTGAAACCGCCGTACCGGTCCTCGGTGCTGACCGTTCACCAACAACAACGCTAGCCTTGGACTTTGCGAACATGAGCGAGCCCCGAGGAGTAATCGGAACGCGGGTGCCCTAGAGCCGTGCGGGAGCGCGGGTAGTGGTCCGCATACGAGGGAGATGGGACGGATGGTCCGCAGCGAAGTGCCGGAACCCGCCGGCGACGGCCAGTCACTTGGGGATCTGGTCGCGCTGGCGGCCAAGGACGTGTCCCAGCTGATCAGGTACGAGATCGACCTGGCCAAGACCGAGCTGAAGAGCGACGTGCGGCGGGTCGGGCTGGCCGGGGCCCTGGGCGGCGTCGCGGCCTTCGTGGCCTGCCTGGTCCTCGTCCTGCTGTCCATCGCGCTGGCGTTCGGCCTGGTCGCACTCGGCATCTACCCCTGGGCGGCCTTCCTCATCGTGTCCGGCGCCTACGTGCTGCTCGCGGTCCTCGTGCTCGGGATCGCCTACCTGAAGCTGCGGCGGCTGTCGGGGCTGAAGGAGACGCGCAAGACCGTGACCGAGGGTATCGGGATTCTCCGCCACGAGGGCCAGCAGCCCGATGGCCAGCAGCCCGAGATCGCCGCGCGCAAGACCGGGTGAGGTGACCGTCATGGCCGGCGGCGCTGACGCCGTGGTCCAGATCGGCGGCCCCTGGGCGCACAGGTCGATCTCTGCTAACGGCACCCGCTTCCACGCCGCCGAGGCCGGCGACGGGCCGCTGGTGCTGCTCCTGCACGGGTTCCCCGAGTTCTGGTGGACCTGGCGCCACCAGCTGGCCGTGCTGCCCGGCGGGGGGTTCCGCGCGGTCGCGGTGGACCTGCGCGGCTACGGCGGCAGCGACAAGCCACCCCGCGGCTACGACCTGGTCACGGCGGCCTCGGACGCGGCCGGGCTGATCCGGGCGCTGGGCGAGGCCAACGCGATCGTGGTCGGCCACGGCCTGGGCGGCCTGGTCGCCTGGACGCTGGCCGCCTACTACCCCAAGGTGATCAGGCGGCTGGCCGTGATCTCGATGGCGCACCCGCTGCGGATGCGCTCCTCGGTGGTCACCAACCCGCGCGGCCAGGGCCGCCGCAGCGGCTATGCGCTCGCGTCCCAGCTGCCCATCTGGCCCGAGCGCCAGCTGCTCAAGGACGGCGCCTCCCAGGTGGGAAGGCTGCTGGAGAAGTGGTCCGCCCCCGGCTGGCCCGACCCTGAGACCGAGCAGATCTACGAGCGGGCTATGCGGATCCCGTCCGCCGCGCACTCTGCCCTGGAGTACCACCGCTGGCTGGCGCGCAGCGGCGTGCGGCCCGACGGGCTGCGCTACGCCCGGCACATGCGGACGCCCATCGCGGCCCCCGTCCTGCACCTGCACGGCGCCATGGACACCTGCGTGCTGCCGCGGACCGCGCGCGGTGCCGGGCGCTACGTGGACGGCCCGTACCGCTGGCGGGTGATCGACGGCGCCGGGCACTTCCCGCACGAGGAGCGCCCGGAGGTCCTGGACACCGAGCTGCTCGGCTGGCTGGCCGACCCGGAACCGGAGCGGTGACGCGGGCCCGTGAACCGGGACCGCGACCCGGCCGGGCGCCCGCGCAACGCCCGTCCGCGCGACGCCCTGGGACGACCGCTGGACCCCGCCGACGGCCCCGCTTCCGGGGTCGCAGGGACCGACCGGATCCCCGACGACCTGGTGATCACCGGGGCCGAGGCGGCCGTGCTGGCCGACCGGCTGCTCCGCGACGGGCGCCCGTTCCACGCCCACGAGGTCCTCGAAGCGGCCTGGAAATCCGGCCCGGCCGGCGAACGTGACCTGTGGCAGGGCCTGGCCCAGATCGCGGTCGGGCTGACCCACGCCCGGCGCGGCAACGCCCGAGGCGCGGTCGCCCTGCTCAGCCGCGGCGCCGAGCGCGCCCGCGGCTACCAGGCCGGAGCGGGTTCCCAGGACGAGGCGAGCATCGACGACGAGGGCTCCCAGCGGGCGGTGGGGCGGCCGGCCAGCCCGTTCGGCATGAATGTTGCTGTGTTCCTGGCGGCAGCCGACGACCTGGCCGCACGTATCGAACGGGACGGCCTGGACAGGATCCCGCCCGCCGACCTGTCCCCCGGCCTGCTGGCCGACGCGCCCTAGGTTGGCGCGCTGAGTTACGTGGTCGATCGGGGTTATGCGGCAAGGCCGCTCGGCTTGGGTTGATCTGGAGCGGGTGGCGTCGGCCGGGCTGTGGCCCGTGGTGCTCGCGTGTTCCCGGTGCGCTGCCGTGACTGGCTTTGCGCGCCCCCCGCCCGGTTCTTTACTGCATGGATGTCCCAGCCATGCACCTGGAGCAGCATGAACGCGGCATTCATGTCGTATGGCCCGGTACGCGTGGTGCCGGAGTGACGGAGGTACCACTCCGACGCCTGCGCCGCGGTCCACGCGACCAGCAAGTCAAGCGCATTGGGCTATGCGGTTGATTGGGGGTATCCGGGTCCCCCGGATCAACCTCAGAGCCCGGATCCACCACGCTAATCGCAGGCGAGCCCCGGCCTGGCTGGTGGCCGTGTGAATCCCGGGGCTGCTGAGGTCGGCGGGGCGCGGGGGGCGGCAGGTGCGGGCTAGTCGCAGCTCATGGTGGAGACGGCGGTGGTGGAGTGCTCGCCGGCCTGGGCGTCGGCGTGCACCTGGGCAGCGGTGAGGGCGAAGCCGGTGTCGTCGACCCCGACCGCGGCGGCGAAGACCACGCCGTAGACGGTGCCGTCGGAGGCCAGCAGCGGCCCGCCGGAGTTGCCCGACTCGACGACGGCCCGGATCTCGTAGATCTGCCGGGTGACCGTGGCGGTCTGGTAGATGTTCGGGCCCTGGGCGTTCTGGATGCCGCCGATCCTGGCGGGCACGGCGTGCAGTCGCGTCGCGTCCAGCGGGTAGCCCGCGACCACGGCGTTGTCGCCGGGGTTGGCCTGGCCGGCGAAATGGAGCGGCCTCAGGTTGAGCCCGGGCACGTACAGGACGGCCACGTCCACCTGCGGGTCGTAGAACACCACGGTGGCCGGATACCGCTGGCCGGTCGTGGTGGTGACGGTCTGCTGCTGCGTCACCCCGGCCACGACGTGCGCGTTGGTCATGACGTGCTTCGGCGAGATGACGAATCCCGAGCCCTCGATGACACGCTGGCAGCTCGGCGCGATCCCCTGGATCCGGACCACGCGGTTTGCGGCGGCGCGGATGCCCGCGCTGTTCAGCACGTCCTGGTCGGGGGCCGGGATGGCCAGGATGCGCTCGGCGCCGATGCCGCTGAACACCTGGGCGTAGGTGCTGTTGTTGGCCAGCAGCCTGCGGAAATCGCTGAACATCGTCTTGGCGGGCGTGGGCATGAACTTGTCCAGCGTCTGCAGCGTCAGGGAGTTGTTCACCTGCTGGTCGACCACGGGGTACGGGGACCCGTTCAGCACCGAGCCGACCACCCACGCGATCAGCAGCACCGAGACCATGCTGACCACCGAGCCGCCCACCGAGTCGAGGGCGGTCGCCGAGCGCCACGTCACCGTGGACCGCATGGCGGCGCCGATGGACGAGGCGATGAACTGCCCGATCACGGCGAAGCTCACCAGGATGACGACCGCGATGATGTCCTGCTGGGTCTGGCCGCCGACCAGGGCGCGGGAGATGGCCGGGCCGAACTCGGCGCCGAGCAGGGCGCCGCCGACGAAACCGAAGAAGCTGAGCACACCGACGATGAAGCCCTGCCGGTAGCCGGACACGGCGAACGCGGCCACGATCACAAGAAGGATGAGGTCGAGAACATCACCGTGCACGAGCTAACGGTATAGCGTTTTCGCCCTTGTCAAGTCCGTGAGCAAACATCACATGTCGGCGACCACTCCGGCATCCCACGGCTTCTCCCAGCCGCCCAGCGCGAGCAGCCTGTCCACCAGCGCGGCGGTGAAACCCCAGATGAGCATCCCGCGCACCCGGAACGCGGGACTACTGCGCCCGCTGGGCACCCGCAGCATCAGGCGGGTGGCGGGATCGGCCAGTTCGGCCACGCTGACGCGTTCCACCGCGGCCACCTCGCCCACGTCGACCGGGGCCACCGCGGACGGCTCGCGCCACCAGGCCAGCACCGGGACGACCCGGAACCCGGTCCGCTCGATGAAGACCTCCGGGAGGGTCCCTACCACGTCGACGCCGCCGGGATCCAGGCCGACCTCCTCGGCCGCTTCGCGCAGCGCGGCGCCGACCGGCCCGCCGTCACCGTCGTCGATGGCGCCGCCGGGGAAGGCCGGCTGGCCCGCGTGCAGCCGGAGGTCGTCGCTGCGCTGGATGAACAGCAAGTCGGGCCCGTTCGGTCCGTCGCCGAACAGGACCAGCACGGCGGACGGCCTGCCGCCGGTGGCGGGCGGCGCGAGCGGCGCCGGGACCTCCATCGTCCCGGCCGCGCGGGCCAGCCGGAGCAGCCAGGACGGGGCCGGCTCGCGGCCCGGGGTCACGAGAACGGGCCGGGCTTGACGAGCTTGGCGGCCACCTTCGGGTCGGTGGGCCCCTCGCCGTAGGAGGGGCACAGGCGGGCCAGCCCGCAGGCGCCGCAGGCGGGGCGGCGCGAGTGGCAGACCCGGCGGCCGTGCCAGATCATCCGCTGCGACAGGTCGGTCCAGTCCTTGCGCGGAATGAGCGTGGCCACCTGCGCCTCGACCTTCACCGGGTCCAGCTCCGTGGTCCAGCCGAACCTGCGGGCCAGCCGCCCGAAGTGCGTGTCCACGGTGATGCCGGGGACGCCGAAGGCGTTGCCGAGCACCACGTTCGCGGTCTTCCGGCCCACGCCGGGCAGGGTGACCAGGTCCTTCAGCCGCCCCGGGACCTCGCCGCCGAACCGCTCGCAGAGCGCCTGCCCCAGCCCGATCAGGCTGGTCGTCTTGGCGTGGTAGAAGCCGGTCGACTGGATGATCTTCTCCAGCTCCTCGCGGTCGGCGCCCGCGTAGTCCGCGGCCGTGGGATAACGGCCGAACAGCGTCGGGGTCACCAGGTTGACGCTCTTGTCGGTGGTCTGCGCGGACAGGATCGTCGCGACGAGCAGCTCGAGCGGGGTCGTGAAGTTCAGCTCGGTGTACACGTCGGGATAGAGCACGGCCAGTTCCCGGGCAATCCGGCGGGCGCGCCTGACCAGCGCGGTATGCGAAGGGGGCTCGGCGGTCACCGTTCCAGCTTAGGGCCGCTATTTCCTTACTGTGCGGGTAGGGGATGTACGGCGCATCTGTCCGGGTCGTAACCGCTGGGAGCGAGCCGGGCGGCCAGCGGGGCGCTCAGCCGGTCGGCCGGGTCCACGTGGCGGCCGAGCACCACGACCGCGACGTGGCGGGCGCCCGCGCGCTTCAGCGCGGCGGCCGCGGACTGGGCGCTGGCGCCCGAAACCCAGGAGTCGTCGAGGAGCAGGACAGCTCCCGGCCCAGATCGTTCGGCTATAAAGCGGTCCGGGTTGGGGTCACGGCCCTGCTCCCCGGGCCTGATGACCAACCCTGTCCGTGGCAGCCTCAGGTACGGGCCGGCCAGGGCGAGCAGCGGGTGCGGTCCCGGCCGGCCACAGCCGGTCGGCACCACGGCCAGGCGGCCGGGAGCGGGCATGCCCGCGTGCCGCCACACGCAGGCGCCGTGATCGTGCAGGAAGGTGAGCAGCAGGGTCAGCAGCGCGGTACGCGCCGCCGGGTCCGGCGCGCGCCAGGACTTGTAGCGCCACAGGCTGACGGCGAAGGCCGTGCCCTTCACCGCGTAGGAGATGGGCACGACCGCGTCGGCGAGCAGGCCCGGGCCGAGCAGGTCGTGCTGGCCGCACTGGTAGCAGCGGGCGTACCCGGGCCGGGCCGGGCCGCGGCAGACCGCGCAGATGCCCGGGCGGCCGACCGGTTCAGGCGGGTAGATGGTCGTCCGGCGGCGCAGGGTGAACCAGGCGCCGGCGGCAGTCGTTGATCCAGGCATGCGGTGATGGTAAAGATGAGCACCGACAAGCAGCTAAGGCCTGATCGCGAACGGTGACGACACAGGGCGAAACTTGCCCATCGGGCCGTCCGTCATCTCCTGATACGGCAGAATAAGAGCAGCCAGGAAGGCCGGGCTTTGGCGCGGCGTATCCCCGGCGGCCTGATGTGATCCTTGGCGAGGATTCTGCGCGACCGACAGGAGGGACACCGCATTGCCTGCAGCAAGCCAGCCGGGGTCCCGCGCGGACCGGATCATGTGGGCTACCGTGGCCCTCGTCCGCCGGCACTGGATGTTCTGGCTGCTGCTGGCGGGCGGGCTGGTGCTGCGGGGCATCGCCCAGATCGCCTACGAGCCCGCCCTGCTGTTCATCGACTCGAAGAAGTACATCTTCGGCACCGATTTCACCCACACGATCTGGGGCTCGTTCGACCCGCTCGGCTACTCGCTGCTGATCCTGCGCCCGATCCTGCTGGCCGGCCGCAGCCTGGCCTACGCGGCGCTGGCCCAGCACGTCCTGGGCATGGTCATGGCGGGCGCGCTGTACGCGCTGATGGTGCGGCGCGGCGTGTACCGCTGGCTGGCGGCGCTGGCCGTGGCGCCGGTGCTGTTCGACGCCTACCAGCTGAACGCCGAGCAGACGATCATGCCAGACGTGCTGTTCGAGACGCTGCTGGTGGCCGGCGTCGTGCTGCTGCTGTGGCTTCGGCAGCCTGGGCTCTTCCTGGTCATCCTGGGCGGGCTGGCGCTCGGCGCGTCCGCCCCGGTGCGCCAGGTGGGCGAGGCGCTGATCGCGCCCGCGCTGATCTACGTGGTGTTCGCCGCGCGGGGCTGGCGCAGGAGGCTCCTGCACGGGGCTGTCCTGACGGCCTGCTTCGCACTGCCGATCGTGGGCTACATGAGCTACTCCGCGGTGATCATGGGGTACGGGTTCCAGCTGTCCAACATGGGCAACGCGTACCTGTACGGGCGGACGGCGCACGCGGCCGACTGCGCCACGCTCAAGATCCCCGCCGTCGAGCGTCCGCTGTGCCCGAGCGCCGCGGTCTCGGCCCGACTGGGCGTAGACGGCCTAGTCAACGCGCCGGGTTCGCCGCGGGTGCAGTACGAGCCGGTCAACGTCGACCTGGGCCAGGTCGTCGACACCAACCCGTGGCAGAAGGACCTGGCCTACCACGTGCTCCGGCAGCAGCCGATGCGGGTGGCCGGCGACATCGCGGGTGACTCGGTGAAGATCTTCGCGCTGACCAGGAACACCGAGCAGGGCGACACCCCGATCACGCGCTGGCAGTTCCAGTTCGGCTACCCCTACTATCCGCCCGGCATCACCAAGCACGGCGGGAACAGCGCCAACAAGGTCTTCGCCAGGGCGGGCGGCGGCGGGCACGCGCGGGTGCACTGGAAGGCCGACACCGCGCTGCGGTACTACCAGCTGCACGGCGGGTACACGCCGGGGCCGGTCTTCCTGTTCGGGCTGCTGGCCGGGATCGGCGGGATCTTCACCTTCCGGCGGCGCCGGGACTCCAGTCCGGCGCTGGCCTGCCTGCTGGTCACCGGGTGCGCGGTGGCCGTGCTGCTGGGCGCGGACCTGTACGAGTTCTCCTGGCGCTATCAGCTGCCGGCCCTGGTCACGCTGCCGGTGGCGGGGGCCTTCGGGGTTACCGCCCTGGTCGGGTTCTTCCGGGCGCGGGCGCAGGCACGGCGGAGCGGGGTTGCGGCTATGGCCGGCGGTGCCACCGACTCGGCCGGTGCTGTTGAGGCCGTGGAATCTGCTGGTGCGACGGTTTCTGGTGAGTCGATGGCTGGTGACGCAGTAGGGGAGGCTGGTGGCGCATCGGCTGAGGCTCCTGGTGCATCGGCGAAGGCTGACGACGCGGCCGACGAACTGGCCGTGGCCGGATCCGAGCAGGCGGCGCCCTAGCCTCATGCCGGCTCAGGACGACGACGCGGACATCCGCATGCTCGCCTCGGGCGTGGTCTACGAGGACACCTGGATCCGGCTGCGCCGGGACCAGATCGAACGGCGCGACGGCTCCCGCGGCACCTACGCGTTCGTGCAGAAGCGCGACTTCGCGCTGGTCATCCCGGCCGAGGACGACGGCTTCCACCTGGTCGAGGAATACCGCTACCCGATCGGGCGGCGTACCTGGTCGTTCCCGCAGGGCGGCTGGCCGCACGGGGAGACGGGCGAGCCCGAGGAGCTGGCCCGGCTCGAGCTCGCGCAGGAGACCGGGCTGCGCGCGCGGGAGCTCGTCCGGCTCGGGAGCCTGCACGTCGCGCACGGGATCACCGACCAGGCCGGCCATTACTTCCTGGCCACCGGGCTGGAACCGGGGACGCCCGAGCGCGAGTCCGAGGAGCAGGACATGCGCCAGGCCTGGATGCCCCGGGCCAGGTTCGAGGAGATGATCGGCGCGGGCCTGATCACCGACGACTCGACTGTCGCGGCGTACGCTCTGCTGCTGCTCCGCGAGCGGGCCCCTAGCCAGGGGCGTGGGTGGACTGATATCGGTTCTTAGTGGAGGGAGTGTCGTGATGAGCCGATATGAGCAAGAGTTCCGGCGGAGCCTGGCCGACCCCGAGGGCTTCTGGGGTGACGCGGCCACGGCCATCGACTGGTACCAGGCGCCGACCGTGGTGCTCGACCGCTCGAAGCCGCCGTTCTACCGGTGGTTCGCGGACGGGGTGATGAACACCTGCTTCAACGCGGTGGACCGGCACGTGCGCGACGGCCGCGGGGAGCAGGCCGCGCTGATCTACGACAGCCCGGTGACCGGAACCCAGCGCACGTACACCTATGCCGAGCTGCAGGACACGATCGCGCGGTTCGCCGGGGTGCTGCGCGGCCTGGGGGTGGACAAGGGCGACCGGGTGATCGTGTACCTGCCGATGATCCCGGAGGCGCTGATCGCCATGCTGGCGTGCGCCAGGATCGGGGCGGTGCACTCGGTGGTGTTCGGCGGGTTCGCGGCGCCCGAGCTGGCCACCCGGATCGATGACGCCGCGCCCAAGGTGATCCTCACGGCGTCGTGCGGAATCGAGGTCAGCCGGGTCATCGAGTACAAGCCGATCCTGGACCGCGCCATCGACCTGGCCAGCCACAAGCCGGAGCACTGCGTGATCCTGCAGCGGCCCCAGGCGACCGCGACCCTGACCGGGGGGCGCGACCTGGACTGGGCGGATGCCGTAGCCACGGCCGAGCCAGCCGGCTGCGTGCCGGTCGCCGCCACCGACCCGCTGTACATCCTGTACACCTCGGGCACCACGGCCCGGCCCAAGGGCGTGGTGCGGGACAACGGCGGGCACGCCGTCGCGCTGCGCTGGAGCATGCACGCCATCTACGACACCCAGCCGGGCGAGGTGTTCTGGGCCGCCTCCGACGTGGGCTGGGTGGTCGGGCACTCCTACATCGTCTACGCGCCGCTGCTGGCCGGGTGCACCACGGTGCTGTACGAGGGCAAGCCGGTGGGCACCCCGGACGCGGGCGCGTTCTGGCGGGTGGTGGCCGAGCACAAGGTCAAGACGCTGTTCACCGCGCCGACCGCGTTCCGCGCGATCAAGAAGGAGGACCCGGCGGGCGAGCTCGCGAAGCCGTACGACCTGGCAGGCTTCCAGTACCTGTTCCTGGCGGGCGAGCGGCTCGACCCGGAGACCTACCGGTGGGCGGGCGAACTGCTCGGCATCCCGGTCATCGACCACTGGTGGCAGACCGAGACCGGCTGGTCCATCGTGGCCGACCCGATGGGCCTGGAGCCGTTCCCGACCAAGCCGGGGTCGCCGACGATGCCGGTACCCGGCTACGACGTGCGCATCGTCAGCGCCGACGGCACCGAGGCCGGACCGGGCGAGACCGGCGACATCGTGGTACGGCTGCCGCTGCCGCCGGGCTGCCTGCCCACGCTGTGGCACGACGACGAGCGGTTCGTCGCGTCGTACCTCTCGGCTCATCCCGGCTGCTACACCACGGGGGACAGCGGGTACCGGGACGACGACGGCTACGTGTACGTGATGGGCCGGGTCGACGACGTGATCAACGTGGCCGGGCACCGGCTGTCCACCGGGCAGATGGAGGAGGTGCTGGCCAGCCATCCGGCCGTGGCGGAGTGCGCGGTGATCGGGGTGAGCGACGCCACCAAAGGCCAGGTGCCGCGCGGGTTCGTCGTGCTCAAGGCCGGGGTCAGCACCGAATCGGCCACTGTATCGGCCGAACTCGTCCAGCTCGTCCGCGAGCGTATCGGGGCGGTCGCCGCGCTGCGCCGGGTCGACGTGGTGGCCGGCCTGCCCAAGACACGGTCCGGCAAGATCTTGCGCAAGACCATGCGCGGGATCGCCGACGGGACGGACGAACCCGTCCCGTCGACGATCGAGGACCCGGCGGTGCTAGACGCGCTGCGCCCCGTCCTGTCCGGGGACTGAGGTCGGCCGATTGCGCGATAGGGCGGCCGGCGTGTGCGACGGCATCGGCCTAACCCGCCCGCTGTGGCCGCACCAGGTCCGCGCGCTGGCCGCTCTCGCCAGTATCGCGTTAATGCCTCATGGGCCGTCGCCGATGCGTGTGGTCATCGCGTGACTCTCGTGAATTATGATGCGCGCCGATCACCGCGGATCGTTTGGCTCATAGTGCATGAATGCCGCGTTCATGCAGCTAGAACGACATGAAAGGGGCAATCATGCACCTGAAATCCACCGGGTTGGGAGGTGGAGTGGAACGCATGGGGGTCGTGGGGCGACCGGGACCGACGGAGTGACTGATGTGACTGGTGGGGTGAATGGGCCTGACGGGATGGGGTAACTCTGGCAGTTCTGGTGGTTTTGGTAGTTCTGGTGGGAAGCGGTTATGCGGGGAGGAGGGGGGCGAAGAGGTCGCCGTGGGCGGTGACCCGGGTGAGGGTGTCTGGGGCGGTGAAGAAGAGATCCGGGGGCTGGCGGCAGGCTTCCACCTCGGCCCAGGTGACGGGGGTGGAGACGGTCGGAAACTGGCGGGCGCGCAGCGAGTAGGGGGCGACGGTGGTCTTGGAACCGTTGTTCTGGCTCCAGTCGATGAGCACCTTGCCGGTGCGCAGCGACCTGGTCATCCGGGACACCGCGAGGCGGGGCTGCTCGCGCTCGAGTCGTTCGGCGTAGGCCCTGGCCTGGTTGCTGGCCTCGTCGGAGGTCACCCCGGAGATCGCCGCGTACAGCTGCAGGCCCTTGCCGCCGGAGGTCTTGGCCAGCGGCGTCAGGCCGTCCGCCTCCAGCATGGGGCGCAGCGCCTCGGCCACCCGGCAGCAGTCCGTGATGTTGGCCGGGGCGCCCGGGTCGAGGTCGAAGACCAGCAGGTCGGGCTCTCGGATGCGGGGCACCCGCCACATCGGCACGTGCAGCTCGAGGCCGGCCAGGTTGGCCGCCCAGATCAGCGCGGGCAGGTCGTCCACGACCAGGTAGGTGACGGTGGTGCCGCGGGCCCGGGAGCTGTCCGACTCGACCGTGGCGGTGCGGATCCAGTCCGGCCGGTGCGCGGTGACGTGCTTCTGGAAGAAGGCCTCGCCGTGCACCCCCTCGGGGTAGCGCTTGAGCGTCAGCGGCCGGCCCGCGATGTGCGGCAGCAGGGCCGGCGCCACCCGCTGGTAGTAGTCGAGGACTTCGGCCTTGGTGAAGCCGCTGTCCGGGTAGAGCACCTTGCCCAGGTTGGTCAGCGTCAGCGTCCGCCCGTCCACCTCGACCGGGACCTTCACGTCAGGGCTCACGGTGCTCACTCACGGGCCACGTCCTCCGGGTTCTTGTCGTCGCGCAGGCCCTTGTACACCGGGGCGCGCATCCGGCCCGCCCGGGTCCACCTGTCGAAGGCCACCTCGATCACCAGCCGGGGCTCTACCCAGACCGCGCCGCGGGCATGCTCGGGCGGCACCGGCCCGTCGAACGGCGAGTCCGGGCGGCGCAGCGGCTCCAGCCGCTCCCCCAGCATGCGCAGCGTCTCGACGCTGAACCCGGTGCCGACGTGCCCGGAGTAGATCAGCCCCGTGTCGTCGTTCACCCCGATCAGCAGCGACCCGACCTGGCCGGTCCGGTTGCCCTTGCCCGGCTTGTAGCCGGCCACGACGGCCTCCTGGCTCAGGTGGTTCTTGATCTTGCGCCAGTTGTCGGTCCTGGCCCCGGGCAGGTACCGCGAGTCCAGCCGCTTGGCCACCACGCCTTCCATGTGATGCTCGGCCGAGACGGCCCGCACCGCCTCGAAGTCCTCGCCGGGGAAGGAGGGCGGGGTCTGCCAGTTCGGCCCGGCCAGGCCCAGCTCGTCCAGCAGCGCGCGGCGGTACCGGTACTCCAGGTCCAGCAGCGGCCTGCCGTCCAGCTGGAGCAGGTCGAAGACCAGGTAGGTGACCGGGTTCTGGCCGGCCAGCAGCCTAGCCTGGGAGGCGTCGCTGACGTGCATCCGGGACTGCAGCGCCTCGAACTCCGGCCAGCCGCCCTCGCCGAACACCACGATCTCCCCGTCCAGCAGCAGCTGTTTATGGCTGGTCGCGTGGCCCAGGCCGGTGAGCTCCGGGTAGGCGACGGTGATGTCCCGTTCGGTCCTGGACATGAGCCGGACCTGGCCGCGCTCGACGAAGGCCAGCGCGCGCACCCCGTCCCACTTCATCTCCAGCGCCCATTTCCCGTCGTCCGGCGGTGGCGTGCTCCGGAGCGCGGCCAGCATCGGCCGCAGCCCCGGCGGGAGCGGCTGGCGCTCCCGGTGCATCATCCACTGCTTCCCCCCGGTCTGGAACAACGTGTAGCCCCCCGTGACCCGTTGCCCGTGCAGCCTGATCTTGACCTCGTCCTTCGCCCACTTCAGCGTCTCGTACCGGCCGGAGTCCCAGATCGTCATCGAGCCGGCCCCGTACTGCCCCCGCGGGATCTCCCCCTCGAAGCTCCCGTACTCGAGCGGGTGATCCTCGGTGTGCACGGCCAGGTGGTTCACGGCCGGGTCGTCCGGCACCCCCTTCGGCACCGCCCAGGACACCAGCACCCCGTCGCGCTCCAGCCTGACGTCCCAGTGCAGGCGCCGGGCGTGGTGCTCCTGGATCACGAACGTGCCGCCGTCCGCGTTCTCCCCCGTCAGCGCGGGCTCGGCAGGCACGGGCTCAGGCGTCCGGGCGGCATCTCGCTTGTCCCGGTACGCCTGGAGTTTGTCCACGTCAGCCTGTCTACCCGGATTAGCCGGCGGCGGAACGGGTAGCCAGGCCCGTTCGGATCGAACGACCTGGGCCGTTACATCTGTTTCCTACATTGCCCAGTTGTAAATTAAGGTAGTCGGGAATGTGGCGTTCGGCCAGTGTGGCCGGCACCGCCGTGACAAAGGGAGCAGCGGATGGGCCTGAGCCTGTATGTCGTCTTCGGCAGCGCGGTGGTGGGGCTGCTGGTCGGGCTGACCGGCGCCGGCGGCGGCGCGCTGATGACACCGATGCTCATCCTGCTGTTCTCGGTCAAGCCGGCCGCGGCCATCTCCAGCGACCTGGTCGCGGCGGTGGTGATGCGGCCCGTGGGCGCCGCCGTTCACCTGCACAAGGGCACGGTGAACCTGCGCATGGTCGGGCTGATGACGCTCGGCTCGGTGCCGATGGCGTTCCTCGGCTCGTTCCTGCTGCGCGAGATGAACGGAAGCAAGGCCGGCCCGCAGAACGTGGAGATCGCGCTGGGTGCGGCGCTGCTGGTCGGGGCGTCGGCCATGGTGTTCCGCTACGTGCTGGACCGGCGGTCCGGGCGGGCGCGCACCGGCGCGATCCGGGAGGTCACGCTGCGCCCGGTCCCGACCGTGCTGATCGGCATGATCGGCGGCCTGATCGTCGGCATCACGTCGGTCGGCGCCGGCTCGCTGATGATCATCCTGCTGCTGTTCACCTACCCGCTGCTGTCAGCGGGCCAGCTGGTCGGCACCGACCTGACCCAGGCGGTGCCGCTCACCGCGGCGGCGGCGCTCGGCGCGCTGACGTTCGGGCACGTGGAGTTCGGCGTCACCGCGTCGATCATCGTCGGCAGCGTGCCCGCGGTGCTGGTCGGCTCGCTGCTCTCCTCCCGGGCGCCGGACAAGTACATCAGGCCGGCCATCACGTTCGTGATCTTCGCGTCCGGGCTGAAGTACGTGGGCGTGCCGACCTACCCGCTGGGCTTCGTCATGGGCGGCATCCTGGTGGCCGGCGCGGCGTACTGGCTGACCTACCTGCGGCCCCGGCGGCTTCACGGCGAGCCGGAACCGGTCCCGGTGCGGGCGGATCCGGCTCCGGTGCTGGCCGAACCGGATCCGCTCAACGACGTTCGGGTCAGATAGGCGGTCAGCCCGCGTACTTCTGCACCAGGGCGCCGACGGCAGGCAGCGCGGCCGTGACGTGCTTGGCGGCGTTGCCGCGGACGCTGCGGTAGGCCTTGATGATCGTGGGCCGGTCGGAGGCCGCGGCCCGCGCGTCGGTGACCGACAGCAGTGCCTCGGACACCTCGTCGCCGCGCTTGACCAGGTAGTCGCCGAAGTCGCCGGCGCCGGAAGCGCTGAAGTCCGCCCAGTACGGCTCGAGCTTGCCGATCATGTCCGGGAGCAGGGTCTCCACCATCGACTGCACGTAACCCGACGCGAAGGCGTTCACCGTCTTGTAGGCCAGCTTGACCGCGGTGCCGGAGACCCCGGACTTGGCCGCGACCTCCTGCTTGATCAGCGTCATGCAATCCGCGATGACCTGCGGTTTGGTGTCGGGCGTGAGCAAGATATCGTGCAGCGTGGCCGTCATCGTTCTCCTTAGTCAACAATGAGTTCCGGGGAGGCCACGCGCCAGGCCATGGCGACCCAGCTTCCCCCCCGGGCCCAACCACGCTAGCGCACCCGCATGCCGTCCGTTACGCGCGTTTTCTCACTGTTACCTGTTCCGTCACGCGGCCCGAAGTGGCCCCGATCGGGCGGGCGTCGCGCCTACAGTGGTCTGCGTGACCGAAACGTGGCAGGTGGAACCGTCCGGAGCCCTGCGCGGCGATATCCAGGTGCGCGGGTCGAAGAACGCGGTGACCAAGCATATGGTCGCGGCGATGCTGGGCGACGGGCCGAGCACGATCAGAAACGCGCCGGAGGTCGGCGACGTCGACATCACGGCCGCGATGCTGGAAGCCATCGGGTACCAGGTCAGCCGGACCGGCGGGGACGTCACCGTGGCGCCGAACGGTACCGTCCAGTCGCGGGTGCCCGAGGCGTTCACCGGGCTGAACCGGATCCCGATCCTGATGCTCGGGCCGCTGCTGCACCGGACCGGGGAGGCGTTCGTGCCGCTGGTCGGCGGCGACCCGATCGGCCGGCGGCCGGTCGACTTCCACGTGTCCGCCCTGCGCGCCCTGGGGGCCGAGATCGAGGCGGGGCCGGCCGGGATCACGGCCCGGGCGTCGCGCCTGCACGGTGCTCGCCTGCACGGGGCCCGGATCGACCTGCCGTACCCGAGCGTCGGCGCCACCGAGACCGTGCTGCTGTCCGCGGTGCGCGCCGAGGGCAAGACGGTGCTGCGCAACGCGGCCACCGAACCCGAGGTGGTGGAGCTCGCCCTGTTCCTGCAGCGGATGGGCGCGCACATCGAGCTCAGCCCGGACCGGCGGATCGTCATCGAGGGCGTGCCCCGGCTGCGCGGCGCGTCCCGCTGGCTGGCCGGCGACCGGCTCGAGGCCTTCTCCTACCTGGTGGCCGGCCTCATCACCCGGGGCGAGGTCCGGGTGCACGGCTGCCCGCAGGACCGGCTGGTCACCGCGATCACCACGCTGGCCAAGATGGGCGCGCAGATCGACATCACCGACGAGTGGATCACCGCTTCGGCGCCGTCCGGGCTGCGGCCCGCCGCGGTGCACACCGACACCCACCCGGGCTTCATGACCGACTGGCAGCAGCCGCTGATGGTGCTGTTCACCCAGGCCGAGGGCATGTCCGTGCTGCACGAGACGGTGTTCGAGAACCGGCTGGTGTACGTGCCCGCGCTGAAGGAGATGGGCTGCGAGATCGAGACGTTCGCGGCCTGCCTGGGCGGCGAGGCGTGCCGGTTCCACGACACGAACTCGGTGCATTCGGCCGTGATCAGGGGCGCGTCCAAGCTGCGCGGCGCCGACGTCACGCTGCCCGACGTGCGGGCCGGGTTCTCCGCCGTGCTGGCCGCGGCCGTGGCCGACCGGCCGTCGGTGCTGCGCGGCATCCACCACATCGAACGCGGTTACCACCGGCCGTTCGAGCAGTTCGCCTCGCTCGGCCTCACCATCCGCCGCGGCTGAGGGTTTGATTCCGAACGGCCTGGCTATCCTGCCCCTATGACCACGGCCTTCGTCCTCGGCGGCGGAGGGCTGCTGGGCGCCCATGAGGTCGGGATGCTGCGCGCGCTCGCCGAGGCGGGTGTCCGGCCCGACCTGGTGGTGGGCACCTCGATCGGGGCGCTGAACGGCGTGCTGGTCGCGGCCGACCCGGCGGAGGCGGCCGCCCGGCTCGCGCGCATGTGGCTGGGCGAGGAGCTGCGGGCCGCGTTCAGCGAGAAGCTGCTCGGCCGGGCGGCGCGGCTGGTGCGCTCGGGGACGCACCTGCACTCGCTGGAGCCGCTGGGCCGGGTGCTGGCGTCGGCGCTACCGGGGGCCTTGTTTTCCGATCTCGAGCTGCCCTTCCACTGCGTGGCGGCCAACATCGAGGGCGCCACCGCGCGCTGGTTCTCGGCCGGCCCGGTGGTCCCGGCGGTGATGGCGTCGTGCGCCGTGCCCGGGCTGCTCCCGCCGGTGGAGATCGACGGGAAGCACTACTTCGACGGCGGCCTGGTCGACTCGATCCCGGTCGGCCGGGCGGTGGCGCTGGGCGCCTCGGTCGTGTACGTGCTCCAGGTCGGGCGGATCGAGAGCCCGCTGGCGGTGCCGCGGCGGCCGTGGGAGGTGGGCCTGGTCGCGTTCGAGATCGCGCGGCGGCACCGGTTCCACGAGGAGATGTCGTCGCTGCCGGACCACGTCCGGGTGCACGTGCTGCCGACCGGCGGGGACCAGCTCCCGCCCGGCCGGGCGCAGTTCCGCTACCGGGACCGGTCCAAGGTCGGGCTCAGCATCGAACGCGCCTACGCCGCGTCGGCGAGCTACCTCGCCACGCTCGCGGCCCGCTGACGCGGCATATCGTCCGTTTCTGTCCGCATATGGGATGGCGCAGCTACGGTAGGGGGATGCGCGACCGTGAGGTTGTCGCGGCCATCGTGGCGGGCGACCCCGCTGGCCTCGCCGAGGCGTATGACCGGTACGCGACACCGCTGTACAGCTTCTGCCGGACGATGCTGCGCGAGCCCGCCGACGCCGCGGACGCCGTGCAGGACACGTTCGTGATCGCGGCGCCCCGGATGGCCGGGCTGCGTGACCCGGAGCGGCTGCGGTCCTGGCTGTACGCGGTGGCAAGGAACGAGTGCCACCGGCGGCTTCGGGCCGGCAGCAAGCACGCGTCCATCGAGGAGGCGCCGGACGTGACCGACGAGGCGGCCGACGTCGCCGCCGACGTGGAACGGGCGGACCTGCGCGCGCTGGTCCGCGACGCGCTCGGCGGGGTCGGGCCGGCCGAGCGGGAAGTCCTCGAATTGCAGCTGCGGCAGGGCCTGAGCGGCGCCGAGGTGGCCAGCGTGCTCGGGATCTCCCGCAACCACGCGCACGCGCTGCTGTCCCGGGCCCGCGACCAGCTGGAGACCTCGCTCGGCGCGCTCGTCGTGGCCCGGTCCGGCCGCCAGGACTGCGCGGAGCTGGAGGCGATGCTCCGGGAGTGGGACGGCGTGCTCACCATACTGGTGCGCAAGCGGGTCAACCGGCACGTGGACCGGTGCCGGGCCTGCTCCGGACGGCGGCGCCGGGAGGTATCGCCGGCCGCACTGCTCGGGATCGCGCCGATCGCGGCGCTGCCGCTGCTGGCGGGGGGCCTGCCGGGCGGCTTGAAGGATCAGGTGCTGCGGCTCGCCACGGGTAACTCCCCCGCCGCGGTGGCTCATCGGGCCGCCGTGGCGAAGACCTCGTACTCGTTCGGCCATCAGGGTTTTCCCCGCCCCCTTCATCAGCCCGGTCACCCCTGGCTGCACCCGGCCCACGCCGGCGCGGTGGCCGGCACCGCCGCCGCGGTCGCGGCGGGCGTCACCTGGATCGCCCTGCCGCCGCACCACGGCGTGCCGCCGGCCGGGGCCGCCACGCCGAGCGCGACCGGCGGCGCAGGCCCCGCCCTCGGCCGCGTCGGCCCGCCCGAGACGCCCGGGGCGCCCGGGGCCAGGGCCACGGCGCGGCCCGGTGCGCTGCCGATGGCCATCGGCGGTTCCGTTGCGCAGGGCCCGGCCGCCGCCGTGACGGCCGCGCCGGTGCCCGCGGGGGCAAGCAGTGCTGGTGTCAGCCCGAGC